>Ga0179593_1348256_pt1 | contig 11259 bp, 20 predicted proteins | sample CZODoug2_1_08_16_FD_185931 | JGI IMG/M metagenome (GOLD analysis project Ga0179593, IMG submission 185931) | Vadose zone soil fungal communities from Angelo Coast Range Reserve, California, USA - CZODoug2_1_08_16fungal (PacBio error correction) | ecosystem: Environmental > Terrestrial > Soil >... | reverse complement strand
AGTGGAGTTTGCTAGGGACGTCTTTTCCACCCTCATGATGAACTGCAGCCCTCCTTAAGAAACCGATGCTTTCCTTCGCTGTAGAAATCCTTTCTCCGATATCCTCCCTTCAATTCCTTTTCCTTTGGCCGAGTGAAATACCCCTCTCCGGCCTTTACTCCTATGCCATTCCCATTTGCAAGATTTCCTGCTTATACGTGACAGCATATGGTCCCATATTTCTCTTTGTTGTGCTGTCTCAGCCTAAATTCCACAAACCAGGTTGTCGTGCGCAACCAGCCCCTTCATGATAGTTTTGACTTTCTTTACGTGTTATGAGTGCCTCAATCTCTTAAAGATGGAGCGGTTAAGACGATTCCCTTCCTCAGGGATTTCTTCCTCTTACGAGCTGAGCCCCTGGATCATTCCCCGTCGAAGATCATCCCTGTTAAACTGCCAATCCCTTGATATGATCACACACTCTTCCTTCCCTCAGAGTTTCGTTACGATTCACTCCCTTTCTTTTTTCGAATGATGAATATCTGACCAAAGGCCCTTCCCTTCGAATTTTTCCGTCCTCTTCCTTTTTTTTTTATCCCCTGTTTCATGATTCTAGAAATGGATGGCGATCTTTCTCAACGAGCCCCTTATTCATCCTCCCTCCTTTTCTCCCATTCTTCCCTCCTTACATCTCTCCGAATACTCGACACAGTCCTCTCTGCGATCCGATGCCTTTCTTACTCTGTCTGGAGGTTTACAATTCTTGTCGATAGAGATTCCGTTTTCCTCCTCTCAATCTCCTTCATTCTCCTTTATCTTTGAATAGCAGATTCCGCCTTCTCCTGCTCTATCGTCATCCCATTCAATTTTTTCGAATGAACTCCGCTTTTTTGGGATCGAAATTCCTTCGCCACACCCCCTTCCCTTCTTACTTATACTTGATATGCCTTCTTTTCCTTACCCTTCTCCCAGTTCTTTCCTTCCACTCCTTCCAGTGCGTGCCTAATTTTTTGGCTTGCCAGAGATATGGAGTCCCCTACCTTTTCAACATAGATTCGCCTCGCCCACACCCATCCAGAGTCGCTTTCTGAATTCTCAGTTGTGCGCTTTCTCCCTTCTCTGAGTATATTGAGAGAAGTTCTCCTCAAGGACTTCCTGTCCCCCGTCGACGTCATTGTCTTTCCCAACCCTCATAGGCAGACAATCGGGACCAATACTTTTTCTTCCCCTGCTAGTACCACGGCGAGGTTTAACCTTTAACTGGAGGGGTGTCATTCCTCCCTTAAGCTTCAATTTTTTTTTCACCCAATTTTTGGATAATTAGCTTCGAAAATGTACGCCTGCTCTTCTGTCACCTACCACCCCCTACTCCAGACCCACCGATACCTTCTTCCTTGGGTGGGGCTTCTTTTCACCACACCGCCGTCGACAAGCTGACTCTCCCTGCTAGAAGGATGATCCCTTATTCACCTCCTGATTCCGTAGGCAACATCTCTTTCCCGCCTTTGCCGTTTTCGGACCCCCCGCTTCTCCTCGCTCCCCAGCCCCCCCCCCACTCTTTGGCTTCACCCACTCTCCCCTCCTGCTGTCAACTGAGGAACATCTGTGAAAATCACCTTCCCTTCTTATTCCACTCCCCCTCCTTTAGTAGACCGACCTTCCCCGCGAGCGCGTAAAAATGCTTTTCTGATTGTTTCCGCCCCCCGTTCCACAGCCTAGATGCGCGGTCTTTGTTTCTGCTCTGCTCCTGCTGCAAAAATTTTTGCTCCCACAAAGCATTGTCTTTACCAAAAACCCCATCTCTACACTGTCCCCAGCACCGTCACGTCCCCCCCCCTCTCTTCCGTTGTATCTGCCCTCCCCCCCCTTTTAGATGCCTAAGTTTTTACACCAGCAAGCCCCCCCTTCCTTGTTTCGTGAACCTCTTTTATTTACTGACTGCCCTCTTACCCTCAACGCAAACCATGGCCCTTTCCTTCTGATAATAAGACGACAATGGCCTGTGCGCCCATCGGCCACCCCACACCCCATATTAGCCAACCAAGCAAACAGAAAGATTCATCCTCTCCTAACTTCGTCCTCTTCTCCATTCCTCTTGTTCCCCCTTGTCACGACGAAGCACAGCTTGACTCTTAAACAGTTGGTCCTCTTTCAGCGGCATCCCTTTGTTTAAAGGGTGAGGTGCAATTAAAAGATTTTTATCCGCCTGCTATAAGACCTTTCCTCTCTGTATGGATTGAAATAGACCTACAAATCCTCGCGCCTCTACGATCTTCCAGAAAGCAGGGTTTTTTCTTTTACGTATTTTCATTGATGATTAGTTCCTCCCCCCCTCTCCCATTTCTTCACCATATTTTTTTTCAACGATATTATTTTTCCCTTCCTAAGTTGTTGTTGTCTCTTGTTACTTTTGCCACAAACTCTGGTAAGTACCGCTTGGCTTGCGCGATTCCACATTTTCTTTTTTTATTCTCCTCTGATGCAATTGATAGGAGATGCTGGAGTTCCTTCTTTTCTTGCTATGTCCCCCCCCCCCCCCCCCCACCCCCCCCCCCCCCCCCCCCCCCCCCCCCCCCCCCCCCCCCCCCCCCCAAACACACGTTTAGCCATAACCTGCTTTTTCTTGGTCGGGTGCAGTATAGGAAAGAGTGATATTTTCTCTTTTTTTCCTCGCAGCTTCCCCATTTTTCTTCGATCACTCAACCGTGAAATAACGCAGTCCCAATGTCGCTGCTGGTTCGTAGTGCCGGTTCCATGCTCATGTGATAGGTCTTCGTGGCATCATATTTTTGTGGTTTTTGTGGATGCTCGATTTGTAAGGATGAACCAACCTTCCATTGTCTCGTCTTTCTCCAGTTTTTTCGGCATTTTTTTCTTCGTTTATGGTTAATAGGAAAGTAAATTCGCAAAATTTAGTTGTACCCTATGGGCCTTTTGTAACCCTTTTGCAAGAGGGTCCCCGTCTTTGCATCCACTAAGATCTTGGGTCGGGGACTTTGTTGCCCAGTCTTCTCTTTTGTTCTTTAAGGGGTACTTTTTTCGTGGACCGGAATTTTTCGTTCGCAGCCTACTTCCTGCGCATTAGTCGGTGTTACTGTTGTTTGACCCTCACTCGCATTTTTTTGTTTAGCGCTGGCATTTGGATTGCCGGTCTATGTCATGAAGGATGTTTTTTTCGACTCGCTTTTCCCTTGATTCGTGTTCATTCTCTTCCTCGTTTTGGGTCCTTTTTCCTCCTCTAGGAACTTTTTTATTCTTGTAGCGTTCCTCATTAGCGGTGTGCCAACTTCTGAGATAATGGTTTTTATGATAATATCGGACAAGGAGTTTACTTTATTACATCTCATATTCCCTTTCATCCAAGCTGCTTCTAGTTGGGGTCTCCTTTTGTGTCGCAGCTTCCACGGCCTCATTCAATCCGCCGACACCATTTCCCACGAATTATCTTTTCTTCTCTTTTTGTTTCCTTTTTAGGTGACCGACTAGCCTTCAATTCGGAAAATCAATGCAAACCAATCTTTACCGAAGCTAGGACACCTCAAGGTTTCCTGTTCATGAAAGATTAAGAGTTAGGCTTTTTCTCTAGCATCTTTGTTCCTCTCCTGCCTCTCCGCTCATTTTGGTCTCCATACCCAACTGAACCGTCTCGTTGTATCCTTACGCTAGGTCACGGACTGGCTCTTTTTTTCCTCTTCTACTCTTCGCAGCTCATTTACATCACTCTGTAGTGTGGGGGCTGGCTCGGCGCCATCTGAAGGTTGCATTTCTCGTGAGGTCCTCCCAGACCATTTTGAACCCCGATTTTCTCCTCCCTGGTTCTTGAAGGTTCCCATATTCCCACCTCTGTAAAGTAGAGAAGGTCCTGGGGTGCGCTCGTTTCCGGAAACAATTATCGTTAGTTTATTCTATCCCTTTTGAAGTTTTCTTCCCCCTCTCAGTCGGCTCCGAGAAAATATTGTTTCCTTTCTGCCTCCAGGGGCGCGGTTGAGTTATTGATTTTTACTTAACCCTCCATTTAGTCTCCATCCATTCTCCTCCCGTCCGATAGCATAGAGTATACAGTTCTTCGCTCTTTTGTGCCTGATGTCCAGTTGACATTGATATCCTTGTGAAATTCCCCGTTATCCTTCTTGCATTTCCCTCATAGGGACCCTTTTCCCCTCCTCAGAGTCCCAGAAGGGATCAGCCATCTAATTCGGAGAACACCTCGCAAGTGAGTTTAGAGATATATCAAATCCACCTTTCCTCCCCCTGCCTTTCTCACCCCTCCTCTCCTGCTATGTTGCATTGATGCTTGACTCTCCCCCCGTCCGGTGTGCGGGGTTTGACGGTCGATCGCTGAAAGACTTTCTACAACTGTCTTTTCCCATCTTCTTTCCTCCATTGCTTTTTTCTTCTCGTATCCGATTCGCACCTTTCAGAGATTTTAGGCGCAGAACACGTAGAGCGATATCTAATGTCGTTTTTTTTCTTTACCCTCCCCTGTACCCTCGTCTTTTCTCATGCTGAGGGGACTGCTCGATCAGCGGACCTCGGCGGTCGTCCTGTGATAGGTAAAATAGGAGTCCCTTGGTCCTCTTTCCCCCCCCTGAATCTGTACAGACTCTTCCCCCCAAAATGAGCCCCTCTTTGGGCTGGGGAAACTTCCCCTTGGTGGCTATCGCGAGGCCTGTCCTCGGGGTTCCGCAATGGTGTGATGATGTTCGGAAGTGGAAAAATATTCACTCTTCCTTCCTTTTTTCCCTTCTTTTTTTTTTTTCTGAGCATTCTCGGAGTTGCTCTGGGGATCAATCAATGCTGAACGCAGCACGCCCTTCGCGCACCCGATTTCTCAGCATAGCCACCCCAAGCTTCGCCTAGAGTCCTAGACCAATTCTTTTCTCGTTTTGGTTTCTTTTTTTCCCTCCCTTCTTGCAAAGATTCCCATTTAACCCGAAGATCTTCGTTGCCAGCCGCCGCCGATTCCTCGTCGAGTCTCGCATGAGTCTGAAAACAAAGCCATTCCCTTTCTGTGTCCCCCCTCCAATCATTTCAATGAGGTAGTCCGTCGTTGTTTCATTTCGCTCCATCACATCTTTCTTGATACTTCCCTGGTACATCATTTGGATGTCCCTCGGCCCGCTGGACAAGAGGGTTCGCCTCGGACTTTTCTTTTCTTCCGCTGCCTACTCCCTTTTTCACCCCCTCCTCCTGCGATTTTCGATCAAGGCTTCCGAAATCAACATAGGTGGATTCCGCATGTACACTCCCTTCTAATGAGCTTTGGCCTCACCATGGATATTTATCACTCTTTCAGCCGCATAGCATTCGCTCTGATCTGGGTTTTGTAGTTCTGACCCTTCTCTCTTTTGGAGGTCTCCCAAAGGTCTCCGATCTGGTCGAACTTGCATGCCACAGAATGTTTGCATTAGCAAATTCCGTTGGTTGTTTTTCCCCTTCTCGGATGATATATCTCCTGCGATTCGTTAGCTCTGTCTGGCTCCATATTCTTTTTGATCGAGATGAGTACCTCCGCAGCGCAACTGGAGGCACTTGACTTTTTCACGTCTTCTCCTCTTAGCTCTATGCCTTCCTCCTTAGTTCCTAGAAGCCTCTACTTTTTTTGGAAATTCTAGCGCACCCCCCGCCCCTTTCTACTTAGATTTGAGGAACTTACCCCCCGTTCCCCCTTAATAATGATACCCCTTTCTTCACTACGTCCCCCTTCCCCTTCTCCTGTGACGTTCTCGGAATGTATTGGACGTCTCCCTCTCCCTCCGCCACAATCCCCGTCGATTATGACCTAAGTTGTTCCCCCCGATTTTTCCTTCTAGATTGTCCTTTTCTTTCGAATATTTTCCTGAGGACAACTCTCTTTCATTTGTAGTTCTTCCCATATTAATTAGCGTCCTACCTTTTGACCCATCTGTCCTCCGCTCCCTCGACCTTCTCGTGTTAAACCTTGAGGTTTTTCCCTTCCTCAAGCTACTCTTCCTCCCTCTTTTTTTCAAATATAGTTCCTGAAATGTACGCTGCTAGGTAGTTCCCCTTTCACCCCCTTACCCCCCCTCTCCCCGATCCCCTCCTTTCATTTGGGGTTGGTTTTTTTTTTTTTTTCACACCATCCGTGCTTCAACACTTGCTTCCTATCCCTGCTCTCGGCTCTACATCCCTTAAAAACTATGGGCCAGTCTTAGCACGACGGGTCTCGTTCCCCTTTTCGTCCCCCCTTTTTCTTCCACCCGAGGCCCCAGCGTTGGCTTCACCCCCCCCCTCCCTACACGGTATACCCCACGGGGTCATCATCCCAAGAATCATCACACTTTTAATCCCCCGAATTCGCAGAAGTCCTCCGCTCGAGCCGCCTCCCACCAAATGCTTAACGTAATGCTTTAAGCAAATTTTCCATGACTAGCGTTCCCTCTCCCTTTTCCTCCTTCTATGCTTGATCCCTCCCCCAACAGTGTTCACCCAAAAGCCGTTACTACCGTTCCCCCCCCCCCCTCCACAAGATGAGTGAAATGACAGTCCCCCTCCCCACAAATATTTGTTTTTTGCCTCCCCTTTTACTTCCCCCCGCCCCACCCCCTTTTTATCCGTTTTTTAATACACAAGCATTGTACCAACTTCCAAAGTGGTCCGACCCTCTTTCTAAGGAAGCGTACCCAATCAAGCTAAAAAACCCCAAATGCAGAAGCAACTTAGTCCTCCTCTCACCTGGCCCGTTTTTCCCATCCACCCCATAGGACGAGACTGCCAAGACCCTCTGTTCCTCCGAAAGGATCGCCCTCCTCTCTATCCTGACGGGTGGGCAACTCCTCAACTTGCTGAGTCTTCCCCTTTGGACGTCTTTTTCTATGGAGCAGTTTTTTTTTTTTTCCCTTCTTTCCCCAATAGCACATTTTTCCCTCTTTTCCGACTCTTCACCCCCACAACAGGATCTCTGTTTCCTGTCTTGGCATTGTTGACCCTCCCCTTTCCCGTCTTCCCTCCCTACAGAAGTGACCCTCGTTTGATAATCCTTTCGCCGCCAAATCGCCCAAGTTCTTTTTTTTGGCAACATCACTTTCTCCGTTTTTTGTTGAGTCGTCAGTTTTTTTCTTCTCCCCCCCCCCCGATATGGTACTCCCTTGCGCCGTCTTTTTGATTAGTTAAACGTTCTCCCCCTCTTTCGATTCGCCTTCCTTCTTGATCCTCTCTTCGCGCGGTTGGTGATATGTTCAAACGAGCCACTACCCTTCTAAGAGCAATTTCTGTCTTCTCTCTTTCCGTTCAGGTTTTGATGTTCGGACTTTTACTTGGTGTCACATTTCCCCTGGCTTTCCTCCCTCAGTCGTTCGTCTGCATCAAGCACTTTTTTTTTCCTGCTGCTGTTCGTCTTTTTTTTTTTTTTTGCACCACAATCCTTCTCTTGCCTATTTTTTTAGCATCGTTTTTGTTTTGTTTCTTCGTCTTTTTTTGCTTATTTTGTTCCCCCTTGTCGCGTCTTGCTGTTGCCTTTGTGGCGTTAGGGTAATAGGCTTACGTATCCTGTTTGTTTTTTGGTTGTTTTTTTTTTGCCGTTGTTGTCCATTTCGGGTACCCCTCTGTTGCTCCGCGAGCCCCTTGTTGGGGCATCCCAGTAAGAGATTTGGGTCGTAACTTTTGTTTCCCCCCCTCTTTTTTTTTTTTTTTTGAAGGACATGAATGTAGTCGCTTCTCCTTCTCTCTTAACCTTGGTTTCTCGCATATGACGTGTCTTCCTTTTTTCCCTTCTCTCTTTTTTTTTGAGATGGGTCTGCGTTATTTGCTGACTCAAGCTTTGTTGGCCTCTCCCTTGTGTCAAACTGTCTGTCCCCTTTCCTATGCCGCCGCCCTGAAGCATTTCTCTTTTTTAAGCCCACAAACCTTTTTTTTTTTCCTTCGCCCCTCCCGATTCACTTTGAAGCTCTTTAGTGTTTTGACAATTATATTGCAGGATCTTTTCTTACGTTCGGTCTCTTTCTAGTCTTCAGCCGATTGGTGTGGCATAGGGGTGGGGTGGGGTGCCTTTTCCAATTTTCCATTCGGTGGATGCTGGGCTCACCTCCGGCGTCCTCTTGAACCGAACTAATCCAACTTTTCACCACTACGGAGAGTTGAGGACTTGACAACCTCCTTTTTTTCCGGTCCTTCACCTTTTTCGTTTTTCCGCGGCTCTTTATCCTAGTTTTCCTTGTCTGATCGCTCCGCTTTGGATTTGCAGCCACTACACCTCCTTCTCGTGTATCGTCCGCAGTATCCGCAAGGAAGATGATATCCTTGGATCTCCCCCTCAGGACTATGTGGCTTTTTGGCGGATTTCATTTCACGGTTGCCCATTTCCGGTTGCATTTTCCTCGTAGACCGGCACTCGTATAGTGTTGCTCCCTTTTCCTAGTCCGGTTAAATTTTTTTTGTTAACATCCGTAAATCTTTTTTCCTTACTGTGTGCGCTCGAATTAAAGTCCATTCCCCCGAAGAGGGGTCGATGCTCAGCTTCATTTTTCCCCTCGAGCCTTCGCCCCCCCCTCTTTCTTGAAGTTTCCTACTGCAATTTCTGTAGTCTCTTTGAGAGGCCCGGTTATCAAACAGTGCAGCCCCCTCCGAGACTCTCCTCTATTTATCCCTCCAGATTTCTTGTTTCTCTGCTTTCCCCGGTAACTCTATATGTTATCAAGTTAGTCTACCTCCGTTCCTCTTCCACTCGCCCTTTTTCTTTTAATTTGTTCAGACTGTCTCGTCTCTCTAATTCTGCGACGAGTAATGCAGACCGTTGTATCTCCTTCCTGAAATTCTAAGGAAATTTCTTTGAATTTTTTTTCTGCCATTCTACCCTCCCCTTTTGAGGGTTTGCAATTGAGAGGCCCTTTTACTCCTGTCGACCTTAGGGGCACTGTAATCTTATCACTAAGATTGTTCTCCGTAACCAGTTACAATCTTGGATTCTTGGCGCACGGGCTTCTCTTGTTTTCTTTTCCCAAGTTCACCTTTAAAGTTCCTTTTTTCTCGTAATGGAGACCACAGATGACCCGGGCGTGTCGGCTTTTTTCGCCCCCGGGCCCCCCTCGGGGGAATTTTTTAATATCTTCTCGTGGACACTCTTTCATCACGCTCTTGTACTCTCCCAATTGAATCTGGGTTGGCAGATATGCGAGAAACTGGCAGATTCCGGACTTCCTTGTTTCGCGAATTTGCGTGCTGTTAGATCCTCTTTTCATCCTCCCCTGATCAATTCTCTTAGTTACCCGTGGTGTTGTTTAGGTTTTCATCTTCCTAGGGGTGCCGTTTAACGTCTCCCCCCCACCCAGCACGCCTGGACTCCCCACGATTTTTTAGGTCTCCCCTGGACGGCGGAAATCCAGTTTCCCACCTTGGTTATCGTTTGGACGGATGGCTGGCGTCTGAGACGGCCCCCTCCTATTACTCGCAATTCGAGTCTCCCTTTTCCCCCCCGACAAGCCTCTCGATCTTCCTTGTATTGAGACCTCCCCCAAAAACGTCCCCCAAGTTTTTTTTCCCCCCTCGCAATCAGCCACTCGACTTTACGTGCGTTTTTGTGGCCTAATGCCTCCCCACGGTCGACGGATCCCCATTCGACAATGATGCCCGTCTGGAAACCTCTCCAAGTAATCTTTTTCCCTTTTCCAGATCTATAAGACCAGGCCACTTCAAAACCGCCGATTTCCTGATTCCATCGCCAGGCTCTTCTAGTTAATGTCGTTCGAATTGACTTTTTCTCCCCCTCACACGGTATGCAATCGAAACGTCGTTATCCTCTGACGGTATGAGGTCCTCTTTATCGAGACTGTCCCTAAGTGTGTTTTCAAGACCCCTTTACTCCGTATGCCTAATTGATGGCCCTGAGACTTTTTTTCGCCACCCTGTCCCCCTGCACCAGAGCCCGATACTAGAGTTATTTTTCCCTATATTTAGTTTTTTTCCTCGTGTTGTGCTTCTGGATTTGACGAGCTAGTCCCTCCTCGTTACCTTAGCCATTTAGCCGCTTTCCCTTCCTTTTTGCCTCTCTCTGTTATACATGACTTTCGTATTCTAGCCTGCGGGCATTTTTTGACACTTAGTTCCCCCGTAACCTCTGTCCCCTGGACTTCTTTTCCCACTTCCCTCCAGTGAATTTGGTCTTTTTTTTGCCCGATATGCCGGACGCAAAATCTCTTTCCGGCGCCTCCCCCAATCCTATGAATCCCTTTGTTCTCATCTTTTTCCTTTGAGGGGTATCATATTTTTCCGTGGAACACTCTTCCAGTCCATCCCATATTTTCTTCTTCCGACACTTCTGCCCATAGGGATCATCCACTTAATAGACGAGTTATTTCCGCTTTACACCTCTTTTTTCCTTCCTCAAGTTCTTTCCTTGTTTTGCATTTTTTTGCAATTGCCGCTTTCCTTCTTTCTCACCCTTCCCCCTACAAGTCCAGCCACCCCCTGCTTTTCGGATGGCACCCACCCCCACCATTATTGCCTTCCTTCCCCCCCTCCTTATAACAAGGCATCCTTCCAAATATTTCCGTAGGTCCCCCCCTTATTGGTTTTTAGTATTTCCTTTGGCGGCACCCGACAATCCTTTCACCCCGCTTGCACCCCCTTCTTCCCCCTCGGTCATTCCCATTGAACAACTCCTTCAACTCCGTTTTCTCCCAGCTTTATCCTCCGTCATGGAATTCCAGCCCCCCCCCCCGACGATCATTCTTGTCCGTTTCCCCTCATAGCGCTTCGGTTTCATGATCTCTCTCCCTGATGAAACTCCTTTTTGCCGCACAACCCCCTGCGTGTATTCGCCACAAGATCTTTCTTTTTTCCATGTCCCTCCCGTCTCCTCCCTTTCAAGATCTCGTAAAGCATCTCCGCGAGAAACAAGTGTTTCCCAGCTTTTCAAAAAGGCCAAAATGTCCCCCCAGTTATATTCCTTCTTTTTCCCCCCTCCCACCCGCTTCCCGCGGAAGCAATCCAAGACAGAACCCCTGATGGTTTCGCCCCCGGACACCAAACATTCAACGAAGCCCAACATCACCTATGATAGTCTCCTCTCTCAATCTAGCTCTCTTTGGGCACCCTTCGGCCAATCCCATCTCCCTCGTTAAACCGCGCTGCCCGACGCCCCTGGTCGGCCTTGTCAGTGCACACAAGGTATTCCCCTTTGTTCTTCCCAGATCTATTTTCTTTTGGTGGCTCCGTACCCCCCCTTAACATCCCTATTCATACGATCTCCCTTAATTTTTTCAGCGTTCTCTGGTCTTGCCCCCCTTATTCCTCGCGCCCTCTCAACCGTTACTTTGTGGCAAA
>Ga0179593_1651025_pt1 | contig 11260 bp, 12 predicted proteins | sample CZODoug2_1_08_16_FD_185931 | JGI IMG/M metagenome (GOLD analysis project Ga0179593, IMG submission 185931) | Vadose zone soil fungal communities from Angelo Coast Range Reserve, California, USA - CZODoug2_1_08_16fungal (PacBio error correction) | ecosystem: Environmental > Terrestrial > Soil >... | reverse complement strand
TATCCTTTTCTAAAGTGACTCTTTCCTCCTGGCTCTTCGTAGTTTTCCTGGTACTGTACTCCGAAGTTTCTCAGCTCCATCAATCAACCATTACCAACCCTTTCCCTCGGAACTGCAAGATTTAATTCTTTTCCAATGACTACAGTGTGACTTTTTATCTTTAAGGGTTCGTATTCTCCTTTATTCCTCGAATCGGACCTCTCCCCCCCTAATTCCTGAGGGTGAATCTCTTTTGGAACTCCGCCGCAAGCTTTGTTTACGGTTCGTTCCGCTGTTTAACTGCGTCACTCCATTTTTAATCCTTCTCAACGGTCACTGTTTCTCTCCGTTTTTGTACCCCTTTTTCTGATCCTGTCCAGTGTACCCCGAGCGGTTATTCCCTTCCCCTGGAAGGTTGTCCTTCCTTGAATTGTTTCAAAGTTTTCTTTTTTTTTTTCAAAGTGGGAGGTTTTCTTCCCTTTCCTGACAGTTATTGTATGCCGGTAGATTTGTTGATACAAGAATCGCTACCCTCTTTTTTCCTCGAAATTTTTCTTCCCAGAATATACCATCATCACCCCATGTAAGAGTTCACTTTGCGTTCCCCCCCCCCCCAACTTCTCAGAGTCTTTTTTTTTGATTTTCTTCACTTCCCAACCATGCATCGCGTTCAGGGCGTCCCCGATTCCCTCGTATTGCTCGGGCGCCCTCATGGAAGATCCTGCTCTCCTTCCTGACCCATCTCTTTGATTTAGACTTTGGGATCGAGTGGTCCCCCTTTTTTCTTTTTTTTCGTCAAACTCACGTCACCAGCGCTTTCGTTGGGAGGCGCTTTTACACCTTGAGAACATCTCTTCTGAACCCCCCCCTTTGCTTTTCTTCGGATTTAGAATACCTTTCCGTTTGCGGCGCTTTTTCCTAACTCTGGCGGATCTTTTGGTATGAACTCCCTCCCCTGCTCCTTTAATAGGTGTCTCGTTTCGCACGGTCATATTTTCCTTCTTGCAGTGGCTTATCGTTTCCGTCACGGTTTTCTTTTTTCCCAAGGGTCACCCGGTTTTTTGGGATTTTCGACTAGGATGGCCTTCCCTCAGTGCTTTCGGACCGGCAACCAGCTGGTTTCCTCAACTGGAGTCGGGGCCAACATGCGCACAATTCTCCAAGCTTTTTCTACTACGTATGGCCTCCCTTTGCACCAGGTTGACGCCCGCTGAGTCCGCGATCTTTCACTAGGTCTCGTTTGGATGTTGATTTCCCAAAGACCTTGATAACAGATAGGATGGGCTGCAGTCCCCTTATGCTAACGTCGCGGTTTTTTTTGGGAGCGGCCCGTTGTGATTTTTCTTTCCCCATTTCTTCGAGCGCGCGGATGTGTTTACCTGCAGCGCTTAAAGTATTACGGTCCCACTTTTTTGCCAAGTCGGACGAGCCCTGTTTTCCCTCCTCCTTATTCTAATGATTTTCCTCTTTTTCTATGGTTTGTTCTTGACTTCAGAATTTCTCTTTCCGACGAACACCCCCTTCCTTTTGAACCCTTCATTTGAAAGTCAAACCTTAACTTTTCCCTTGAAGCGAGCGCGGCTCCCGATTCCTCGTTTTTTAAATCCGTAATCCATTCTAATATCCGGTATTCCCTCCCTTTCTGTCTCATTGCAATTAATATTAAGCCCGCCCCCCCCCTCCCGTAGGCCTTCCTGCCGTGCACAACAACCCCTTTTTCTTTTCGATCGAGATACGAAGAGCTTAGGCCTTGCTACTTTCCTCGAGTGGAACTTCTTCTTACCCCTTTTCCGTAGTATCTTTCCAAGATCCCCACTTTTTCCTTCCAAGAGGATAAGGCTTACTCGCTCTTTCTCCTTCACGTTCGGCAAACAACTTTTCTCTCAATTGCAGGTTGCGAAATCAGCTGCTTATTGTTATCGAAACCCCTCCCTCTCAGGTCAACAGAAACAGGTCTTAATTTTTTGTCGGTTTCTTCTTTGGATCTTTTTTTACGTCCTTCTTCGTGGCTTGTGTCCCGGTAATTTTTATATTCGCGTTACCGCCGAACGTTGAAGACCCCCCCTTTGAAACCTTTTTTTTTTGGTCATCCCTTCTTTCCGATCAATACCTGAACTGCGCACCTTTTTCCTTCCCCTTTGGTAGTTTATTAGTATGTAGTTCAAACCCCCCCCTTTCCCGACAATCTAAAGAAAGAGCGCCTCGCTTACCCCCTTTTTCTTCGCCTTTTTTTTTCTTTTTAACCCTAAGTTCCTAGTCCTTGGGTGTTACTGTTTGTTTTCTGTCGGAGGTAAGTCTCCCTTTTTTCCCTACTTTCCAACCAATCCGGTTTGCGTTTCCCTTTCGTTATTTGGCAGTGATTTCGACTCTTGTTTTTACGGTTCCCATGCGTTGGATTTTATTGCGGACCAGTTTGTGCAGGGCACCCTTGATTTTAGCACGTTCTTCCCACTCGTCAGGACCCTAAAGTATTTCTGACTCTCCGGTGATCAGGAAGATGCCTAGTAGCCTTTTCCCCAAATATTCTCCGCAGGTTATGACGTTCACTTAACTTTCTACCCCACCCGATAACCCTATCTGGACTGAACCCTTGTTCCTCCCCTTCCCCACCAGCGCTCCCCCCCCCGACCGACTCCCTGCATTTCTCTTTTCTTTGTTGAGGAGAATATCATTTCGGAGTCTCTTTAACGATCGTAGAGACCCGCTTCCCACATCTCTGATCGCATTCAGTCCGATTGGCTCTTTTTTTTGAAACTCCTTTCGTTTCAGAAGTACATGCGTTTTTTTACGCTTTCCTGACATACCCGTGATCTCTTTTACCCAGCTCATATACTGATTTCCTAGCCCCCTTAAACCTTCCTTTCTCACTTCTCCCTACATTTGGCCCCCTCAAATCCCCGCTGGGATTAGCCTTCTCCTGCGACCTTTTTCACTGACCCTTTAACGAAACTCCGCCCCCCCGAGACTCCGGCGGCACCGCTTTCCAAGACGGCCGATCGTCACAATCCCACTATTTGAACACCCATACCCCACCCCGGAATACGAAGTTTGTTTTTTCCCCCGCCCCTTCTAACCCCCTTAAGAAGCCCTTTCTTCTGTTTTGGAATTTTTCCTTTTGCCTTTCATTCCATATGCTACTACCCCTACGATACCTTCTAATTGGCTAAGGTCATTAGTGGATCCCAGTGCTTTTTATTTTTTCCTCAGGTCCCCCAAAACTTTTGTCCTCTCCCTTTGAGTGTTAGGGCAGTTCCTTTCCCCCTATGAATATAAAATGGGCCTTTTCCCCCCCCCTCGATTTACACTCCTCCCCCCCCCCCCCCCCCCCCCCCCCTCCCCCCCCCCCCCCCCCCCCCCCCCCCCCCCCCCCCCCCCCCTTTTTTTTTTTTCCCCCCAACCATCCCAAGGAGAATGCTTTTTTCCAAATACGACCCAGGCTTTCTTTTTGCCTTCTCTTCTTTGGTTGCGATACTCAGTTCCGCAATTTCGGCTCATTCAATTTATGGACTCCTTTCCTTTCCGGATTCTTCTCTCTGCCTTCTATCAGGGGGCCATTGCCTCCCTTGTCTTTGGCGTCTTGAGGATAGTGCGATCTGCGCGCCATTGCCCGAATCATAAGTCCCCGCGTTTCTTTTTTTAGCTCGTTGTTCTGTTTTATTAAGAGCCGTTGGATTCGGTTCTCAAGGGAACCGTTTTTCCCTTTTATTTACTTCTTTTTTTGCGGCTCTTTTTTTGACTGTTGTAAGGCTTGTTTCAGAACCTCGTCTTCCCCGCCAGATCCTTCTCAGCCGACTGAAGCTTTCCTTCTTAATATGACCCCTTTATTCTCTTTTCTCATTTTTGGATTGGCGTCTCTCACCCTTGAGCAAAATCTGGAATTCTTCCCTTTTTCCCGTGGCAAGTAGTAAATATTGACTCGCGCGGTGTCCCGGAACCCCTTCGTCTTCCTGCATTTCTCCCCCTCGTCGACGCGCCCTCCTTCTTTTCCCCACCTCAGCGAAACAGTCGGTCTATGCCTTTTTCAGACCTTGGAATGCAAGCCCCTACTTTCCCCCCCCCCCCCCCCCCCCCCCCCCCCCCCCACCCACCCCCCCCCCCACCCCCCCCCCCCCCCCCCCCCCCCCCCCCCCCCCCCCCCCCCCCCCCCCCCCCCCCCCCCCCCCCCCCCCCCCCCCCCCCCCCCCCCGACATTATTTTAAATTAAAAATTTCCTTTTTGAGTAACCGAATTTGAGGAAGATTCGAGTCATTTTGCCCCCTTTTCTCTGTTTTGTTGTCAACCTCATATTTTTACCCGTTTTGCTGGAGACGCGAATTCAGGAATCTGAAACTGTGCCGGAATCTTTGCACTCTCACTGACCATCCCTCCCTCAACCTCTAACCCAAACTGTCCCCCACCCCACATCCTTTCGGCTAGCGACAGGTAGCCCCCGCACTTTAGCATTTTGCTGTGAGGTCCTATTCTTGCCCGGACATACATTTTCCCCCATTTTCCTTTTGAGGAGTCGGGACTACAATATCGTGCAACTTTTTTTTTTTCCTTAGCAGCCAGCGGACATTGGCGTATAACAAATCCCCTTTTTTTTCTAAGAGATCATGTCTCTCTTCAGTCTCCCCCACTCAGATGAGTTTCCGTTTCCCCCGATGGAGAACTAAACTCCGCTCCCATGCCTTATCGTGACTTTCCCCCTTTTTCTGAGACCCGTGCTTTACTAACCTTTTCCTTTCCATTCTCCCTCCCTCCGATCTATTTTTTCCTTCTCTAGCCCTCTTCCTCCCTGTGTTTTAGCCACGTTACACCCCCTGCCATGTTTTTCATTCTGGGAATTAAAGCCCATCTCTGGCCCCCCCCCTTTCTCTCCTCCTGTCGTTCGCTTTTTCACATTGACGGATACAATGCCAATAGTTCTTCCAACCTCCCAGGATGCTACTCACCCCTTCACTGTTGACCCTTCGAGGACACCCCCCCTCACTTTCCTTTTTGTTATTCTATCATTTTCAACCCCACCCGCCAGCCCCCCCCTTCCATTGTCTCGCAGAAAGTGGCGATCGATTGCCCCCCTCCCCCCGTTCCTGATGTCGACGTCCCTGACCCATTTTCTTTTCCTTTCCGGCAAAATCTTGGCAGGGTTCGCAGACGTCACAATTCTTCGGTTCTATAAGGCGTCGCAGACTCCCTTCAAATGCCTGCCAACGTCGACCTGACGCAAAAGATTCTCGCCGCGAGTCGTTTAGCAGTCCCCCGACTTCTCTCCTACCTGGACCTCCTTTTCTTTTTGAGGTGGCTAAGTAGCTTTTTCACTTCTTTTTCCCGAAGCGAGCCTGATTTTCCTTCCCTTTTGAAGCACGTGTTGAAATCCATCATACTTTCTCTTTCCTCCATCCTAAGTGTGTTCCTTTCTTTCGTTTCCAATTTCTTCAATTCGCAATCCTTGCTTTTGAGGGAGTTATCCGGTCCTTCTCCTTCATACTTTCCCAGATCACGATGCCATAATACTCATTGACTAAATGGTCTATTCTTCGGCGTTCCATATTATAATGATCCCCAAAATTTTTTTCCTCTCTTTTATTTCGTCTTTTTTAATTAGATAATTTTTGATCTCCCCTCCCCCATAGCATTACTTTCCATCATACTGCGGGATGATAGTCGGACTCGCCCTATTTGCGCGGGACGGTTCGTGGTACGCGTGTCCCCTCCCTCAAAATCCTCCTCACTCCATTCAACGCGCCCCCTTGAGAATCCTGTTTCCTTACTGGCCCCTGTTTATGACCCTCTGTTAATACCATTCCGAAGGGCTTGTCCCTTGCAGGTTGTATACTACTGGTTTCTTTTCTTCTTCTAACTACATTTGCCCGCGGCTCCTCCCTATCAGTTTTCTTGTAGAAGTAATTTTGACGTATCGAATGCCTCTAATAATGTTTTATCCTCTTTTAGGAAAGACTGACGTATTCCCCTCCTAACACACTTAAAGGTCAATCGTTACGTTCCCCCCCACCGAGTCGAAGGCGTCCGACAGCCAATTTTAAACCCCTCTCTTCTTTCCCCTCGGAGATTATACCATTTCCCACCCCCCCTCTTTTTTCGTCCCCATTTCTTTGAGAAGACAGGAGGCCTTACTTCTCTCCTGATCTCTCGTCCGGACAATCCCGTTACCTCCTCAGTTACTCTGCCACTTTTCCTCCCCCCGTTAAGCGATCCCGTACCCAGAAAGACCTAAGCTTTTCTGTCGCGTTCACCCTTCCCCCTTTCTAGAAACAAAAAGCGGATTGTATTGTGACTACAGCGCACGTACCCCCTCCTATCCGCCGGTCGCTGGGGCGGAAATTAAATGGCTCTCTTCGTTTCGCAGACTCTTTTCTTTTTTACCCTACGGTGGTCTTTCGTTTTCCCTCCTTTCCAATGCAACCGTTATCATTTTTTCTCGGTCTTCCCCCCGGTTTTCCCCTGATCACCGGTTCCCGTTTCCTTTTCAGTTCGTCGAAGATGAGTGCTCCGAGCCGTTTTTGACATTGTCTTCGCCGGTCACCCCTTGTATGCAACCTTTCTGCGCGCCCCCCCCCCCTCGCCTTCTCGTGGGAAAGCACACCGCACCTTTTCATTGAGACTTGCAGCGATCTTGCTCCCTTTGTTCAACTGCGGGATTGTTTGAGGTCCCCTCCCTTTGGCCCTTTTTCCTGCTGTGTGATTCCTATTTCTTCCAGTTTTTCTCTGTTGGCGCGCGGTTTTTCTCGCCATGGGTGGCACGGTGTGGCGACTTGACGACGAACTTCTTCTTTCCTTTCACGGTCTCGCGTCCAACTTCTTTTTCTTTTTTGTTCCTTTGCATACCCTGACTTAACCCTTTGGCCCTTTTTTTAAGACTCGCATTCGACTTGGCAGGACCGAGCCACCATTCCGGTGAATATTTCTACGTGGGCCCACTCAAAGTTTTTTTTACGCTCTCTCGTTGCTTACCCGATTTTTTTTTTCCCCCAGCTTTCCTCAGTATTAGCCTTTCTTCCACATATCCCCAGCCTTTTCGACCACTTTGAATTAAGACCTGAACAAGTCTTTCTCTCCGCTGTCAAACATCACGCCCTTTTTTTTTTAGATAAGCCGCCCCCCTTCTTTTCTCAGTCTTTGCCGATATGATCGTTACCGCCAGCCCGAATCCCCCCCCCCAATACCTTAACCGATAACTCCCCTCCCTTTTCCCCCCCTGTTGCTTCCTGTCGCACTCCTTCAGTTCGTTCGGCAAAAAAAGAGTTTTACCTTTCAGGGACGTTCCATTCGGATGATTGTTCTTTTTATGGCCCCCCTTCAGAGAAAGAGTTTCACCATACCAAAGTTAGTCCCCCCATGGCTTTCCCCTTTTTTTTTCTTTCTTTTTAGACTTTTTCTATGTTCCCTTCTTGGGTTTGATCCCGTCGTTTTTTTATAGGACGAGTTCCCCCTGAAACGAATTTGATCCACTCTATTAGACCGCCTTTCACCTGCTGACCTTTGCCTTTTCCCCCTGCACTCACGGCATGAGCAGTTCTTTAAAAGTCTTTTCTCCTCAGCTCTCCCCCCCTTTCCCCACCAAAACCCCCCCCCCCACAACAACCCCCCCAACCCCCCCTGTATGAAAAGACACTGCCACCTCAAGTCATCTCTTCTTCACCACGAAACCTTCCCTGGGGTTTATTTTAAAAATAATTTAGTCTTTTCTTTTTCATTGTAATGGTGTCTTTCTCGGGTAAGTTGTCCTCGCAGTTTTACCAAGCTTTTCCGACTCGGCTAGTTTTGGACCACTCGTTTATTCACTTTTGGACGTCTTACTTTTTCTTCAGAGTTGCTGGCCAATTGAGGCTTTTACCCTGAAACCTTTGCTAGCAGTTTCCCTCGGAAGCCCTTTTCCTGATGCAAGCTTTTCACAAAGGTTTCTCCAGATGTTCGTTTAAGTTCCCCAATAGCGCCTCAGGTATGACGTTTTTTTCCCTCTATTGAAAACACCGATAACCCTCTCTGGGACTGATCCTAGACTGTTTCTGCTTCCCCCCCCCCTCTCTACGATACCTAATTCGCCCCTTCCCCTTTCCATGCTTCTCTCCTTCTCTTTTTTCTCATCATGCCCTGAGTCGTGCGAATCGTCCCTGAGTTTTCACGATGAATTCAGTCCCTTGGTTTTATCGGTGGACCAAAGCCCCCCCCAATTTAGGTTAAGACGCCAGGAACCTGCCGTTATTATTTTTCCCCCTCCCTTTACTGAAAGCTCCTTTTCAAAGCGTGCATACCGATGTCTTCATTTATTACCTTCTCAACGTTTTTTCCAATGAATAATCAATTGTCTCCATCCAACGCTGGCGAAGTCTTCTTCTATACGAACTTATTTTATTTAACTCTTTGACCCCTCAAATAGAACCTTTTATGATAGAAGCTGAACTTTTTTTTTGTGCCAGGACGGAGAGTAAACTTACTCCCGCCATGGACACATCCACCCCTGTCCCAATATGTGAAACTTTCCCCCCTCACACTTGTTTTACATTTTTGAAGCAGCCCCTTTTTATTTTTTTTGTTTACTTTTCCGGTTTTCTTACTTTCTATACCTTTTTCCTCCCTGCTAATTGGCCCCCATCAGTGTTTCTCCCTTCCTTCTCAGCCTAGTAGTCTTACCAAGCGGTTTTTTTCGGTGGTTCGGTCTGTCGTCCTTCCGCGGACAATTCACTAGAGGTGCCGGAACACAGATCCAATTGAAATCAGACCTGTCCCCCAGAAGAAACTTTTGACTCTTTTTTTCGCTCTTTTTTTTACACTCCCCTTCCCATTTCTGAGAAATGACAAATTCCTTTTTTCCTTTTAAGAACCGGATTATTAGAGATTCCGCCTCCCCCCCCCGTTGGTTGCCATTCCTGATTTTTCTGGTATGTTTTTTCTCTTGCTTCTGCGAACTTCCTTCCCCACACGCTTTGAGTCGATAGAATGTGGCGCTCTTCTTTGTTGATTGGTTTGCATCAGACCCCCTCTCTTGGCTTCGGGCCTTCCTCTCAAGCCTCGCCAAAGGCTTTCTTGGTTCTCTCCTTTCTATAGTCCTTTTTTTTGGCTTTAGAAAACTTTTCTTCTATATTTCTTCCGGCAGTTCCGACTTTTTCACGTGCCCCTTATGAATATTCCCCCAGATAATGGATTGAGGAATTCTGACAGCGCTCGTCTCTTCGCCCCCCCCTATTCCTCCATTATTAAGTTCTGGTCTTCCTAGACGGTGAGCCTTTAACCTTTCTCTTTTAAGGTCGACAAAGCCGTCCGCTCGCCCTTTCCTTCGCTACTCAACGGTCCGTCGCCGAGCCCCACCGCGATAGACCCTGACTGCAATCCATTAATATCTTTCTCCCCCTCATTCGTTGCGCTAACGCTCGATTGAGGAAAAAAGTTTTTTGCAATCTTATTTTTTGAAACAGTGTGCGGTGTTTTAAAGTAATACGGAGTCCATTTGTTTGTTCTCCTCTAATTTTGACCCTTCCCCCTTGTCCCTTTCCCTCCCCTGTTGACGGAGGCCCCCTGTCCCCCCTCGGACGAATCACTCCTTCCCACCAAGGTTGAAAAGGTGTGGGATTATACCTCACCTTTTCTCTCCCCCCATTAGAAAGTGCTTGGGTTTTTTTTCTCCTATCTTTTCCTGACACAGCACTTCTTCCCCCACCCTGGTGTTGAGTGCCAGACAGCCCCCCCCTCTCCTTGAACTTTCGCCAGCGAGCGACATGAATGCGTAGTCCCCCCATATAAACCCCACCCTTTTTTCTTGGATCTTGGTAGAACCTCCTCCACGCCTTTTTTTTTCGTTTCCCCTCCACCTACGTTTTACACCAATCCCCCGACGCTAATGCTGCCGGACGAGGCGTCCTGAGAGTCTAGTAAAGGCGATGGGCTCCCCCCCCTGGTTTCTGCATACTAAATTTTTATTTCCCCCCTGACTTTTCCCTCGAATGTTAAATGCGATATCCCTCTCGACCCGCTATGTTTTGGAACCCGGCACGCTTCCCCCTTTTTTTCTTTTGATGATGCCTTCTTAAACTATTCTGGTCTATGATCCTTCTGTCTACGACATCATTGACTTACTGCAACTGTCTGCGCTCCCACCTTTTGCGAATTTCGTTCTCCTGATCCCCCCCTTTGCCAGCCCCCTTTCTTTTCAACCCTCAAAGGAGCAGAAACTTGCTGTTTTTGATTCCCCAGCAGTGGAGCGTTTCTGTCCGATTTCGACGCAGTACCTCGCCCCCGTAAAAGTCCCGCGAACTCGGCGCTTACGATTCCGCCAATCTTCCCCCCCTCCTAAGGCGTCTGAAGAATTTAGATCTCCACCCTTTTTCCACGCGAAACTTAAAGACTAAAATCTCGGATAATTTGGCATCTTCTAATATTGTCATCCTTTCTCCTTACTTTTTTATTGCTTGCCGGAGTTTTTTTTTAAAGAAAAGGCCCCCCCCCCCCCCCCATCACGCCCCTTTTTTTCCCCCCCCCCCTGTCTTTTCAAGTTTCCTTCTTCCTATATCATCTTTCCCCTTTTTGTCAGAGATCTGGATAAGATTCCGCTGCTCTCAAGAATCATTGTTATCAGTGGTTCTCCACTAAGGAATAATGTCTCCCGCTGCAACCCAACCCCATATGAAAAAATTGGCGCCAGTTTTATCTTTTTGCCAACAATGAATCACGAGCTCCCTTTTCGATTTCCGTCAGCCGATCGACATCTGCCATCATTATATAAATCATACTGGTTTTTCCTCTTTAGCGCTCCCCCCCTCAGACCCAAGCTTTTTTTTGGTCAGCGTGTCAATGCTGTAGAATCCCCCATTTCCCCCCTCCCCCGAAGAGCCATGATGCGAATCAGGTTTTTTTCCTCCTTTGTCTTTCTGTCTTTTTCAGATCGTATATTCGTCTCGGCTTCGGTAATAGCCTTTTGTGTCCCGATGTCATCAAGTGCGAGGTGCTTAGCTCCCCCGTAAATTTTTCGTCTACCGACCCTTCGTCATGGAGCAGCACGTCTCTTTTTCAGCGATGTCCCCATCCCATAAGTGTCTCTTCCCCTGCTAAAACACATCCCCTGTAGAATTTTCCCCCTAGCTGCCCTCACCCCTTCCCTCCTCTCTTTAACACATTCCGCTTCTTTAACTCTAGTACAGCACTTTTCCGGCCCTTAATGGACGAGCCGCCTTCTTCGCTCGTCCGGACACGATGGTTCCGTTAGGTATTTTTTCTGTTTCCCCCTTTCCCTTTCATGGTAACTCTCTCCCGGGCGTTGGGGCGAGCTCCGCCGAAAAAACGGTTT
>Ga0179593_1507851_pt1 | contig 11260 bp, 9 predicted proteins | sample CZODoug2_1_08_16_FD_185931 | JGI IMG/M metagenome (GOLD analysis project Ga0179593, IMG submission 185931) | Vadose zone soil fungal communities from Angelo Coast Range Reserve, California, USA - CZODoug2_1_08_16fungal (PacBio error correction) | ecosystem: Environmental > Terrestrial > Soil >... | reverse complement strand
CAATTACCAGCGCTCGGTTTTTTAAGCCCTCTACTCTCCTTTTTAAGAGGTCCCTGGCCGATTCCGATGTTATTTTGCACCTCCCTTGTCAATCCCGGAACCTGGAGCGTCCCAATACTACTGATTTGTTTTAGTCAAAATGACGTTTCCCCCGTCCCTCACTGCTCCCGTTCGCGATTTGGATCCTGCTGCATCTGTGAGTCCCATGATGATTCTCTCTTTCGGCTGTAGCGGGGGTTTCCCTCTCACCTCTTTGAACCCCGGCTTGCTCGTCTGCCCCTTTCTCAGCTCCCTCCTTCAACTTTTGGGGGTCGACGCCGCTTATCGAACGCGCACTCCTTTTTTCCCCCTTACCGATCGGCCCTTGATGGAACTCTTTTGCCAATCGCTGCTGTCTAGTTCCCCCCCTTTAGTCTTCACCGTCCCTCCAGCGCAAGGTCTTATTTTAGTCCACCCTGGTCGGTCCCGCCGCCCTTCCCCCGTTTCCTCCGAAGACGATGTAAACTCATTCGGTTTTTGACGCTAACCCCTCCCCCGGTGGCCATGGCCCTAAGCTCTATGAATTTCCCCCTAATTCCTATTTCGCTGTTTTCAGTCGCTTTATTCCCTCCTGTCCCTTTTTCAATTTAGACTTCCGTTCCTCTGTGCATCGGCTATCTCGTTTCGGCTATCACCTGGACTTCTTCTCCGGTCCCCTGCTTGCGCCTCCTCGTGTTTAACCCCCCAAAATCCTCTGGTGTCAAAATTATCGTGAAGGAGTTGCCCCTCCCCCCCCCTCCTAGTCCTCCCTCAGGACCCGTGAGCTAGCTCCGGGATTGAGGGTCTACTTCGTAGGACCCTTCTTGGGCGTTCTACCATCAACGCGGCCGTCCCCTTTTCTGAGCTTCTGCCCCCCGCTTCGTCTGAATATAAGTTGAGATGTGAGCTGTACATCACCCCCCCACCCGGTACAGTCCTTGTCCGCTGACTCATTGCGCGCCCTTTTTTTTTCCCGGCGGACCCCCCCCGACATGTTTCTGTTTCCTCCAGCGTTTCTCTTCTGTCGGGCTTCTCAAAGATTCACTTTACAAGATCGGGCAACCGCTGAAGCACGGCCGTCGGTGACGTTTCTCTTGCTTTTCTTCTGGTTTCTCGGACCGGTATTGGGAAACTCATCCCCTGCTTTTTATCAGTCCCTTCTCTCCTTGGTCTCTTATGTCTTTTTTTCCGGCACAGATGTAGGGCGACGGCACCCTTGCTCTTTGCGCTAGTTGCCTCTCCGTCACCTCTTTCGACAACTGGAGGGAAATGTTACACCACCGGCAGGTGGAGTTTCCCCTTTTCCCTTAATCCTTCTTGTCTCCTCCTCCTTATTTTAGATTTATTCCCTTTTCCCTGGGGCCCTTGAGATTTTTTTTTTCAGATGTCATCTTGCGCCTTTTCCCCCTTCGTAGAAAGTCCAACGAGACAAAGGCGTGATCCCTCCAAATTCATCCTTTGAAAGGTCATCCTCCCCACCCTCCGAGGATACGGTGGGTGTGATCAGTCCTTTTTCGGTTGCCCCTTCTTAACGGCCGGTCTCGGCCCCCGTTTGCACATCCCTTTTTGTGAATCGGATTCTTTTTTTTCGATGTGAACTGAGAGTTATGTCTTTGCCTTATACCCCCTCGTATTGTCCTCCATGAGTCCTTTCCCGCTGTTTCCCTAGCCCTTCCTTGGCCGAGGGACCCCCACCAGATTGACGCGAGTGGCTTCTTTTGAGCGCGGACACGTCGCCCGTTTCTTTTTTTGATGTACCAGTTCTGTCATCCACGTTGGTTGGGGGGGGGTTGCTCCCTTGTATCCGTGCGCCGAGGCGTGGTTTTCTTTTCCTCAGAGAAGGTTGATGAGTCTTGTAATCCGCGTTTGCATGTCGGCGAAATGCGCTCCCTTTCCCGTCCTTTTCTTTTCCGTCGCTGTGAGGACGACGCTTTGATGTTTGCATCCTTTCCCCGTCCGCTGGTAAAACTTGTCGACGTACACATGGTGCGACCTTCGCCGTAGGCTAGAGCGTGGTTTCCAAGAGGCGTGATCCTAAGGTGATTTTTCAGGATGTCCGAGCCGATGCACTTTTCCCCGTATTCCTCGTCCTTGAAGGACCCGTGCGGCTCCCGAAGACACCCTCCCTAAGACTTCTTTCGCTTTCCTGTTGTACTTTTTCCTGGACAGCGATCCTTGGAAGATGTCCTAGTGGTGGCTTTCAGACGCGTTGCCGAGGTAGTGTCTACTTACGAGTTCTTTTTTCCTTTTCGTACTTGGTGAGTTGATCCGAATTTTTCCCCGTTCACTCTTGCATCTTCTTTTGCCTTTTTTCTATTTGACGGTGACGGTCTGTCCTTCGGTCGGGCTTTTTTAAAAGACTCCTCTCTCTTCGCCTCCTAGGGCCCCGCAGGCCGGACGATTCGCTTCTCTTCGTGCGCTTGCTTCTTAATACCTGTGGATTTTCTCCTTTAGAGCCGAGGTCGTTCTGGTTTCTCAGAAGATTTTTGGTTACGGGTTTCCCCTTGATGTGGGTCAGACCTTTACTCGTTGCCCGCCTACATGCCTTTCGAGCAAGGCACGTATGCACGGAGCTAGGTCCTTTTATTAAGTAGGGGACGGTGACCCGCCTTCAGGTGTCAGAAGATCAGACCCCCTAAGGATTAGGTTCTCTTAAATTCCCGGGGTTACGTTTTCTTTCCCTTTTCTTCTTGAGAAACGATGACCGGACGGGAGACACGCGAGATACAGGTGTTTTTTATTATCTCAAGTAGTAGACGACCCTAGGGTTCTTATGGCGTCCTGCTGTCCCCCGTTCTTAGTCACGTTTTTTTTGATTGCCGAAAGCGCTGTGCGAACCTTCAGCCGCAGACCTCCAAGTTTTTTCTTACAGAGTTTTTTTTCTTTTTGTGCGGACCTCCGGGGAAGGTCCTCTTCGGTTTCCTTTGTGGGCTCGAGCGCATCCACTATGAACTTTTCCTTCCATTCTCCGGCTGCTTACTCCCGTTCCACGTGACGACTGGGTACCCAACTTTTTCCTGCCCGCGAGTTTCACCCTCGTCTTTGAGTTCTTTCGCTCCTTTGCGACCCCCTCCCGATCAGGGACCCTTGCCCTTGGCTTCCTTTGTTGCCTCCCATCATCTTTTTTTGGTTGGAGACCATGGTTACGGCGATGCTGCCGTCTCTTTTCTTTTTTTGGGTTCTTGTGTCCGTTTTCCTCTATTCTTTTTTCACGCCTGTTTTTACGTCAGGAGGTTTTTTTCTTACCGCCAGCCGCGGCATTCTGCGAGGCGCCCGCCTGGGCATCGTTCCCAGGTGGGGTCACGAGTTTTCGCCGACATGTCCCTTGAACTGGAACTTTTCCTTATCGGACGTGCAGGGAGATATCCTTCTTTTCCTTTCTCCCCTTCCTTTGTTTGTTTTAGATTCTCTCACTTCTGCGGCTTCTTTTTTTCATTCAGGCTCGGTTCATTTCCTCTGCAAGTAGCGTGACCCCGGTGGCTCTCTTAGCATAGTCCCCGCGAAGCAGCTGATGGCCCCCCCGGCAGACTCCTGCTTTCGTGCCGTCCAGGTCCTTGGGAGTCCGGCCCGCCAGAGACAACCTGCCCGTTGATGTAGTACTCCCTGATCCGTTTCCTTCCCAGTACAGCATTCCCAAAATTTTGTAGGACCAAACGGGTCGCCCCATTTTGAACCTGGATTTTAAATTTGGGTTTATTTGCGCCCAGTCGCGAATTATCGCGTCGTGGATCGTCCGTTGTCTCCGCCCTACGGTCCTTGCAGTTTTCTTTCTTCCCCCCGTGGATCTCAGCATTTTGAATGGCGGCCCGCTTTTTTTTGGTCTTGTGGACCCCCCCCACCCCCTTCCGACTGAGCACCGGTTGTAAAGATAATCCCCAATACTTTTTTTTCCCCTTGCAGTGGTGCTGCTTGCTTCTTTACGGTTTACAACGGAGCCGGTTTTTTTAGAAGGACATTCGTGTACCGCAGATGCGTTTGCTTTTCCACCTCCTCCTTCATATCATGTTGTCTTTTTCCTATTTCGTCCTCTTACCTACAACACCGATCCCTTCAGGTTGTTGAGAGTCATTTCCATATTTTTAGACTGTGCTTGAACGAGGTCATAAAGTTTTTCCCGTTCTAATCTTCCCCCCCTCCCTGTCGTGCTTTCCTTCTCCCAAAGTATTGGTCACTTTTCCCACTTGCAGAGAACGGTGTTTTTTTTACTGGCATAGTTTCTAGTGGCGTCGGAGGGTCTACGCCCGCCGACACCGTGCATTTTTCCCTCGCCGAGTCTCCCTTTCTCCCCCTAGCCATCACCTTCGAGTTCCACAAAGTTTCCTTCTCGAAAATACTACTCCCGGCCCGACCGTCCCCCGGATTCCTGCAGCTCGCCTCGCGTCTCTTTATACTTTGCCGACGCGGACCAGTCCTCCCCCCGTCCCCCAGCCACCGGAGTTTCAGTTTTCACAGGGCTTCTTCCCTTTCTTTCACCTTTTAAGAACCTGAGTTCCGCTTAAGTACGCCACCGTCCGGAAAACTCGCTGATCCGGTCCCCCCCCCCTCCCCATTCCCCCATTCGCCAGAAGATCGCCTGACCCGTACAAACCTGGAATTTACAGCTTCCAGGTGTCTCGGAGGCCAGATGGTGGACTCTACTGATCTGAAGCCTCAAACTCGTGCTCGGCTACCTTTTCTTTTCTTGATTCACTTCCTTCTTGACGGGCCCACGTTCGCATTGTGCCGCCCAATGGTGTAGTCATGGGGAACCTTTTGGCAGTTGAAGGAGGTTTGCAATGACAACGTCGTCGTCGAAACGCAGTCCTATCTTCCTCCCTAAGGGAGTATCCTTTTCCCTGCAGTGTCGTTTTTACCCTTCCCCGCGTTCCCATGCCTGTGCGGAATTTACGGATAGCCGGGTACGTGAGTAGTGATTCTCTCCCTCTGGAATCACCCCCTCCCCGTGTCCTTTCTTTAAGCTTCTCCACAATTTAGCAACGTCGGTTTTTGTAACTTCCTGGACCATGACATGGCGGCTGATGCAAGTTGGTAAGTGCTCTGTGCGGTCGTTCTCTGCGAGGTCTACACATCGACCCCTCCGTTAACCGCTCGCTGCCCGTTCTTCCTTACGTTTGTTGCGTGAGTAAAGCCGGAAACCGGCATCCTGCTTTTTTCTAAGAACCCCGCCTATACTAGTTCCCCGTTGACGGATGAGTCCTTAGGAAGTCACTTGGCTTTTTGGCCGGCAGTTGTGTCGTTGCCCTCGTGGCTCCCCAGTCAGAGGCGACAACGGATTACCTCTGATCTCCTTTGGTCCGGGGCAAGGGATTTTTTTTTTTTTACTCCTCATTCCTACGGTGTTTTTTCTCTGTCTCACCGTTTTCCCCTTGCCCGGTCGGGTGGGCAGATTTTACTTTCCGTGCGTTGCGCACTTCCTCCCCCTGCGTGTCCTTCAGCTCATGGTATTTTTCGTCTTCTAGGCGGTTGGTGTTTTTTCTTCTTATGCCTGGGTGCCAAGGCTGTCCCGCTTTCTGCTGCATACTGCCCATCCCGTGCGTCCCACGCCGACGGCGATGTCGGTCGAGAGTGGGCTTCTTTTTCGCTGGCTTAGATCGTTCTCGACAGACCATCTGAACTAGTCCAAGACTGTTTTTTTCTTCCGGCATGCCCACCCTCTACGAGGGTTTTTGGCTTCAAGATGAGCATCTCCACTGTTGTGACCTTTTAGTGTTTTGATTACGTTTCTCCTGACTGTCTCTCCTTTTTTGTTGCGGATGTTGAAGCTCAGCACCGTCATGGTTGAGTAGGCGTCCTTTTTCCCGTCTTTTGAGCTTCACGGGTCATGCCCCGGTTCTTACGAAGGGCAGTCTCCTTCAACCCGTATCCTTGTCGAACGTACACCATTTTCCGAACTAGCCTTCGTCTCTTTCTTTTTTCCTCGGCCCTGGTTTCTACACTTTTTGCCCGGACAATTCAGGTTTATGCACGAGGTGTTTGGAAAGTTTCGCGTTCTAGCAGGACACCTCCGGCGGGACTCCGACTCCTTTTTACCACCGCTACGACTGACAGGGGCCGTTTTGTGTAAGTGTCTGAGCCTTATTCGTGGACCTGATTCACGGCGTTGGTTACCCCGTCTAGATAGGGCCGGGTGTATTTCCTTGCGTATATTGTAGTACTTTTGTTTTTCTCTGCGGAGCCCTCCAGTGTGGTACTACCTCCTCTCTTGAAGTTCCGTAGATGAAGGTGACGGTCTTTTTTTACCTTTCCGGTGAACCGTTAGCCCGTCTCCCTCTCTTCTATCCGTGGACAGAAGGCTTTGAAGGTCGGCGAGCGTTCTTTTGTTTGGATGTTCCCTGACGCCTCGCGCGACTTCTTTTCGTGTCTCCCCTATATGTAGGATTGATCGCCGGGTTCCTTTCGGTGGTGCACCCCGGAGCCTTAGCCTTCCCCCATTTTTTTTTGACTACGCTTTAACGGCTCGAGCAAGTTGCTTTCCCTTTGACCCCCGCCTGTTTCTTTTGCTCCTGACAGTGAGAGTTTCTTCTCCTCCCCTGGCGGTGATTCCCCCCCTTCGGTGCCTTGCTAACGATTTAGCCCATAATTCCCTGATGGCTGCCCCCCACTCCTTCCCGGGATCTGCGGCTGCTTCGTAGTAGTTTACAATCTGGTTTTATCCTTCCTCAGCCGTAACATTTTTTTTTCCCACGATATCCGTCTTTCCGGTGAAAGTCCTCTCCGGGCGAACCGTCAGCTTCATCACCGCGCGCCTTGGCCATATGTTTGATGGGCTTGGGACCCCTGTCAGCGTCTTTCTTTTTGTCTTTTGGTTGCAGAGCTTGGCCCTTCTCAAGTCTCCTTTTTAGTGGCTTCCCCCCTGAGCAACGTGCTGAAGTTTACCCCAGTGATGGTTTGCTCAGTCACCCCAGAAGAGCGACTGCGACAAGTTTACCCCTCTCACCTGGCATACTTTCCACCTTTTTTCCCATTTTGGACTCCCTTCAGAGTTTTTTTCGATTCCCTGGCAGATTTGGACGTGGGCCTTCTTCTCTTTGTGGGATCGGACTTTTTCGCAGCTGTCGTTTTTGTTTCCACGCCTGCGTTTCACTCGATGGTAGCCGCCCGACATCCTTAATGCGTTTTTTGCTTCTCCCCACGGCATTTACCCTGCCTTTCGCTCCTTGTGTTCGAGTCGCCTACACTGCATGAATTGGCACTTCATGCCTTCAGGACGGCAGGGAGACTCCTATTCTGTTTCCTCCCTCCCCTAAGTTGTGGTTAATATACATTCAACGCTCTCCTGTTCTTCTTGCCCCAGTTCCTTCTCGGTGCAGGTAGAGAGCAAATTCCTTACTTAGATGCCGATCCGCGCTTTTTCCAGGACTGGCTGTCACAGGGCCCTCAGCTTCTTTACGTCATCGTTCCCCCCCCACCGCAGCTCGGGCCCGCCAGAGACACACGACGCCCTTTCCTCTTCATCGCCGTCGGTCCCAGCACAGGGAACACCGGCATGTTTTTTATGTAGAAAGGGTCTTTTCCCTTTGCCTTAGCGTTCTTTCCAATTTTTTTCCTTCTCAGCTGATCGACTAGGGAGCGCGAGGGCGCAGACTCCCCGTTTTTCCTTGTAGTCCTGTGTTCCGTACAGCATCGTATGGTCTGTCCTCGTTTCTCGTGGAGTTGTAAAACCTATTCCCCGAGCTTGCAAACCTTGTACCGCCGCATCAAAACTCGAAACTTCAGGGTTGGTCTGCGGGCTGTTTTTTCGCCCGGCTCGTGGCTTCCCCCTCCGCGTGCCGCGTGACGTTGACTTGTTTGATTGGCATAGGATTAATCTTCTTGGACGGACGTTCCTCACAGAACCAAAGCAACCTTCTTCGTTGTTCCAGGTCAGCGTTAGCGGTGGCTTCCTTCGTTAGCTAGTCTAAGCAGGTGCTGACCCCTTCCCCTCATTTTTCGGTTGCATTTTCTGTAATAAGAGGCTTTATGAGGTCACCGTCCCCACCCACTGTGCTCGCGACCCCGTCCCGGCAGCGTTCCGCGTGTTCCCTCTCCTCTTCATTTTTTGAGTAGAGCGGGCAAGCGCTTTTACCGGCCCCCCGGCATCTCGTCCCTCGAACCATCGGCTACCCGCTCTAGTCTCGGGCGTTTTCCAACCGCTTCGCCTCCGCGACATATCGAAGACACCGGCCCGGCCCTGTTCCGCAGGCTCGTCCTTCCGTCTTCGCTTTATACGGGCCCGACAGCTGATCCTCCCTTCCCTTTCAAGCCCAGCGCACGGCAGCTAGGTCAGTCCCTAAAATTTTCGGCTCCCCTCCCGTCACCCCGTTTACTTTGACCTGACGACTGTACGTAGAAAGTCTCGTCAAAGGATTTTGGTCCCCAACCCCACTCCCCTTTGCCATCTCTGCGACTCTAGACAACCCTATATCCTTCCGGGCGTCGACTGTTGGTCGTTCCTTTTATTGACGGTTTTCAATAGAGTACCCCCCTTTTTTCACCGCAGTTGCAGGGGCATAGCTACCCTTGACTTTAGACATTTAAATCCTCCTGCCGAGTACTCTCCCCATGTTTCTCGACTGGTGAACCAGCTCTTTTGAAGGCGGTGACACACATTTTTATCCGCACCGCGGAAGGAAGCCTCCGTCAGTTTTGTTCTACGTCGCCTCACATGCAATTTTTCCCGCAGGCGTTTCCCCCCCCTGCAGACTTCCAGTGCCTTTTCTTTTTGGATCGGATCATTTAAAACATGCGCTAACGGGCGTTTCTTGATGATATCCACGATCCCCTCACCAACCAAATGTTTTCCTTAAGTCTTGTTAAGATTATCACGGAGACCTTCCTTATTGATGGGGTTCCCCTTCTTGCCCCCCCTCTTTTGTATGGACAGTAATTTTATGATGGAGTTTTCCAGTCTCGATGTTATACTCCCCTCTGACCCTCTCTTTTCACCATGATCGCATATAGTCGGCCGTTTGCCTCCAGTTCTGAACTCATTCCCCCGGTCCGCTTTTTTTCACCCATGATCGAGGTCAACCAGACGTCCCTCGTCTGTTTTGTAGAAGTCTGAAGGCCTTTTTCTGGGAAAGATTTGTTCGAGCGTTCCCTCTTGTCGTTGTTTGAGCTTGGCCCTGACGCAGTCCGGTATGACCTTCTCATTCCCCCACCACTTCGGCTTGTGCTCTGGTGCACTTGAGTTGAATCCTCTTTTATACTCCTTTTTTTTGTTTTTTCTTCTTAAGTTCTTCCCCGGGGTGAACCAGTCTCCAAGGACGGTTTTTTTTGCACGATGTCTCCGTTCTCCTCTGCAACGAGCGCAAAGTCCCCTAAGTTGATCTTCCAACAGCCCTTCCGTTCCCTTGCTCCTTCGACCCCCACGATGGGGTGATCATTCTTGTGCAAGAAGGCTCCCGGTGCCCCGGATGCTTGCCGGGCTGCGGACGGACGCCCCCCTTCCGTTTCTTTCCCAAGAAACGGATGGGGCACGTTTCTTTGTCTATGCTCGACCTCTCTGCTCTCCCCTTCCCGCACCCGAAGCACTCGTGAGTCCAGCCCCCCCAAGGGGTCCGCCTTTTCGACCACGACACGCTTCTTTTTGCTGCTCTTTTATTCGCCCCAACCCGTAATTACGGTTAGTTTTTATTACCACCATTTCGTTCTTATTCCCGCCCCCTTTCTTTTCCCGTGCGCCTTGCGGAGCACAAATGACTTTGTTGTAGGTAGGACGCCGCTTGCTGACGGTCTTTTTGTGTGTGCGGGGTGTGGTGGTATAAAACCCCTCCGGTGTGTTTTTCACGTCCTGCTTTTCAGTGACTGCCTCTGGTCAGTCGATAACGAGGAGTTCACCTGGTCGTAAAATTTGGACAGGATCCTCAGTGGTCTAGCGCTTTCCGCGTCTTTGAACTTTTCTTTCTGCCTGGTCCCCCTTCATGTTCTTTCTTGCACGCTTTTCACTTTCGCGTAGTATAAACCAAAGGTTAGGACTTTTTTTTCTCAAGAGACCGCGCCCGTCGTAGTTTGAGTATTCTTTTGTACGGGTCTTTACCGAGTACTTCGGGAATTGAGTGGTTGTCAATTCTTTCCTCTTCTGGTCCCGATTTTTTAGTTTTTTACGTACGCGTATTTTTCAGTATTTATGTTTTTTGCTAAGACAGTGTTTGGAGACCCTACTGGCGGGCGGTTTCCCCCTCTTCCCTTTCCCCCTTTTTACTCGCTGTTTTTCACTTTATAAGAGAAAGAGAGAGGAGTCTTGAGCCTTCTTCCCCGTTTTAGGTCTTCGTGCGCGTCGCTCTCTTGTGGGATGCCTTCTCACGCATATTGGGTCGGTGAGCGCTGTAGTTCCCCTGTTCTTCCGCCTTTTTTGGGTGTTCCTGGTTTTCGTCTTAAACAAGAAATTCGTCTTAGGCCCCTGAGGAAGCAGGTGCGCGTCTGTCCCTGGTATCTGAGCCACTTTGTCCTTTTCCCTCCTTCCTGTTTAGACTATATTAACAGGATGTTTTGCGTTTTCCCCCTTAGGTATGACCGAGTGTGCGTCCTGATGTCCTGCCGTCCTGACCGGAGGAAGGAAGAGAGGTGCAGGACCACAGAATGCCTCCACGCCCCTCGCACTCCCTTGTTCACCAACCCCCCCCACACCTTCCTGCACCCCAAATCCACGCGCCGGGATCTGTGTTGTTTTTGTCGTCAGTCGTTCTGCCTCCAACTGGGTAGACTCCGTATTGCTCAGCCGAAAAAACGGCTTTGTAACTTTCCGCGAGGGCCGAAAGCCTGACGTTCGAAACAGTCAGCTCTTGAGCACCTGCCCCTTTGCGCATTGATATTGGATTTTTCTTTCCAGCTTTTCATTTCGATTTTGTCGGGTGGCCGAGTTCCCCTCCCGCAATTCACTGACGTGCCGCATATGATGCTTATATCTCCCCCCTTTCCTAACTTCGCACACCTTATGGTCTTCCGACCTCTCCACTCGTCAGATGCCTGGACAGCAATTTGTCACCCGAGCTTGTCTGTACCTTGTCCACTTGTGTCCTACCCCTTTTGGGCCTCCCTGACGAGAGAGATGTTCGCGGTTACTGGCAGAGCGTTTGACGGTACCGGCTTGGGCGTGGTTCTTGAGCTTGAGTGTTTTGCCGCTTCGTTTGCCGGAGGGTGGTACGAGACGGCACAGTTGAAGGCTTGGCTATGCGGCCATAGATCGTGCCGCGTGTCCGATCTTTATCTTTTCTACTTTTCAACCTCTCCCTGACTGGTCCACGTCATGATCCTGGCATAG
>Ga0179593_1474866_pt1 | contig 11260 bp, 13 predicted proteins | sample CZODoug2_1_08_16_FD_185931 | JGI IMG/M metagenome (GOLD analysis project Ga0179593, IMG submission 185931) | Vadose zone soil fungal communities from Angelo Coast Range Reserve, California, USA - CZODoug2_1_08_16fungal (PacBio error correction) | ecosystem: Environmental > Terrestrial > Soil >... | reverse complement strand
GTTCGTTCATAGCCTGATCGTGTAATATGATGACTTGTTTTTGCCCCCTTCCTGAGGGGTCCCCTCGATGATTCATGTACTTTCTTGCCGACTTGGAATTCATTCATATCCCTACTATCTCAGTATAGGTCATTCCATCTTTACGCGTTGCCCCTGAGCTTCCTTTGTGAACGCGCATTTGCCGTCTCTTTCTTCAGCACTGTGACTCTACCCGCCATGCCTCAACCTACTTTTCAGGTCCCCTTTTTATTAGTCCATCGTCCGCACTACCAACATTTCAGGTCAGAGCAAGTGAATCATTGAAGTGAACTCTCTCTACGCTACGTATCGCGACGATTAATTTGCACGTCTCACACATGAGCCGAGACTATTTTTTACCCTTTCTCTCTCTTGTGTAATGCACCTCTTTAGGTTGCACGCACTTGGAGGTGTTCGTCCCTGGCCCTGCCTCCGCGGTTTTCAATTGAAGTCAACTACACGTTTCCGTACGTCCGCATCGCGACCCGTTGCACCCCCGAGCCTGCCATGAGCCGCCCCCGCCCCCCCCCCTTTACCTTTTTTGTGTCCGTCATCTCCGCACCTTTTCTTCATTATCGCATCGTGGACTTTGTCTGTCAGAACTAAGACTCGAGTCTTATTGAACACCGGTGTTTCCTTTGTTTTGTGATGCTTATTTTACCCCATTCCTCCGGTTCCGTGCGATTTTCCGCTTGCCACCTTTTTCCTTCTCCGATCCCTGGCCTGATGACAGAACCTGGTCACGTGACCTGAGATTTTTGAAAACCAGGAAGCGTTTGGCAGTTTTTTGTCGTTTACCGATCTTTCTCGGTCCGGTTTTCTTTTCCCACCTTTACAGACAGAGCACTCCGACGAATGTTATACGACTATCACGCGCTGCTACTCGCTTAATGCTTCTTCGTGCCTTGTGCGTGCGGCATAGTCATGTTTTCAATTGGCCACCTTCCCACCACGCCTGCCCACCCCCTCTTCTGGCCCCCCCTCACAGGGGCCCCCCAGCGAGATGATCCACCCCGCGGTCTCCTACTACATTAGAAAAGACCTGCAGCCCCGCCCACCTTGTTGATGGTGTTTCCCCCTCATGCGTCAGCTCCCTTTGCTTCCAGATTTGAACAATGATGTGTCTCCAGCCCCCCTTCTCGTTTTCCATTTATCTACTACTTGGTTTTTTGATCGCTGTATATGCGGATTTTGGGTATCAAGCCTCAGATGCATCGACTTTATTTAGACCTGCCTGGTTGCAGTGTGCTGTTTCCGTTTTGCCTTTTTGCAGAGCCCGTCCTTTAAAAGATTTTCTCAGGCTTTGAAGACTCTTTTTGCTGCCCTACCCGCCTCAGAAGGATATCTGTGTCATGTCGACTTCTGCCCCCCATGCCCGATGCTTATTAACCCCCCGCGCAAGACTCTCGCGTGTTACTCCATGCCCTGCTCCTGAAAGACTTGATCTCTTGGCCAGCAATTTCAGTTTGAAAGAAATACGGATTGAGGTTTAGTTAGGTTTTTATAGTGACGAACGCAGGCTTAGAGGGGGCTTTGAATCTGTCAGTTCAGGTCTTTATCATGACGGCATTCGCGTTGTTATTTAGTAGATTTTTTTTTTTAAGACCGCCTGAAGCTCAGTCCTCTGTGTCTGCCCCACCCCGGTTAGGAACACTGGGAGGACTCGATCCTTTGAGCGTTCAGTCCGGATGTGTCCCACGTTTTTCATCCGTGGCTTCCCTTTCCCCTTTAACACTCATTTCTGCGCTTCATTAAGCCTTTTGTTGATGGTTTTTCTTTTTATGTTTTTTTTTTTCCTGGGTAGTACCGACCCGACCCCCCCCCCCCCCCACCTCCCTCCCCCCCCCCCCCCCCCCCCCGTGCCATTGCCTACGTATAGGGCTGTTGACCTCTTTTGCAGTAGTGCACGCATTGACCCTATACCACATTTCGTTAAGTCGCGACTCAAGTCGTACACAAATCAAAACCTTTTTCTCACCCACGCTATTCATTATCAGATGTTATTTGGCCTAGACTGACGTTCTCTTACCTCTTGACACCCCCCCCCTTGCTTGGCCCGATGCCCACCTATTTTATGCGACAAATATCCTTCTTAACAAGGTTGTGGAAGTGGGTCGTTCAGACAACGCTCATCGTCTTTTCCGTGCCTTCCAGTGACAACGCCCAATATTCCGTGGTTACTGTTCGTAACCCACCCCGTGAAAGGCTTTTCCTCCTTAACCCATCTTTCCCACGGCTGTCTGCCTTGTCTGCACTTTCCTAGTCCTACTGGACTGTAGGCGAACTTTTTATCTCCAGTTAGTCACCCACTTGATTCTTCCCAATAGGCTTGAAGGTTTTACTTGTCTTTTTTTCCTTCTTCTTCTTTTTGGACGACCCACCTTTGGGTGGGCTCATCCGCTTTACTGGATTTATGAGAGCCCCTCATTCTTTCTTCCGTATCACGGGCTCCCTATTAGAAGAATGGAACTTGACGTGCCTGCCTAGCGTCCTCTGTAGCCCCGTACAGACGCTTTTGTTTTACATGACGGCACAGCACGATGTGTTTATTTTTCAATTTCCCCGAAGACCCCAAGCTTCCTACGAACAGCCCTCGCCTAGACCTTGCCTCTTCGATTGGTATTTCCCTGTACTGTCCGTCCTCTCCCCTAAACCTGTTGTGGTGCTTTTTTCCCCCTTTAGTTTATGCTTTTCTCTACGGCAACTCCTTCGAAAAGACCTGCCTTCTTCCCCCAAAAAAACCCCCTTCTCGACCCCTTCGATATTTGTTTCTTCTGGTCAGTAAATTCTCCCCGGAGTGAATAAACTTTATGTGCTTGCCCTTACTTGCCCGCCGCTTTCCCTCTCTCCCACACAAGAGATGTATACCTTGTCTCATTACTCCCAATTTTTTATCGCCCTCAAAAAGACGCAGATTTTACCCCACGACCCCCCCCCGGTCATCAGGATGCCCCAAGCTTCACATCCCCCCCTCAACCATACGGATGGTTTTTCCTTATCTCTTTCTTTTTTTTTCGGGTGGTCATTTTATCTGTATCGTCAAGCCACAGCCCCCTTTCCCCAGCTACACAGAGATTAGCCAGTCTTTTTTCCTCCCCTCTTATTTTTTTGTGGCAAACGTTGACCCCCGGCCCAGTTTTTTTCGTCTGCAGTCGTACCATTTCCCTTTTTTTCCCTGCACATGCCGCCCCCCCCCCTTCTTTCAAAAGACTTTTTGGATTGTGTCGGGAATTTCGTTTCCGGGCAGTGAGGGCTGTGCGATCCCAATCCCCCTGGCTCGCGGGCATCCGCAACGAGCCTATTTCAGTCGCTTTGCCTTTTTGACCGTTCCATTCGCCGATCTACAGTGCAAATATCCACCCCTTCCCCCCCCCCCCCCCCCCCCCCGACCCCCCCTACTATCGAACGAGACTTCTCGCCGATACCGTCCCCAAATGTGCATCGTTTTTCTCTTTTCTTCGCGCTCCATTGAGTCCCCCCCCCCCCCCCTCCTTGCCTAACGACTGCATTTTTTTTAGTTTTTGCCTATGGTCTGACGTCCTCAAGCTCTTGACAATCATCCCGACTTTTGTTTTCCCCCTTCGGCACGTATCACTGCTGCTATACTTTTGCCTGCTCGCGACGTTTTTAAGGCTTTTTTACATGCAAACCTTGTGCTGCCTCGACGTTTCCGAGTTCGTAGTCCCCCCACCCCGCCACCCTGCAAATTATGAAGGAAACATTCTTTTATCCTGAGTAGCGGAGAGTGTGACGTCCCATGTTTAGTGTTCGCAGTTTCTGTGCCTCCATCAGCACCGTGCAGGCCCTTCCCTTTTTCTGAACTACTCCCTTTGGGTTGCACTTCATCTATGCTGTACACAAGCTATGTGAAATCTGTGTTTTTTTCAATAATTTATGGAGTTATGCAAGTGTCCCCTATTGCATCTAGCATTCCCCGTAGCTTGACCGCCTTAGGCCCCACCCCCCCCCCCCCCCCCCCGTCCCCCCCCCCCACCCCCACCCCCCTCCCCCCCCCCCACGGCCCCCCCCCCCCCCCCCCCCCCACACCCCCCCCCCCCCCCCCCCCCCCCCCCCCCCCCCTCCCCCGTCCCTCCCGCCTCGCCCCCCCCCCCCCCCCTCCCCCCGTACCCCCCCGGCCCATAACCTCCTTCCCGTAATGCAGCCGTACCCATGCGTGGTGCTATACGCCTTATCTCTACCGGACTTTTGTCTGTTTCTAGTGTGTATTAACAGGACCCTCCCACAGGCTACGTCCCTCCCCCCGTAAGGAACAGTTGTCGCTAGTCAGCAGAAGAAATGTCCCATGGCTTTAGTGGTCCTCCGATCACGGATGTCCTGCGAACACATTATTGCCGAGTCTGATATGGACTTTTCTCGGCGGACACAATCTACCCTTTCTCCATTCGATATTCTCCTCCCCGGCGCAGCCCGACTACCCGCGCTGCTGGGGGACCCTACACGCCCTCCTTACAGACGGTTTACCTTATGAATATGAACGTTCTTTCTTATAACGATTTTCTGGGTTACTTTGATGTGCCCAACGACTGCTCCCCCCCCCCTCTTTCAGCTTTTGTGGCGACAGAGTTTTCGAGGACGCTATATCGTGACGCCCTCCGATGACAACGCCACACTTTCTTGTGACACCACCTTGTGTGTGTCATGAACAAAGCGGAGTACAATCACCATAGTTCACTCTGCGTCTCTGTTCGTCCTGATCAGCCAAGTAGCCCGACGAGTGCTCCAATAGACGCCCCCCTCACGCATTTGTCTTGATATTTTTTTAGTGTTTGATTCACTGGACCAATTAGGTCCTTCTGATGCAGCTTACAAATCTTAGACTTAGTTCCCCCCCCCCCTAACTAGCGGGTTTTTTTTTTGTTTCTTTTTTTTTTTTTTTTTTTCTTCTTTTTTCTTTTTTTTGTTTTTTCGTCTTTTTTTTTTTCTTTTTTCTTTTTTTTTTTTTTTTTCTTTTCTTTTTTTTTTTCTTTTTTTTTTTTTTTTCTTTTTTTCTTTTTTTTTTTTTTTTTTTTTTTTTTTTTTTTTTGTCTTTTTTTTTTTTTTTTTTTGTAGTTGTAGTTGTGAGACTTGCATATGGCCCAGAGCCACTGCAGCTTTCAGCGTCACACACACCCCCCCCCAATCGCTGTAAGTCGACGCAAGAAACATACTCGGTTTTTTCACCAGCGCCCCCTGTTTCTTAGGTTCCATTTGAAGACCGGAGCTTGAAAGCCGTGAAGAGAGATGGGTGAAAACCCTACCAACCACGCACCCTGGAACAATATTTTTTTTGCAGGGATTTGCACAAATGCCTTGGCGACATAAATGTCACTCGTCCCAGACCTGACCCACCGACGCGCCATGGATATACTGACTTCTTGCTGAAACTGCCTTACTCAATCCTTTGAACCGAGTATACCCTCCTCTTCTGCCCCCCCCCCCCCCACGCCCCCCCCCCCCCCCATTTTTTATTCGCCCCCGACGAAAGGGGCTCCTTCCGCTCGGATAATTTCTGTAAGCTTGAGCCTAGCATCCTGATTTTGTTTTTTTAGGCATCCACTTCAGTATTTAGCGTTTTGCCGGGACATTTTTTTATAAACACACAAAGTCACCCAACAAAGGACCCCCACCCCACCCCCCCCCCCCCCCAACACCCCCCCACCCACCCCCCCCCCCCAATACTTAACAAGGTAGTCGTACTGTAAAACTGGTTTTGCAATCATCCACCCCGAGGTCGAAAAACACTGTCCCTTGACTGACTATTCGTGCCAAAGGCGTTGTTCCGTTACCTGACCAGGGCGTAATGTCCGCACTGCTCGAGTCGATGACGCACGAAATGGCTATTAAGCCCTCCCTTTTTCTACTCAAGAGTCCCATCCTTCAACGAGACTGAATCTTGCACCTTCCCCCCCTCTCGACACTCATGACTATCCCCACCCCCACAGTCCCTTGCACAGTCGTGGAGAAGTTTTTTTTCTTTGCCTTCCTGGACAAAGCCCACAAGTTGTCTTTGTGCCGCTGTTTGATAGGAGAGTGTCTTTCCCGCCAAACAGTTGCTTCTATGCATTCCCCCCCCCCTGACAGTTCAGCCTACTACTATAGCAATTTTTTTGAGGAGCGACCGACGGCTACTAGGCCTTTTCAATTCCTTTAGTTGTGGACCCCCTTTTCTTGCTTTTGTTTCCTTCATGCGGGCAAAATCCATTTTCAGTGCTCTTCATGAGAGGATGCCGTTTTTCAGATGACGTGTTCCTTCCTTCCCCGCTCCTGGCGCGATCCCCCAGCTAAGGGGAGACGGTCTTTTTTGTCATCAGAATGTACTACCTCGCCACATCATCCTGTTTGTTTTTCGAGGGCACCTCTGTTTCTCAGGAGGCATATGGTGCCCGCAGACCAGACGTGACTTTTCCAGTCGTGGGGGAACCCTTTTTTGAGGTTAGTCTTTTTTGCCCCCTATGGGACCGAGCTTTTATTTTGTAGGCTTGGGCTATGGAGCTGAATGTCACATCCTTTCCAGCTCACGTCATACGTCCCTGACGATCATCTGCTTTTTTTCTTTTTCTCTAAGAGTCTGATTTTCCTTTTTTCTGTAACTCTGTCAGTCTTTCTCAGAGCTCCTGCCTCCTCCCGTTTAGGACCCGCAGGACCTCCCCTTGATCGCCGAAATTAATTCTTCTTTCCTCCCCTCCCGTTCTACACTGTTTGAGGTCCTTGCATGTTACACCCCATTTTGTTTTTATTAACGTCCCCACAAAAGCGAGAGACAATGTTTTTTTTAATTTCAACAGCAGCCTTTCCATGCTTTCTCGATAAAGATCCCATAGATTCTTGGTTAACTCCTCAGTTTTCTGCCATGCCCCCCCCCCCCCCCTCATATTAACTTCCTTCTATTCCCTGACTCCCTCCTGGTTAAGAGTTCTAGACCCAGATTGCCATCAGCCCCTCTCTGCAGTGTTATTTCCCTCCAGGGACTGCCATTATCCATGACACTCGTATCGTCTCTTGATTTAAGGCCAGTGATTTTCTTAGACAAAATTCTTTTCGACCGTCACCCCCTTGCTTGACCGCATTATGTGTCGTGTTATAGATCAGTTGTGCCCCCCCCCCGTTTTGGGTTCTCTATACTTTCGCCCTCGACTCGTATCATTTTTCAGAAAGGTGTACTTCTATTGCTGCTCTGGGATCCCTGCTTTTTTTTGTTCTAGAGTTAGTTGATGGAACTTGACCTGGCCTACACAGAGATGAACTTTCTTATTGCTCAGTTCCTCTTTCGTGCTGACCGAACCCACCCAAATTCACCACCAGGCGCGACGAGCCGCTATCGGCATTGCCGTTTGTACCGACCGAGGGTTTCTCGTGGATCGAACCCTGGGAGGAGTGTGTGTTACTTTTGCGTCGCGCTCGGAGGACCTTTATCATTTTGTTTTAGAGTCCAGATTCCGACCGAATCCCCCCTTCCCAAATTTTTCTAAAGCCGCTTCCTGAGTAAACTTAACCTTTCTCGATTCTTGAGATTAGTTGACACCCCTGTCCTCCTTCGCGTCATCCCTTTTCCTTTCTGCAGCCCTCTTGCGCTGGCGGGCTTTCCGGTCAACCAATCTCATACCCTCGACCTGTTTTTCTATGGTGCCTAGATTAGCGTTGGAGTGATCTGCAGTTCTCTACTACCGTTGCTGAATGCTCCCCCGTCAAGACCTTGGGCCTAAGTCTTACCAGTCAGATTTTACGACAATCACCCCCGAACCGTAACATTATAATCCCCCACCCTTCTTCACGGATGCTTTTTTCTTCGTTTCTTCACTCTCTCCCCCCTTATGTTTCCATCCCTCTATCTAGCCTCACGCCGCGCCTCGCTCCTGAAAAGGTATCCCTGCCCTTGAGCGGTCAGCCAGTCCCCTCGTACAGCCTTCCTCCTTTTTTACTCGAATCCTCGTCCCCCCCCCCACCCCACAAACCTTTTTTTTTTGGTTTATATGTTACTTACCACATTTCCAGACCTTATCCACACCAGTTGTATTTCCCCCTCTTCGTCAGCGTACCTCTCTATGCGCCTGTGTCTCCCCCCACAACCTTAACTGAGTCCCCTCCTCACAATAGTCTTCTTCAGTGCACGTTTTTTCGCCTTGCGTCCACGTGAAGGCGTTCGGACGATTCAGTTTTGAAATGAGACGTGAGGCCCCGATGGTCGCCCCACCGCCCATTTTCAGATCACTTACTATAGTTTGACCGACACAGCATGAACAGAGAGTGGTTTCCTTGAGCAACCTTTCCATTTTCTTTTACGGCATGTTGCGCCTCGCGCACGAACTTATATGACATCCCCAGTCCCCCCGTACGATATCTCCGATCCATCCCATTTTTTTTATCCGATTGACCACTTTTTTTTCCCGCTCCGATTCGCCCCGCGCCGTCGGCACCCCAGCTGGCACATGCTTTGTGCCGGATGTGCTCTTCCTACTCCCTCACTTCCTTTCGTCGTAAAAGGATGAGACAGTTCCATCCTACGAGATGCTGAACTAGTCATCGCACCATTGAAGTAGATGTGGTTTTTTTTCCTTCTCGTCAAGTGCTCTCCTGCTTCGTAGACCCACCTCGGCTATCTCAAGTCTCCCCCCCCCCCCCCCCCTTATTCACGGTTTTTACGTGACTCTCAGTGGACCACCACTTGCGCTTAGTAGAAGACTGCTTATTTTGTCAGTAGCGCGTGCATGTTTACAGCTTTACAGTTGTATGGTTCGTCCTTCTTCCTCTTCACTCTTCAAGGTTATTTAGTTCACGGTCAGCACCCTGGCCTGGCGGTTGAACATTCTTTTTTTGCGTTTTCTCTGGTCCCTGCCCAAGCTTGGGTTTTTTTCCACATAATACTCTATGTTATCATCGCTCCTCCGCCATGCTGTTCGCAGTTGGAGTTTTCTTTTTTTGCTTATGAATGGAAATCAGCAACTTTACTCTTCATCCTTACGCGATGTCCCTTTTTAAAAAAACTCCCTTTTCCCCCCCCCCCCCCCCCGGAGTCTTAGGGCAACCTTCCTTGACGAGATCGATTAAGTTTTATCGCATCGAGTCTCGCCCCCCGGTTCCTTACCCCCACACCGTCACTAAGTATTCCCCCTATCCCCCCAGCTGCCCCCGCCTCCCCTAATCCCCTGCTGTCCTTTTGATTTCCGGTGAACTCTAATCTTCGATCGAATCTTTCTTCTTCCACTGGAATTATCCCCTGCAGGCAGCCGTTTCTTCTCCGATCGTCTCCTTTCACCGATCCCATATCTCTCCCGGTTTCCCGTATCTCCCTTGCTGCCGAGGACGACGACTTTTCGTCCTTCCCCCTATTGAAACTCCTCCCTCCTTAATTCAAGCATCTGGTCGCCCCCCGGCAAACCATTGAAGAGGCCTTCCTCTGTGTGATGTGTTTTTCCTCCCCCCTGGCGTCCCCTCACCTTACTCTCGCAGGTTCCAGCGCCTGGGCCCTCCCCGCTCTTGTTTTGGTCGTTTTGCTGGTCCCCAGTTTACCCGCCCTAAGACCCGATGTTCTCCCATCCCTAACACTTGCCTCAAAATTCTTACCCGTCTGACACTACTTGAGACGTGCCGGGTCCAAGTACGAGTGACGCTTACTTCCTTTTTTGGGGGTTTTTTTCCGATGGTTCATCCGTTTTTTGTTCCTTGAGTATTTGTTGAATCTTTCCACTAAGATAACCCCTTCCCTGCGCGCCGACCCCCGCTACTTGGTCCTGCCTGGTCTTTCCTTGCATTTTGCTTTTCTAGTATTCCTTAGGTTTTTTTTTTTAACGAGCTGGTTTTTTTTGTTATTTTACAGCTACACAAGGTAATTACCCCCTTTCGTCCCAGGCTCAAAATTTCTTCGGGCCGTCTTGAGATTTTCTTTGGAGTCAAGTCGGACCTCTCCCCAGAGAGCTTGCTCCCCTTCGGAGCGCGTTGCACCTTTTCATGCATCCTCTTTTTGGTTCCCCTCTCCTTACGTGATGATTTCTTCCCCCGGACCTCGCAGGCTTTCGACCGCGTCCTACCGCCTCTCCTCCATTTTTTTATTTTTTTTTTTTTTTAGGAGTCCTGTCTTTTGTTTTAAGTGTGAGGTGGCTTTTTTCCCTTCTCCGTTCAAGCGAATGCTGTTACGTGCGAGGAGTATTTTTTTCATCGCATGTAGTAATCGGATGTGCATACTGCCTGTTCCCTGACACCCTCTCTGCCGCTCCCCGGGCTGCTTTCTTTTCCGTGCGCTTGATTTTTTGTGCAGGCTACAGACCTACCTCTCCTCTTAGGACCTTGTGCTTCTCTTCATACTGTTGAAGGATGGAATTTTCTTGCCTGTTTCCTCTTCCTTCCTGCAATGCGAAGAGCCTTTGCCTCGCTGAACTAGCGTTCCTGCCCCGAAGGATTCTCCCCCCCGATTTTTCGACTTGCCTCACTTGCAGGCTTTTGCAGGCCCCCCGCGGCAGCAACCTCTTCAAGTCCTCTGAAGACCGCATCGATGATTTCTCCGCACCGCCCCATCCCTGTTTTTCTCGCTTCATAGCTGTCTCTCCCTCGTAGAACCCTCTTGACGGGGAGCCCCTCTGATTTTTGGTCTTGGTTCATGACGCTTCCTGGAGGCTGATAATTCATGTCTTCGGTTGTCGGTCCTTTCGTCACTTCCCCCGTCATGAGAACCCGTCAAGCGCTATTCTCCACCGAGCCAAATCGTTACTCCCCAATTCGCGCCCATTCGTCAGGTCAAAATCCGGCCCTCCCCGAGAGCCTTGAACATTTTACAAAAAGAAAACACAAGTCGTGATGAAGTTTCGTGTCAAAGAAGACTTCCATCCCCGTGCTTTAAGCATAGTACCCCCCACCGCCCCCCGCCCCCCCCCCCACCGCCCCAAGTTTATTGGTTCAAATTCGTCGCTGACGTATTCATCGGGCCACCCCGCGACTGTTTATTCCTGGAGGCTGTATGAAAACGCTGCACGAGTTTTTCGATGAGTCAGGCGTTGGTGGCAGTAACTTTTTTGTTTTACCCCTAGCGGGTTCGATCCCCCGGCCCCTCTTCAATCCACGTTCCGGGTCTTTAGCCATTCAGCCGGTTGTAGGATTTCCCCCATTTTTTTGTTTCACCGTCGGCTGCGGTTCTCCTCTGTTTTTTGTTGATTTCTCTTTTTTTTTTTTTTTAATGCTTTTTTTTTATTTTTTTTTTTCTTGTTTTTTTTACCGTGTTACCTATACTAGGTTCCGCGTGCACAGTGAGTGT
>Ga0179593_1459452_pt1 | contig 11260 bp, 9 predicted proteins | sample CZODoug2_1_08_16_FD_185931 | JGI IMG/M metagenome (GOLD analysis project Ga0179593, IMG submission 185931) | Vadose zone soil fungal communities from Angelo Coast Range Reserve, California, USA - CZODoug2_1_08_16fungal (PacBio error correction) | ecosystem: Environmental > Terrestrial > Soil >... | reverse complement strand
GCTACAAGATCACTGATCACCCGTCTGCGATTTACGTTTTCTGCCGGTCTCTCGATTCGGATAATTGCCCCTATCTTTGATGAGCTTCCGTCCTCCTCTTCTCCCTTGTCTTTTTTCGTAGTGCTCCCTTTCAGGACGTCCCAGGACAACCCAGGCTCCTGGAGTTGCCAGTTCTATCTCCCCTGAACGTGAGCGCAGACCCTCCCGGCTTTCCTATTTTAGACGAAAACCCGTGACGGATATCCAGCCCGATATCGACGGGTTGTGACGCGCTCCATCGAAAATTGGTGGTCACCGGCATTTTTCCCCCTCCCCGTTTTCTTTCAGGTTTTGACCGAGAGGAGCTCCCTGGCCGAATCCTCTCTTCTTTCCCCTTCCACCCCTTTGCCCCTCCCTTCGTTTCCCCCTTCGGTACCCCGACGCCGTGATTTGACCTGCCTCTTCTTTTTTCCTTCCCATTCTGTCTACGCAGCGGCGGCCTTGTCTGCTTCAGTTTGCGGATGAGATTCTTTCGTTCCCTCCGAACTTTTCACGCGGAAGACGTTCTCGTTGATACTTCTCTTATAGTCAATCTCCTGGCAGGGACTTCTTTCTTCCTTTTCCGATACAACCCGCGTTGGGATCCATTTGCAGGTTCCATTCCCGCTGGCCGCCAGACCAAGCTCTTACCACAACCCCCACCCTGGGGCTCGGGCTACACGGAGATTTTTCGATCCGGACTGGTAAGGTCTTCTTTTTCTCACTCCGGAACGGGACCCCTCACCCGTTTTTTCCATGAAACCCGGCCTCGGTGTATGTTTCCCCACCTTCCTGGTCACACAGCATGCCTCAGTTGTCGATTGCTCGTTCATCTCTCGAACTCTCCCACTATTCCTTGTTATGAAAAAATGGGACTTCTTCTGACCCGTTTCGGGCCGCCGGGCCAGTCCCCCGCTTTTCCCCTTTTTTCCGGCGAGCGCGGCATCTTCTTCTTGTTTTTGGTTGCTCCCCGAACTACTAAGACGGGTAGAGAACTGCTTCCCCGCCCTCTTTCTCATATCTCTTTCCATGTCCCTTTCCCCAAGTAAACCCACCTGGAGGTCCTTTCAAAATGACAAATTGTTATTCGCGGTTCCGGAGGAGGATTCTCTCCCCTTTATGCCTTTGTCAAATACCTGAGCGTCCTCCCTCCCCTCAACTCCTTAAATTTAAGAAATGTCTGTCACGTTTCCGCCTTTTTTTTTTGACAGAACTTACCAGGTTTCTGCTTCTTCCCCAACCAAATCGCAACATCTAAGGCGAGCCCTGTTCAGTCTCATGCTCCTCGCCTCCGGTCCGATCACGCTTACTTTTTTTCCACTTCCCGCCTGCTCGCCACGCGTGTGTCCTCCGTATATTCTGGGTTCCCTTCAACCAGCAGTCAGGACCTCCCTCTCCTCCGTTCCGACACCCCCCGCACTCTCCTCCTTTACTCCCCCCCCCCCCCCCCCTCCCCACCCCCCCCCCCGCCCCCCCCCCCCCCCTCCCCCCCCCCCTCCCCCCCCCCCCCCCCCCCTCCCCCCCCCCCCCCCCCCCCCGGATCCTTTCTTGCATCCCGGCCCCCCTCACCACCCGATCCCCCCCCCCCCCCCCCCCCCCCCCCCCCCCGCCACCACCGCCCCCCACCCAGCCCCCGCTGCCACCACCCCACCCCACCCCTTCTCCACCCCCCTCCCCCCCCCCCCCCCCCCCCCCGCCCCCCGGCCCCCACCCCACCCCCCTTGCCCCCCCCACCCCCCCCCCCACCCCCCCCCCCCAGCTCCGACCCACCCCGCCCACCCCCCCCCCCCGACACCTCCTTTCTACTCCCCCCCCCCCCCCCGCGTACCCACCCCCCGCGTGCCCCCCCCCCACCCCCCCCCTCCCCCCTCGCACCCCCCCTTTTTTCACCCCCCGCCCCCCCCCCCCCCCAACCCCGCCCCCCCCCCCCCCCACTTCCCCCCCCGCGCCCGCTCTCCCCCCCCCCCCCCCCCCCCCCCCCCCCCCCCCCCCCACCCCCCCCCCCCCCCCCCCCCCCCCCCCCCCACCCCCCCCCCCCCCCGCGACCCCCCCCTCCCCCACCCACCCAGACCCACCCCCCCCCCACACACGCCCCTCACAACCCCCCAACCACAACCCCCCCCCCCCAACCCCCCACAACACCCCATCTGTCTTTTGGGGTCACTACAGCCCCCGATTGTCTTGACCGGTCGCCACCGACCAGACAGGCGTACTTTGTTTTACAGGGGGAGGATTAAGCCGACCCAAGACCTCCTCCTCGGAAGACGTCCCTTCCACCTTTTACTCAGTGAACCAGCATCATCGAGTTTTTGCCGTGCGTTTCTTATATCCCAGCACTGGTTTCCGCTCTGAAAATAGGGAGGAGAGGAAACTACTCCCGACTTCGCAATTGTTTCCGCTCCCTTTTTGCTACCTGCCTTTGTATCCCTACCCACCTTCCCTGGCATTGATCATGGAGTGATCTCCTTTCTCCTAATCCATGTTCTTTCCCTCAATTACTCCTTATTTTCCACTGCCCCGGTCTCGCCTGTAAAGCAGATTGAGGGTAGCGGTCGGACTTTGGAGATTGAGGAGGTTTTGTAATTGCGACTAGCTCTAGCTCTTTCCTAGCTTATGGAAGCCTCCACACCCGTAGTTTTTGCCCTTGACACTCAAGAACAGGCGTGCCTGATTTATGTGTTATGTTCCTTTAAGGGCTTCTTCCCTGGCCTACCGTCCCACCCGCCCCCCCTCATTGGACTTCGAAACGGTCATTTACCCGCTCTTCTCTTTGCCTCGCTTTTATTTTTCACTCTCCCCCCGTGCAATCACTCACTTCTAACTCCCCCGGCTCTGATTCGGTACTCCCCTTCTTGTCGTTTCAGTAGCCTTCCCGTCTGATCCTGAACGTCTTGATCATTAGGCGGTCCTCCCTTGACTTTTGAGGCTCCCTGGCTTTTACTTTTTTTTACCACTCGAGTTCTGTCTCTTGATATTTGGACTCCCCTGACAACCCTCTGCCATTGACCAATTTGTCCCTCTTCGCTTTAAGGTGCCTTTTCGCAATAATCTCTATATTCTTTCCTTCAAAGTATCCCTCGACTAAAGTAACTTAATAAATGTAAGATTCTACCCGGCTTAAGCTCTCTTGTTACCACCCCCAGGCCCGTAGCGGAGGTATAGCATTCCCCTATTTTATCGTTAGGCCCCCTCCATCCCCCCATCGGGACACCACCCTTTCGCCATCCCACCAACAACCACACCCAACCCACCATCACACAAACACAACAAACAACCAACCCACACACACAAAACAACCCTCCCCACCCCCTAAAAAAACACCCAACACACACAAACCAAAAAACAAAAAACAACCAAAACCACGCCCCCCAAATCTTTCCTTATCGTTTCCCAATAAAAAGCTTCCCTGAAGCGAGTCACGGTCTAAAGCTTTCTTGCCCTTTCCATCTACCCCGGCTGAGGCCGATCAGTTTTGTACGCTAGAAGTCCTCAAATTCCAGTTCCTTTTATGTTTTGGACGGCTTTCTCCCGAGAGAGGAACTCTGTGGCTAATATCAAAGTCCTTTTCCATTTTCTTTTTCCATTTTGCTTCTGTTGCCCGATTTGGGCTTTTTCGGGAAGGCCCCCTGGACGCTGCCTCGCCCTAGGACTGCGCGTGTACCCTACTCCATGGAGTAGATAAGAGAGGTCCTCCAAAAAGGGCATCTGCCTTTCTTTCCGCTTTAAGAGCGTACACCCCTACGGACATTCCTCTGTGGTAAGGCTAGGAGTGAACGGTACCTATTCAGGCCTCTTTCCTGTTAGTCTTACCTGGTTTTTGTCTTCCCGTTCTAGCTTTGGAAGCTGATGTGCCCATCTCCATTTTGATCCAAAGTCCGGTTCTTTCGAGGAGCTGGCTCGGATATCGGAATCCCGCGCTTCGCTTCCCGCGCCTTCCTTTCCACTTCGGCAGGCCGCAATTCAGGTTATCGGTGCAGAGGCCTCTTCCCCCTGTGAGTTTCTTTTTTTTCCATCCCTTGCAGGGAGCTCCAGTTCCCGCCCCCTCCCCCCCCCCCCCAGTTCGACCATCATAATTAACTTTCCCTTCCCTCACTTATAGTTGATGTCGGAACCTCGTGCTCAATTCCGTTTCGTTTCCGGGTTCTGTTTCCACCTTCCGCTACTGTGAAGCGGTTCCGGGACCACTTTAAAGCTCGATTAGCGCTATCCCGTTTTTCCCCACCCCCGAGTCGCGGAGGTGAGAGCACCAACCTTAGGCTCGTCCCTGTCCGGATTGTTCCCTCCCAATACTCTGGATAAGAGGGGAATTCACCTCGTGCGTAGTTGCTCTAGTATAGTCCTGCTTTCTTTCTTCCGAGACCCCGCTGACGCTGTTGTGCATTCTTTCTCTTAGTTTCAGTGTTTTCTGTCGGTCAAGGGCGATCGGGTTGCCCCCACCCCCACTTTTCTTTTCCTGGGTTTTTTTTACGCTATTATCTGTTCGAGCATCTCTTTCCGAGCCCCACTCTTCCGCAACTTCCCGTTGCACATCTTCCCCTCTACCTCTTTCTAGGCCGGCTATTCATAGGTATCGTCCGCGGGGACCTTTTGTCCAATAGAGCTACCTTTACTTTGCCGTGTTCTTTTTTTTTGGGTATCCGTCTCAAAACTCTCATTTTTACCCTCTGGTGTTTGCTAGCCGAGGACCCCCCCTCCCACTAATTCTTTGATAAAACGGGTTGTTGACTGTCTGTTTGAGGTATGAGTAGCTAGGCATCTTCGCCGTTAAGACCTTAGCTGTCGCGGTATTTTCTTATCAGCCTATCCTGTCGGGTAGCTTTCTTTCTTAATGCTTTTTGATTCTTTTCCAAATTCCGCCGCGAGTGTAGTGGAAAAGACACCACACAGTTTTAATTGTCTCTCTCTTCTCCGTGTAACCCAAATCACCTGAGAGCTGTACCCACAATTTCAGTCACCCCGGATCGCCCCGCCTCACATCATGAGATCTAAGGACCCCCCCTGCTTCCAACTTTCGATTCCTTCGTGCCTCTTTCTCTCTATCGATTGACTTTTTGGTAGCATTTTACTCGCTTTTTTATTCCTTCCACCCGGTTAATTCACAGTGTTTCACGTCACGCTGATAGTCGTTTATTTTTTTTTCCTTCTCGTTTTCTTTCTTTATCCCAGGAAGCTCCTTTAGTATTTTCCCCCCCCGCGTCTTGCTATCGTCTCAAACCTCACTTCGTATTACAGTGTCCTCCCCACCTCTTTATTTTCTTCTTTCTTTCTCCTAGCTTGCCCCCTTCTTTGTTAATAGGCGCTGGCCTTGACGAGGTACTGCAGTTCGTCATCCAGAGGTTGCCTGCCTCTCCTCCTCTTCCCCTCTAGGGAGTCGAATAAGATAGCAGAACATTCCCGTTCATCGTAGCCTCTAATATTTTCCTGCTTGGCGCTCATGTCTTGGGATTAGCTCTCCTCTAGTTTGAAATTGTGAAATTTTAACTGATCCCTCCCACTCCCACCTACTTCCCCCCAAACCCGCTACTCGTGGACTCTTGATCATTGTTACCGGCTTATCCCCAGCCATCTTCCCGTTTCCCCCCCCCCATCTCCGCTCGCCGACCTCAAGATTGTATTGCCGCAATCGGCTCGTTTCTTCCATTGCCATTTTTGTTTCCGTTAACCTCTCATAATGGGCTAGATCGTCATATAAGCTTCCCCACTTTCCCTTTCCGCCCCCTCTGTGGTCCCCTACCATTTTTTCGGCTCTTGATTGTTCCAGTAGCTGCCCCCGCAAGTTTCCCCTTCTTTGCGCTCCTTTTGCCCCCACATCCCAGATCCTACTTTCAGATTTTTTCTTGCTCCCCCCCTTTCCACAAGTCTGTGAGTTTTTCGTGACCTTCACGCCCGGGAGGGACTTCCGAGCCTGAGCCGTCAACGCTGCCAAACCCTTTCTCGGAGTTTCGGGGGGGGTCAACCTGGCTTATTGTGGGCGGCGAGAGACTCTGGCGTTCATACCATAGCCTGTTTATTCGTGGCAACCGATTCCCCCCCCACTATCTGCTTACCGGCTCTGATCGGCATTTTTTTTCATTTTTTCTTCCCACGTGAAACCCTTTTCTTTCAATTGCCCCTTTCGCTTGTTTTTTTTCGCACCTTTTCACCATGTGTTATTCCCGCGAGTCCTGTCTTATTTTTTCCTTTGATCCTTGCCCGCCTTCTCCTTGCCTTTTGCCCCCCGGCCCTGTGCCGCAATCGATTAGCATGACTTTGCCAACCCCCCACCCAGTGTCTCAGAAGGTTACGTCCGCCCTTCGCTCCTTTGCCCCAGCTCCCTCAAGGTAAATGGCAGCTTCTTGCCTTTTCTCACACATCTCGTCCCTTCCGCCGTGGCTCAGGACCAGGTCAATTTCCGTTTTAGGATTTATGGAATCCGTGTTTTTTTATGCAATACGCCTCTCTTTTCGTCACCTCATAGAACTCTTGCAGACCCGCGAATCGCGTGTTGAGATTAGCTCGTCACTTTCTTGTTTTCAACTGCCTCCCTCTTTTTCCTTTTTTTTTCCACACAGGTATCTGCTTTACCAGCCCCAAGTCCAACGCTTTAAGTTGACAATCGTTCTCCATATTGAATCCTCCTTGCCCCCTTTTTTATACATTGAGTCTGTTGCACTGACTTCCCTTTTCCACCCCCCCCCCCCATAAAATACCTCTTTTTCAAGCGCGACTTCATCCTTTCCTCCCCCGTTTGTCCCCGTTTGCTTCGGTTTTCCGTCCTATCGATGGCAACCCTTTCTTTCGCTGGGGAGAGCTTTTCGACGGCCGTCTCCCTAGCCCGTTTTTAATAACAAGCTCAGAGTACACCCCCCCACCCTCCCTAGAGAATCCATAGCGGAACCTTGTCTCTCTGAATTTTCCCGGTCACCCCCCAACTTCATGTGGGTCGGCTTTTCCCCTTCATTTCCAACGTGTTGGAACTCTGCCCGCTCTCGAGCTTGCAATGTCCCTCTCTCCGACATTCCCCCACCATTTCCTGACCCCCCAGGGTCCTTCTCTTGTTAATTTGTTGGCGGAAATCCCTTTTTCCTTTACTCCGGCATCAACATGAATTCATCCGGGATTTGCTCTAGCTATTTCCTCCTGTTTTTGTTCGAGAGACACCCTCCGGGGGCCAGAATGTCCTCTTTCCCCCCCCAGGAAGGATTATTTTCGGATTTTTTTTGTTCCCCCCACCTAAGATCATTTATTTCTTGGGTAGAGCGTAATGTGGTGTGTCGGTCTTGCGGTCTTTTGTTGGTAAATGGTACCTTTTATTTTTTTTTCAATTTTATTTTCTTTTTTGAAGGCACTTAGCATGAGACGAAGACGTTTTGTTGGGGACTTTTCAAACTTTCTTGTATTACGACTCCCCCCCCAATAGGAGGGTGACGTACCCCTTTCAGTCCTAGTGCTGTTTCCGAGAGATGCTTTTATGAGTTCTTTTTGGCATTATTAGACTCTCTAGGAGTAGAGTTCGCCTTCCCGTTGAAGCTACTCCCACTCTGCCCTCCAGCCCCGGTGGTGATGTATGTCGAAACAGTTTCCTGTCCCAAACCTCGGGGCGATGTCCCCCTTAGCCGGTGGTAAAGCGTCTTTTTTATTGGTTTTTACCCTGATCTCAATTACAACTTAAATGTCTCCCCCCCCTTTCTCCAATGAGTCACCCCTTATTCCCGATTTCCCTATAGTCCTGTAGTTGCTTTCATGTTTCCTTTCATGTCTTGCCACATCCCACCTGCCTATTTGAAGTCCTATTTTGCCTTAGTCCTCCGGTCAAACTACTGCCTCCTGTCGTGGCCTTGCTTGGCCTGTTCATGTGATTCGCCACTCTCCCTCTTTCGTGAGCTCTTCCTCGGGGTATTCCATCACAAACTTCCTGCTCAATTTCCTTTTCCTTTGCTTGCTGTCCTGGGCGGTCATTTGCTCAGTCACGCACTGGCCTTGCATCCTTTTTTCTGCGTTTTCAAAGTCTCGCCCCCCCTTAGACCTTCTTTACTTTCCCATTTTAAGGGATTTCGGCGATGAGGCTATTCGTAACAGCCTCCTTTTTTCGCCTTTCTTTCTCCCTTTTTTCGCCTGAGGCTAGAGACTCAGACTCCTTGATTCCTATTCCTCCGAACCCTACTTTTTTCCTTTGTCCAACAACTTCCCCCAGGGTATTTCCTGTGAGCTTGGTTTCACTGGTACCTACCAACCAAATTCATCGGTCTATGAGATACCGAGACTTTCGTCGCCGACTCTTTTTTTTTTCTCAGTTTCCCTTCCTACCACGGCCAGTGGCGCTTCCCGTCCCCTCCTCACGATCGCTCCCCCGCCCAACAGCAGTTTCCCCGATTCCGTTACTTTTGTGGCCTTTTCGTGCACCCCCTTCCTCCTCCCTGCTCGAACTCACTTTTCATTCACGTCCCCAGTCTGCTTCGCCGTCGCAGCTGTCCCAGATTTGGGGTTCTCCTTCGTATGCGCCGTGTTTTCCCCCCCCTTAAAGCGAGGGGCCTCGACACGCGTCCTTGCGTTTTACCTACTTGCAATTTCCCGAGATCCCCTCGATGAAGTTCCACCTGGTTGATGGCAGTCATACTTTATAAATGTACGCGTTAGAATTGACACGATCTGGTCACCCTCCATATTTTCTTTCCCGGATCTTTGTGCTCGTTCGTGCCACCTCCCTTCGTTTGATGTTGCATGCATCTTTTATTTGAAGCTGCGTCCATTGTTTTTTCCGCATTCCTGTTTGTTAGCTTGGCAGCGAAGCACAGGGCCCCCCCCCCCCCTGTCCGATTTCAGATTACCACCTCTCCTGTTTGATTAGGAGCAGGATTCTATACTTGAATGCAAACCATCGGATCTCCCCGGGAGGGCCGCTTCGCTTAACTCCCTCCGCGCGGACTTGCTTGCCATTCCGGCCGCTAGGCGCGTTAGCGAGTCATCAGCCCGAGCGTCCGATCAGTTTCCTTCGCAAAGGCTTGTGTACTGTGCAATCCCCCTTCGTCACAGTCTTTTAGGTAGCCCTTCCTTGACGATTTCACATATCTCCCTTTCAAGCACCTAGCAATAAAGTGTGGTCGGTCTCGAACTATTTGAAACGAAGCCGTTTCGCTTCTCGGTCAATTTTTTCGTGTTCACGCCGGTGCTACGCCTATACGTCGTAGGTTACTTGACAAGGAGAGGCGCTTCATACCTTTCTGTCACCCCTCCTTTTCTGTCCAGACGGCAGCGCCGCGACACCGCGTTATCGTTCGAGAAACTCTTGTTACAGGTGGGGTCAAATAAAGCCGAGGAGCGCAGTTTCCTTTTCACCCACCATCCCCTCATCGAGCAGGAGTTGAGATCCGGCACAATTCATACACTTTCCATATATTCCGGAGCTCTAGTTTCCTTTTGCGCTCTCTCCAGCGTTTTCCCGGAGAAAGTTTTTTCGATCCTCTAGTGCTGGACGGTCCCCCCGTTGTTCAACCCGGGCCTCCTGGGTTTGTAGGGGTGAGCCCCCTAACTTCGTCCCCATGTTTCAGAATGCGACAGCGAAGAGAGTCTCATCTAGTCTCGGGTTACTCGGCTACGCCTGACCCTTTCCGCTCACCCCATTCGCGCGAGGCCTGTTTGAGCCGAGGCGGACGCCACAGTTCCAATCTTCAATCGTCTTCCTTCCTCGACCCAAGTCTTTTCTCTAATGCTCTATCTATTTTATACCTTTGTTTGTTGAGAGATTAGCCATTGGATAAGCTACACACCTTTCCGGATCAACGTGTTCGCTTGCATCGGTATTCCGGATCGATTTTCGTCTGGGGATCCATGCCCGGCCTCAGCCGTTAATTGTGCCGAGTCCTGCTCGCCTATTTGCCTCTTCTCCAGGATGCTCTCGTCCGCTGCGCTCGTACAAGGACCCGACTAAGTCGGGCGTCCCCCCACCGGATCCCGGCCTTATGGCCGTGGTTCCCCCCAGCAATAGCTATCCCACTTCCCCCGGAACCCGGGGCTCTAGCCGTTAAGCCGAAGAGCCGTTCCGCGGAGGTTCGCGTCCAAATATGGCCCGTTTCCGTCTACGCCTCCCCTCCCCCTATGACGATGTTGGTTTTTACGACCTCTTGATCTCTATTTTCATTCCTATGCTTCTTCTTCGAACTGACCGGACCTTTAGGGTTTTTCCCGCTCAGCTTTCGGCTGTTTTCAGGAGTAGCTACCCCGGAGCGGTTCTTTTCCCGGTCACCCGGTACTCCGTCCTAGTCATCGTCCCTCCACGCGCACTTGACGAAGGACCTTTTCCTTCGACTTCGAGCCTCGCCCCACCACTCTCGTCTTTAAGTGTTTTTCTTGCCTATTTTGTCAATGAAGGTTTTCTCCTCCCGTTTGGGTGTTTTGCCTGTTTCCTCCTGGTTTTTAGTCCTGCTTTCAGATTGTTCCGTTCTGGGTATCCTCGTCCGTTTACCGCGCCCGATCAGGAATTTTCATCCCTGGCGCGTGAGATTAGGCTCTTCGTGCGTTTGGCTGTGTGCCCGCCGGATTCGTTTATCCTTCTCGATCAAAGCGTTGGGATCAACCTTTGATCGGTCCTTGGCAGGTTGCTTCCTGTTCCGGTTTTCAGTAAGGACCTGCTGGCAAAAACCCACCATGGGTTCCGCGCGGCCCCCTACTATGCAGGGGGGCCTGCCGTGCGGTCACGCCCCTGAGCACGACCCGGAAAGAGTTTACTTTGCTCAGTCTGGACAGCGGGGCCCCGTCTGTAAGACATTCCAACCTGGTTAACTGAACGCTCTTATGCGTTCCTCACCTCCCTGTTCCCGCGGCCTCAGTTGATGACGATCAGCTTTTGAACAACAGTTCTCCTTTCATCCCCTTTACTCCAAGCGTCGGCTTCAAAAACTGGGACGTTGATGTGTCTTAACCGCACTGCCCTGGAGTTCCCGGACCTCTCCGGCAGGTTTCCCTCTGGCCCACATTTTCCAGTGAGAGACCCTTTTGTTGGCGTTCTCGTGGTCGGCGATTGGCGGCTGCTGTCCGACCTCCTTCCCTCCTCCGGTTTTTTCAGTCGGGAATTTCCACCTATATTCTCATACCGCTCTTGATTCTGTGTAACCCTTCACACCGTGTTTTCTTCCCCCGTGCACCAAGCTCAATGCCCCCTGCGGGTTGCAACCTTTTTTTTACAACCGTCTGGATTTTTTTTCTGTGGCGCGTCTTAGCCATGGAGGCGGATTACTTACCTCCGGCCGCGCCACTGTTCCAGTGT
>Ga0179593_1380067_pt1 | contig 11260 bp, 14 predicted proteins | sample CZODoug2_1_08_16_FD_185931 | JGI IMG/M metagenome (GOLD analysis project Ga0179593, IMG submission 185931) | Vadose zone soil fungal communities from Angelo Coast Range Reserve, California, USA - CZODoug2_1_08_16fungal (PacBio error correction) | ecosystem: Environmental > Terrestrial > Soil >... | reverse complement strand
TATTCCCTGAGAGGCTTTGTTTAGCCGCGATGAGCTTTGCTTGCACAGTTTCCGGTCCTGAATAGTGTTTGTTTTCTCCAAGGCTGACCCCTGTTTTTCACTGTCCGTGCTACCAGTGGTTCTTATCTTGACTTTTGGTGTTGCTGGTCGTTCGGAACTGTTATACGCAAGACCGGCTTGCTCTCCCTTCTGCTCTTCGAGTAACGCCCTGTTTAATCATGAGGGCCATGTGTCCATCCTCTTTTCGTGTGGGCGCCACAAAACCTCTCAGGGAGACTTTCTCCGGCTTCCGTTTCAGCGTCACCCTCCTTTCTGTACTTCGGAAGTCGCCCGATGCGAAGCCCTCTGCCGTCAAAAACGGAGCCCCTTACTTTCCCTGGCGCGCATCACCGTCCACTTCGCTGTTTTTTGTTCGGTGTGAACCTCTTCCCCCAGTAGGTCATCTGGACGCACTTTTCCATTATTTCGACAGCACTTGCTGCTTCTTCTCTCCCGGATCCCCCATTTTTTCCCTCCTTGACCGAAGCTCACTGCGCCTGAGGAAACCTGAATTAATGTCGCTTTGGCTCCCTTCGCGACCCCCTTTCCACCGATAAGAGTTTCCACCTTAGCGGACCCTATTCCCCCCCCCCGATTTCGAGACGGCGCTCGGCAGACCCTGACTCCGTCTTCAAGATTACTTCTAAAAGTGATAAACCCTCACGGCGGTGCCCAACCAGTTTCCCAACCCATTCCCGTCGGTTATTTGCTCCTTTTTGAAGTGCCTGCCCGGAGAACCTCCATGGGTCTCGAGTAGCGTAATGGTCTGTGGCTTTACACCCCAATTTTCAATTCCGGTTCGTCAATCTTGTAGCAGGGTTTGGTTTTCACTTTCCTTGTATCCTTGTGCCCTCCGAATTTAGGCGCTGATCCCCCCATGATTCCCAAACTTCGTGCTGTACATTGGCTAAAACCTTTTTTTTTCTTCCAATAGTTTTCAAAATCCCCAGTTTTGTTTTCCAGTAAATCACCAGCCAACCGCCCTTGAAAACGCCCCCCCCTTTTCCCCGCCCCAGTTGTCTGCTTGAGGTCGTCTCTTTTTGCCTTTTCCCTCATTCTATATGGAGCCTATTGACTGGCCTAAATCGTCATTTTTTGCCCCTTGCTCGGGGCCATTGCATCTCTATTGACAGTTGACTCGACTCGCTTCGCACTGTCCTTTCTTCTTTGTGTCCTTGACACCGGGAATTTTTGCGGTTTGCCTACGTTTCGCCACCATCCAGACTACTTTCAGCTCCCCTCCATTTCTTCGTCTAAGTGGAGGTAAGGTCTTATTTGGGATGCCCCGGTGCTCCGAGGAACCCTAGAAGGTTCTTTTGTAGCCTTGTCGCCACTAGGCAGTGTTTATGTGCATGAGTTCTGCCATAGTACTTCCCCCCCTTCCCCCTGTTGCCCCCATGCACTGAATAGGGTCTGTTGCGGGTTTTGTCGCCTCCCCCTGGCCGGCTTTCACGTAATCGGCTTGACCCTGGACCGAAGCTGGATTCCCTTTTGAGTACGAAATTCTTCTGTCTTTTCCCCGGTGAGCGTTTCGTAAGTCCTGTCTTTTCACTTCAGAGTTCTCATCTCTCGTGCGCCACGAGACGGACATTGATGCACCCCCCACTGATTTATATTGCAGACTTTTTTCCTTACTGTGGCCACCGAACCTTTCTTGGACTTGCTGTCGGTGGATTCCCCAGTTCTTCTCCAGCTAGTTCTTCTCGATGTTTAAGTTCCCCTCGCTTTGCACCGTTACGTTCAGCTGAGAATGGTTCCACCATGGTACCCTCTCCACCCTACGCCGGCAGACGATTTTTCTTCTTGCGGAGCTGTTTTCCCTTCCGACGAAGATGGACTTCTCTTGACGTGGGTACGGCTCTTGCTTTTTGTCCAGTAAATAACCCGTTGCGCCGCTTTAGAAGTGTTCTTTTTTTTTTTCTTGGAGTGGTGATTGGCCGACCTCCCGGTGACTATTTCCCTGTTCACCGTTTTTGAGGGTGGGCCTTAAAGCTTGAGGTTGGTCATTGGCGCCATCGCTCGCTAGCGCCCCCTTTCCCTGTTGGTCGCCCCCTGTTTCCTTTGCCCTCCCCGTCAAGACTCGCGCGGTCTGAATCTACTTTCTACTCCGTTTGTGTTGCGATGATATTTCTCACCCCCGAGTCATTGGGGAGTTTTTTTTGGTGTCCCCCCCGAACTCGTGCCCCCGCTAACCTCCGTCAGCGAGTGCTCTCGCTTCATTGGGCGCCAAAGTGTCCTCCCTTTTCAAGTTCCTTCCCAACCATTTTACTGCCACGCTTTGGAGTCAGGCCCTCGGTTATTAGGTAATCCAACACTCCCCCCCCAACGAACAAAAAACCCCAAAACCCACTAACCTTCTACCTCCTTCCTCCTGCGGTTTATCGGCGGTAAAGCCGCGTGCCTCCAAAGCATTCCGCACATACCGTCATCTTTCTTTTGATTTACCAGCGCCGACAAGCCTTCGCCCCCGGAAGGAGGATCCCGGTAAGTTCCTCCCTCTTCTTACTTGTTTTCCTTAATTATGAGTAGTTCTTCCCACCCCCGTTTGTCCCGTTAGAGAGGTTGGCCTTCCGTAGTAGAAGAGGGTTCTCCCCTGACCTTTCATCTCCCCCCCGCACACCAGAATCCCGTACGTTGCGTCCCCCAGTAGTGGAACATGGGAAATCCCTCATGTGGTGTTTCCCCTCCCTTTCTTTCTTCTCCCTCTTACGCGGATGCTTTGCTCTGCCGGATTAAAGCGCACGGACCGCTCGCCCCCCCCCCGGTTTCCCGATTGCGAAAAGTTGTCCTTCCCCTCAAGTGATCAGTGATGATTCGAAGGTTAAACTTTCCCTATTTGTTATAAATCGCCGCTATGACCTTGCTTCGTCCCCCCCCATTTTCTCCCCCCCTACCCTCTCGATGCCTCGCAACTCCGTGTGCGATTCCGCGTGCGACAGAGCTGATCCCTTTCGAAAATTCCCTACCCCCTGCTTGTGTACGACCCTGGTAGAACCTTGCAGTTAGACAGCCCCTCCTCACCCTGACCATTTTCCGTCATGCCCTTCTCTCATTTCGGACGCCCCCTTGTGTGAGAAGATTTGCTCTCCACTTAGCTCAGGTCCCTAAGGTGGTCCCTTACACAAGCCTAGCCGGCTTAGTTCGCGATCGAGTCGCGTGCGATTGATGCGGCCACTTCCCTCCCAGGCAACACGGTTTCCGATTTAGAGCCCCTCGTATAGTGTTCCCCCCCTCTGCCTTGAGCAACAAGAGACACCACCGCTTTAGCGCGTTTCTTTTGCGACCTTTTTCGTTTTTTTTTTTCTTTTTTTTTTTGATGCTGGGATCCACCGATTTTTGCCCCTCTGCGGTCCCCCACAACCGGTGTGTCTCCGTTCGCACCTCGTGGACCTATCAGGCCGGGGAGGATTTTTCCCACCGGACGTCCGCGTGACCCCCACCCATGTCCCCAACTCAGTGCGACCGCTTTTACCTTTCGTGTGTCTCTCCGTTTGACACGACTTCCTCTCCCTCCTTTTCTTCTTCTTTCTAGCATTGAGCACGTACCCCCTTGAGTCCTGCACCCCTTTAAACACCTTTTTTGGCCCAAGCTGTGTTGTTGCCGTGAGGTGGTCTCCCTTTCTGGGTAAACTAATGAGTCGCTTTGCCCTCGGTCCGATGTTTAGTTCTCTAACTCCCCCTTCCATTATCTTCCTGATAGGTCCTATCGTTGATGAGTCGTCCCCTTTGACCTCAAATTCTCCGATTCATCCTTGAATCTGTCGCCTTTTGGACTGAAATACTGACAGTGTATTTGCTAATGCCCCCTTTTGCGTGCTGCTGTCAACCCATTCTCGCTCAGATTCCTTTTCCTATCCTGTGTCTCTCTCCCTCTTCTTCATAATCACTTTCCACCTGCCCTCACTCCCTTATCGATTCGCCCATGTTTGCCGATCGGACTTTGGTGTGCCTCCTATGACTCGCCCCCCCCCCCCCGGTTCCCACCCCTACAGCCACTAGTCTTAGCCCGCTCTGGTCTGAGACCCTTCCCAGTGTTTCTTCTGAACGGTCGCTTTCTGCGCCCATTTTCGTCGACTTCTCAGAAAGTACAGACGAATTCAGCTGTCCCCCGCGGCGCCGTCGCCCCCCCTAGCGTTTTTCTGTCCATCCCGTTCCCGTTCCCTATACATTTCCTCAATGGAATCCAGTCTTTAATGATTTGACTCTCGAGCCTCGGTTCCCCAGCTCCCAGCTCTCGATGCTTCAAATTAAAGCCGCGGCAACGGGTCCAGTTTCTCCGGGTACTCCCGGACCCAGTGTTGAAATCCCGTCCTGACCTTTCTACGTTTCTACCCCGAACCTATCACCGGCAAGCACATTATAATAGAGTTTATATATGAAAGAGATTCAACCTCTTTCCTCCTCCTTCCCCGTGGTTCTAGAGATTGACGAGTTTTTCAGTCTCCTCCCCATCCTCGATAGATGTTGCCAAAGTTTTCTCCGGTACTGGTACCTGACCGGTAGAAAGGCGACAGCTTTTTTCCCCCCCTTAGACCGTTTGCAATACGACCGCTGTCCCGGCTGACGGGAGTAAGGGATCCGCAAAGACCCTGATCTTTTGATAATAAAGTCCCCTTAGAGTCGTCCCCCTTACACCCCTTCCCCTACTGTATGGTCCATGTCTTCCTTCTCTGTCTGATTGGCCGTCCCACCGCTCGCGGTCGCCTTCTACCTTTTTGATAAAACGTGTTCTTTTCCACCTTTCGAGTAAGTCGACTATGGCTCATAGAGCCCCCCGAGCCCTTGCCCCCCCCTCGTGTGCCCCACAACACAAATGAACGGGCTCATAGTACGACTTATAACGACAGATTCTCCCTGTGGTTTCTTTTTTTCCAGGCAATTTCGAGGAGTTTCTCTCTTCAATAAAGATACGTAGAGTACGCAGATTTTTGTCTAGAGCTACTTGAATGGGCACTTACAGATTAGCCTCCGCAGTTGCCGACGCCGCGACGATGGGGACCCGGCATGAATTTCAAATTTCGGGGCGGAGTCTACCCCCAGCACCTATCCTCTTTGTCAAATCAGCGGACCCCGATTCATACTGAATGCACCCTTACTTGTCCTACCAGGCTGAACCCCTTGCCACCCCACCCCACCTGCGATTGGCGGGCTAAAAGCCTTGATAACCCCCATCACCTCTGCGCCCCAAAAAGGACAAAATGAATTCGGCTCATGCAGGCCTGCTATACGTCTTTCTCTTCGTGCTAAGCCTCCCTATGTGTCGGGTCCGAGGTTTGTCAACTGATTCCTAAAAACCTTTTCCCTTCGAACTTCTTTTCTCCATTCTTGTATGGGTGGTTTTTTTTTCCAACCGTACTCTTCTTCCCCGTGCCCAATTCCGCCCTGCTTGCTCTGATTCGAGGTTTAAAATGATGTCGGTACGAATTTCTCCAAGTTTGTTCCCAGGTCTGGCCCAATTTCTCCCTTGCCCTCCCCTCACTGACCAAAAAACGGCCAGCAAATCCCATTTTCATTGAAGTGGGCGCCCCTGGTTGTTGTTCTATTTTGATCTCGCTCTTTTCTCCCTCTGGATAGAATCTTCCCAGTGGGTAGGCTCCTTCTTTGGAAGTGGATCATTCTCGTCGAGCAGCGACTCGTGTCTTCCCTCGCTCCTTTCGGTACTCGAGAGTTGTCCCCTGCCCCAGCTGTCCCGGTTCGAAGGCGCACATCGTTCTGATAAGGCTTCCTAAATGTCGTCGCCGCCGCTTCCCCGTTCCAAGGTTACGATCTTGGTTTTTGGGCCTCCCTTTGAGATACTCCCTCCCTCCCCTTTAGTCGCCTTGTCGGAAAGTGCCGTCTTCGAGTCTGGCACTCGTGCACCTCGCCCCACGTCTTGCCCTGCACTCCGAACTCTTTCCGGTCGCCCTTTTTGGTGGGCCGCAGCACGTTCTCGTCCTGCTTTATACCCGAAAATGCCCCTTTGACAATGCTTAATCAGCGGAGCCCCTGCTTTTCCGAACATGGATGCCAGAGACGAACTGACTGAGTCAAACCAAACCCCACACCCCCTCCCCACCCTCCGTTTCCATCTTTAATCGGCCGAGTTTAGAAGGCGCGTTCCTGACGTGCCACGTTGACAAACTGTCTTGCTTAGTTTCCTGAATGGTTCCCCTACGCGAACCGACCCTTTATTGACTCTGCTGACTCTGTAACTTTCGTTCTTTTCCAGCTTTAGAAGCATTCTTCTCCCTCCAGCGCGGCACCGTTTCCTTCAATGGAAGAATGAGGACACAGTTTATGTAGAGTAAAGTCACCGAGTCCCCCCCCTTCCTTCCTTTAGATCGGCTGAAAAAGGACTTCGGTAACCGTCCGAAGTATGACATTGGGGATGGAGGTGGGGTCCAATATCGTTTTTTTTCTTCCCCGAAATCTGCCACGGGCTGTCGTGAAACCGTTTGCGTTTTTATTTTTTTTTTTCTGTGAACGTGAGTGCTGTCCTACCGTCTGCACACAGTACGTGGGTTTCGTGTGGAATGGATGTCGTTTCTGTCACATTTCTCCATCTCGATAGCGAGCCTAAGTGCTCCGAGTCTGCCCCGTTTAGGCCGACCAGACACAAAAAGAAAGTCGGTAGAATCTTATTATTTTCTTCCCTCCTTCCTTTTGTGAGTCTATATATCATGCACGAGAGCATTCTGGCGGGGTATGGAGAGTCCGAAACGCAGCCTCGTTCGCCGGAGTGACTTAGTGGCTCAAGCTTTCCTCCCGATGATGTCCCCCAAAAAATTCCTTAAACGCTTCTTTGCGAAGCCGAGGTGTTCTTTCGCCCCTCACTCCTTTTTTTTCCACCAAAACCTTCCCCGAAAAAGTTATACCGGCGAAGTGAGGATCCGGGACTCGTAATCACGATCCTGAATACCCCAAGAATTTCTTCTCATTCCATCGTCTTTCTGAGCCCGGTAAAATCGTGGACCCTAATAGATCCTTAGGAAGTTGTTTTCGTGTACTTCTTAGTTCCCTGCTTAGTTTAAAGCTGACGTAAAAGGGGTTGAATCTGAGTTCTCCTTCGATAGTAGTCCCCCTACGATGGCTGTGAAAGCAATGTTCGGTTCTCCTCACAAATCTCCCCGTTGGGGGACCATAAAAGTTGTTCCCCCAATCATGGGTTTCTTCACTTTCTTTTTTTTTCTGTCCCTCGTACTCGGAGGCTCGGGTCTCTGTAAGCATGCTCGTGCGCCTCGTTTTTCTAGAGATCCCCCTCCTTTCCAATAAAGGGATTCGTGCTTAGTCCTCTTACAAACGCCGTTTTGCTCTTTCACCTCCTGTCCCCCGCTATTACGTCCCCCCCCCCTGTAGAATCCCTCTTCCTCTTTCCATGGTCACTTGGCGGTCTTTCCTTCTGCCGCAGCCCTGGCAGCTTCCTTGACCGCAAGATTACCCTCCCCCGGCCGCCCCTTTTTCCCTCCCTTTCCAACGTTCTTCTCCGACCAGAATCTACCTTGACTGGTCCCTCCCCCCCCTTCTCTTACTTTCTTTTCTTCCGAATAAATGGGATCGACTATTTATTGCTCCACCGGCTCCCTTTCCATCCCGGTGTCCTTCCACCCATCCTCGGATGTCTTTTTTTCTCCGAATAGAGTAGATTCTCCGGCTTGTCCTTCTGGAACCTTCCGCCCCTCCTTCTCTCACAGATTTCCCATTCTGATCAGTCTTCCCTCTCTTTCAGCCAACTGAGGAGCTCGCCCCCTGTTGGAGTCCATTGTGCGTTGCTGGCTTTTTTTTCTGTGATGCTTCCACCCTCTGGAGGCGCCTTGCCGGACAAAACAAACTCGACGCTTCTGTGCCCCCGCACATCCTTTTTCCCCCCCGTTGTCTTTATATAGCATCCTGGCTTCCTTTCACAAGCTATACTAGTTTTAAAGGTGACCAAAACCCCCCTCGACCAGATGTGCAACAGTATTGTTGGTCAAAATGCCGGTTTTCTTATCAGTTGCCAAGACCTTCTTCACCCTATTGAGGCGTCCTCTCCAGCATCACTCCCCAGGAGCTGACCATTCTCTGCCTCATGTCCTTTTTAAACGCTTTTTTGTCCCTCCTTCTTGTTAACTTATTTTTCATAATATGTCGCCCCCCCTCTTCACTCTTTTCCTTCCCCGAGAGGAACTTAGAATAAGTCATCTTCTTTTTTTTTTTCCAATGGATTTCTTTCTTTTCCTCCTAAGGACCCCCCCAAAGCCCTCCATTTCATTCCCTTTTGGCCCTTCACTTGATGTCCACCCTTTCCTTCTCTCCAGAACTCTGATAGAGTGACTCAGAAAAGAGAACGCTTTCTTTGCTACGCTGATGTCTCACAAAAAGAAATGACTTCACACAATACTCACACCAAGAGCTTTCTTTTTTTTTTCTCTCGAAGGTAAGGAGCCCGTCAACTCTGAGAGAAGGGTTGTCCGGCGCGGGTTATTTTTTTTTTTCCCATCGTCTAACTGCCCTACGGTGAGCTGCCGAACCCTCCGGGCGATGCTCCTCCGGCGCCTTTTTTTGGCCCTCCCGCGTCCAGCGTTCCCGCACAGGCGGCAGCCTTTCCAGTGGGTTTTGAGCTTTGCGCGCGAGTTTCAGTACCGCTAATTTCGACGTGAGGACCCCTTTCAAACCGCCGCCCACGGCACAACTCTGATTCTTCTTAGGCGCCCTTCGTTTGTCCCAGCAGGTTTCCGCGTTTTACCTTCTTCCTAGGATCAACGTGACCTAAAATCTTCCCCTTTAATTCATTTATGACACCGACTTTCACCTTCCTCTTACTTTTCATTCCTCCCCTTTTTTTTTTTTCTCTCTTTGTCCTGAGGAGTGCCGATAGTCCAGGATAATGTCTTGTCCCCCCTTGTTAATGTAGGGAACGCACGTTTCGTCAATCCTAATCGTTTTCCCCATCGCGACCCTTTTAAAGCTATAGAAGATTTCCTTTGTCGTATGTTTTTTTCTTCCTCAATCTGCCATTCTGGAGAGAACACTTCTCTCTGACTATCCGCCCACCCAAAAAAAACAAAAAAAAAAAACAAAAACCCCCTAAAAATATCAAAAAAACCAAAAAAACCCCAACCAAACAACACACCACAACCAACAAACACCACCAAAACAAAAAAAAAACACACCACACAAACGCACAACAAAAAAAAAATAAAAAAAAACAACCCCCAAACCCCCCCCCAAAAACAACCCCCCACCCCCCCCACAAAAAAACCCCCCAAAACCAAACAAACCCCCCACCCCCAACCCCCACCAAAAAAACCCCCCCCCCCCCAACCAAACAAAAAAAAAAAAACCCAACAAACAAACAACAAAAAAAAAACCAAAAAAAAACAAAAAAAAAAAACAAACCCCCCCGTACTGGCGTCCTGTAGGCCCGGGAGGGAATCGACTGGCAGATTATGGGCGGCCAAACGATGCGCCGGCAAGGTGGGTTCGCAGTCACCTTCGTGTCGGTTCAAGGTCCGAAGTCGACGCTTGACAGATCAGCCCCGCGCCGTACACGGAGGAAGGTAGTTTAACGGACCTGCATCCCTACCACGTAACGTCGGTTGTGAGTGAGGGGGGTGCTGTTACGGAATTCTTTCTTTCTATCGACGCCCGTCAGCCCAGTATTTTCTTCCGACTCCGCGATCCCTATTTAAAGACGTCTACCTCCATTGTCCCTCCTCCTCCTAGTTTTCCCCCGTCAATCTTCTCTTGACGTTGCTCCCATCCCCTCCCCACCGGCGTTTCCACTCCCATCCCGAAATAGATGAGACTGCCCCTTTCGGGTCCCCGGCCCCTCCCCACCGCTTCCTCCTTTACATTTACCCCCCCTCCTATAAAAAACATCACTGCCGACACCCCCTCTTTTCCCAAAATTGCCTTCTGGACCGCATGGGCGGCTTGTTGAAGTGATGCTGCAGAACTCACTATGGTGAGGGAGAGAGTCTTTGTCAACGGATTACGCAAAACCGTTCCGGTTTACAAAGCTCGCAACCTTCCTGTTTCGAGTGTGTGGTTTCCTGTACGAGTATCGGCGTTTGATCCTCCCCGGGCGAAACTCGCGGGCGTCATGATTTTTTCTGTAAGAATCTTTCCCCCCACCCTTTTGTGCAAATTCTTGACAAATACAGAGGGTGGTATCCAGCAAAAGAAATCAGCCAAACATTCCATCACCACTCTCATCCGTTGAGTCAGAAGGTGTTGTCTCTTTTGAGACCATCATATTTATCCTATATAATGCCTGCGAATCTGAAAGTTGTTTCGATTCCTGTGCTTCCGTTGTTCCATCATTACTTAGAGGAGACTATCTATGCGTGCGAACGGAAGCTTCTATCTGAGGGGTGTCATCCAACGGATGGAAGCCACGTTCGCCCCCTTTTAGATCACCTGGAGTAAACGATAGTATAATTTCCTTCCTTCCAGTCACTTTTATTGGGCGGAATACCCTCGCTCCTTTCGGCATTCGCGGAGTTTTACTTTTCCCTTTCTAACTATTTTCACTATCATTATCTTCGGTCACTCCCCAGTTGATCATGAACGCACTCTTCTTCTCCGGGTTTTACCTATAATAACGCCGGCTCTTTATCACTCCCCTCTTCTTTTTTGCCTTCTTCCCCCCCCCTACTTCTTCCCTTTTTTTCTGAGAAGAACCCTCTGGAGTCGAAACCCTGTCTACCTTTCCTGTACAGTCTCCCCCCAATCCTAAGAGCCCCGTCTTCCTCGTTTATCGTCTTAACTACAAGGTGTAGGAACCCTTATTTCTACCCTTTCCTACTTTCCTTGTGGGGGGGCCAACCGTAAGGTGACTTTCTATTCTTCTTGGCGCGAGAAAAGTTTGGTATCACTCGTCGAGAGATCGGAAGGCGCCTCCACGCGCCGGTTAGTTTCGTAAACGATGGTCAGAATGTAAGGAAAATGGCTACGTCTAGGGAAAAGAACTTAAGAGGAGCGATCGGCTAATTCTCTTTTAACTGAGTAGTATTTACTATTTTTTCTTCTTTTGAACTTCATCTCTTATAGACATCACCTCCAGGGGTACTCTTCTAACTTTACGTTCTTTTTTTCTTTTTTTACTTTTTTAGTTTCTTTCTACGTAACACCCGTTCACTCCATCAGGTTACTTCAATTTTGTGTTGATATTACATCTTTTTATGTTTCTTTAAAATTTGTCACTCCCATCATCTCTAGAAATTCTTCGTCTATTTCTAGCGTTCTTCCTACGCTCCATAGA
>Ga0179593_1365582_pt1 | contig 11260 bp, 16 predicted proteins | sample CZODoug2_1_08_16_FD_185931 | JGI IMG/M metagenome (GOLD analysis project Ga0179593, IMG submission 185931) | Vadose zone soil fungal communities from Angelo Coast Range Reserve, California, USA - CZODoug2_1_08_16fungal (PacBio error correction) | ecosystem: Environmental > Terrestrial > Soil >... | reverse complement strand
ATGGTTCTGAATCCCATCGTTCTTCCCACACCAAGTCCGTTCCTTGGCCAATCGGCGCCTCCCCATCATGCCTTTAAATAGAAAGCGCGACTCGCCCCTGTTTTGAGCCCTGGTTCAATGTACGCAACTCTGGGATCTTTGTATTCCTCTCGGCTTGGTAGTCTCCCGCATCGTGCGCTTAGCACTCCCGTGTTGGATCGGTGCCTGTCCAGATGGTAAGCAGGTAGTGTAGTCCTTTCGTGATAATTTCTTTGTTGTGTTGCCGTGTCAGCGTTCGGCGGTTTTTTATTGTTGTTTCAGTGTGAGGATTTCTTTTGCTCGTTATTCTGTTTTCGATCTTTTTCCATTTTTTGCTTTGCTCTTGTTTGTTTTTTTCTGATTGTGGTAGGCCTCCGTTTGGCAGATCATTGTGTCCTGTTTGATTTTTTTGGATCAAAACCTGTTGAAGCCATAACCCCAGCCTTCCTTTGATCCTTTTTTTTGTATCTTCGCTTCGCATCCTTTTCCCCAACTACCCCCCCCTCTCTGAGGTTGTCAACTTCGTGAGTTCCCAAGAGCTTCGTTTCGTGTTCACTCTTTCTCTTGCCCTGTATTCCTCCATTCCCCCTCTGCGCCGTATTTGGGCTTCGACTCTTTGTCCACTCTGCGGTCCCGGTTTGCCCACACTTCCCCCCCTTACTAGCGGACTTCTCCTCCCCCGTCCCTTGAGAGGTTTTCCGTTGGCAACTGTCTTTTACGAGATTGAACTCGTCTCTCTATTTCAGGTTCCATTATCTCCGCCTTTCCCTTAAAGAGGCCGATGAACCTCTTTCACCGCACCACAGTCCTTCCTACGTTTTTTTGAACTCACTTAAACTTTCCCCATTTTTCGAATATGGCCCCCCCAACTCTTTTAAATGAGGAAAATGCTTTAGGAGAACACATTTTTCTTTTTCCCCGCTGTGCCCCTCCCCGGATATAAATCAACCCTTCCTTCTTTTGTTTGGTGTATGCCTCTGCCACCAACCTTGAGTTTGATCCTCCACGCCCTGTACGCGATTCTCCAGTGACTTACAACTCCTTTTTCCCGCCTCTTTCAGGTTCGTCGTTCCAGTCTATTTTGTCCGAGCATTTTGTTTCTATCCGCGATGCGCTCTTTTAGGTCCTTGATCGCCGTTCTCTCCCCCCCGACTCCGTCACTCCCTCTGTCTCCTTGGGGTATCTTGTCTTATTCTCCCCCGGAATCGTTAAAAAGTCAGGTCTTAAGGCGTCTGCGGTATCAATTTTCCTTCCCGTTCTTCGATCTTTGCTCTCCTTGACGCCCCCCTTTCTGTAGTCCTTAACCTCCTTTTTTTGGTTATTTGATGTGTTTTACCGCCCAACTTTGACCCCTGTCCTGTTTCTTTTTTTTTTTCCCTTTTTCTTTCTTTTTTCGGTTAGGCCATTGACCCCCCATAATTCCCCCCTCCATCCTACTTCCTAATTCCTTCCCGCACCTTCCTTTCCTTGCTTTCCCTACGTCTTGTCAGGCTTCTTCAATCACCCTTTCCTTGGCCCGGAAGTTGATTTGCGTCCACAGTCCATCCCCCTGTTTTGCCCAACCCCGTGAATGGAATAATACCCGCTGTCAACCCTTTCGTATTTTGCCTTCCCTCCCCTTCCATCTGTCTTTCCTTGAAAGGCTTTCCTCGCCAGAATTTTTTTTCCTGACTTAAGTCCTCCATCTCAGCTCTTTCCCTTTGGAACTGAACACGATGGACCCGTTCCTGCCAGTTTAATCACATTTGACACACCCGTAAGTACATCATGAACCCCCCCCTCTGAGTGCTCCCCCTCGTATACTTCCCGTAAATGGCTTCTAAACCAACCCACTATCAATAAAAAATAACCACAACAAATTCCCTGTACTTGAAGTCTTTTAAAAAACAAGGTTCCTCCCCCCGTTCTGCCCCCCGATTTCCTACCAATGCGGGCGTGCGCCGCCGCGTTTCTCTTTCGAGGACTCCCTCATTCATCCCCCTCATGTGATTTTCTCTTTTATCCATTGTCCTTTCCTTATGTTTTGTTGTGGATTACTTTGCATAAATTTCCTTTTTATCTTTGAGAAAATTGAACATGCCTGCAGCTCTTGCTCCTTTTCCCCCACTTTTGATCTTTAATAACTCCTCTAGAATCCAGTTTGTTCCCCACCTTATGCCCTCACGACATAATCCCCCCTTAAATTTATGCGTTCCCCCCCCCCAATGTCCCCCCCCCCCCCGACCCCCACCCCCCCCCCCCCCCACATCTGTTTTGCCATCAACAATCCGGTCCTAGTTGCCTTTTTTGTGCCTCACATCGAGGATTCCTTTTTGTCAATCTTGCGTTGGCTTACCGTAATTACTACCCCTTCTTTTCCCACTTACCACTTTTTGCTAGCAGCTTGTATCGGAACCATAGTGCTTTCCCTGCGCTAAAGCAATTCAGCCTTTCTTCCTCCTCTTTTTTTTTGAGATATCTTTCTTTCCTCGTCTGTTCTACCTCCACTAAGTTCCCCCACCGGCAGGATTTGGCAAAAAACAGTTTACCCCTTTTTGTGAGAGGGGTCTCTTTCCCCGTTTTTTCCCAACGTTACTCTTTTCCACCTCCCCCCTAAGAGCTTCTCACCCCCATCTTTCCCCAATGACTTGATGCACTTCTGATTCCCGATGTCTATCCTCCCCTTCCACGTCCCCACTTTTATCTTTTGGCTAGCGTCTCTCATCTGTTTGGTAGTGATTGTTGAGCTGTTTCGCTCTTCCGGGATTCCGCTGCTAGAAGAGCAAAGCTTCTTCATTTTCATGGTGCTTCCCATGGCCCCCCGGTCCTCCTTTGCAGGTCGCATCACCCCAAATCCGGATTCCACCAGTGGAGGTCCTGCCGCCCTACCTGCGTTTGAATGAGCTTTCTTTTCTCGAAAAGACACGCTTTTAGCCCCTCCCTGTCTTCGCGGGATTTTCCCCCTCGTCCCACCCCTTCGTTTTTTTTCCCACCTCCTTTCCTACCTTGGTATTTTTGTTATGTTATTTTACTTTTTTTTTTAAAGCCCCCCTCACTGACCTTTCCTGTGTTTTTCCTAGTTTATCTATTTTTGGCAAACTTGAACTTCACTGCATCCTAGATCCCCTCTTGCAGTTCCCCCCAATTTCCGAATCGGAGAGTATGGATACCCTTAGCATTTCCAGAGCTCCCGCATTACCATGACCAATCCAATCTTTCCTCTTTTCAAAAGGGCCTACACATCCAAATGATCCCTACTGTCTTCTTTCCATGCAATTTTTTGTTCATTGCATTTGTGCTTCACACCAATCTTCCCTTCTCCGTTTCATTTTTTTTTTCTTTGGCCACCCTCGCTTTACGCGTGCTTCCAATCCTTCCCGAGTGCGCGGAATTATGTAGGCGGAGTGCACTTTTTCGCAATTCTAAACTCACAGGACCCCCCAAATCCCTCCACCCCCAAAAGTCCCCCTACCTTAAATTTGTCTGGTCTTTCCCCCCTCACCCCCCCCCAACCCCCCCTAAGATTAGTACACTTTTTACAAATTTTTTCGGTTCCCCATCCTCAAAGTCACAACGATTTTTTCCTTCCAGCCGCTCTTCTCCTGAAAATGTGAATTATTCCTCGAGACCAGGCATTTTCCCTCCCCCCCCCCCACTTCTTTCTTTGACTTCTTGAGAGGAAGTTCTTTTAGTCATAAGATAATTCAATTTCCACGCGCTTTTCTTGAGAGTCCCCCCCCTCCATTCCCGAGCAAGAGATTTGCCCTTCCTCCCTTTGGCGCCCTTATGTCTGAATGCGTCTTTTGTACGTAACGGGTAGCCTCTCTCGGTCTTTCCGGTGATTTTTTGCAACCTCACTTTTTGTTTTCATTGGCACAAGTGACACAGCCCGATCCCACCCCTCGTGGGCTTGAGGAGCCGTTGGCGGTGCCCGTCGTCTTCCTCGGACACTTTCCGCCCTCCGAGCGTTACTCATTCTTTCACGCGTTTGCCTAGTCACACCCTTTTGAAAATGGACCCTTTTCTTCCCCCCCCCGTACAGTTCTGTGGGTCTGGTGTGAAATGGTCCTCGCCCATCTTGAATTACAAGTCCTTTCTTACAGACTTGTGGTGGGACATATAGATCTTATTTGAAAGCGTTCAAATGTTGAAAATTCCTGACCCGCCCCAGTTTCTTGTCCTACTTACGATTACTGTTCCTTTTTGCACTTATCGTATATTTTTCTGTTGTTCTTTTACCTAACAACTTGATCGAAGACCCCAATTCATGTTCTCCTACTGTTTGCAATAATCCCCTGTATGGAGAACTTTTATCGGTGACCACACGAACTAATCCGGTGAGTTTAATCCCTCTTTTCCACCCGTCACAGTGGTACTTGAACTGATGATACTGAAAGAGTCAAACACCAGACAACCTTTTCTTTGTATTCCGTTTTTTCCCCCCCGCTTGTATTCAATCTTTCTTGATCTTTGCAAATTTTGCGTTGCGATCTCAGCAACAAGTGTCTTCTTCTCCAGCCCCAGCTCGCAGATCGCCCGTCCCACTTTCTTTTCAGACCCGTTGGACCGTCCCCCCAGCCGGTCTTACCCTGCCCCCATCTTGCCCATCTAATGACGTGCCCAACTATCCCCCTTGTCTTCGCCTCTTTCAGAGCAACTCCCCCCACGCAGCGACCTCAAGAACCAGAAAGGCAACATATGTTCTACCCCTGCGTAGTCCCCCACATGGCGCCTCCGTTGGTGGTCATGTGAACGGAATGCGTGCCGGATGGCTCCGCGGCTCCGCTCGCTTATTGTTTTTTCACTCATGGGATGTACCTCTCGTATTTTCTGGCGCATCCTCTCTCCGAGTTTTTTTAGCGTGCGCTGCAAGAGATCCCAAACTTTTCCTCCGCATCCTGCGTCTTTCTCCGGTATCCCCCTCTCAGTTGCATATCTCCCAGGACCCAGGCTTTCGCATTCCCCCTTTTGATTTTCATTTGCGCCGTTGTGGCTGATCCAGCTCCCTCTCCGGAGCAGTTCCTCGTTGAAGCTTCGTCCGGGAGTGACGCCCCCCTTGAGGTTTTGCGCCGGAGCGCAATTCACTTCCTTCTTTTGCCCATTTCTAGTGGTCCCCTTGACCCTCGTGGCTCCTTGCACCTTCCCCTTGCGAATCGAATGAATGACTGGATCCACATTGACATTTGTGGTATCATCAGTAGGCTGCTTTTTCGCCGCACTAGTCTGCTCACCCCTTCAGTGGGCATCCCGTGCTTTTCACGCCCAGTCTTTACTTTCTTCTCCCACAGATGCACTTTCGAAACTTGTCTCTCGGGCAGTATTGGGGCATTAATTTGACCCACCGTCCCCTTTGCAGGAGAGGGCCGTGTTTCTCACCCGATATCTTCCTTCCCTTTGGTATGTGATGAGGCAGGAAATTCTATAAAACGCCTTTTATCCCCGCCTTTCCTCTCATATCTTTTAATAATTACTAAGTTTTTTCACTCTCTCTTTTCCCCCTTTACTGATTTACCGATGTAACTAATTAATCACCCTAACAATACGCTTGGCTTAGTTTCTCCGACTCCCTACCCCTTTTCTCTCCTGCACTTTATGGTTCTTTTCCCTTGCCCCATCGCGGCCCTTAATCCTCCCCAATTCCCATGCCAATCTTGGGACCCCCCATTACCCTCATTAGCTGGGCGTTTCCCACTTACTGCCCCCAACTGGAGTTTTTGTTTCCATTCTTTTTCTCACTCCACCTCTCCCCCCTATGATATAGACACCTCCTTTCTTTGTGGTGAAGGTTATTCGCCTTCCTTTCCTGCTCCCTTGATTGGCAATGCCGCCACTGACACACATCACTTTTCTTTCCCAAACATGCCCTTTGACTTGCTGCTGAAGCACTCGCGGCCTCCTGAAGCCTTTCAACATCGGCTTCTCTTGTCGCGTTTTTCTCCCTCACATACCGGCGTGTCACCTTCATCAAGTTCCGCTAATCTGGTTCGTTCTTTATTTTACTCTCGCCTTCCATTAGCGTTACTGCTCTTTTTTTCCCTAAAAAGTTGGATCGATTCCGTCCACTCCTTCTCCGGATTCGCCTTGTCGTCAGCCCGGTCGACTTCCCATCGTGTCACCTTTTCATCCCTTATATAGGGCTTTTAGCGTTATCCCCCATTCCTTGAAAATTAATTTTCCCCCTTTTCCATCTCCAGCGACTTTCCCTCTAGCACCTTTTTTCGTCTGAGGTTCACATTAACTGCAGTTCTCTGTTTCTTTTTCCAGGCTATAGGTCTGTTATTTCAGTGATCTCTCGAATACACTGTTGATTGCCCCTTTAAATGATTTCTCTCGATGGGAAGAGCATTCCCACAATGGCCCTTTTATCAATCCTTTTCTTAGTAAGTTGTCAGCGGAGAGTGTCCTCTTCAGCCTTTTCGCTATTTTGACACTTGGTGATTTCGCTTCGGTCCCGAAAGAAAATCTTTTTGCTGTTCAATTTTCTTTCCCACCCCCCGCTTGAACTCTCAAACGATTTCCCTTTCCAGGTTGTTTGATTTTCTGATTTATCATAATGCTTTCAACCCACCCAGTCTCGTGTTGTTAAAATGCGTCGATCGTCCCCATGTTCGTCTTTTTTTGTCCCCAGCGCGGTAATCCTTACTGATGGTTGCAGAAGTCATCTGGCAGTTTTTTTCTCTTTTTTTATTGGAAAAATCTTCGGCTTTTTTCCCCAACCCCCTCCCCAATTAATATCGTCCTTTAGGAAAACCACTCTAAAATGCGTTCCCGTCTGTTGCAATCACCCTGTTGTCCTGAGAAGGCCTATATCCCTTTCTCCTGGGTTTACTCACCGCATTTTGCATTCTAATGTGGCGATGACCCTTTTCTTTTTCACCCCGAAAAACACGAACCTTTATTTTTTTCCCTTCAACTTTCACTTTCCCTTTGTTGACTCCTGGACCCCCTCTTTTGTACCTCTGGTCCCCATCTCGTCTGCGCCAACTTGTATCCTTTTCCCATACCCTGCCAGGTGCCAGCCAGGCTACAGGCCCTTTTCGTCGTTAGGGTATTGGGGCACTGCAAACAACTTTTCTGTTCTCGACGCAGAGTATCAAGTTCCTTTCCCCATTTCCCTTCCGCATAGTGCTGCCTTTCCCTTCCTTCTTATCGTTTCGCTGAGCCTTTTTCTTTTGCCTTATTCTCGTCTTCGGTAATTGAATTTCGAGGATTCATCCCTCTCTATCTTCACTATCTAGTCTTGCGTTCTTGTTAGCTCCTCGTAATCTTACCACATTTCCTTCTTTCCCCCCTATCTTCTTCCCTTCTCGTCTCCTCGAGCTTGTGCTATCCTTCTACCCATTTTGGTGTATTTCTTCCTCTTTTTTGTGGTTACTCTGGATGCGGTTTGGTGACGACCCTTTCGCAACTACTTTTATTTCTTGCGCCATTTGATTTTTTCTGATTTTCTTTGTAATGGATAAGACCATTCAACTCCTTCCCCCAATTCCGTGCACTCTTTAATGACTGCCCCGTTCTTTCCCCCTCCCCCACCTTACCTTTCAGAGATTCATTTGCGTTTCTTCACTTTCCACTTCCATGACACCCCGTGCCTTTCCCCTCAACAGTCGTGAAAATTTTCGTAGTCTTCCATCCTTCAATATGTTTGACTGGCCTTGCTGATATCCTGACCTGAGAAGTAACTTCCATACATTCTAATCCTTCGGCACCCGTCCCTGCAACGACTGTTTTGTCCTCCTTTTCCTTTCCCTTTTTGCCCACCAAACCGGTGGTCATTTATCAGAAAACGCATTGTCTTCTCCTCTCAAAGTTTTTGAATTGGCTTTCCCACCAACCCCCCCTCCACTAACCCAGTAACCCCCACCCCCATTCCAATGTAAGACGATTTTCCACCTAGTGTTGCGGTTTGAGCCCCTACTCTGTGACTTTTTTGCCCGCCGAGTTTCTGCTTCCCCCCTCCCTCCCTTTAAATATTCAACTCCCAGTGTTTTGGAGGAATCCCCCCCCCTCTTTTCATCCTGGAGGGTGTGTTTTCTGTTCTATTGTCTTGATGCATCCTCTCTGTTAAGGGGCATGTGAGAACCTTGATAAGACTCATTCCGCTCGGGCTTTTTCGCACCGTATTGATAACCCTCATCCTTTCCACGCTCTTACATCTCCCCGCACCCAAATTGTATTGTCTCTCCACAGACATCTCACCTCAGCAATTGATTTTGCATTTGGTTCTCCTTCCCTTTCCTTTCAATAACATCAAGGTAATGAGGAAGGCTGGTGACTCATCTCGGCTGATGGCGGATGTTAGTTCCCTTTTCTTTCCTTTGTCTAAATTTACCCTCTTACCCTCCTCCCCTCCCCCTTTTTCTTCCGCCCGAGTGGTAATGGAAACATGCGTTGGTATTGTTTCTCCATTGTCTTCTAACCGTCCTCCCCCCTACTCCTTTTTTTTGCTCGATCTTTCCCTTTTTCCCCGCGAATGTCTCCATTCAAAACTCAATGTTACCAATCACAGGCTTCCCCCCTTTGAGTCACAAAAAAAGGTCGCTTGTAGCGTTTACTCGCCCTGTAGAACACGCACCTACGTTTTCCCACTCCACCCCCTCTGCTTGCCCCCCAGCTACGAATGAAATTGAGGTCGTCTGCTCCCCCCTTTCTATGCAGCCCTCATTTTTCGCTTTTAGACTCCGTGTTCGCCCCCCTGTTTCGTTTTCGACTTTCTACGTCGTCTTGCCTTTGATCTCCTTTTCTTCCTAAGAGCACTCTGTCATGTTCAATTTCTCACCCCCACTTGCCGCCTGCCTCTTTTATGCAACGCTCCCCCCACAACCCTCCGGTTTCCAAGACGTTTTCCTCATCCTCCCCCTCGTGTCCAAGTGCTTTCCTTTCTCGAAAAAGACCTCGGCGGCGCACTTCCCCCCCTCTTTGCTCTTCTCACGTGCTCACCGTCGCCCCCTCAGGTTGTTACACCCCCCCCTTTTGCCCCGGTGCAGAGGGGGTTCTGTGTTGAGGTAAGGTTTTCATTTTCCCTTTTTGTGTGTGGTTTAATTGAAACCACAAGATTTGTCGTAAAACGTCCTCCCTTTTTTTTTCTTTTCGTTTCCTGAGAGGGTGTTTACCATGGTCAATTCCAATTTCCTTTATTTTTTTTTTCACTTCCCATTCCCAATTTCCCGTCTGAGTTTCTTTCCTCTTTTTTCCGCTCTCTCAATCCCCTTCCCCCCCCATCCTCTCTACTCTGAAGGAGTTCTCCCGCAAATTATCATTTCGCCTTCCTATTCCATCCCGTTCCTTTTCGGTACATGCACAACCCTCAACCTCCTTTCTTAGCCCTGACTTTTTCCTGTCCCACCTCTTCAGAGGATTGGCCCCTTCATTAAAGTATTGCCTCCCCTGGACATTTCTTTCGGAGGTGAGGGAACTTTTTCTGCTCCCCTTTCCCTAACCGAAAGAACAAAAACCCCCCTCCCCCCCCGCAAGACATTACCTTTGCTTTTTTCCCCCCCTACCTCCCCCTAAACCAAACAACAAAATCCAGTTAATCCACCCCAATTTTTCTGATCACTAAAACCCCTCAATCTGATGAATTGGAACGCCTCTCCTTTCCTGAACATTTTGTCCTCTTCCTTCTCTTACATCAGACCGCCCCGGTTATTGATCTGTATCCTCAAGTCTTTTTTCCCTTCTCACAAGTCACTCGTGACCTTCATTCGACGGTATTGATTTTTTCAATCAATTCTTCGCGTCTATACGGGACTCGCGAACTTTCTTCTTTTCATCTGAGTTGCAGTCATGGCTGACTCGTTTGTTCTTTTCCGGATCCACTCCCGTTTTTCCTGCCCCCACTGACCCCTCCCCTCCCCTTCCCCTTCTTGGTGCTTCGATCCGTGGCTTCACCTTCTGGTTCTGCAAGCGGACCCCCTTTTCGTACTCTTTTTTTTTCCTATCTACAAGCGTTTTTGCCGAGCGCAACCAAATGGAAATGTCAAGTGCCTTTCCCCATCTTTTCAGTTGTGGTTGCGTTTTCCCACTCTAATCCCCCCTTCCCCTTCCCCAAAGGCTGTGTATCAGTGCCTTACCTTTCGGCGCGTAGTTTCAATTATTCTTTTTCCCCTGCTTGCCACATTCTTAACCCTCCTGGGCGTGCCACTTTATTACCTTTTTCACTTTTTCCCCCCCCCCTGAATAAGACGATTGTCCCCTCCCTCTCTCCTTGCAAAAAGACCTTTCTCCTCTCATTCCGTTATGCTACTTTTTCCGGCGTTTACAGAGCTTCCGACCCTTCAATCCAGCTGTTCTCTCCCTGCCTTGCACAAAAGGCACCGTCTTTTCATTTCCCGGCTTCTCCATCCGGCCTATCACCAAACCTTCAATTTCATGCGGGTATTGCGGTAACCTCTTTTTTCTGCAAGGAGATGTTTTCAACAGGCCTGTTGGCACTCCGCGCCCGTCCAACCCTTTTGGCATCTGCGACCTTCAGAGAGAAAGACTTACCTAGTAACCCACTTCCATTCGCCTAAAAGGATGTTCCTCCCCCCTGGGTGACTCTTGAACGATCATCCCCCTCATAATTACTGGACTCTTCCAACCGTTCCCCCTACCGCTTCCTTCTCACCTCCACTCAAGATTGCTCCCCCTCCCCCCGAACAACGGTCATAGGGTAATGTTTCCCCCGCCGCGTTAAACCATTTTTGCTCCTTGCGCTTGATCTTTGAACTTCCTATTTACTCGTTCTTCCCCTCGCGCAGGCTAGAGTGCCTTCGATGTCCCCCCTCGGGATGCGCCCGCGCTTCTTCTTCATGCAGCATCCGTCTCTCCGAGTTTGTGGCCCTGAGATACAACCTGCTTTCGAAGACCTGGGGCCTTCTAATTGCAGGCGGAGCCTTCGCATACCACTTACACCTTCTTTCCTCGGAATTGCTTAATAGTCCTCCCTTTTGGATGTGATACCCCCCTCTCACCTCCCGGAGCATCTGGTGTGCATCGTCTTTCTTTTCACGTTGAATCGACTGGCCTCGCTCAAGGTATTCCTTTTTGAAACTTGTCCAGCCGTGTTTTCCCTTCAGGTTTTGCTTTGATTGACATTTTCCAATGGCGATTTAACTTCCTTGTTTTACCACAGTCAAAAGCATTGAGCTCCATGATGTGGATCTCTTCGCTTTTTCTGTTGGAGCAGTCGCCCCGCACGAATGTGCAAACCTCACAGTTGGTCCCTCCTTTCTTTCACCGCCTGCGATTACTTCCCTTTTATTCCACACCTTCTGGACAC
>Ga0179593_1446440_pt1 | contig 11261 bp, 13 predicted proteins | sample CZODoug2_1_08_16_FD_185931 | JGI IMG/M metagenome (GOLD analysis project Ga0179593, IMG submission 185931) | Vadose zone soil fungal communities from Angelo Coast Range Reserve, California, USA - CZODoug2_1_08_16fungal (PacBio error correction) | ecosystem: Environmental > Terrestrial > Soil >... | reverse complement strand
TGTATTTTGATTTTTTCCTCATCGCCCTTTCACCCCGATTTTTTTCCTTTTGGGGCGTTTTTTCGGGATGGCGTGTTGTTATGCCTTAATCATATTTGACCGTATCGCCCCTCCTTTCCACTATTATGAACAGGCCCTTTTCCAGTACGCCAAGGCCCACATCTCGCTTTGGACACCCTTGCCCAATAGCCCCCCTTTCCCTCTCCCCCCTTTTTTATTCCAGGGGAATCTCTTTACTTTTTGCGTCCGCGGCCATCCCGAAGCCCGTCCCGATACCTACCTGCTCCAGTTTCATTTTCCATACCGGCGCCCAAAGCCCCATTCCTTTTCCTTTTCGTATAAATTCTCTAACTGTTCTCGACTCTTTCCCTCCCCTACTTTCGTTTTTCAGACCCGTGAAGGGGTGTCACGGACCCCGAAGTTTCCTCCCTGGGCACCGGACACCACTCGTTCCTGGTGCCAAGGAGACCTTTTTCGTTTTTTTCCTCTTTCTATACTTTCACGCACGACCTTAGCGGCCCCGCTGCTGCCCTTTCTGTTTGGGTTAGGTTTCCGTTTCCCCTTCTTGATTCCCAAATTCGAAGCGTCTCCCCCCTTTTCTTCAGCTTCCGCAGGCAGCCTCTTTCCCTTAAGTGTCTCAGTATGCGAAGGCCGCAGAACAACTTCACGTCGTTTTTTTTCCGTTATACCCTTCAGAACTGTGTGCACCTTGGTCCATTCACCTTTGATTTTTCCGATGCTTTTGCACAATTTCCAACGACCCGCGCATGGCTTTCGTCTTCACCAAGTTTTCCCAATTCCGCGTCCCTCCCCCCAAGAAGGCCGAGATTTTCTCTGCTTACGTCTTACGCCCGGGCCCCGGTTCTCTGCGCTTATTTAAGTACTGCCTTTTGCGTTACTCGTGACATTGGACCTCCTTTTTTTAATTTCTACTTCCACGCCATTTTCTTCCTCCGGGAGGTGACCCTTTCACCTCTCAGCTTCCCCTTCGCATTCCCCAAATGTAAGGCCATGTTCCTGTGAATAACGGAGCAGCTGGTGACGTTTTTACACCGGACTTTTGGCGCCGCAATGCCCCTAGGACACCAGATCCGTATCATTCCTCAATTCCCGACAGAACCCCCTTCCTCGTCCGGAACGCACTTCTTTTTTTCGGATTCCCCGTTTCCTTTTCCGTTTTCGGTCAACAGATTTTTCCTCGTAAGATATTTTTTTGGCTTCTTTTCTCGCGAGTACGTGATCGGGTGCCCTTGCTGTGCCGTAAATTATCTTCTTCCCCATCGCGGTTCGGCTCTCTACGCAACACCCCCCGTTTGTCTCCCCGCCGCGTTTTCAACAAAGGCACCTATCGCCCGGACATCTCTTTTCCGTTTTCATGATTAACCCAAGACATCAAGTTTCTTCGTCATCCCGACCTTTCTTTCCACCGCCCTTATTGGTTTTGTCGTTGCTTGCTCACAATCCCCAATGTTCCACGCAAACAACCCTTGGAACCTGGTCCCCTGCGTCCCCTCCTCGATGTTGTGTGTCCTTTTTCGTGCTGTTTCTCCGAAATTCCGACCTTTTTGATTGGACACACGCCGGCGGTTGCCGCTGCTGCCTTCCCGCCGATGATCCCGTTTTCCTCCCCTTAAGCCCAATTTTTGGAGGCCTTTCTTTTCACACTGGATTCGTTCTGGTTAGCCTCGCCTTCTGCCCTCCTACGGCGTTCCTCGTATACCCCACCGTCTCGAACAGAACGCCATAACAAAGCCAAGCAGCTCTTTCTTTCTCTGGGTCCCGTGAGGGTCCGCTTGACCTTTCTTTCTTTGCTATTCGCTTCTTACTCATCCCCCTCCCCCTCTTCCCTTCTTGTTGTACCCCCTTAATCCTTAGTAAGGGGATTGCTTTACACCGTGTTCTTGCCTATTGGCGTTTATGATCTCCGGTCTTTGCCAAAGAACCCATTTTTTTTCTATTATGCACTCTATGGACTGCTTCCTTTCTTACTGATGCTTCTATTCACTTTCTTCCCCAGCCTTTCCGTTTATTGCCCATGACGTCATCGTCGATGATCCCTTTATCTTTAGTCTCGAGGGTCATGATTTTAGGGTCTGTGATGAATTCACCAACCTCTGTCTTTTTCCCCACCCCTCTTTCCCAGATCCCAGCTAACTCCCTTATCTTCTTTCCTCTCCCGGTTGTTGTTTTTGTTTCGCTCTTCCCCCTTCGTCCATATGTTCCTTTTGACCGATTTATCTTTCAATCTGTTGTTTTTTTTTCCTTTTTTTGAATGGTGACCCACTCCCTAAGACCTTGAACCCAACTTTTTCGGCCTCTTATGGCCTCGGAGGGCATTCGACTATACCTTGGTTGCCCCATAACTAGTTTCCTCCCCTTCCTGGGTTTTTTTATTTCCCAGTCCGAAGCTTTAGTCACCTTTTAATCTCGTGTCCACTGTTTCCTTGCAATCTTTTGAATATGTTGGTCACTTTTTTTGCTCACTCTGCCATTCCCACTTGTTTATTCCAGACCCCTGAGCAAGGCTCTCTCTCACAACGCCGGAGAGTTCTACTCGAGATTTGATTCGTTCTGACCCTTCCTTTCCTAGACGATAGAATATCCGATTTTTCTTATGTTTAGCGCCCCTCCTGTTCCCCCTCCATCTACACAACGACTTGGTGGCGATTTTTTGCTGCTTTTTATTCTTTTTTGGTTTGATATTTCCTTTTCGAATTTCTAGTGGGGCATCTGGAAGTTGTACACAGTACGGAATAGGACTACCCTTTTCTCCTGCTATTTGCGGAACGGCAAGCCGGATTCGACCCTTTCTGATATGGGTTTCCCTTTCGTCGGGGAACCTCCGTTGGGTGTTCCCTCTCTCGTTTAGTTACGGTTCTTGTCCCGTTAGCATACGAGCCACAGCTTTACCGTCACCCCTCGGTTTTTTTATGAGTCCCTTGTTGTTGGTTTCGGTTAAGGATGTTTTGTTGATAGTAACCCCTTCCCTCCCTTCAGTCTCCCCGAGGTCGGTTTCTGCAATCCCCCCTTGAAACGGGTTCTTTTTTCCGTCTTTTCCTTCACTACGGTTTTTTCCTATCTTCTCCTCCGCCGCGATTTCGGTGGTGACAACGCGCGATTTTTGAGACCGTGCACGCCTGTCTGGTTCTTTTCCGGAGAGAAGCGAGGTATCCTAGTTTTGTTTCTTGGGCTCCCTTCCCCCCCCTCCTGCTATTCGCGGAATTTGTTGATGAGCGAGAAACGCCTAACCACCCCTCCAACTGGATAGGATTCATTTTTTGACTCCACTGGGATCCCCGTAAGTGGGCACCTGTCAGCCGCCATTTCTTTGCGGTCGCCGCTTTTCATTGGGCTTTAGAGTTCCCCTTTTTTGAATGCTCAGTTTTCCGGTTGGATTTCCTGCTGTCGGCTCCAAACTCCTTTTCCTTTCACCCCCCCACCGTAGCTCTACGAACCCCGTCCTTAAACTTTTATGAGATATCCCCCTTCTCTGATAGTTTGCAATGGCCTTACAGTCCTGCTGAAGAGGTCTCCAGTGATCAAGGTAGCTTTTTGCCTTTACTGGGGTACTGCGTTACTCCCCCCCTGTATCTTCAGTTCCTCATAGAACTGATCGCATCTTTTTTAACGGTTGCGTCGTAGTCCCGTCCCCCCGTGAGGCAATCCTTCGTATTTGTTAGCTCTTCGAAACTGGACTGGTTTTCCCTGCATATCGGAAATATTTGGGGTATTTTTGGTCAGTTTTCCAGACAAGCTCGGCCATCCCTTTTTTTATTTCGGCACCCCTGCGGCTAGCCCGCGCCTTTTTTTGTTCTTTCCTCCCTGGTTCTGAATAGGGAGCTGCCTGTTCCCTTTCTGTACGTGTGAAGCTTCCCCCTTGTTTTATTCCAGTGTGGTCTAGTCCCGCTTCTCGTCAGGAGAAGTTCCGGTTACCCGAAACTTATTGCTTGTTCTTTGTTGTCTTTCTGTAGGAGTGTTTGACCAGTATTAGAGAGTTTTCTTTTGGACCTGCTTGGAAAACTTAAACGGCTCTTGTTCGGCCTCCTGGAGGAAATTGATGCCTTTGTTCAGCACTAACTTTCTCGTTTTTACGGCAGTCGTTGCGTTCCACCTAGTTCGCCCCAGTATTTCGCAGCTTTACGAAGTCCAATGGCAAGATTTTTCCTGTGTGTTTTTAGTTAAGTACCTGAGTCTTCGGTGTAGGTTCGACGTGTGCAGGGGTAGTGGCCGTTTGCCTTTGGCGCGATGCTGCATTCAACCGTTTTTTTAGGCCCAAGCTTTTCTTGAGATGGTGGGGTGGATGTTCTTTTTCCGCGCGCTTTTTGAGACTGCGTTTAGGGTCCTTCGATTTCGACGAGCGGGCATGCTTTGATTTTTAATGCGAGCGGTGTTCCTTCTTCGGTTTGCATGCGTAAGAATCATCCCGAGCGTTCTTTTCCTTCCTCACTTCTTTGGGTCATCTTTTTTTTTACGCTAATCCACGACCGATTCTCTTCCCCTTGTAAGATCAATTTGTTTTTTTTTTTCTCTCAGACTCGGTCGGTGTTTTTTCGCACCCGGTGTCTACAATGCAAGCCTCGGGTTGTTTCGGTCGTTCTGTAAGACTTCCTCCCTGACCCCTCAGAAGTCTGACCCCTCCTGAAACTTCGACTTCCAAATGCTCACACTCTTCTCCAGTCGATAGCTGACCCCCATGGCAAAATTTTTTGCACTGGTTTTCTTTTTTTGAACGCGCCGGTTTCACGAGTTACACTCAAGTCAGCGTACCCCCTTCACCTAAAAAGATTTTTTTTTTTTTCCTCCCTAAAGCTGGGTCCTTTTTTTTGGGGGGGTTTGGTGTTTTTGACACGCCTTCTCTGTTTTCCCATTTATTTCCTCAATATGTGGACTTCCCCTCTCTCTCTTTCGCACACTCCTTTTCAATTGCAAGTCCAGCGGAAGTTCGTGTCTGGCATACTGAAACCCCTTTTTTCGACCGCACCAATCCGTTCTTGTTCCATGGATCCGTTTCTCGAACGTTCTCGAATATTCCACGAGACATCGGCCCGCTTCGTAGCCCTCTTGTTTTTTCTGTACGTGCTCTGTCAAATTCCGGTTCCTTCCTATTTACCGAAGTTTTTCCCTATCTTTCCAAGGACACGCATTCTTCCCTTTCGATATACTTTCCAGGCTCCTCCCAAAACGACCCGTAGGCCTGCGAGGTCTACGAAGGCCTGACCTTGTTCCTCGGCCATGAAATTCCGTGGTAGTTTATGGCTTCCTTCCTCCCCACTTACACAACTACCCCCCCGTGCTACGGTTCCAAGTACACAGTTTTTCGACCTTACAGAAGTAGAGAGGCATTTAAGCAATGCAGTTTTTCAACGCACCGGTATTTTTTCGGAGATCTTTTCTACTACCCTGAAGCTCTCTTTCCTCTTTTTCACCCAGTACTCGGCCCTTCCCGTTAATCTAATTGAATTCAAGATGTGTCCTCGGGTTCTTCGACTGGCAACTACTTTTGTTCTAGACCGGCCCAGTGACTTCCATTGTCTGGGTGGGGGAAGAATTGCCCGCGTGTGTTGTCCTCTTTTGACACGGAAAATTTTCGTGGCCATCACTTCCCAAAGAGGCCTTTTTGAGGCTGAATGAAGAAGTTAAGTCCTGTCTAGGCTTCTTCAGACCTTCCATTCGGCTTCCCGTGCGAGGCTCTTACTGAGAGAGTCCCTTTTTCTCTAGATCCAGCGTAGTTTTTTGAGTTTTCTTTTCCCTCCGAATAGCAGTCCTTTTAGGGCCAAATTTGGTGACTGCCCCCCCTATTAGGCTTACCAACTTCTTTTTTGGCGCACTTCCTTATCCCAACTCCCCCCCCATTCTATTTTTGTATTACAAACTCGGTTTTCCACCCAGCAATTCATCGCGCATGTAATCGTTCTTCACTCGCGCTTTCTTGGAATTTTCCCTCTTAACCCGAACCACTTTCCAGTTGTACTCCCGCTCTCCCCTGAATGCGGGCGTGTACGTTGCGTATCAAACATCCAATCCGTGTCTTTCCCCCACAAACTTCCTTCTCGTTTTTTGTTGACCGTTCTTTTTGTGTTCCCGGATTCTGCGTTTGACTTTCCAGAAACTTTTTTCCTTTACACACCGAACTTCGGTTTGTCCCCCGCTCAGACCGTGCGCCGCGAGCCGATCCTTTTACGTTTTGCCGCTGTTTTTCCTTTTCCTTTCCACGGATGCAGCTCTTGGTGTCCACCGGCCGCCTGCTTCCGAATCGGCGCTTTTGCTCCCCGAAAGCCATCAACGTCGTCAGATCTTTTTTCCCACCTTGATTTGAAGATTCACTACGTTTTTCGTTTGATATGCTATCGGGAATACTTTCCCTCCCCTCCTCTTACCTGGAGGTTGCCAAGTTCCTCCTTTTCGTCAGGGGAGGTTTTCTCTCATTTGTTGGTTGGAGTTGATGCTCTCCTTTTATTTTTGGACCCCCCCCCAAAAAAACAACCTTTTTGATTTCAATCTGGCCGATTGCATCCTTTTGACCGAGTTTACCCCCCCCCCCCCCCCCCGAGCACTTTTTTCTCTTTCCTCTTCGCATTGAGCGAACCCGCCGTTTTCCACCGATACTTCCTCCTCGGATGTCCCCCCCTCTCCCCGTTTGAGTTCTGCTCGTTGTTCCCTGCGGGAGAGGCCATTCCACCCCCCCCCCATCGATTTTTTCTAACACCAGGTAATTATGACCCTATCCCTCACTTCTATCTCTCTCCGTTGTTGTTTTTTCCTGAGCTTTCTTTATATTCCCCTTTTTTCCCTCTTTTTATAATTACACACGAGTTTGTTTGGCCCATCCGCTCAGTGACCCCCTCTTTTCCTCGCTTGGAGCATGGAATCGGTTTTTCCGATGACATATAATCGTTTCCGAATGGAGGTTTTTTTCCTGCGTAAGCTTTTTCGACATTCCCGGTTAACTCCGTTCCGGTCTTCATACTTTCCCAAACTGATTTTGAATTTTTTCATCCCCGTCTTCTTTTTTGCATCACTCCCCCCTCATTACGTGGTAGTGCGCCAGCCCCCTCATGAAGTAAAGGATTTTTTCAACGTGATTCGCAGAGTGCTTTTCAAGTTATTCCATAGCGTATCTGCCCATATACAGATCGTCATTTGTTTCAGCGGACCCACCCTTTTCAATCTGAACGCCTTTTCTAGTTTTGTTGGTTCCTTTTTCGCCTGACGTCGAAGAGTTAGGGAGTTTTTTACTTCCAGTCGTGCCCGTGGACACCAGACGAACTCCCCCTTTTTCAGTCCTCGAGTCTTTTCACTGGGCCACGGCACTTTTAGTCTACGGCAGGTGCTTTTTTGGCATTCTTTTTCCCCTCTCCACACAGAAGCTTGTCTGTTCTCGCAAGAGTGTGATTACAGGTCTTCCCTTAGCAGATATTCACATCCCGTGCAGGTCACCACCAATCGGTCTAGCGTCGTTTCTTTGGGTTGCTGCTTGATTGTTATTGGTTTTCCTCGCCTTCCACTCCCTTTTCCTTTCCGGTGCTTTAGTTGTTTTCAACCCCCATTTTCCTTTGTCTTGTTTAAGATTCCCTTCACCCGCGCTCGTCTTCCTCTATGCGAGAGACCTTCGTTTTTTCAACTCCTCCGATTGTTTGAAGGGAACGAGTGGGGTGTTTTTTTTGATTGGTTTTATCTCTTTTGCGCCATGCGCTAGTGTTCTCGAAGATGTGGGCGGCAGTTTCCCTGGCCCCCCTCCCCGGCTTTTTGCTTAGGATCGCGTTTTCTGAACCAGAAGCAAAACCACGACCCTATTTCGATAAACGGTTTTTAACTCTCGCCTCTGATAACGGGCCGCACTTGGAAGCGCCTGGCCGTTCGGTCCGCCTCTTTCCTTCTGGCCCCTGAAGTTAGACTCTGATATGGGAAAATTCTTTTAGACCTTCTCTGGACCATACCAGTTCCTGGTTGCCTTCCGTCACCCCTTCTTCTTTCCTTTCCAGAACTCCATTGAGCCCACCTCTGGATTTTCCCTTTCATGTTCCGGGTTCCCCTTCCTTGATTTCCATGTTTTCGTGATTTTCTTCCTCACGATGTCGGTACCTTTTTTGACAGAGTGTAATCTTCCCCTCATTTAGTATAGATCTTGCCCTAGCATTGTTCACCCGGTGAGTTAGTAGTACTCTGCTCCGTTTGGGTACCTCCTTCTTCCTGTGGTAAGAGGCTCGAGACCTTTTAATTGTGCTTTTTCTTCCCATCGCTGTGTTTTGAGTACCCTTGTTCTTCCCCTTACTGACTATTGCCACGTTTCCCCAGGTGAATTTGCCTCTTTGCCCCCCTTGGCCTTAGTAGCCCGGACGAACGTTTGCGTTGTTGCCTGTACTCTCCTAGGCCTTTCGGGCTCTGTCTGGACTGTTTGACTCCTCATATCAATGGATGTCCCTGTTGTCTCCTTTCGAAGGCCTTCTCAATGAGGTTTCCCCTTACCGAACCAGAACATGGCCCCCTTGTCCCGCCGGGGGCTGCCATCGTGCGTGTGAAAAGTCTATCTTAGCTCGTTTTCCTCCCCTTCCTTCTCTTTTTTGGTCACCGGACCCCGCTTGTTCGTCGCCGGGTGCGGCTTCTTTCCCCTTTCTCCCACTGCCCTAGTTTTCCCCTTCCTATAAGTTTTAGTTGATGTAGCCAGGGGCTGTGGTAACTATTAGCTCATTCCTAATCTCCTAGGATTCCCTTTCTTTTGCGCGGTAGGTTCAGTTTCGCAGGCTTTTTTTTCTCTCCGTATTAGGGTGGTCTTGGCGAGGACGCGGTCAGAGATTCCGCCTTCCTTACATTTTCGAGATATTCCAGCGTTGCGCTTTCCCTTGTTTAAGATTTCCTTGAAATTCGTTTGAGCCTTGCGTACTGTAGTTCCTGGGCCCTTTCTCTCTTTTTTTATTTTTTAATCTGACGTCGTTTTCGTCGTATATGTCAAGAGAACCTGACGCCATCACTCTTGATCTGGAACGGATCGTGTTTGTTTTTGTGTCCCTTGTTGCTGTCTGCTCCCCTCCCAAAGTCAAGATATTCTTTTTCTCCTCTCTTTTTTGTTGTTGTGTTTTTTTTTTTCCGTTTTTCGTTTTTGCACCCCCCCTTATTCCCCCCTCAGTTTATCATACATAATCCCCTTGATGAGGCCGTTCAGCTTATCATTACGACCCCGCAGATGACCCAACTAGAAGAAATTTCCTGCTAAATTTCCATAAAATATCCCAGGATCCCACGATTATTCCAGGAGCTCCCTTACATGCGCCATATTTTTCTCTCCCTGGTTTTGCAGGCTTCATGTTAGTCTTCGCTGGAAATAACTTTTAAGCCGTCTACCACCCCGCCTGCTTTCCACTCCACGGTCCAGCCCACGCCTGACGCCTGATTAATTTTTCTTCGAAATGCTTTAATACTGCTTCCTTCCCCCCCCTCCACGAAAGCTATACTTGCAGAAAACCTCTCGTCTTCCTCCAAATGCATCCCCCCTCACCCTTTTCTCCCTTAAAACAGACTTTCTTTTTGTCCTCGCTGCAGTGCCGTCGAATCTCACGCCCGGATTCATCGGCACTTTCTGGACCAAGGAAATGTTTGGTGCGGTGTAATTTTCCCCTTTTTCATTTAGAGGCCCAACTTCGACGAGTCAGACTATAAGAAATTCATAGCTTTCTGGACCCCCCTTACCTCCCTGCATCGAGACGCAGGCGAGCCGAAAACCGAACTTTTTCTTTTTCTTACGACCGGATAAAGTGTGAAGATGCCCATCCCATTTGACCTGGGCCGAGCGTGCCCTCCACCTTACCAACTGCCCCAAGAGTAGGTTGAGATCTTTGCTTCCAAAAGTAACATTTCTTTCTTTGACCGTTCTGATTTTCACGTTCTTCTTCCCCTCAGTCCCGTGCCCCTTTGACCTCGATATTTTTCCTTTACTCCCTTCAAGCGCTTTTTGCTTGCACCCAGTTCCAGAAGATCCTTTTACCTCCCTTACTTCTTAATTGAAGGCCGATTTTGACCGGCTTCCGGTGCCTCCGGCCCCTGCCAGCTTCTTTATCGAGCACTTTCCAGTTTTTACTTAACTTTCCTGGAAAGGAGATCCCTACTTCTCCCGGAGGACAACCGCCCCTTAGATGCCTCCTCAAGCCCTTTCACCGATCCCCTTTGTCACTCCCAGAAAGTCGGCATCTTTCCTTGCGGGACAGTTCTTGAACCTGGTCTCTCCCTGTGCGTGCAAGTTATCTCGCGATTTCCAACGTTTTTGAGATGACTCTTTTTTCGTTTAGCTGAGAATCGTCTGTCTATTCGGTTTCACTTTCTTCCCTGCCCCACCACTTCGGCTACCCTTTCCTGCGCCCTCCTTTCCCAACACCCCCATCTCTGCGTTCTCAACCATTCGCGCGTTTCACCGCGGCGTCCTTCCCTCTTCCTTTTGTGATGGAAATCCCATTTTCACCCACCCACCTTTCCAGTGTGATTTCAGACCGTAGCTGACCCCTGAACTGAAGTTGAGTTTTGTTGTTCTCCCCCCCCCCGACCATCAGAAACCCAACCAACAGAACATGTACGCGCGACTTTCCGAGTTGTTTTTCTCCTCCCGTTGCGTTTGTGTCGATATTCCCTCCCCAAGAAACCTGTCCCTGCCCCCTCCGGACGATTTTCCCCCGAGTTTAGTTCAGTAATCCTTCCCTCCTCCCCTCTGCACAGACTCGTTGAACGGACGTGCGTTTTTTTTTTTTTTTCATTCGCCTTCTCCCACTTTTATGCCTGTTCCGTTCGTGGTGTCCACGGTGGCCCGAATCTTAGAATTATTTCCCCCACCGTCGTCCAAATCGCCATCACCCCAATTTGGCCGCTCTTTCCCTATGTGATGGACAGGTGATTGGCCTGGCTTAAAAGTGGCTATCGACTTTGATAAGATCTGGACACCCCTTTAATTTCACCGAAATCGGGGGGTGGCTCCCCCGGCGTTCCCGGGAAGCCTTGATAATTTTTCTTCCTCCCCCCTGGACTTGTGCTATGTAGTTGATAGCGTTATTGACCCCCATTCCCCCTCGGCCGATTATGTTTCCTCAATTTCCAACGTCTCCCTCTCGGCTTTTTGATCTTCTACGCTCGTATTGGCCAACCCGTGCTTCAATCTCCGAATGTTCCATTTTGTCGATTCGCTTGTTTCTCTCTGGTGGTTCCAGCTGTCGGTTTGATTTCGCCATTCCCCCCCCCCAGAGTTGTTTATCCCCCTCCCGTTCCATGATGTGAAACACCGA
>Ga0179593_1389351_pt1 | contig 11261 bp, 17 predicted proteins | sample CZODoug2_1_08_16_FD_185931 | JGI IMG/M metagenome (GOLD analysis project Ga0179593, IMG submission 185931) | Vadose zone soil fungal communities from Angelo Coast Range Reserve, California, USA - CZODoug2_1_08_16fungal (PacBio error correction) | ecosystem: Environmental > Terrestrial > Soil >... | reverse complement strand
CTACGCCCCAACCACTACCGCTTTTCCTCCCCCTTTTTGTTTTTTTTTCCTGTGAGATTTCCAATTTTGTGCCTACTTCGGAGTCTCCCAACGTGCCGTGGTCCATTTTATCTTTTCTCCTCTTCTGATCACCCCCCTTCCGATACACACCTTTGTTTTTTTTTTTCCCTTTGTGAACCTTTTTGCAGCGCATCTCTCCCCCTTCTTCGCCTCTGTTGTTTTTGAGAGTCTCTTGAGCATTTTTTTTTTCGAGCCCGTTGCGTTTTGGTATGTCCCTTTTTCCACCTGATTTTCCGCATAGGACAGAATTTGGCCCCGGCCTTGCGCACATCGAGTAGTGCTCCTTCCACAAACCCCATATTACCCTTCCCGACCATCACTTTTTGGTCGGCCCCGTCATAGCTCCGCTTTTTTTTTTGGTGCACGATGGATTTCCACACTATTGGGACGAGTTATGGTTCTTTTGTTGTCCATTTTAATATTCAGCTCAGATACCCCTGGCCCCCCTTTCCCCAGGCTTCCGAACAGCACCTTTCCCACCCCTCACACTCACGTCCTTTGGGCTCCCCTGGCCTTGATTTTGTCCCTTTTCAATTTTTCTCCACAGCTGCTGCCATGCTTCACTTCCCATGTTTCCTGGTCTCCCACGTCTGTTCTTTGCCCGCAGCTTTCTTCAGGGCTTTCAGGCATCGGTTACTTACTCCCCCCGCCTGATCCCGACCTTCTTTTCCCTCAAGTCTGGCTCGGGCGTTTGCTCTAAGCCAAGGCGCTCGCTGCTTGTGTCCACCCTTCTTTTCGGTTTCCCCTGCTTTCCAGCAATGTTTTTCGAGAATCTTGTAGGTCCATCGACTCATTTTTCCTCCCCCCCCCCCCCCCTGAATAGAAATGTTTTGTTGTTTTTTCTCCGGGTCCACTTCACCGCGAAACAAGAAATTTGGTCCGCTTCGATTGCATCCTTTTCCCTGTCCCTTTCCATTCAGATTTCGGGGCCACCCCACCCTTTTTTTCCGTTGCTCGTTGAGCACCCCCCTTCGCCTTTTTGGCCGATCGCGTACCTCTTCCCACACCCCCAGCGAAGCCCGCCCATTTTTTTTTTATCTTTCCCTCCCGTGATGCTTCTTTTTTTTTCTCAGAGCGCCATTAATCCTGACTGTTCTTTTCCCTTCCCCAACGCCCAACCGACGATTCAGCAATTTTTCGTTCCGCTTCCCCCTGATCGATGAAACTTTTTTACACTTTGTCGGCCCAATGCACCCCTGCTTTCCAGTACCCTCGCGGCGTGTCTTTCACCTTGTCCCACTCTACGAAGTCTCCTGCGCTCCTTTTTTTTTCTGTAGGTTTACTAGACGCTACTAGGCCCTGTCATTTTGCCCTGTCCAGAAACGGAAAGTGGTCCCTTTTTTTTCAATTCCGTTTGCCCTTTATCCTCTGACTTACACAAGTTCCTTTGTTCCCCCCCCCCCCTGTTTTAATGAATGATTCCTTTTTTTTTCCTTTCTTTTTTTTTGCCTCCTCCGTTTTTCCCCCCCCCCCCTGAAAAGGGGTCGTTGATCATGGTTCCACCCTCCCCCCCGGTCTACCCCGCACGGTTTTTCGACGGTCTCCCCTTTTTTTCCTTTGGTGACAGGTGATCGCAACCGCACCCAAGCAACCCACAACAAACCAGGCTGACACCACACCTTTCCTCCCGCCGTTTCAGTCCCTCCCCCCATATTCCCGATTTTTTTTTTTGAGACTTTTAAGGTTGTGAACCAAGGCGCTTGCCCTTGTCTTCCACACCTCCCCCTCCCAGTCGTGCTTTTTGGAAGGGGAAACCTCAACCCCCCCCCCTTTTGAGCTGTTAGTGTATTCGGTCCGTTCTTGGCCCTGTCCTTTTTTCCAGGGTCGCTCCAGGCGGCCTGTTTTGTTCTGCTATCCTACTCTCCTTCCCTTCCGAACCTTTCTTTTTTTTTTTTCGTTCTTACACTTTTGGTTTTTTTGTTGTGCACTTCGTCCCATCCTCCAACCTGCCCTTTTGCGGGCAAGATCAACACATCCTGAAATGCGCCAACGTAATTCTTCCCCCCACCTTACCCCCAATGGAATGCATTTACCTGCAAAAGCACCCCCCCTCCTCCGCCCTCTGGTGTTTCTTGACCTTCTGCTGACTCAAGGGGCTTTATTTATCCCATAAATATTTTCCCCATTGAAATTGCTAGGAACCCCTCTAATTTTCTGTCTAAGACAACTACCCCAATATGGGCTTCCCCCCCCCCCCCTCTAAGGTGGTCGGCTCACATTTGACTAGGTAAGTCCACTGTCGTCTCCTCCCCATTCGAACTGTGCCCTTTACTTGTGCTGCAGACTTCCCATCAATCCATTGACTATCTAACTAACGTTTCCACAGCCGCATCCACCCGACCCCCCGTCCTTCTGCTTGTTTTCAGTGGTGTAGACCTCCCCCGTTTACAAGATGTTCCCCCTTTAGTTTTTTCTTTGGAGCCCGGCATCCCGTTTTTTTTTTCCTGTTCACTGCACTAGCGCTCGTACCTGCGTGCCCCTCCTTCTTGAAGATTTAGATGTTTCCACGGGGGGCCAGCCTGTCCGTTCCGCATTTCTTTCCCCCTTGGAAAGGTCTGAAAATTCAGCCCTTTGCACGCCCTCCCGACCCGCCACGCACAGCCCACCCTTCCCTGGCTGCGGGCGGATCAAGGGCCCTGCAACCCTTTTTCGTCCCTTCACCCCGGCCCCAAACACATGGCCCCAGTCTTTTTTCATCCATGACGTATCTCTCCACTCCTCCTTTTTTTTTTCTGGAGCCCTGCACACGTCCAAATGTTTTTAGTTTTGACGATCATTTGAGCCCACCTTTCCCCCTATTCCCAAATTTGCCCTCCCAGACTGGCTTTGTTGTCGTCCTCCGGACCCCTGTCCCCCCCTCTTCCCTTGTTTTCATTCCTTTTCGTTGTCTTTTTCTCCCGAATCTAACACACATTTTATGATCCCACACAGAAACTACCTTGCTTTCAGGCGCAGCGTTCGATTTCTTTGCCTGCCCCCAGCCACCGACTATCCCTTTTTTTTCCCTGCGGGTGTTACAGTTACAGGGTCCCCTCCATGCCGCCTCCCTTCCTTGTGATCACTCGTACATACAGAGACTTCCTTCTCCGCCTTTTTACGACCATTTCGCGTGGTACTTGGTTTGCCTTTCACTCCTGTTCTTAGCGGGAAATTTCTTACTTTTTTCCCCCCCCCTCACCCTTCTCGTCACGTGAATTTCTGCCACCTATCCTTTTTTGAGAAACCTCCGGCCTTACCCACGTGCCAAGGCTCCTTGTCTTCTTCGATCCGCTTTTAGTTGTTACAACAATCCGGCCCCTTCTCCTCGAAAAGCCTCTCCTTTATTTTGCGGCCCCCCTCCCCCCCCTGTTGCGCTGATACCAACCCAGCTTGAGAGGCGTTTTAGCCCTTTCCGAAAATTTTTACCCCTTTTGGCTTAGTCGGTGTTCCTTTATGTGTCCCTCCCTCTTTCCCCCTTTTCTACGCGCGGGCAGAACACCTGGGTTTTTTTGCCACTACATTCGTCCTACCCCACCCCCCACGTCCCCCGGTTGGGCGTCCTTAAAGTAGTAGTAGCATGCCCTGTTTCTTTTTGCACATTTTTGGAAAGCGTGACGCACTTCGCGACGTCGCACCAATCCCCCAAATCACTGTCCCCCCTTACGTGGACCCCGGAGCTGACTCCTCCTTTGTTTTCGTTAAAATGCGAATTTTCTGCTCTTTTTCTGGGCCCTTCATGGTCCACTTCATCTCGCGACCTTTTGACAAAGATTCCATTCCTTTTCATTTTTACTCTGCCCCGCTTTTTTTTACGGCTTTTTTCCTCTATTCTACAGGGATGTCTTCGATCAGAGATTTGACTCTCACCCATCACCCCTTTGCGCCTTTTCCAGCCCATGGCCCCCCCCCCCTTTCCCCACTATCCCCATAGGAGACAGTCCCCATCCCGGACATATTTTATCTCTTTTTACCCGTATTCGTCCGCCCGCCTTTGGTGGTCATTTTGATACCTTGGGTGTTGTCAGTTTTTCTTTTTTTTTACATACTTCCCCTCCCCTTGCACCGCAGGCTCTTGTCCACTTTAGTTTTGGGACAGTCCACACTAGTTAGCCCCTTTTCGCTTTCCACTATAACCGCTTTTTCAAAACGCAATTGGTGAATTCCCCCCCCTTCCGTACTCAGGTCTGGGACGGAGGTCACCCGGTTGCCGTGGTCCTACGCTCCATTCCAACCGTTTTTTTTTTTTTTTTCTGTGTTCTCAACCTTCTTTTCAGTTTTGCCCCTCCAGTCACTTGTCCGGTTGCCCTTTCCCCAGCTCTTCTTCTTTTTTTACCTCCTCCCTACCCTTTTTTAGTGTTGTTTCTTTTCGGTTTTTTTTTCCCCTGACCCCAACTCTATAGAGTCAACTTCTCCTGCCTGCATTTTTGATACAACTTGCCCTTTTTGGTTCTTCAATATTTCCTTTCCCCTTTTTTTTCCCCCTTTGCCCAGACCTGGCTTACCCGTTTCCCATTTTTTTGAATGGATGCGTTTTCCGTTTTTCCTCTAGTTTCCCCCTTAGTGTGTTTTTTTCCCCACTTATTCCTACTGACCATTCGCTGCGGCAGTCCGTGACTCTGTCACTTTCCCCAAACTCTCCCTGCACATGGCTTTTAACCGACCTCCTTTACCTCCCGAGCAAGCTCCGTTGCTCGTTTTTTTTTTCGCGCTTCCAGTTTCCCCACCTTTGGTTGCATCCCCCCCCCTCCTGTTCAAGCTATCCGGCGCATCTCAACCGCTCCCCCCCCCCCCCCATTAGGCGCTATCAAAAAACCTTTTTGGTGTAAATCACCCTTCTCACCCTTTTCTCGCCCGCATTGTGCTGAGGTCCCCCCCTTTTTTTTGTTGAAATCGCACGTTTCCGTCACAATGTAGTAGTAAGCTGGTTCCTCTTCTTCTCCCCGTCACTTCCCCCGGAGTTTGGCGCCCGTAAACCCCACACTTTGCCTCCTCTTTAGATTCCCTTTTTACCGTTGCTTTCGAAGTATAGGAACCCCCCCCCCCGCGTTTGCCAACCCGGCTGATGTCAACCCAGGTTTTTGACCATAGGATTTTCACATCCCTCCCCCGTTCCCCCCCAATTTTCCCCCGAACCATGGCTCGGCCATTCCAGACTTTTCCCTTTGGTGTCACTTTGTTTGCTCCGTTTTTTATTCCTTTCCCCCGCTATTGCTCTCTCCACTCCCGGTTTGTCCGACATCTTTTTATCCTTTTCCCTCCACCCCCCCCTCCCGGCGATTTTTAACCCACTTCGTCGCCTCACTTTCTTCGGCGAAACCTGTTTCTTCAGTGCACATCCCACCCTCCCCCCCGCCTTCCCAGCCCCTACAGTCACTGTGCACTTTCCTTCACTATTTTTTTTTTTTTTTTCTCACGCACGCCCTCGCGCTCCTGGGTTTGACTGAGTATCAGCCCGGCGGCCCCCCCTGCTTTTCCCCTCTTTGTGCCCCCTTTTGCCTTTCCCCACCCTCACATAACGCCCTGCCGGCCTTCGATTTTTTCGTCCCCATGCTCCCTACTGATTGAAAGAGGCTCCCACATCGCTTTTTTTATATGTTTGTCCTCGCCGACGCGCCCCCCCCCCCCACGTGGCCACCGTCATTGTAGTTCTGGGTCCGTTATTTCCTCCCCCCCCCCACCCCCTGTAATGAAAATCGGCCTTTTACCTACCACTTACTGGCCACTCCTTACTTGCAAGAAGCTGTCCCCAGACCAATGGTTTTTTGCGTTTATAAACCGCCTTTGCCCAGTTACGTTCGTCCCGGGGTGGGTTTTTTTTTTTTTTTTTTTTTTTTTTGCCGGATTTGATTCTTAATTCTTTTTTTCCTTCCCCTCTTTGGGTCCTTTCCTGTCCTAATTTTGCTCCCCTCCCCATGTCCCATGTCCCCGTCGCTCACTTTATGCCGGCCTTCCCCCACCTTTTTTCCCGCCTAGACAACAATTAAAGGTCGCGCCCTCGCTCTACGTCCAAAAAAACATGCCACCTCCTTTGAGTTGTTTTCCCACCAACCCCCGGACTTCTCTTTTTCAAGGTTGCTTTAACCTTTTGTTTTCCACGCCCCCAATCCACTGCCATGCAGTTCTGACTTTTTTTTCACGGGTTCCGTGTATTCTCATTTCTCACCTTTTTTCTTCTTTTTTCCTTCCTCTCTTCCCCCCCTCATCACGTTGCTTCCGCTTGGTTTTTTTTTTTTTTTTTCTTGGTCGTTGAAAGGTCCCCCTCGTCCTTTCTTCCCCTTTCCTTTGTTCAAACGTCTTTCAAGACCCTGTTACCCTTTCCCGGCGCGCTTTCAATTGCTTTTTTGTTTTTCGTCTTGCAAGGGTGTACTGACCACAACTCTCCCCTTTACACTGCCAAGCCTGTCCGTTTTTCCCACCATCTCCTTTTTTTTTGCTCCCCGTTTTTCCCGGGCAAGAGTCATCTATCGTGTTTTTTCCTTTTTCTTCCATGTCCCACCCCCCCTCAGTACCTTTCGTAGTTTTTTTGGTCGGCCACCGTTTCCCGGTTTTATTCCTCTTATCCAATGGCTTACCGACCCCCTGTGCCTTTTTCCTTGCGCCAACATGTATACACTGATCCTTCCTTGTGCACCCCCCAAACCTTAAATTTTTTTTTTCTCCTTCCCCCCTCCAAGTGACCCACTTTCCAGTTTTTTGCCCATGGACGAACTACTATCCAGTTTTTTCTTTTTTTGGCTTTCCCATGTTGCGTTTCTTGATCAGGGCCTTTTGCTCCCCCCCTGACTCGGGTCCGTTTTGCAATTGTGGTTTTTACCATTTTTTTTCTTCGATCATTTGACATTCGTCCGGTTTTCTGTGGTTCCCGATTGACCAACGAACCAACTTTTTTTTTGCTCCGACCCCTGAACAAAGGCACCGGCCGGATTTTTTTTTTAACTTTGGCGATGCTTGTTTGCCCCCTTTTCTCTCCCCCCAATCGTTTTTTCATTCTTCCTATGCATTTTGCCCCTTGTCACATTTTTTTTCCCCCTTTAAATCGCATCTCCTCCCCTTCCCATTTTCTTTTTGCTCTCTTTTTTCCCCCCCCTTGGTTTTTTTTTGTGCCCGTGTTTGTTCCTCGCTGACCCTCGTCGACCCCGCAATTGGTTAATTAACTTTTTTTTCCTGGTGCGTTCCCGAAAGATGAGACTTTCCTTCCCCTGTCGTCTCAATGCAACTGGCTCAGACTTTAGTCCCCCCCGAGGCCCCGGGGTTTGGTTTTTTTTTGAGGTTTTTCTTCTATCCACCCAGGGCCTGCTTGCAAATTTTTAAACCCTCACGATGTGTTTCGTATGCCCCTTCCCCTTTTTGTCCCCGCGTGTCAGTGCTCACTCCGCCTTCCCGCCCCTTCACGGATCTCTCTTTTTCTTCTCGCCTGGATGCATTAGTTACGCCTTTTGTCTGATGATGATGTCAAGTTTTTTTTCACACACCCCCGGCTACTCCTCGATTTTTTTTTTTCTTGTTTTGCGCCTCTCACGCATTGCTACTTTTTTTCTGCCGTTGCCTAATATCTGGCCTCCCCGCTTTTACACCCTCGCCGCGCAAACTTTATTTTTACTCTTTCCTCCCTTTTTTTTCCCCTTCCGTATTTTTTTTGAATCGTTCCTGCGCCTGGCGGGGTGGCACAGATTACACTTTTTTTTTTTCTTTTTTGAGGTGATCACGTTCTTTTTTTTCCTCGCTTTTCCCCCCCGATTATCATTGCCCCAACTTTCGCCCACCCGCACGTAGCCTTTACCCCACCTTTTACCTTCCATGCTCGTTTGTCGATTCCCCTCAGCACTCGGGCTGCCACGATTCAAACAACGTCATGGTTCGTGTTATGCTCTGTTCTCTTTTCACGTTCCACCCTTCATTGCCTAAGACCCCCAGGCTCGCCCCTTTTTTTTAGCCAACCAAAAACCTTGCTCTTGGCGTACGGCATTTTTTTTTTTTTTTTGCAGAGCACGCCTTTGGTCAGTGGGTGGTCGACCCCCCCCCCTTTGTTTCTCGTCCCCACAGTGGATTCCCCCTTCTCCTGTGTTTGTTCTTTTCCGACCCAGGGCCTTTCTTTTAGTAACCTTACAGCATTTATGACTTGTTTCTTTTTTCCGCCCCCTCATGAGCCCCGTATTTCCCCTCCATTTTTCTTCTTTTCCCCCGGTGCTTTCGCCATTTTCTGCAGCCTTTCTTCCCGTCCCGCCCGCCTTTCGTTCGGGGCGGGGCCCCCCCCTTTTTAAACCCCAAGAACTACCCGTCCAATTTGCTCCGCTTCTTTCTTTGTTTCCCCACCTTTTCAGTTTGTGGCCCCCCATCTTTTTTCCCCTTTTCTGGTAAATTTCCCCAACGCCCCACCTCCCCCACTTCTCGTCCGGGCGTGGAGCAAGTCTGCTTTTTCGATACCCTTTTTTTTTTTTTCCCCCCATCTACACTCTTCCCCTACCTTCAGCGATGCTTTTCGTCGCAGCCCATGGTTATTAGTTCCCATCTACTTCACCTACTTCCCCCCACTCCCCCTTTTTCATAAATACTACCTACCTCAGTCCCCCTCCTTTCCACACTTTACCTTCCCTGCCCCCTACATTCTGAATCCCCCTTTTTCCGTCCTAGATCGGCCCAATGCCTGTGGTTCTACGTAGTCCCCCCTCTCCGCTCTGTTGTGCCTCCAGTGCCGCCCTCTTTCCTCCCAGGAAACAATTTTACCTCGGCCGATCGATCACTCGTTCTAGTGTTCGTCACTTAGCACAGACCCCCTTGTCCCCCCTTTTGGTCCCTTGGATTTTTTTTTACGCATCTTTTCCTCATTTTCTTTTTTTTCCACGTTTTACCATTTTTTTTCCTACAGTTCTTTCCATGCTTTTTTGCGATTTTTGGTTTCTCATTGGTAGGTAAACCTTGCCCTATTAAGTTACCCAGGATCACATAACCAAATTCAACCCGCCAAGTTTTTTCCCTCCGACTTCACAAACCCGGGCTTACCCCCTCTCCTCAGTTTTGTCTCCGCCTCTGGGATCTTTTTTCAATTTGCCCCATTCCCTTTTGCCTCCCCACATGCCTTGCCCATCACCGGCCAAATAACCATTTGCATTTTTTTTTTTTTTTTTTCATGGACCCTTTTTTCCTTTTTCTTTACGTGGCTGCTTTTTCTTTTGCCACCGCGCATATACAACCTTCCCACAACACCTGGACTGCCTTATTGCGTTTTGCATTTTCCCGGGGTCGTTGCTCCCCAAGCCTTGCCTCTCTTTTGTGTTGACCTTCTGTCCTTCCCGCGTCGTATTTCACTCTTTTTTTATTCTTTTTGGCGGTAAGCGCTTTTTTTCCAGCAAAAAGCACCTGCCTTTTTTTTTTTTGAAGCCTTTTAAAAGGACCCTTACTTCCTTTCTTGGCGTTCCCCCAGAATTGCCGGTTTCTCGCGAACCGACTCCAGCTTTTTAATGGGTGGCCCTTCGTTTTTTTTTTCCCTCCTTTCCGCCCGTGTGCCTCACCAATCTTTAAGGTTTTTGCACCTCTCTTCTTTGTTTTGCTGTTCTTCCTATGTTCCCCCCACTCGTTGTTTTCTCTTCTCCCCATTTGTTTGTGAGGATTGGACCTCTTCCACCTTTTTATTTTTCCTCTGACAAATATAACTGTTTTTGAGCTGCGCCGATTTTTCCGCTTTTTGGGGCTTTTTTCATTTTTTTTTACCTTTTCGGTCCCAGCTGCTCATGAACCCCCAAGCCCCAGAGTCCCTTCCCAGTCCCTCCCCCGCTGCACGACTTAACGTTTTCTCAGTACAAACCCCCCCCTTTCTTCCTCTTTTTAGACAAACTCTTCTACAGTTTTTTCAAAGAGATCGGCTCCCCTTGGTCCTGTTCAACTTTTTTTTGTTGAATCCTTTCCTCCATGACGGTTTCCTGGAGGCATTTCCTGAAACCCCGAGTTTTTTTTTTTCATTCTGTTTTCCTTCCTTCTCCCTCCCCACTCGTTCTACAACGCCGCTGTCCTTTTTTTTTTTGCGTTTCCCTGATGGTGCTGACACTTCCCCCTTCATTCGATTGGAACCTTTTCCCCGTTAATAATTGCCCGCTTTGTTCACTCAGTCCTTCTTTTCTTCTGGACGACGTTTTTCGAGGTTTTTTTTTTTTTTCGCGTCGCGTCTCATGCCCCCTTGTTGCCACCACAACCCCAGCTTTTAGTTTTTTTCCCGCCGTTTTCTATTGTTTCGATAGGCCAATCTTTTTTTTCACCTGTTGGTATTTCTTGACTTGCACCCCCATTCACAGGTTTGCAGGGCTCCTTCTTTTGGTCCTTTGAGGTTTTCAGTTTTCAATCTCAGATACGACTCCCTCGAAAGAGGGATCTCCCAATGACCCTTCTCCCCCTACCAAGCTCCCAACCCCCTTTGATTTTTGGAGAGAAATTTTTCTCCATTTTTCACGGTGTCACCTCGCTCACCTTGTTTTCCCCCCTGCGATGTCACAGCTAGGTTTTTTTGCACTATCATGCGTCAAACAACTCCCCCTTGGCGTTTTGCGCGCAGTCGTTGGACAAGAAGTAAGCTGCACTTTTTTTTTTTAGTCCCCTTTCTCCCCTTTTTTTGACAAGACGCTTGAAATTCGTTTTTTTGTTTTTTGCTCCCCTCAGCGTTCCTCCTGGACCGGTGAGATGTTCAAACTGCGCTTTCGCTTTCCTTTCTTCTCAGGTCCACCCTTCCCGATTCGGACGTATCGCCCTTTACTTTTCTTTGCCTTCTAATCCTAATTTTCTTTCTTTCCCTCATTTTTTACGCTGGTCTGTCCCCTTTTTCCAGCTAATGGACCCTCAGTTTTTTTTTGCAGACCCTACCGGCCCGAAATCATGGCCTTTTGCGGCAACCTTATCCCGTCTTGGTGATTTTTTTTTTCCCCTTTTTTGCTGTGATTTTGATACCTGGCCCCCCCTTTTGGTGACTACTTCCCCTCAGCGCTGTAGATTCTTCGCTGGGGGAAGACAACTACTTTTCAGACTTTGCTATTTTTCAAAACAACACTCCTTTTTTTTCTTTTCCTTACCACACGCATTTACCCTGTCCTTGTTTTTTTTTTTTTTTTTTGGTCTTTTTTTTTTTCCCCTTATTTCTGAGGTGCGGTCTACCTCCTAAACCCCTGGGCAAGTTTTGTTATCAAACTTCCCAACCTCTCCCCCCCCTTCCTTTTTGACCCGACAGGCACCGTTGCGTT
>Ga0179593_1280012_pt1 | contig 11261 bp, 16 predicted proteins | sample CZODoug2_1_08_16_FD_185931 | JGI IMG/M metagenome (GOLD analysis project Ga0179593, IMG submission 185931) | Vadose zone soil fungal communities from Angelo Coast Range Reserve, California, USA - CZODoug2_1_08_16fungal (PacBio error correction) | ecosystem: Environmental > Terrestrial > Soil >... | reverse complement strand
CCTTTCGAGCACAATCTTTTCTGTTTTTCGGTCCTGAGTTTACTACATTTCAGTTGCGTGGTCGGTTGCTTTTTTTTTTTTTTTCCCTTGGGCGGCTTATCTCTTTTTCCTTACCGACCACTGATTCATCGCGTTTTGTCTTACTTATACTTCAGACTTTTTTTGGATTCCTATTTTGGTTTCTTGTGAGATCGAATTCCTTTCCGCTCGTCGGGCGGCGTTTCCCATTCGCTTTGCTTTTTCTTTCCTTCCGACTTCCCTCCCTTTGACTTCCGAAGAAGTCCCTTCCCTCTTCAACCATTGCGGTTGGACTTTCTGTTTCTTGAATTCCCTCGGTCTGATCTACTCCCTCGAGGGAGCGCCCCAGGAGCGAGTTTCCGGTGATCTTTGCCCCTTTTTGTTTTATGTAGTTATTGCCTTCGTGACTCGTTGCTAAAAAGTCTTTATTCGGTAGTCCCTCTCCTCTCTCGCGAAACATTCCCCGATGCGTAGACACCCTCCCCTGTCCGGAGATCCTCATTTGACCTTAGCTTCGTTTTTTCCCCCCCCCCTTTGCTTTCTCCCACCCTAATGGTGTTTGTTGCTTATGCGAGTGCACTATTTCGTCCCTGGATGTATTTAGGAGAGGACGTCTGTCCTTTAAATAAGAATTTTGTTCTCCAATTCTTTTAGGCCAGAATGGGTGAAGTTCCCCCGAAACCCTCCTTTCAACGGTTTGAACGGTTGCCCGCTGCGCTTTAGTCTCTCGTGGAGTCTTGTTAATATCGGCAGTCCATGCCTTCTTTTCTTTTTGTTTAGGTCATACACTAAGTTCGGTCCTTTTTCCTTATGTCGTCCTTTCCTTCCGCCTTAGAAAGGTTGTTTTTTTTTGACGGTGCGATCTTCATCCCCCGGTAGGGAGTTGACCGTTACCCTCGCCAACGCCTTTAGGCCTTTGTTCTTGTTCTTGCATCCTCTGACATTGTCCGACATGTCACGGAGAATAGAGCCTTCTCGGAGCTCGTTCCTTTCCCCGGGACTTCCTCCCCCTCCCTCCTTGCACCCGTTTTTCTTCCACGAATGTTTGACTTTTCCATTACGGCAGTCCCCCTTTCTTATTGCATGGTTAGAGTTGAGTCCGCCTATTGTAGCCTTTGTCCCCGCTCTTAGTCGCCTATTCGCGCAGTATGCCCCCCGCTACACCCCCCCCACTCGTTTTTCCCCACCCCCTCTTTTCCATCAGTCTGAAAACAATGTGCCTTCTTTTGCACTCTTGTTGCTGCGGAGAGCTTGTTCCCCATCGCGCAACTCTCCCCCCCTGCTAGATCAAAGCTTTTTTTTCCCAGCGGCTTTTAACTGATTGAGTACTCCCCCGCTGGCTGTCAGCTCACCTTTTGCCGTCTTTTTAACTTTTTGGGCATTTTTCAACGTCCGTCTTCCCACCCTTTTCTAATTCCCCCGTTTTCTGCGACCGGTGCTTCTCCTTCAGGTGATGACCTGCTCCCTCGGCGTTCACCCTCCGGATCCTCGGTGGCTCACATCTGCTTGCTCTGTCCTTCACTTCGACTTCCCCCCTTTTTTTGGTCTTTCCCTCCTTTGTTTCTCTCTCTCTCCAGAAAGTGGGTGTCCGAATTGACCGCCCCGGAGGCCGCGTAGTTCGGCCAACGCCCTTGGTCTCCCCTGTGCTTGGTTTTTCCTGTAGCCCTCCTTCGACCGCAGGTCGAATCCTTCGGTGACCCGTGGCACATCGTCTTGCCATCCCCTAATTCCTTTTGCCCAGAGCTCCTTGTATTTCTCTTTGTTCTTTTAGCTGGATGATTTCCTCTTTCCCCTCCCCAACGTGTGTCACCAACCCTTTGATCCCGTTAGGGTTATCGCGGTTATGAGTCAACCACGATTTAGTCACCATCCTCCCTTTTTGCTAAGAAGCTTTTCCCCTTTTTTTTTCCTGATGTTCCCCCCCCTTTTTCCGGCTGAAGGGTGTTATGTCTCCATCTTCCTCGTCGGCTTCTCCTAGCGTCTTACCAGTGTTGACCTCCCTTCACTACTGCTTCACTTCACTTTTTTTTTTTTTTTTCGCCCCAATCCGTTCTCCTTTCTTTCCTTTGCGATGTCCATTCGTTACTGGTCTCCCTTGTGGATTTTTAGGGACTGCTTGTGGCGTAGTCTCATGAGTTCTACTGTGCTTCTATTGCTGGTTATGCACTGATATATTTTCTTCCCCCTTCCGCGCACTACCTGAACAGCTTTGGCGCCTTTCCGGCTATCAAGTACAGCGTTTGCACTCCCCCGGCCTCCAGCGGCTTTGATTTCTCTACCTTTTTTTTGAATTCAAGAAGGGATTCTTCCCCTTGAGGCGAATCACTTTCTTCCCTTGCCCAACGACTTTCTTTCATTGAAGCCGCCCCTTCCCACTGACTTCTCCCCTAATGAAGCGACAGCGCCTCCGGTCCACCTAGATGTTCCCCTTTCCTTTCACTTCCCCCATTTTTTTTCCTTTACACCCCACTTTTTTTCCCCCTTTGCGGAATTTCACCCCCTTGTCACTTTCCGACGTTCCTCGCTAAATGGAGGTCACTTCTTCGAGATCCTGCCATCGATAGACTTCATCCGCCCACCCCCCCCCCACCTTTTACAAGCCGACCCATCCACGAAGTACTTTCCAGCAGGGATTCCCCCCCTTGTTCTTGTGTTACACACTGGAAGGCTCTCCCTAGTGCCACTTCTGCTGTATGTGAATTTCAGTTCGTGGCGCCTGTCCCAGTCGCTCATACCCACATTGGCAAGATACCCCCTTTATCTTTAGATTCCTCCATCGAATTTTTTTCTACTTTTCCTTTCTTCCTTTTCCGGAAGCCCACGCCTGTTATGATTAGTTTCCGCAGTCAACTTTCTTCGAAAAGTAGTATTCTACGCGCTCACGGAGAGGGGACTTTCCTTTTTACTTTTTTAAAGTCTTTGATCTATTTTTCCTCCAAAATTGACACCGGACGTCCGCCTCTCAGGATAGCCGGCCCATTCTACTTTCTTGTTCCGTGAGTCCCCCGTATGAAGAAGCACCTCCCCACCGTTCCCGCCGTGTGACACACGTTTTTCTTTCTTTCCCCACTCTGCCCGACAATCAGGCCCCCCCCTTTTTCTTGTGTTTTGGGGGGGGACTTTGGTTGGGAAATTCTCCTGATGGACAGTCTCCTCCCTCTTTTTTTTTTTTGTTGGTTGGATTCTATCCTTGCCCTCAGGAGTCTAACCTCTTTTTTTTTCTTTTCCTAGGGTTGAACCCCCCTGCGTTGTTCTGTCCGGGTTTTTCTTCGCCTTTTGCTTTCAGAATTGCTCGAATCGACCCTATTCTCTTTTCTTCTCTTTCTTAGCCATGTCTGGGGGTATTCATCCTTTTCTAGCCCCCCAACCCACCCCACCAAACCCCCATGATAGATCGAACGACTCTTTCGACGCTTCCTTTAGTATTTTCCCCCGCGGGCCTCGTCGTATTTCCTCCCTTCCAAATTCCAACACTTTTACTTCCGGCCAACCCTGCTTACACCCTTTTTTAATTTTCGGACTTGCGATAATGCCATCGTCTGATCATCCCGTGGCGCCTCTCTTCGTAAGTCGCCGGGATTCTTAGCCACCTTTTTTTCGACTCTTGATCCTCGTGTGATCGTTACGGAGGGGATTTTGTTAGGCCAGTTCTCCTCCTGACTGGCTTTCTGCCTTTCCTTGTTCCCGTTTAGCCCCCCCCACGCACGGACTGATCCCTCCCCCTTTCCAGGGAGTTTCTTTTCATTGTTCCTTTTCAACTTGTTTTTTTGCGATCTTGCTGTGTGTCCAGATCTTCCCCTCGTGTTTTCTTTCGCCCTGATTACGCTTTCCCTTCACCCCTAGCCATTTTGTTTACCCCCACTTCTTGTCTCCGGCTGGTGGAAGTGACCCTGAGGGTATACCTTGGGTCGATGTTTGCCCGCTTTCCCTTCCCGCTCTTGACCTTCTTCCTTTTTGCCTGGTAAGTTTTTTGGAGTCAATGAGATCTGTCATTACACAGGAAGTAGTGATTCCCTTTCCCCCTCTTCTGCTCTCCTTCCTCACCGCCTTGTGCTGCCGTGCGGGTTAAGCATCTTCATCCCTTTTTTTTTGTGAATGCCTCCCCCCCCCCCCCCATCGCCCCAAATCCTTGTCCTTTCTTATCCGTACCAAGAGATTCCCCCCTTTTTTTCCCCAGAAAGGACCACATGCCCCCCCTGCAAAGGATAGCTCTATAGTTATCCCACATTCGTCATTCCCTCCCCCCCATCCTCCCTCCTGTCCCCTTGTGTTGTTTTTCGAAGTCCCCAGCCCCCTTTCCCCTCGAAAACCCCCAGTGTCTCGTTTCTGTTTTTTTTTGAGAGATTTTCAGTTAAGAGTCGCTGCTGGTTTCTCCCCCTTTGTTCCCGCTTTCAGGGTCCCCTTTTGCCTTTCGTATGCCCTTCCCACACAACCCACTCAGCCGTACCCCTAGGTTTTCCAAAACCCAATGTTCGTTTCGCATAACGCCTTTCTGCTGCCGATTGTTGCTTCCTCTCTTTCCGCCCCCCCCTACCCTCCCTCCCTTTTAGATTCCCCCTTGTGAAAGTTGTGATTTCATCGAATAGTCGATTTTACCTCACAAACATTGCAGAAATGTTGGATCTTTCCCTCTACCGTTTTGAGTTTTCTTGGCCGTCGCTTTTCAAATTCCCCCCTTTTTGTGGTATGAGACTGCGTCTCTATTCCGAGCTTTCTTTAATTATAATGTTTAGTTGAGCAGACCCTCGTGATTTAATTTTTATTTTAACCCCATCTCAACCCATTTTTGCCTTTTTCCCTCCCCCTCCCCTTTAATAATAAAGTTGTTGTGTTCTCTATTCTCCTAATTGCGTTTCATTTTTCATGACAAGAGCCTTTCTATTTTTCGGCCGAAACCCCCTTATACAGGCTGTCCTCAGAGTATTACTTACACTGATACTCCTCCGTAGTCATCCTTGAGAACTTTTAATAGACGTTCCCTTTCCCCCCCCCCCACTTTCTTTTCTTTTTCACTCTCGTCACAAGTTGACTTTTTTGGTTTAGTTAGGCTGTCCTGATTCTAGTTTCAAATCCGCGTTTTTGTAAACCCCCCCCATCCTGTATCTTTACCCTCGTTAGGTACGTTTTTTTCGTTCCCCCTTTCGGGCAAATATACTACTGACCCATTTCCCGTTGGTGAGCCTCCTGTTTTAATAATTGGGACACCTATTTATGCTTGATGGTTTTTTTCTCATTTTTTTTTTTCTTCGGCGAGATCGATGCCTCCAAGATTGGCTGAATACTCTTACTTCACATGAAGAGACCCTTCCCTCCTAGCCAGTCTTCCTCTGTAGTTTTCATTTTTCGTCCACCTTTGCACCCGGTTAGATCCTTTTTCGGAGTTGAATTCCGTCCTCCCCAGGGTCCAGTTTTCCCCACTTTTCTCTTTACTATCCGGTGTGCGATGCAATCCCCCTTGCATCTCGGTCGCATCCGTACTCCCGCCTTTTTGCGAATGTCGTTTTCGCTTTTATAGAAGTCGTTTCCGTCAAACGAAGCTCAGCGTCCTTTTCTGCCATCCGTTCAGGAAAGAAGTGATCGAAGAGAAGCGAACTTAAGGGTCTGTCTGGAAACACCCCCCTCTTTCTTTGTTCGATCTCTTTAGAATTTTTCCTTTTTTTACTTATCTGATGCTGCCCTTACTTTTCTACCCCTATTTCCTTGCTGTTAAACCCCAAGTTTGCTCCCCAAGACATTTTTTTCCCCTTGTACGTTCTTTTTCGCCCCATTTGACGACCAGGAGACTTCTTTCCGACAATCTATTTCTTCCCTCAACACCCCCCCCCCTTGTTGTTCACCAGGCCACTTCAGACTAACTGGCCCTTGCAGGGATCATCCGGGTTTTCGAGTCCTTCTTTTTCTCTAAGAAAAATATTAGATCCCTAGCTCTCCAGCCGGTACGTTTCCGAGATTCGTCCATGAATTCTTCCCCACCCCATTCCCCGTCCCCTTTCCCCTTGAGTTTTTCGGAATTCGCCTCGATGCTGTAGATCTACCGTAATAGCCCTTCCTCTCAGAGTAAACCCCAATTAGTTTTACATTTTTCGTTTCCTTCTGGAGTCAAATGGCTTCCTTGGAACTAGTTTCACGACGAGCAAGCGTTCTTTTCTTCTAAATAGTTTTCTTCCAGCGTTAGATCCTCCCTGCGCACACGCCTTTTGCTAGAACGAATCGATATAAGGACCAGATTGAAGGTCTTTGTCTTTTTGAGGCCTTTTACGACTCCCTCCATTTTCTTTTTTTCGGACCACCCTCGATGCCTTCTTCTTCCACTTGGTAATCCCTCCCCCTAGACCCTCTTTTGATGAACCTACTGATTTCCCTTTCTTTTCTCTCTTTTCCCCCTATGTTGTTGTTGGTATCTCGTCCCTGGACATCCTGACTTCAAGTTCCACACAATCTTTTTCGTTCGGAGGCAGTTTTTTTTACATCATTTCAGTCTGAGAGTTCCTTGTTTTTTTCAATTTCTTAGAACTGCCTCTCCGACCTTCTGGTCCACTTTGCTTCGTCTCCCTTTTGTATACTATTGACAGATTCGATATTTTTTCGTCCGCCCCGAGTTCTTCGGCGGCGCCTTCCCGTTTTTGCTTTTCCGTCGGAAGTTTTTCCCCAACGTTTTATCTTCCAGGCGATCACTTAGCCTGTGAAAACCTTGGCTGTGGCCCTTTTTCTCTGAAGAAGTGCCCGGTATGTCTATTGATGGAGTCTCAAGGCAGAGAGCCTTTTATCTTCCCCAATTTTTTTGTCTCGTACTCCTTTTTGATCTGTTGATCACTTCCTTCGATTGGGAGACCATAATCATCATTGCCTTATTTTAGAACATTTTTTTTTTTTTTCGTTTTTTTTTTTTACATTGCGTGACTTTATGTAACCTCCCTTCCCCGTTTCTTTTTTCCAATTCTCTTCCGTTTCCATTTTTTGGGTCCACACGAAAAATGCGTTTTTTGCAGTTGATCTATGTCCTTTCCCATTAGCCGAATGAAGAAGGTCTTCTGGCCCGTCGTGAATTTTTTTCGTAGGTTTTCCTTTTTTTTTTTCTTTTTTTTTTGTTTATTTGGTTCATTCCCCCCTTTTCTTGACCCATATGAGTTTCTACCCTTGCTCCCCTCTTTTTCTGACTTTCGGGTCGTAATGGCCCTTCCCATTTGATACGTTTTGTCATTACACCTGAAGTTTGGTTCTCTCGCTTTCCTTCTTCTTGTCATGAACTGGCTCCCCCTGCCGCGTTATCGATTGTTCACGGTTCGCTCCCTCCTGTTGTCGTGGATTCCTTAATTCAGCCTTAGTATTATGGTCATTGCTCTCCCTCAGATGTCCCACTTTTCCGACTTACTCAGCCCTCACCGATACTTGAGATATTATTCCACTGTTTCTTTTCCCCTTCCCCTCCCAACGTCGGCAACCGAGTTGCGTTGCGGTACGTTTTTTTGACCAGTCCCTAATTTTTCCCCCCTTTTTTTTTTTTCTTTTTTTTTTTTTTTTTTTTTTTTTTTTTTTGGGTGTTGGTTTTTTTTTTTTTTTTTTTTTGTTTGCCCTCCGGACTCGGTCCCTTTCATTGCAGTTGACTTTAACATTGTCGCGTGCTTCCTGTCGCCAGCTGTCTTTCTCCTTTCTCCGCAGCGCCAGTAGCCTCCTCCCCCACCCTCCCCCTCCATACCGTTCTTCCAATCTTGAATTTCCCCCTTTTTTGCGGAGTATCTGGTGACTAGTGTTAACGCCTCACCTCTATCCTAACCTTTTCTGCTACAAGCTTTTTTTCCCTTCGGATTTTATCGAATAGTCGACCTACAAGCCTGGCTGTCAGTTCTCCAATTTGGATCTTTTCACTCCTCCACTGACTGAGGGGGAGTTGAAACCTTCGCTTCCCCTTTCTTCCCCCTTCCCCGTGTTTCCGACGTCTTTGATACCTGTGCCCCGTTTCTTGACGCGGAGCACCGTTTACTACAAGGTTCGATTTGCTGAAAGGGACCGGTTCTTCTTGTTCCCCCTCTGACTTTTTTCCTCTCTTCTTTTTTTGAGTATCTTTCTCGACAAGAACTTGTGCCTTGTCCGAATTTCCCAAGAGCGGTCGGATTTCGTTTTCCGCCAACGCAACCCTTTCTTCCCTTCTTTTTGGACTTCTTTCGGTTAGCATCCTTTACCCCGTTAGCATTCATTCGCACCTTTGTCGATTGAAAATTCCCAACTCCCTGTGCCTCTTTCCATCTGCGTCCCCCTTTCTGTCTCTTCCCTGACCCTGGTTTTATGAGTTAGCTTAATTCTCCTTCCATGATTTATATTTTCCCCTTTACGGACGTTGGAACACCGGTTTTCTCTCCTCTTTTTAGGTATCAGGTTATGTTCCCCCACCACACCCCCGTCTTCTTCACCTTCTTCCGCCTCCGCCTTTGTCTTTATTGTTCCACATTTTCCCGCCCTAGGAATTACAACCTTTGTTGGCTGGTGGTTTGTTTTTTATTGAGGTGGTATACTGCGCTTTCTTCGGGTGTTTTTTACCTTTGGACCGCCCCCCTCTGCCTTGAAGCTAACTTCAACTCCTCGCAATCCCGGCTCCGTCTTCCATTATCTGGGCTTTTCATTGTTCCGTCCCCTGACACTCTTTGGATCTTTTTTCTTTGTTTGGGTTCCATGACCGTGGGAAGTAAACTATTTGCCCCGCTTTCCCCCCCGGGTCTTTTCTTAACTGGTCATTTTGGCCCATTCCCTTTCCGTTTAGCCAATTTTTACCTCTCCCCTTTGCTTGTCCTTGTACCCCGTTCACTCAAACGAACTTGTAAGTCTTTAGCACCCCCCCCTTCCTCTATTTCAGGTGCGCCCTTTCACCTTCCTGGCCAGGCCCAATCCTTTTTTTGAGTCGATGGCCGCGAACTTCAGTATGCGGCAACGAAGTCTCCCTTTGACTACGAGCACCCACTTAATTTGAATCCGCATCTTCATCGTGGCAAAATTCTACCCTTTCCTTCACGTTGGTTCCCTTTCCCCCGTTCTGAAACCGAAATTTGCCATTCACCCATGGCTACTGGGATTTCCGCCGTCCTTCCTTCCGCGCTTGGTTTAGCTGTTCCTCCCTCTCAAATTTCATCTCACCACACCTGTTTTCCCCAAGTAGGCCAATGACCGAAGCTCCTTCCCATGAGTTCTTCACCGGCCGTGCGTGGTGCTCCTTCCCGCCCAGAAGTTCTTTTTTAGTTTTTACGGTCATTCTCCCCGAATTCCCTCTGACGTGTGTGAGAATCTGTCCATTGCAGTCGATACCTACACCCCTTTTTCACTCTTCCCCGGCGTCTCTTGGTTCTTTGTTCTCTTTTCTGATTCCTGAAGCGGCAATTTTTCGAGCCTTACCCTCCCCCTTTTTTCCTTCCCTTCCGTATGGAAGCCCAATTTGAGGCCTTGGCCGTCTCTTTTCTCGTGCCCCCACGCGACTTCTGGACGGAACTCTGCTCCTAAATCCTTTTTCCTTCATCCAAGGAATCCCAATCTTTCCGAAGCTCGGGCGGCACGCGTAGGCTGAACGTTCGAGTTAGAGCAACCGTTGCCGTCAAGCCCCCGCCTGCCCCGGCATCCTTCCCCTACCCCGCCGCCCCTGATGTAGTCACCACTTCCTAATCCTTGAGAAATATTGTGATGAAACTCCGGGTCCAGTATCTCTCTTGCTCCTCCTTTTTTGAGAGATACGTCCCAGGTGTCCTTTTTCCCAAAATTTTAGTTTTCGTTATGCATTTTGTTGTAACTACACCTTTATCCCTTCTGTAGGGCCGGTTTTGCCGGGCAATTTTTGTTTTTTTGCTTTTCTTTTCCCCCCCCCCCACAGAATTAATCTTGGGCCTGCCCATGTCGCTTCCCCCTTCTTTTGTGTATTCCTCTTTTTGTCAGTCTGAGATTCCCGTATTTCTTGCTGCCCTTGTTTTTCCACATATTCTAGGAAATTCCCCCCGACTGCTGTGGTCCCTCTCCAGCCAGTTGAAAAATCCGGTTGTACTTTCTTCCTTTCCTGTGGTCCCTCCCCCCTTTTCTCTACCAGATGGGAGTTTCAGATCTTGACGAGTGATATGCCTTTGAGGTCCGACTTTATGGTCGATCTCGTTTCTCACGTCGGCTGGAGCCTTGCTCCCTACTTCCTTTGAGTGAACCTTCCTCGTGAAGTATCACCCGCCCGCGTCCCCTTTGTTTTCCCTTCCATTTTTGCCCTGTATCTTCGCCCTTGTTTTCTAGTTAACAAGACACTTTGTTTTTGAGTTTGAGGCGCAGTTGACCGATGGCTTTCCTCTCGGAGTGCGGTCTTCGAGAAGTTGGGTTGACCGTTCCCCCTCTCCGTTTTTTCTCCCCATTCTTGTTCCCGGTCCCCTTCTTTTGCTGGGTGAAAGGCACTAGGCTTTTTCTCCCTTTTTTTGTCTGCTATGCGCTTATGAATTTCCGTGTTCACTCTTCCGTCAAGAGATGCTTTTTCCATTTCAACTGAATTTTTTTCTCTTCCTTTTCTTTGCTACGCGGCGCCCCCCACTGTTCTAGATGCCGGGTGAGGCCGCTCTTCCATCCTGGTATTGTGGAATGCCGCCCCTCGCCCCCCCAATTTTTGTTAGGTTTGGCCTGGTTTCCCCTTTACCGAGCGCAATTTCCGACTCAGTAGCATCTCCCTGTTTTTGATTCACGTTGATGTCCCTCCTCCGTATTCCCTCCACGCCACCGTCTCAATAGTGCTGCCGTAAAGAGGACAAGCGCCGTTTCCTTCCTTTGCTCCCGGTCTGGTTGCCTTCGGTTCGCTTTAAGTAGGTCTTTGCTTCTTTTCCTCCCTTTTCCCTCTTTTGTCGTTCTCTTAGCGCCTCTGCACGCCCCCCACCCCAACTTAGGCCCCGTATGGTTACATCAGTCATTTGAAAAAAGATTCTGTCTCTTTTCCCTACTCTTTCTGCGGCTTCTCTTTTTCCTCCGTTTTGAACTCCCTCAGAGTCCCATCCCTCGTCTCAGCTTGGTTTTACGTTTGATAGACTCTCTCGTCATTTCCAACATCCTGTCTGTTCAGCGCCCCAATGTGACGCTCTTTTCCACATCACTCTTTGGTTGAGGTTGCCTTTGATTCACTTTTCCATACCGTGTTCGACTTTTTGCTCTCGGACCCTGAGAGCGTCAAAGCCCCGTGATCCCGTTTTTTTTTCCAATCGGTCCGTGTGGTTCTTTTTCCCTTTTTCTCCCCCCCAACCCCGTTT
>Ga0179593_1708095_pt1 | contig 11262 bp, 19 predicted proteins | sample CZODoug2_1_08_16_FD_185931 | JGI IMG/M metagenome (GOLD analysis project Ga0179593, IMG submission 185931) | Vadose zone soil fungal communities from Angelo Coast Range Reserve, California, USA - CZODoug2_1_08_16fungal (PacBio error correction) | ecosystem: Environmental > Terrestrial > Soil >... | reverse complement strand
GTCTTTTTTGGTTTCGCAACCGAAAACGCGGGGTTTCTACGTCCAACAGTGCTGCTCTTTAATGTGCTGGGACTTTCTTTTTTCATCGCGAAAGGAAAGCGCTTTCTACGTTCAAAATGAATTTCTATCCCTTTTCCCAGACCATCTCTTCCGGGTGCTAGGTCAAGACCCCTTTTTCCCCTCCCGGTTTTTCATTTTACTTCCCCTTTAAGGGGATACTGTCCCAAAGGTGAATGCAGGGCTTAATTCCCCTAATTATTCCTTCCCCCTTGATCCCGATATTGCACTTTCTCCCCCCCCTTAACATATCTCTACTTTTCCCCATACGGTAATGCTTTATGACATACCACTATTCCGGTTCGTCTTGGACCATCCCCATTGTTATTGAACGTTCCGAGCCCTTTCTTCAATGTGATTACGATACCGAGACAGCCTTTGGTGCTCTTACCCCAACCCAATGCTTTTGATAGGCATCAGTTTAGTCTCTCTATGATGGGGCGCGGGCTTTCCATATGTCAATTACACCATAGCGTCCGATCCCCCAAGCATCCCCCTGCCACCGGTATTGTTATACGCCTCTTTTCAAATTACTCCTTTCCGTCATAGACGAACTCCTGACTCAGTCGTTATTTTCCCAGTTCCCCTTTTGTCGCTCGTAACCGTTACCAATAACCCTTTCGATTTTTTTTAAATTTCAATCCCTATTTTTTTTTATTTCATTCTACCCCCAGGGTCACAACTGCCTTTCCTTGCCTACCACCCCTACATCTCATTTTTTCTCCTCCCTCTTTCTTTTTCCTTACCTATTTGGGGAATCCCTATACCCGGACCACTCGCCCAATCCACTCTATCCCACCAATATTATTTCACTCCACACTCGGACACATTCTTCCATTTCCCTCACTGTCTCCCTTTTACACATATTTTCCTTCCAATTCATATCTTAAACATTTCCCATCTCCCTTTTTCCGTTTAGCTCCCCTTTCCTCTTTATGCCCTGTTTCTAACCTCTTCCACTCTGAAACATATCCATACCTTTTCCTGAACTTCCCTGTCTATCTTTTTAAACAGCTAACCTATCCTATCATAATCTGGTCTCCCTCCTCTCTTATTTTCCCACGTGTCATCCTCTCCTATAAACAGCAGGCTCCTCGCCGTATGGAGCTCCAGCGTACTTATAAAGCTTCTTGTGTTGATTCTGCTCCGCTCGTTTCATCGACAACACTCCCCTTTCCTGGCATCCCCAGGCCCCCCTTGGCCAGCGAGGCCCACCTACTAGCTTGCCTTTCGCTCCCTTGATTGGCGAGTGGCAAAATTTTTTTAGATTCATCCCCAACCTCCATCCATTTCCCCTTAATGTTTTTTTACCTAAATACTCATAGTCCCCTCAGGGCACTTATCTCCTTTTTCGGGCGTTATATCTATTAACATTCTTGGGTCCACCCATCCTCCATCCCTCTTTCAAAGACTGTTGGTCCCATTCGTCCTCCTGGGAACTTCAGACGCCTTTGTGACCGTCTTCCGGAGTCTTCCAACTGTTTCACTTATTTAAACCTTCCCGAGTCTCACCCCACACCCAGAATGCACCTCAGTTTACTACTTTATTTATCTTCCCCCTCCCCCCTTATGCCTTCCGATTCTTTTCAATCCCACAACACCTTTCCACGCTCATTTTTTTGATGTTATGGATGCCCCTACTAACTAAAAATCCCCCTTATACCTTAGATCTGTCTTTGCTTACACTGACGCTGTAGTTTAATTACTTTTCTTTCTCTTTTTCTCCTCTGACTGTCCCCCCCCACCAATCTCCGTATGGTCCTCAATTAGACACCCTTTTCTTTTAGCCCTCTTTAGTTGCATCTTTCTTTCTTCCTCCACCCGTAGTTACTTTTGAATACCGCTATTCACCTAAATCGCCTTGTATCTGGTCTCTAGACCATTCATTGGGTTCTTCCCCCCCAATGAGCCCCTTCTACACCCTTCTTTAATCCCCACTACTTTCTTTCGGGACTTTCTTTTACCAATTTATATCATCCTCTGTCCTACACTTTCCTTTCCCTCCCCCACCTTCTACCCTCCGCTGTCCATTTTATCATTTCTCCCGACACTCTTCCCCCCTTCCACTTCTTTTTTTCACATTCTCTGCACCCCACTTTCCCCTCCAACTTTCTTTTAGTTCATTCTATTTTCACTTAACTCTTTCCATCCTTCAGGCCCCCCATGTTCCCCTTCCTTTCCATTTATTATTTTCGGGCTCTTACAAACCTTGTTCTCCTCTTTTTTTACTTCCAACATACCGGGTAATAGGGGTGGTTAGATCCCTTCTTTTTCCCCCCAGAGGCAACCACATATAAACCTTTTCCCCCCCTTACCATCCAAACTTCTCACAGGCTTTTCCATTATTCTCTTAGCTTTTGTATTTCCGTATCTCCCAGTTTATGTTCTAATCTTACATTATTCATGGTGTGTATCCCCCCGGGCCCAACTTATTTCACGCCTAACATAACCCTTCTTTTTCCCCCACTTCCTCTGTGTTACCGGTCTGCTAACGTCCCCTCAACGTGCCTCTTTCTGACCGCATCCAAGGATACAAATTTTCACCCCCCCTTTCCTAACCCCCACCTTCTTATTTTTGACGTCCCCACTAGACCTGTATTGTTGACTTTCTTCTCAGCTCCCCATTATCCTACTTAACTCCGAACGCAGTACCCCAATATTACCCACTCTAGTTTTTCATACATTTTTCTTATTAATCCCCCCCCCAGTTTATCTACTAGTAAAACTCTTATCCCGCCCAATTTAATATCTCCCCTGCTCCTACACTCCTTTTTACATCCTGACACTTTTACCGCCATTATTAAGTCCCAAGGCCTCCTTCCACACCTACGCACTACTCCATGCTTCGTCGACGAAGGTACGGGTCTCTGAGAGCTCTGTAAAGCATCGCGTGCCACAGTCCACATACCACCCCCATCTCTTGCTCCTCAGCTTGTCCTGGTGGGCGAGATGTATGTTGCCCTGAATCCACCTGTTCTATCGCTCTGGCTTCGACTTACTCCAGTGGTGTTCGTTCTACGGTAACTTTTGGTACTTTAGGGTTTTCTGCCGCGTACAAATCTCTTTTCATGGCCGTCCTCCCAACTAACGTCGTCTCCACACTTTGTCTTGCATCTCTGGAGTCGCGCCGTCTTCTGACTAAAGATTTTACGTTTGCAATCCTTCCCCATGCCCCAATACGAGTCTCCTTTATAATGTTTTTCTTTTATACCAGTCTTATCCATTCTCTCTCTCCAATCGCTTCTCTGGTCCAAAAACTTCTTCGGGTTTTCTTACTTCCGTTCCCCTGGGACTCAAGATGTGGCAGGCTACAACTCTTCTTCTCCTCCCCCTTGTTGCCACTTCGCTATCTACGAACTGCTGGCCCCCATTGTTCTATGTCCTCCGTTTACGCCTTTCTTCTTGTTCTTTTCTTTTCCCCCCCCCGCACAAGTGATCTTTAAGATTTCGTGCCTCCCCTATTTTGTTTTTATACTTTTTTTCGTCCCTCACCTCACCCAAATTTTGCATACCCACACCCCCATTCTCCTGGCCTCTCTTTTTTTCATGTCTCAGAATTTAAAATCCCTACTGTGTCTCTCTCCTATTGGATTCATTCCAGCGTAGGTTTCATTTTGTTTACAGCCACAGCCATGATTTGTCCCCTTCTTCACAGTCTAGATCCTTGCAGTGCCTCTCTGTTCGCGAAGCCTTACCTTTCTTCAGCATGATCTCTTTTATTTTTCTCCTTTTTATTTAGTTTTACGTTCTTCTTCTTTCTTTATTACCCTTTTTCCTCCTTCTTTAAGATGGCTCCTCAAGTTTCCCTCGGTGATCTCTCTTCTACCTTTTCATATTACTTGAGACTTCCCAACATTTTTTTTTCTCATCCATCCAATTTACCCACTTTCAATTCATTAAATCAAGTTCGCCCTTCCTCATTTGGGTAACAAACAAACTACTCCACCCTCTTCGAATTCCCCCTCATATTTATTGTTTATTTTCAATAGCTTCATCTTTTTTCACTTGCTTTAACTTCCCCTTCTCAATGCACGCGGGGTCTGTCTCTACTTCACCCTCCGCTCCCATATCTCAACCGGCCCAATTTCGCATTAGTGCTTGGCCCTCTTTATCTCTTTTGTTAGGCAGGCCCCAAACTCCTTTTTCGTATTGTCTAAAATGTCTGCGACTGTCTTCAGGTTTTGCGTTCGTCGTTCTTGGTAGTGATCACTCCGCTCTGACTCTCCTTTTTCCTCATTAAGTCCTACTTCTTTTTCGCCCTTCCTTTTTTTCATCTTACTGAACACCACCAATTACCCGGGTATTTTCACCTTTTTTTTATTCGTCTCTTTTTCACGTTTTTTCCCCCTCCCGTCTGTCTCCGAGATGAATGATTTTTTCCTTTTTTACCTTACATTTGTTCATCTTCCCGTTTCTTAGGCAATTCGCATTTTTTCCCCTTTTCATCTCATTCTTCACCTTTTAATGCATCCCTTCCTTCCCCTGTCCGTTCAGTCCTTTTCCTATTGCTTTTCTCCCCCTCTCCCAATTCATTTGCCCCTTCAGGGCCCTCTGCTCCAGAGCTTCCTGCGATTTCTTTTTTCACTTTCATTACAAACCACTTCTTTTTTTCTTGACAACAGCGAATTCCTTTCTTTAGATTTGGCCTCCCTTTCCCTAACGCTTTTTTCACTCCCTCTCTTCTTAAAATCCCCTTCTTACCATTATCAATCTCCTTTCGGACCCCATCCCGCTTCCTTATTCCGTCCCCTTCCATGACCTTAATAACATGCTATCCTAGTTTTCTTTACTTTTCCGAAATCGCCTTTTTCCCCCTTACTGCCGAATCTCCAAACACCTAACAATCAACCCCCTTAGTGCTTGGTTCTTTCTTTCCCCTGTCTTCCTGGTGTACTTTTCTCAGTTTTTTACCCTCTCCCCACTCTTTCCCCACCTGAAGTCTTCTTCCTCATTACCTTACTCCGGGTCCTACACTCTCGTACCCCAATTTTTATTTCTACCCCTTCCTCCAATCCACATTCCTTTTGTCCTTTATCTATCGGTAATCATCTTGCCTTATTTGCAAGTACACTCATCTTCCCACAATTTCTCTTCTTCCTTAGCTCTTTCCCCCCCCCGGGTACTTTCCTTCCTTCTCCCCAGTTCTTCCCAGTCCTCTTTCTCCCCGCCCCTCCCCCCCCACTTTTCTTTTACACATCCTTCTGAGGCAAACCACACCCTTCGAATGCATGTTAGATTCCAAACTCGGATTCAGTCGAAGCTTGGTTCCCATTATTCATCCCCGAAAGATCAGTGTGAGAACAGACCTACCTATTTTTTATGAAGTATAGATTTGATCGACAACGGTATTTCTCTTTCTCGAGTTATTTAACACCCTCGCGCGCGTTTCAGCCCTGGCTTCCTCTGTCTGTTATCGCCTTTTCCGTCCCCTAGGAGCGACATTTTAATACTCTGGTTGGTTTCCTTTCGGTCTCTGCTCAGTTATCAGCATGCTCGTTTCTATTGGTATCCGTGGAGAAGGCCCCTGACACCTAACTTCATTCTTCTGGCAGCGTCTTCCTTGCCTTCCTTGCTTCCCCTTTCTTCAAAGGATGTTATCCTTCATGCGCATTTCTTTGTCTCTAATTTATCAAAAACGAGATGCCCCCATTAAACGAAGTCATAGGTGCCTTCCCCCTTGAAGGTGCGTTGCGACCCCCTTCTCATTTTCTATCAGTTTGTTGTCACCGATGTTCGTCTTTTCTTTGAAACACAAACTCGGATATTCTTCAACTTCCATTCATTTCTTTTTATTTCTACATCTCTTCCCCCAACTTGATCACCTTTAAACATTAAATATTTCAACCCACCCACGCCTACCATCTCCCCCCCCCCTTTTTCTTATAACCTTACTCTATTTGAACATCTCTTCCTCTTACTTTACATTTTTTCACCCCTTGAATTGACTCTCCCCTTTCCCCAGCCCAATTAATCTCATGCTTCCCTTTATCTCCTTCCCCCTGCACCTACACCTTCTCTGATCGCCCTCCCACCCATTCTACCTTTTCCTCGTTCTAATCTCTCTATACAGTACCTCTCTTTTAAATTCTTGGTTGTTATAACTTTTTCCTTACTTTATATTTCATTTATGCCTACCCCCCTCTCTAAACTATTACTTCCTTCTGCAAAAGATCCATCAACCAATCTTTATATTTCCCTTCAATGCCCGCCCCTCCATTCAAGGTGATTTCTTTACTGCTTTTTCAACCATCCTCACATCCCGCAGAATGGTCTTTGCACCCCTTCTAGGATTTTGTCTACCTAACAGTGCCTTCCCCGGAATCCTGTTCCCCATGTAAACACTTCCCATTCGTGGAATTCCCATACTCTGGTATTCAGCTTTATCTTCCCCTGTGGCCTTCACCTTTCCTAACTCAATACTATATATTTTTTACTTAAAATCTACCCGTGCCCCTTATTCTTTCCCTCACAACTGTTCTTTATGGGGTCCGCCCAAAACCCCCCTCCCCCCCCCCGGTTTCTACCTCTACATCACAACAACCCCTACACCACCTAGTCTTTCTCAATTTATCACACGACCCATCACCTCTCCACATCATAGATTCCACCCCACTTTTTCCTCTGATTTTAGTTTACCCGTTTCTTACTAGCCCCCTTCCTAAACCCCTTCTCCTTCCTTTCCATTCTTCTGGCCTTGGTTTCGCCTGCAAACCAGGCTCAAACTATAACATATCACTTTTATTTTACCCTTACAATTCTTTTCCCTCCTTTCGTCCCTTCAACATACCTTCACTCATTTAGTAACACCCCCCTCCTCATTCCATTTTTATATAAAGCCAGCCCCCAAAATTCCCTTGGAAATTACCTTCCCCCCATCACTTTCTCCAACTCTCACTTTCTCTCTCTCCTCCCTTCATCGTCGAGGTCTTTTCTCGTTTCTCCCCACTGCCCCGGGACGATGCGGCCGTACCATTTTCTTTTTTTTAACCTTATGACCGGCTTGGACCTTTTTTTCTCTCCCTAAGATCGTCACTCTTTTTACCCCACTCCTTCTGAAACTAATCTTTGTTGCGGGCAATTCACATCATCAATTTTCAAATTATTTCTTTTTTTTTTTTCGCCCCCTCTCATCCTTATTCCTTTGATTTCCTACCTCTTTTCTTCTAACGTATCACCTGGCCCCGAACTCCTGTGGCCTCCTTCCTCTACCTCCCATTCCCCATTTACACCGCTTCCCTTCAGCGCAGGATTACCGGGCCGCCCTAGCGAGCGAGATCTAGCCCACTGCGTTTTTGGGTAGGTGGATACATAGCCGTCCCACCCAATACCTTCCTCCGTTTGGGGGCCCTAGACGTAACTGCTAAATAGGGGCGAGAATACTCCCCCCTAGTCTCGCAATATAGCGAACGCTTCTTAACTTTGTGAGGGACATTCTTATGCAGAAGTGACCGGCTCCGGATGGTTTTAATCAGGACTCTTTCCCACCATCTTTTCTCTTCAAATTTGCTTTCGTGCCTTCTCTCCTCCATACGACTTTAAAGTCCCTTTTTCTAAAAGGAGACTTTTCTACTTCCTTCACATCCTCTAGGATTTTTTTTTTTTACTTAAACTCCATTATTATGGCCACCCCTTCTCCGGTCTTTATCACCCCCCCTCGGGGCCTCTTCCTTTCTTCCCTCTCTTCATTCATCCCCTCATTCGTGTATCATCAGTCCATCCCCCACCCCCCCCCTTTTATTTAGCCTCCAGTTTTTTTCCGCCTTTTCCTTACGCTCCAACCTTTTGTATAATGGCAGTCCCTTAGAGACCCCCCACTTTACCTATGTCCTTCCGATGGCCCCCTCTCCTTCATCTTCTACTGATCGATCTTCCATCCTTTTTTTTTGGGACCTTTTCTACTTTGTATTCCTTTTCCGGGACACCACTTAAACCTCGCTCCCACTGTTTCTTTTCTTTCATTTCTTAATGGTCTCCCCCTTCTCCCTAAAATACTTCTCCCATTCCCAAGACTTCAGCCCCTGTATCCCCTCTCTCCCAACCCACCTCACACCCCCCCCCCCTATTCTTTCATTCTTTTTTCTTCAACGCCCCTTCTCAGGACCTACAACTGACCGCTTCTTACCCGCGGGCCGCAGCCTTGCCGTTTCCCCTGGCAACCAAGTTAGTAGCGTCAAACGTCTTATGACTATCCCAGCGGCGCTTGCATAAATCCACAAGATAGGACTTGACTTCCGCAAGAATCCCTCGTGAAGCCCGCCCTTATCAAGCGCCTCACCCCCCCCCTTTCCAGTATGACCATTTTTCAGAATCGTTCCTGCGCTGACGTAATTTCCTCAAGTCGGTCTTTTTTTCAAACCTCCCGCCTAGTTATAGACCCATAGGTGGTTTCTCTAAGGACTTTTACAGCGGGGAACTTCCCACTGAGAACCCAACATCGGCTTTTTCAACTCACCGGTCAATTTCAGATCCCCTGGCGACAGTATGAGTCCAGAAGCATCTGAGTGCCCCCCCCTTCTCACCCCGTTTTGGTTTTTTGAGATTGAGGTGTGGAAGGTATGTGGCCTTGCGTTTCCCCGCATGCGTTCTTACCCTTTTTTCCAGTACGCCAACCCACGTCCCTTATTTTCATCGGTTTTTTTTCTTCGGTCGTTGTGTCTCCCCCTGCGACAATTTCTTGTGCCTGGTCTCATGTCTTGTGCCATCTTTTTGGACTTCCTTCTTCCTGAGCGCGCCGTTTCCTGATCCCCCTGTTTTTTCCGTAGTAGTCATCCATTCTGAAAACCTACTTTTGGTTTTTCTGCTCTCCTTGTCCTGTGCCCCGCTCTGCGCTTCTAGTCATATCGTTTGAGAGAACAATTCCCTGAGAATCGGGGGTCTGCTAAGATTACTTTCCGCTCGTCTTGGCCTGCTTTCAAAACGTTTCAGCCCCAGTGGGTGTTCAAAGTTGCTCACGCGATCAACCTTTTCCCCGATGATCTTTAGGATGTTGTTACATCTCCCCCTCCCACATATCCCCCCTTCTTTCTCTTGTAAAAAGGCTGGAGTTGTCTAGTGATTATGCCGTACAGACACAGACTTTTTCCTTTTGGCAAGATCCACCCATTATAATTATGCTCCTACCCCTGGTCCGTGAGCTTCTTCGTCTTCCATTCCCCAGTTTAAAGTCCATCATCACTTCTTGGACCGACCACACCTATTTTGCCGTACGGATACGCTAGAGTCCTTGAATGAAGCCCTATTTGGAGGGACTCTTATTATCTTATACATTTTGATTAACCAGGTACCCTTCACGGCTGGATAATACGACTGGGTTTTCTCCTCCATTCTGCTATGGACGATGTGGCGCAATCCACGGAACGTGGGTTTGAGCTCCTCCTCTTGCATATCCACTCGTCCTCTTTCAAAAAAAAAGTTGTGCTCAGGAGCACAGCCGAGTACACGGTCCAGCTGCACGCCATCCACCTCCTGAACAAAGCTTGGTGAAAGAGTACTTATTGTCGTCGAAGAAAATTTGCTTTCCCCTCCCGATTCCGCGACCTAAAGAGACGACGCCTCGTTCGAAGTATACTCCTCCTTTCATCTCGAGTCTCCGGTATTCTTCAGCCATGACCCTTCCGTCTGAAAGAGGGTGCTAGTATAGTATTATGGATCAGTACTGCCGGGGTTTCTCTTTTTCTTACATTTAAAGTAGAAAAAGTTCTTAATATAACATTACTCACTCCTTTGCCCTTTTTGGCCCCCCGACCGTTCGTACGTCGTGACGTCTTCTTTTCTTTTTTTTCCCCTCCCCCCCCCTCCCTTGCCTTATCTCCCTTTTTTAGACCTTTCCCTGACACCCTTTTCCTTTCTCACTTTACGCAGATCCCCGACACGTTAAACCCAAACTTTTTCCATAAATATCTCTAGCTGGTCCGAGATGGAAAAGAGCGGGGACGCGCACGATAACCTTTATTCTTCTATGACCTCCGCGCTTACGCCCCCCTTGTTTTATTTACAATTAGTTTTTGCTCTGTACTCGCCTCTCAAGGAGTCGTGAGGGGGTTTTTTCCCCGACGTTGTTATCTTTTTTCTTAGTCTGATTTTTACCCTGGCCGTTGACACCCCCCCATACGCTCTTGGCAGTTTATTCTAGCGGTCTTCATGCCAACCTACCCCCCCCGGGTCCTCCCTTAGCGGATTCCTGATTTTTATTCATTCAAGATACTTGTCACATGGACGATCTTACTTGGTTATGGGTCACACTGATATTTGTGGGGGTTTCCCGTGGCTTGACATTTTTTAGACACCCCTCTCCATGTGGCCCTTTTTTTTCTGAATTCCGACAACGTCGCATGAAACTTGGGTTAGCGTTCCTTTAATGTAGCTGCCTTACCTCGCCTTGAGTTCTTTACGTTTTACGGTGAATCCCTAAGCGTCAGTACACTAGGACTATTAGTATATTCGTGATCTTTCCCCCCGTAGCTCTAAAACCCTCCTTCTACAGGGTTTCGTCCCTTCTCAGCTGGTTCCGTTCCTCCGAGCAGATTTCCCAAAAGACACACTGGAATTCCACTTTGTCTGACCGATAAAGGCGTTTCTATCCTTTCTGTTCCGTTGCGATTCATTCCATGTCCGCGTTTCATACACCCGGGAACTTTTAGATCTTCGGGTCTTTGCACGCCTAACCTTTTTTTCCCTTTGTGTCAGAAGACTTTTAGCACATTTCGGAGGTCAAGACTGCGATCCCTGTTATGCTTCGACCTCCCTTCATTTCGGCTTGAATTGTCCAGTTCTACTTTATGGAGAATGGGTCCCGTTTTTTCTGCTTCCAGATGTCCTATCCGCGCTTCGACCCCCTCTCACCCCTGAGCAGGTACCTTTCTAACTGTTCGTGTCCGAACGAGGATCCAACGCCCTCTCTGTTTTGTTGTTGAGTCCTCCACGCCGTTTTTTTTTCTACACACCACAAATAAAAACTCAACCCCACACCCCCAAAGCGAACACACCCCCCCAAAAACCCAAAAATTCTTGGACCCCTTCTCATATCTCACTTACCTTTTCCCCAGATCGTTAGCAACCCACTTGATCGACCCGTCGACGCCGGGCGTACTTTCTCCCTCCGCTTCCTTCCTCTAAGGATCAATAGAACACAGGACTCCCTCCTGAAGGTCACGCGATCTGCCAGTCTCGCCACACCTATAACAGCCAGCTCTTCGGCGCCCCATA
>Ga0179593_1664298_pt1 | contig 11262 bp, 19 predicted proteins | sample CZODoug2_1_08_16_FD_185931 | JGI IMG/M metagenome (GOLD analysis project Ga0179593, IMG submission 185931) | Vadose zone soil fungal communities from Angelo Coast Range Reserve, California, USA - CZODoug2_1_08_16fungal (PacBio error correction) | ecosystem: Environmental > Terrestrial > Soil >... | reverse complement strand
ACCCGCCTCCCCTCACGACGCCCTGCTCTTTTTCTCATTCCTTTTCCCCCTCTCTAGAAGTGACTTTCCTCCCCCCCCTTGTTTCCGGCAAGAATCACCAGCTCCCCTTTTTTCTTCTTCAAAGAAAGAGCTCGCCCTCAGAACACCGCGGCGGCCACCTCCTTTTTTCCCCATCCGAAATGCATCATCGCGATGCCCCCCTTTTTTTCTTTTCGAGAAACCCTTCTCCCGTGCACCGATCAGACGCCCCCCCTCGACCACACGCCGTTTTTTTTTTCTTTCAGGAACCGCCGCCCTTCCTCCCCGCCCAAGGAATAAGGATTCTCCTCTCTCTCGATATCACACAACACGGAGGAGGGTTGCCCCTCTTTTTTCTCTCCCCTTGCTGTTTTAGCCACGCTGTCCAGCCCCCTCCCCCTCCTCCCTTTTTTAATTGCCTATATACGGGCCTCCCCCCCGCAAGGATAATCGCGGGCGTTCCCTCCGTATGAAAAAAACATGCCCCCTCCTTCGTCATGAATTCCACTCGACCCCCCCACCCTCCTTCATTTCGACCTTGGTATTGAGTTTGTCCTCTTCCTCTTGCGTGATAAAAGAACGACTTTCTTCGGAGGGCAATTTCATTCCTCTCCACGATGTAGCTCCTTTCGCCGATGATAATGTACGCCCTTCCTTTCGGAGAAGACCATCGCACTTTTTCCTGCCAATAGAACGTCAGCGTATCATCCCCCCCCCCACCCGGTAACACCCTTCCCCCCGTGCATCATTTTTTTTTCCCTTAACAAAAGTAGCAAGGGTGCAAGAGCCCTTTCCCCCTTCTTGCTGAAGTCCTCTCCTCTGCGTAGTGAAAGAACACCTTTCTCTCCAGAGTCTTTGAATGCACGCCGCCTTTCTTCCTTTCCGAGACCTCCTCTTTCCTCCCGAAAACCCGTTTTTTTGTCGTGATCTACCAGGGTTTAAGAGACCCTTCCCTCTCTCTTCCCTGCGCAAAGGTGCCTTCCCCGGGGGGAGTCTTTCTTCAAAGGCCTCTCCCCGAGATAATAGATCTTTTTCCGCAGCGGGGGTCCTTCTTCAGCAAGAATAGCCGTTTCTTCCCCCTGAGATTCACAGCGCGCCTCCCTTCTTTTCTCAGTAAAGCCGTTTTTTTTGCGCGTTATGACGCTTCCTCGCCACATCGTCTTCTTCCGCGAACATCTCTTCCTTCTTCCTTTTTGGCACGGACGGGACTCTTTCTTCAGAAGGCTGGCTTTTTTCGCGTATTGCAACTCCCCCCCTTCTGCCGGCGATAGAACCCGTTTTTTTTCTTTCCCTTCGGTGACAGTCCTTCCCACCGACGAGGGACAGAAAGCCGGTCCTATATATATTTGTCCTCCTCTCTTTTTCTTTGACATAGTCAGGGCTTTATTGGCCCCCTCGATAGTGATAAAAGCTTCTCAAGATTCTGTCCCACCATCTTTCTTCCCCCTTCCCCTCGACGAATGTAGTGGGCCTGTCTTCAAGTGAGGCGACGGGACCGCCCTTTCCGCCGACATGAGCGCCCCTTTTCTTTCCCACAGGACCAATAATCAGTCCCTGTTCAGAGAGCAGAAGAGTGTCCCTTTTGTCCTTAAGATAGAAGGGAAGGGACGACACTTCTTCCGGCGCCTTTCTTTCTGAGTTTTCGCTCTGGTTTTTTTTTCTGCGAGGATGGGAGGGCAGTTCCCCCCCCGAGGAGGAGGCCGTGCTTTCTTTATGGGAAAGGATAATAGTCCCTTGGCCCATTACTTAGCGACACAACGTTGTCCCTTCCTTCCCTTTTTCCCTCAAGAGGAGGAAGCGTTTTTCTCTTCCCTAGTTCGCGCCCTCTTTCGGAAGGTTTTTTTTTTTTTTTTGTTTCCTTTTTCGAGTTATACCAACGCCGGTGAAGGACTATCCCTCCCCTCCGCTGCGTGGAAAGGTGTCTTTCCTTTTCCTGAGTAGATGAAGGAGAGCCTCTTTTTTCCCAGGGAGATGTGGTTGTGGTGTCTCTTGGTGATCCCCCACGGTGTGGACCTTGTTTTTTCCTTCTTATAAGACGGATTTTTTCCCAAAGCGGAGTATGAATAGATAGCTTTTTTGAGGCGGCCATGTTATCTCTGCTTCTTCCCTTCTCCGGAACGATAGTAATAGCGACCTTTTTTTCCCAGTAATGAAAGGGCCTGAGAGGAAAAGTCGTGCGGTTTTTCCCTCAATTTGTTGACGGACCCTCCCCTTTATATGAAATGATGCATGGTCCCTTGGTACGAAGCGTTCCGTAATGGACGCAGGAGAGAATGTGTTGTTCCTACCTTGGTAGGCTGCTTTCCGGACGCCGAGATTTTTTTCCCTTCTAGAGGGAGAAAGGAGTCTCTTTTGGTGGGAGATGGAGGTGTTTCCCTTTTCTTAAGAATTCATCACTTCTTTTGCAAAACTCCGCAGATGGTTTCCACGCTCGAGTGCGAATGAACGGGTACTTCACTCTTTTGGCGCGGCCAGACGGCTTTTTTTTACACGATGCCACGGCGGTGGCCCCCTTTCCTCTGTGCCACGGTGCTTTGCGTGGCCCTTTTTTTTCCCCCCCGGGAGGCGGACTCGCTCGCTCTTTTTTCTTTTTGGATGCAGTGGTCGCGGCGCGTAATGGGGTGGAGTCAGGAGTTTCTGTTTTTTTTTCGGTCAGCGCGCTTCGGTCTTTTGCTTCTGCGCTGGGGGCGGGGTTTTTTCTGCATTTCTCTTTTCTGGACGACAGGTGCGGGACCTTTTTCTGGGAGGGTTCGCTTGCCCTTCCCCCCGTTGTGTGCGAGACGGGTTCTCTCTTTTCCCCCCTTCGTGACCTGGGATCGGCACCAACTGGTGCGGCCCCCCTCCTTCCTTTTTTGGCGCGCGTTACACGCCTATTCTCCTGGGGTTCATCTCCCTTTTGTCAGTGATGAGTTCTCCGTGATGATCTATCCTGGCATCAAACCCTTTTTACGAGTGGACGAGCGGAGCACCCTTTTCCTTTCCCCTATCGGGTTTTTTTTCCTTAACCGAGTGATATCGACGGTTTTTTTTCCAGAGCCTTCCGGCGGGGCGGCTGCCCTCTTTTTTGAAGCTTCTCCCTTTTTCCCCTTTCCCAATGGGCCGAGGCCACTTTCTTGGGGCGGACACTTTTTGAAGGAAGGCATGCGCGTGGAACTGTACGAGGTTTTTTTACTCTTCCCCCTTTTCTCCGAGTGGGGGTATCACCCCGACACTCCTCTTTTCCCCCCCCTTTCAAGTTAGGGGGAATATCGTTGTCTCCCTTTTTTTTTCTGAGCGTCGTAGAGTGGAGTCCTTGCCTTTCTCTTTCGGTGGTTTGGCTGTTGGTGGCTTCTCCTTCACGGTTTTTCGGTAATGGAGAAGAACTGCTTTTTTTTTTCCTTTTCAAAAAAGAGGAGAGAGGGAGGTGCCTTTTTTTCGTTTCTTTTCCTTTGCGGGAGTGGAGGGAGTGTTGTCCCCTTTTCTCGGACACTTGAGCGTTTACTTTCGCTAGAGAAGTCACCGTTTCCCCTGATTTTTCGCCTTGACCGAGTGGGATCGTGGGTGTTGGTGGCTTTTTCTCTCTGGGCAATTGCCCCTTTTTTTTCTCGAATAAGCAGTCTCGCGGGTCGTAAAGTTTGGACTTTCTCCCCTCCCCTTTTTCGTCGCCGTGTCGGTCGACTTGATTTTCCCCCTTTTTCCCCTTGGATTATTAGATTTTGTTCAAGCGAATCTATGTAGTGGGGCTTTGGGGGATTCGACGGTCATCGTGCCGGCTCTTCTTTCCCTTTTGACACAGTGACTGGTGCGACGAATCTTTTCCCCTTTTTCCTCGACACGGCGAACTATGCGCGGTGGGGGCGGAATTCTTCTTTTTCCCCCCTCCCTTTTTTGTGTTGTTTTAGCTTACCACCACCGCTGCATATTTTTCCCTTTCACTGGGCACGAAATCGTTCTTCGGACGCCCCAGGCCCTTTTTTCTTTTTCTCCTCCAGAGAATGCAGATGCCCTTTTCACATAGATGCGCTTTCCCACCCCCATACGTCCACGAAGACGCGCTTTTGCTTTCCCTTCAGCGAAGAAACAGGCGGGCTGGCCTCCTCCCCTTCCCTCGCGGAGAAACCGCGTCTCTTTTCCGGCAAGTGAAACGAGCGACCCTCGTCCCCCCCCCGCAAACCACCAACCGCACGATCCCCACCCTTCTTTCTCGACATAGGATTTCCCCCTTTTCCCCCTGATTGATAGAGGCGCGTCCCTTCCCCGATTGAAGAGAAAAGCACCCCCCTCACAGTCGAAGGGGGCCAGCACCAAACCGGCAATTTCCTCCCTTCTCTGTGGTAGGAAAAACTGTTTTTCTGAAAGAAGGGAGGAGAAAAGGAAAAAGACATTTCCTGCCCCCTCCTTTTTCCTCGACCACCATCTCCCACCCTTCTCCCCTATTTTGCTCCTGCCCCACCCCTCTCCCTTCACCTTCCTCACATCACTTTTCTCCCTTTTGCGACCCTCTTTCCCCTTCCCTCTTTCTTTTTATTCTATCTTCATTTTCCCCCTCTTCGACACCCATCGGGGCCCCCCTCCGTCCCACCCCTCTCTCCCTACAACTCGTCCTCTTCTCTCCCCCCCTCCCCTCCCATCCCCCCTTCCCCGGGACTTAATTTCCACCATCCCTCCTCCCCCCCCTCCAGAAAACCGCCGGATGCCTGGCTCCCCGCCACCCTACCCAGGCACCCACCCCGCACCGCGCGACATGCAGGCTCCCCTCCCCTCGCCGACCGAGTCACTTCATCTCCTTCACCGAAACTCGTGTTGTCTGACTTGGTGATACCCCCACCGGAGTCTTTCCTGCGCCAACACCTCGACCGGTTCCCTCCTATGCAAGCTGCTTTTGTCGTCTCTCGTGAGAGGTGGCGTCGGCCCCCCCCTTGAGGAATTGCCCTATCGTGCGCATCCGGCCGATCTTCCCTTCCGAGTAAACTCCTTTTTTTAACAAGCAGGTCGAATCATGGCTGCACGTCACGAACCCACCCACCCCGATCGAGTTTCCCCTCCTCGGCAATCGTAAAGCGTGTATTTTATGAAAGGGAGATAGATTCTTCGACGCAAGTCGACGAGGTGACCCCCTTTGATACAGGGTCGATCTGCTTCATCGATGAGCTTTTTCAGCAGAAAAGTAAACGGACTGGACTCTTTCTCACGTTGTCATACGGTCTCAGTCATGGCGTCCCACCCCGCGCCGAGTGTCCGTCCGCACCGGGTTCTCTTCTTTTTCAGAGAAAGCGACTAGCCTTCTCGATGAAGAAAAACAAGCTCGTCTCCCCAATACGCCGCGAACTGCAATCATCGCCTTAGCGCGTACGCCCCCATGTTTGCGCCACCGTTTCTTCCCGATAGACGCCAACCTCCAAAGACGTTTTCCCCGCCGCTGGACGAGCCCCGTTTTGCATCCGGATTTTTTCCTCCCTTCATGCTCCGCGCCCCTCTTTTCCCCAGGAGATAGAGCGCTTCTGCCTCTTTCTCCAGCGCAAACAAATCACTTCTTTCCCGACAGGATCATCGCGGAGTCTTCAAAGCCTTCGCCGTCTCGACAACACATGCCCCTAGACCCCACCATCAGTTTGAGGTTGTACCTCGACTCCCCCTTTTTTTTTCCTCCCAACGAACGTGCCTCAGCGCGTTACACAACGCAGGATGCCCTTTCATTCTCGTTCGGGACCCAGGACTCGTCGCGATGGACTCCCCCCCCCCCCCCCCCCATTCCCTCTGACTCATGTACGAGCGTTCCCCACCCTCGACGCGAGCTGTCCTACACATCGGATGTTGATCATTGCGCCAATCGCAAAGTCCTGTCCCCCCCCCCCCCCCCCCCCTCACAAAGTGGCCATCACTCTCCTCCCCCACATCAGCACGGGTGCAAGCTCTTTTTTTTTTCCGTCAGCGACGCCGATTCCGCGCGTGTTTCTCTACCTGCCCAGCTCCTCCCTGCACGCCGCCAGTCTCGGTGCGATCACCTCGAACCCTAACCCGATGTCGTACGTGGCTCCTGCGCGACCAGCGAGGAGCCCCCCACAGGCCCCTCCGCTTGCCTCCCCCCCCTCCCCCCGGTGCCGTCAGCTCTTCCCTTTTCCCCCCCCCCCCCCCCCCCCCCCCCCCCGGGTGGCGCGTCAGGACTTTTCCACGAGGACGATGATCCTTTTTTCTTCCCGCGATTTTTTTTCCGCGCTACGGCCGCCGCCTACTTTATCGCGAGACCACTGCCCCGGTTCGCCGCGAGCTCCACCGCGCGTTTTCTCGCGTCCCGTTGCGCCCTTGTATGACGATGCGCCTTTTTTCGGATACCACATAGCGTGTGGACTGATATAGTCCGGTGGAACTTTCCCGCAGAGGCGTCCTCTTGCAGGAGGTCGCGCCTCCCCCCCCCATTCGTCGATCTGCGATCTGAACCCATTTCCCCTCCGACTGAGCCGCTCCGCGAGGCACACCCTCCAGCCCGGAATATCTCTTCTTTCTCTCTCCTTGTTGTGTTTGATCTTATGGCCCTCGGCGGTGGTCTCGGATCATGATCGGCTCCCCCCCCCGTTCGATCGCCGGCATCGACTCCTGGGGCGTTGCAAGTGTCTCCCTGACGCCGCTGCCGTTTACAGTCATCAGTTCCAGGTTTGTTCTTTCGTTATGTGGCTCTCTCGGCAGCGTCCTCCCTTGGCGACACGGCGGGATTTTCGGCGGTTTCTGGTGGAGCTCGCGTTGGTATGATCAGCGATCACCATGACCCTCCGAAGTGCGGATCGAGGATCGCCTCGTCCTCGTGCCCATTCCTTCAACCGTGGTCTCTTTCAAACGGTGCGATTAAGCGGAGGGGTCGCCCATGTCTTCCACGACGCATCGGCCCTGGTACTTCGATTAAAGAAAGGTCTGCCCGGCCGTGCATGCAAAGACGCGGTGTCGTTCAACGACGGCCGTCCGTGACGGCTCGCTCGATTGGGTCTGTTTGTTGCGCTTGCAACCGGGCAGATTTGTGTCGATCCGCGCTCTGGAAACCGTGGGTGGAGTTGCCCGGGGGTTTTAGCGGTACGGAAGTTTCGATTGTCGTCCCTCGGTTCGAGGGTGCGGCTCCTCGTACATGAGTCAAGCGGTCCTGCAGGCGTGTCGGCAGCCTTGAAAGGTCCCGGGTCGGGCGCTCCGGTATCAGCCATATTGGGGAGCGACCCCAGGTATATGAACTGCTTTTGGGGTCGAGGGGGAGGCATTGCCGACGGCCGCTTTTTTTTTCGATAAGGCGTATGCTTCTTTTTTAGAATGGAGGTCGCGGAGCCGGAGAGGCTTTGTTGCGATGGCGGTGATGGGACAGCGTTCCAAGTTGCAGAAGCGGCTCTATCTCCCCCGCCGATGTGCGTGAATATCTTTGCGAATGACGGGGAACTTCCTGGGGGCGCGGCCAGCGGCGTTGGCGATCGCCTTTTGGCGGCGATTTCACGGGGCGGTTGCGTGGTCAACCCCCCTTTGCGGCGGACGGTACTCGCTCGCGCTTTCTTGACTTGGGTGAGTCCGGCGTTGGACTCTTTTTCTTGTGGGACGATTCCGAGTCTTCGGCTGTGCGCGGGGTTTGTGGCCGGACGGTGTCTGCTTCGCGCGCGGGGTGGTTTCTCCTCCCCTTTTTAAACGTTCGTGTCGCGACGGGTAGATCCCGTCCGTTGGTTGACTGGGACTTTCCCCATGGTGCCGGGCACTTGGAGCGGTACCTTTTTTTCTCCGACGGTGGTCATCGTCGACTTGCGTAGAGACTTGTTCTCCCCGGGCATCAAACCATTAAGATTTACTTTTAAGACTCCTCAGTACTCGATCGCGGGTGGGATGTTGTTCTGACTATCACCATGATATCGAGGCCCTCCACGGCGCAGACCTTCCGCGACGGCGGGGCTTTCTTTCCCCGTAATGCGTTCTCTCCGTTTGCTTCTTCAAGTTCCTCAATGGGCCTTTTTTTCCGAGCTCAATGGGTTCCCCCTTGTCCACAAGCATCTGCAGGCCGTCCTGTAGAACCGGGTCGAGTTTCTTCTCCTCCGAGGGGGGTATCACCCTGGCGCGTCGAAAACACTATTTCTCCGCCCTTACGCGCTGACGTGACCTGGCTTTCGTCGTTCGAGTGGAGCATGCATGTCGCCTTGGTCTGGTGGCGGAGCCGATCTTTTCCCTGAGGTCATGGAGGCATCCCCTTTTTTTTTTTTTGCACGGTGGTCGGACCACAGAGGCGCCCTTTTATGGCGGTGCATGTGCTTTTTTTTCCGGTGCGGGATTGCTCGCCAATCGGGGAGTTTCTTCTCCTCGTGCGCTCGAGCATCGTTGCTCGCCGGCCATCGATTTTTGTTTTTTCCTCGTGGGAATGTGCGGGTGGGAGGTGAGGCGTTTGGGTCTGAGATGGTCCCTCAGCTGCATCGGCGTCCTCTTGGAGCCGAGGAGGGTTCTCCCTTTCCGGTGGCGGTCGCTGAAGGGTGAGGTTCGTCTTTTCCTTCGCTCTTCCCTCTCCGTGGATTCTTCGCTTGGTGTTTTTTTAGGCATATATGTCGTGGGGCGCGCGGTTTTTAGGCGAAGTTCATCGTGCAGGCGCGTGGAGGAATTTGCCCATTCCTGTGGCGCTCCCTCCTTGTCGTGCAATGTGAAACCGGTTTGTAATCGGACACGGCGGCCCTTTGGTGGCGGATATCTCCTCTTTTGTTGTTGAAGCTCCCTCCCCCCCTCTTCTCCCGTGTCGGTACCACCGTTTCAAGCGGAACGACATCGTTCGGCCTCCCCAGGAAATGGGCCATAGACTCCGCCTGCAAGAGGAACTTTTTCCCGCCACGACATAGATGCGATTGACACCCCCCCCCCTCCTCCTTCTCTCTCCAGTCCCGTCGACCGCAACAGTCATTCCGCACCCGGAGAGGAAAATGTCAAATCTTTCCCTCCACCGAGGAGTCGATCGCGACGCTTTCCCTTCTCACGCGCGACCAGAAGGACCGCCCCCCCCCCCCCTCCCCCCCCCCTCTGGTTCCGCAGCGAGGATCGAAAGAGATGGCCGTCGCGGAAAAAAGGGCCCTTCGCGCCGCGAAAAAGGACCTCTCTCTTCTTTTTTTCTGCACCGCAACAAAAGAAAGACCCCCCTTCGCCTTTTCCCCCACATCTCTTCGCCTATGTGGTAGACCCCCCTTTCCCTGGCCGCAAGCAGTTAGATCCCCGCATCAGCCCCGAAGCAAACCGCCGGTCCGGCTCCGCCCACAGAAAAGAAACCCCGCCCCCCCTCTCCCCTCCTGCCGCGTCCGGCCCGGTAAAGTCCTCCCTTCCTTTTTTCCTCCCTACCTTCTTGTTTCTCCCGCCAGAAACGCTTAGTGTTCTTGACCCCCACTCGGAGCTATAGTCCTTGCCTTCTCTCCTGAGCATGCCGGCAAGGAAGATTCCCTTTTCCCTTTTCTCCCCACCCCTTTCTCTTTCCGTGCTGCCCAATTGAGGAACTTTACTAAGCAAATATAGATCCTTTCTTTTTCTTCCCTCCGACAAGACTTTTTCCCCTCCTTCGTCCGTCTTGTGGACCCCCCTCCCTTCTTTTTTTATTTTCCCCCGTCCACGAACAAAATCCCCCTAGAGGTACTTCCGCACCTTCCAAAGTAAAAGACGCTTTTTCCCCTTTGAGATAGATAAAGGCTCGTCGAAACAAGTAAGCCTCCCTCCCTCTTTGACACCACAGGTACCCTTCTCCCCCCCGTGTACGCGCCAAAGAAATCTCTTAGATTTTCCCCCTTTTCTTGCCGAATCAAGTCCCCCCCTGATAGCGAACGTCGAGAAAACGACCGGTTTCCCTTTCTGCGAACACCCCGCGCGTGCTCCCCCTCCCCGTTCCCCCCTCCACCGGTACGGCCAGTGCATCCTCCTTTCCCTTCCAGAGAGAGCCTTATTTACCCCGCCAGCCTCTCTTCTTCCCCCCGCGCAGGCGGACACCACGCCTCCTTCCCCCCCTCCCTCGACCTGACCATCATAGCGAGCTTTTTTTTTCTCGACACAGTGGAACCCCCCTGGGTCCACCCACCGGCACCTTCCCCCTTCTCCCCTGCGGAAAACCGCGTTTCCCCTCTTTTCTCGGCACCGCAGATGGCCGCGCCCCCTCCTCCCCCTTTCCCCCTCATGCGCACGAGGCGCTCCAAACCTCGGCGGAGGTTGACACCTGCTCTTCTCTCCCCTTCCTACCCGCTGTAAAGAACCCCGCCCCCCCCTAAAGGTTTTCCTTCCTCTCAGGGGCTCCGCGCTCCAGGCTAATCGCGGCGTGTCCCCTGCCTCCTAGAGAACAACACCTTCCTTCGTGCATGACTTCCCCCTCTCTTTCCTTCCGCAGTTCATAGACCTTGTTCTAGTGTCTCTCGCTCCCCAAGATATTTTTACTTGGAGAGCCGACGGCGATTTTTCTCCCTCCTGACGTCGAGATGACGATTCTCCTTCCTCTACGAGCGATCGATACCTTTTCTGCCCCCTCCGCGAGCGAGTCTACTCCTCTTTGGTCGCCCTGCCCCCCTTTTTCTCGTCACAAACCCGTTCCCCTCCCCCTTCTTCCCCGCGCGGGATCGACACCACATCGTCCCGGTTTCCCCCCCAGCGAGGCTTCCCTTTCCGCCTCCTCCCCGCGGATCGTTGAACGACCCTTGCTGCTCTTCTTTGCCTTGCACGGCCGCCGTTTTTCCCGGCGGGGACGATTTTTTTCAACACCCTCTTGGTTTCCTTGGTGCTCGCCCAGCGTTCCTCTTTTTTTTCCCTCGCGACCGCAGTCCGGCACCCGTTTTTTCCCGCCGCTGGCGCGTCAGGCCCTTTTCTTCCTCTTCCCGCGATCCTTTTCACACGCGACACGTTCCTCGTTTGGTCATGGTGATCCCTTCGCTGCCTCGCCTCTTTCCTCGCACACCACCCGGTCCACCGCGCGGACTTTTCGTTTTCAGTAACCGACGTGTCGCCGGCCGTTTCCCTTTTGACACGCTACTCCCTCCCCAGACAGTTCGGCCAATCGCCGCTGTGCACCGTCTGCTTTCCTGTAGGCCGGCAGTGAATTGCGACTTTTGGAGAGGCCTGGCGAAGAGGAGAGGAGGTACCCGGAGGAGAAAGTAGCCCCGGCGAAAGGAAACGGAACAAAGGAAGACACTTTTGTTCTTATTAAAGCTTAGAGATAGAAAAACATTTCTGTGCATGCTTCTCCCAGGTTAATGTTATTATCCTAGAGATTTGTATCGACTCTCCCCTTTTTTTGTAGGAGAGTTT
>Ga0179593_1655367_pt1 | contig 11262 bp, 10 predicted proteins | sample CZODoug2_1_08_16_FD_185931 | JGI IMG/M metagenome (GOLD analysis project Ga0179593, IMG submission 185931) | Vadose zone soil fungal communities from Angelo Coast Range Reserve, California, USA - CZODoug2_1_08_16fungal (PacBio error correction) | ecosystem: Environmental > Terrestrial > Soil >... | reverse complement strand
TAAGCGAAGAGTGATGTGGGGTTTTTCCTCCCCTCGAGCACGTAGGACAAATCACCCTCAATTAAGTTGGTGGGAAGGAATTGTTTTTGGCGCTCCTCTCTGAGATAGTTCCTTTTTTCTTGGTCGTTGATCTTTTTTTCCCGCTTCACCTACACTTCTTCGCCTTTGGAAGGTCGCCTCAGCTCCGGTTCGGGGAGTCATTTGCTTACCTGGAAACTCCATCTACGCTCGTTGGTGGTACCCCCTTTCTCCCGCCTCCCCGATATTATTCACCGTTGCCGCGGCTCGGATCCTTAGTAGACGCAGTCACCTTAAGAACCAGTCGTCTCACCTCCCTCCTCTCCGTTGATCCGCCTCGGTCATATGCTTGATGTGGGATATCCGGCTTCCCTCCTTTCACGCTCTCACTTAAACCGAGCCCTGTTTTCCCCTTCAAGTTTTTTCTCCTCTTTTTCAGAAGTCTTTGCGAGTAAAGAGGTAGCCCTCGCTGCTTATCCGAGGCGTTTGCGCACGCGCTAGTCTCCTCCCTGTCCTTTTTTTCGTTTTCCCTGGCAAGCCCAGAGGAGGAGGACTTCCATTTTTCCAATTGAGGTCGACGAATCGGGATCCCCTCGGTCGGGCCAGGTGACGTCAGCGGCCTCGAATTCTCTTTTTTTTTCTCTCCTATAACTCGAAGCCGTATTTCCGGAATTGTGGCCAGTACACGACCTGTGTCTTTTCCTTTTTCGGCTGCCGGCAAAGCCTTGAGCGGACTATTTTTTCCGCTCCTTCGACTTTTTTGTAGAAATAGTTCTTCGCCGGTTGGTTCTCGTGGGTTGATCCGTCCTCCCCCGGCGGTCGAATTTTTTCGGGATCCTATTTTCTTCTTTTTCCACGCTCAACTGGATATCATGTCTCGGTGTGGCTTTTTCCTTGTGCACCCCTCCCATTTTCTTTTCCCCAAAGCCTTTGTACTCCGGTGTTTTGCCTTTTGATTTTGCCCCCGGTGAGTTTGCGCCGACGTTTCGATCCCAGTGCGCTTTTTGGTTGAAATAGAGGTTGCGTTTTTTCGATCCCCCGCTTTTTTTTCTGAAGATTGGGACCCGCCCTTGTGGCCCTCCTAAGCCCTCTTGCTCCCTCGCGTACCTTCCTTTCTGCCCCCCCCCTGAATGGAGATGTGGTTTGTGCCTTTCCGGGCCGTAGCGAGACCTCCTGCTTTTCCGACTCTTCTTTTTTATTTAGGAGCAGACTGCTTTCACGTTTTAAGTCTTCAGATGTGGGGATTGATCGGGTTCCCCTTTCTCCCCCCGGCGTCCGATGATTTTTTTTTCGTACTTCTTCCACTGCTTCATCGGAGGTGCTAAAGAAGATTCACCCACGTCCTTTTTTCAAGTCTTCCACACCCTCCTTTTCTCAGCCAACGAAGAAGTCGTTTGTAATCCTCCGGGTTCCGATTCTCTTCTTTTGATGTGTAAAGACGTTCCTTTTCCCCCTCTCCCCCCGAAGAGCGGAGCTGCTTGCGGTGGCCTTTTCCCCCTTTCTGATCGCCCAAAGAGCTGGCGCGGCCCTCCCTTGTACACTCTGAAAACCCTTCTGTTGGACCGACCGTGTGATTTTCAACAATTCCTTACTTTTTTTTTTTTGCCTGCGTTGTTCATGGAAAGCTGCAGTCTACGGCCCCGTGTTTTTGCTCTGGCGCCGTTACAGGCAATTTATTTTTCGGACCCTATGCAGAAGGGAGATCTACTCCGTTCTTTTTATTGCCTGATCGCCGCCGCCCGAGGGTCTCGCCGCCCCCCCCCCTTTCCGCGATGACTACTCCACTTTCCCAAGTCTCTTTCGAAGAACCCCTTCCTTTAAGGCCGATTCGCGAATCCGATCCGTGCCCCCTATTTGTCCACGGGTTCCAATGGGGGTTCATCTTTGGGCGTTCTTTCAATTTTCCTCCGTGAGGGGTCTCTTTTCTGTATATCCTGTTCCAGAAGAAAACTTCTTCGCGGGGATCCCTTGGTTTACCTCTCTCCCTCGAGAGACCACGGAAGATCTTTTTCTTTCCCCCCCAAAACTGTAAAGGGATCTTTCACGCCTTTTTTTGTTGCCGGTCTGCGGCGCGCCTTTCCCCGTCTAGTCTAGGATTAGGAGAAATGTGTAGGACGTTTTTTTTCCTTTTGCGACCCTTCTCTCCCCCCCCGGACTCTAGCTTTACTACTCTGTTGAGAGTATGGCCTTGCGATAGAGGTCCCCTCTTTCATCACCCCTTCTCCGACCCCCTTTTCGGGACGTCCGAGCTCACGCCTCCGGCCTGCGTTTTTTTTTGGGCTTAGATCCCCTTCCTCAGTTGCAGGGTGAGGATAAAGCCTTTTCTTCCTTCCCTCTCCCTTTGAATGTTCTAGGGCGAGCACGTCGCCCCCCCAACTTTCTCCCTTCCCTCCTTATCGTCCGAGATCTTTTGATCCTTTTCTGTGCCCAACTCCTTTTGCTACATTTAGGACAGACACTAATCTGCTTTGGTTCCCCCCCAGGTGGAACGCGCGGCCACTTTGCCAAGACTTTTCGGGCTTTTCTCCTTTCGGCCGGAGGACATGCGTGTAGTGGTGTGACTTCTCGTTGCTGTTTTTACTGCCTCGCGATGCCGACCCCCCGCCTTGTCCTGCGTGCTCCTTTTGGTCGGCGAGCCCGGTCGAGAGTCGTTTTTTTAATCTTTTCTTTCCTCATCGTAAGGGAAATGAGTCGTCTCGTCCGGGCGACCCTGTTTTTGCGTAGACGGTACCCTGCTTTCCACCTCCGGTCCCCCCCACCTGGTTGGAAAAATCCATTCTTCCCCCCCCTTCTGCGCGGTTCTCCCCTGTTAGCGTGTGCGTAGGGAGTGGTAGTCTTCTTGTGCGAAGAGAACGTTTGCTCCAACTCCAGATGCCAGCGGAGGAGGAGAGAACCTAGGTGTTTCTTCCCTCCCGTGCATACCATCGAGCGATGAAAGGTTCAACCCCCCCCCCTCCCCCCCAAACCCCACCCTCTCACACCCACAAAACCCCCCCTCTCCCAACCCCCCCGCCCAAAACCCCTCTCCCAAACCCCCCACCCCCCCCCCCCATCCCCCCCCCCCCCACCCCCCCCCCCCCCCCCCCCCCCAAGGAGAGTTGATTTTAATTCCTTCCCCCTTTCGGAAACCCCCCTCTCTTGTGCTGGTTTTCGATTTCCTTCGCGGGTTCTGCTTGAGCCCCCCCGCTTTTTTCTACTCTTCCCTTTTTTCCCATAATAAAAAGCAGTTTCCTGATCTTTCTCCTTTGTCACCGCTTCAATCCCCACCCTCCTTCCCTCTCTCGTTTCCTCCGACCTCCCAATAAATCCGTCTTTCCTTTTTCCTTTTTCCTTCCCCTTTCTCCCCTCAGCCCCCCGATGATGAGCAACCCCTTTGCTTTCTTCTGTGGTCAGGACAACGCTGTCCCGCGGCTCAAGGAGTTTAGTTCTCTTTTGGGATCGCCGAGTTCCGACTGGGGCCTCCCGCGACATCGTTCTCTTCCTGTCCTATCCCTCTTTTCCCACACGTCTAATGGGAAGCATATTAGTTCGGTCCCCCCCGGACACAAATGTCCTGTAAAATTATTTCACCCCGTGGAGGAGATCCACCTTTTTCGTTTTTTCTTTTATTTCCCTATGGATGAGGTAGTCATACCCCGTGAGAGATTATTCCAGTCTCGGGTGAGTTATTAGCCCGCGCAACTCTAGAAGACATACTCCTTTCCCCCCCCCCCCCCTATCGAAGATTATTTCATTGCTGTAGACCTTTTTTTTTACAGTTCTGTGGTTCTTCGCCCGTCACTCTGATCTCGGAGTTCTTTCCTCCCCCGCCTGGCGCGTCTTTTCTTTCTCTTTCAAATTTTCGAGTTGTCCTGCTAATAATCACCTGCCCCCCAACTGTCTTACCTGATCCATCGTTCCCCCTGCGGAAAGTTTGGCCTTCGCGACCTGGCCTTTTCTTGACTTCGACCTCCCGACCTCTTCGGAGTGCCGACCTACTTTTGATCTCCCCCCGAGTTCGACCTGACTATTTCTTCTTCGCGCGCCTCTTGACGCGCCCCGGGTGCTCCAAGGTGTTTGCCTTACTTTCATTCCCTCAGTTTGCTCGTGGTTCCGAGGTAGCACCAGCCGGTTTTTTTTTTCTTGGTCTCCTTTTCACTCCCAAATAAATGTTTCCAAAGCGAGGACCGGTCCTTTCTTTCTCTTCGACTTTTCTCTGTCCAAATGTTCTTAGGGAGGCACTTGAGTCTCCCGTAAGGGCCCTACTAGGACCGTTCCCTTTGCAGCATAGCCGCGTGCGACACGGGTGATGTTCGGAATCATTTCCGCCTTTTTCCTACCCCCTCGGGATATGAGGATCACTTCCGAAGCGTAGAAGTTCAAGGTTTCCTGTACAGGATCTGCGCGACCCTCACTGAGCGATTACATTGCTTGGTCCTTCAGCTTTTTTTTTTTCTTTTTCCTAGTAGGAGGAGGCTGTGTCTTTTTTTCTTTGCTTTTATCCAATACCAATCACTATCACGTGCTTCTGCTCCGCATCTCTTCCCTTCCCCCCCTTCCTTTTTTCCGGTTTGTTGTTCTCGAGATTCAGAAAGAGTTGCTTTTTCCTTTCCTACCCTCCTCCCGAGGAAAAAGACGTCAGCTTTTTTTCCGGGATAGCGCGCGCCTTTCTATTCGTTTTTCAGACTTTGATGTCTTCTTCCCTCCCAACCTGGCCTTATAGAAGTCGGTTCTTTTTGGAGCCCCCTTTACTTCGATGGTTTTTGAGTGAAGTGAACTGTGGCTCTAATTCTATGAGGGAAGTTTCTCCGTTCTATTCCCACCCTCCCAGCTCCGAGGACTGTATAATCCGTTAGTCTCTTCAGCAAAATGTGGTTCTTTCTCCCCTGGAGCTCTTCATAGGAATATGAGATTTGGTGGGAAGTGACCCCGTTCCTTCCCCCGAAGGCGGCTTGCGAACCTCGGGCCAATATTCACTAGTCTCCTTTTCAGTATGAATTCCGCCTTTCTTTCCGGTGATGGCGAGAAAATCTCTCGAGAGAGAACTCCGATCCCTGCTAGTTTTTTCTAGGAAAGAGCCCTTATTCCCCCCTCCCCTTACGCAGTTCGTACGAAGTAAAAGAACATGGGGCCTGGTCTTCTCCTTTTATAAAATTTATGGCTTGATCCTTTTCCCTAAGTTCTTTATTTTTTTCCCGGGTTGGGACAGTTTATTTGAGCGGAAAACCCCCCCCCCTTCCTAATTTCCTTGCGAATAGCTCCCCCCCTTCCAACCGAGAGAGAAGGGCCGCTGGCTTCACGCCCAAGAAAGATTTGAACGGTTTTCCTGCTTCCCTGGACCTCAAATTGAGTTTTTTTGCATCGGTGCTCGGTCAAATATTAGAGAAGGGGGGACATGACATTTGTCGGAGTTTCTCGTGAGGCCCGTCACTCGGTTGTGGTTTTCCCTTCCACTATCTTCGAGGCTCGCTTTTTCCCCTGGATTCATGCTCGGTTTAGCTGGTGCGTCCTCCCTGGCCCCATCTTCAAGTTTGTTCTTTTCCCCTTTCTTTTTGCTCCCCCCCCCCCTTTTCTTTTTTTAAGAGCCGCCGTAGAAGCCTCCCTTTTTTCGTCCGGGCGCAAGATGTCTTCCTTCTTTTGGTGAACTTCTCTCCCGACCCCTTTTTTTTTTAACCCGACCTGCGCTTTGGACTAGCCTAATTCTCCCCTGGCCCCTTTACGACTCGAGACTTGTTTTCTTTCAAATCCTTCGAGAAAAGATTTTTTGCATCTGCGTGCCGCTCTTCGACTGTGTCTAAAAGTCCCTTTCTTTCATTTTGGTCGGAGAAGAGTCCTCTTTTCCTCACCTTCTTCCCTTCCGATGTGTTTCCTTACCCCTTTGGGTCCTTTTTTCGTTTTTCGTCCCACGGGGTTTTCGATGTTTTCGGCCGTAAGGATTGCCCTCTTTAACGTTTTTCTCCACCCGCAGAATTCCCCGCTTTACGGACGGTCCCCCGCTCTTTCCACCACCCAGAGCTCACTTTTTCCTCTGCTTCCAAAGTTCTTGCCAAGCAGCATCGACCTCCGCTTTCCCCTCATGACTTTTTTTTTCAACCGCGAGGTGATCTTTGATTGGAGCTGTGAGCGGTGGCCTCCCTCTTGCTCGATCTCACAACTTTTCCCCCTCCCTTCCCACATCCGCGGCGCTACCACTTTTTTTTCCCCCCCTCAGCTTCCCTACCCCTTTTCCCCACAAGTACTAGGTTTTCCTTTTGTTGTTTTTTTGGAAGCGCGGGACGTCTTAAGCCCAAGAGTGCTCGGGGGCCTCTCGCTAGAGCCGACCCACGATTTTTTTTTCCGATTTTCCCCCCTTCCTTTCATTTCTATACCGGCTTTTTAGCCGACCCCCTCCCCCCCGTTTTTTTGGCCCCGGGCCCCCTCGGTTTTTTCCTCGAGTCCCCTTCCCCCCGACACGTCGAAGTCCCTATCACACCCTCGGCCCCGAAGTCAACCATTGCACCCTCCTCCTTTCCAGCCCTTGCAGACGATCGTGGCCACCGTCCTTTTTCTTCTGGAGGTCAATCGGAGAGGTTATTCGGCGCCACTGAATCCCTTGAGATGGATCCCTCCGACCTTGATTTACGTACGAAGAACGTTTGCCGCCCTTTTTCCCTCTCTGCTCCGCCCTATTGGCGAACGGAGATTTCTTTAAGGAGTGATCCCCTACCCTGTGTGCACTTGGCGAGCTCTACGACGACAAGGGGCGGAGGGTGATCCCCCATGGAACCCGTCGCGCCTTTTTTTCCAGTAGGAGAACTGTTGTCTTTTTTTATGCACAGGTTGCCTCTATCGAAACTCTCTCTCTTTTCTCCTCGGTGGGGATTCTCTTGTCTTTTTTATCTGCGAAGTCCACTCTCCCCTTCCACCACTCGCGCCACAGTGTACCCTCTTCTTTTTTTTTAATTCCAGTGTGCGTTCAGGCGCGCTCCTTAGCCCTTGGCGCTCCTTTACTTTACCGTTGTTGAGGATACACAATCCTTCCCGTCACTCCCCCCTTCTCAGTCTCTGAGCGAGTCTGCGTCCAAACACTTTTCTTACTTGCAGTCTCGTTGCAGTCGATCCTCGGGATTCCCGCCTTTTCGCCCTGGCTTCCCGACCTCCTCTCGAGGAAAAAACTTCTTTTTTCCTTCTTGCGTTCAGGGTGGACACGCTCTTTTCAGCGTTTTGATGGTTGACCCCGGCCGTGTAGTTGGCTTACTTTTTCTTTAGCTCTGGTTGTAGTAATTCATTCGCTTCTCCTAGAGCCCTTGTAGGTTGCTTTTCCTACGAATGTCTAGAGTCGAAGAGTCTGGATTCGTCCTCGTTTTGGGCGGCATCGGATTTTGGACCGTTGAACCTTTCCTTGAGAAATTGGAGAGACCCCTCCCAGCCACCCAAGAAAGCTTCCACCCCTTTTCATGTTCCATACAATTAGGACAAATTAATGGAGGTTTTTTTGTCCTCCTTCTTTTTCCCGGCAGCTTTTTCTTTGCTTTAGAAGAGCAGTTTTTTTTTGCCTAGAGCCTGTTTTTGACTTAAACCCCGCGAACCCTAAATCCCCCCGAGGATTGCTTAGTTTTTCCCCTCGATGTCAGCATTTCCAGTGTACTCGAGTTTCTTGATTTCGAAATTTCCTTTCACCATTTTCTCTTGAGGTGTGGAATTCCTTGCAGGACGTTGATGATGAGATAAGCACTGTTTCCTTTTTTCCCCCCCTACATCATAAAGACGTGCGTAAGCCTTTCCTCCCCCCCCCAATTTAACCCCCCACATATTCGCGCCATGATTCCGAGGGGGTCATTTCTTCCAGACCCCCTACCGATTTTTATTAAGATAGGCCGCTTTCCCTAATCTTTCTCAAAATCCTGGGAGAGACCATCGGTTCTGAACAACTCGCGAGTATGGGAAGGGGCCCATTAGGGTTTCTCCGGATGAGAGAGACCCCCCCCCCCCCCCCCTTGTACCTGCACTTCCCCAATAGAATAGGAATAGTTCCCCCACGCCCCATCTATTTTCCACAGCATCCCATGACGTCGTATTCCTTGTTTCAAATACACTACCGCCCCCCCCCCCCCTTCCTTCCCACGGGTGAATTTTATTTGCCCAACAGTTGCGGGCGCTTTAACTTCCAGTAGCAAGGGAGGAGGGAGACGTCTCTACTTTCTCCCCCCAAAAGGTTTAGGAGGGTTTCTCACCTTAGAAACCCACCCCACACGCGCCCTTCCCCCTCCCCCAATAGCGAAGACTTGTGGCTCTCGCCCCTTCCTCCCTTTCTTTCCCGACCCCGGACGGCACGGGACGGTTTTTCCGTCCTTGCGCTGCGGCGACGTCTGCTTCTTTCATTCCTTGCGTCACTGGTAGTCCGGGATTCCTTTTCACCCGCCCCGACCCTACTATCCGGAGAACGGTCGCACCTTCTCTGGAGACCGGCGCCGATTTTTCCCTTTTCCTTTCTTTGAAGTTTTTCCCCCTCTTCGTTTTTGATCGACGAGTCGTTTTTTTCATCCCCCCTAGTTGGCCTCCCCCATGACCTATGATCCTCCGCGCACCTACTCTTTCGAAATGGTATTACGAAGTGACCTTCCCCTCTTTTTTCAGTTTTCTTCAATCCAACGGGCGACTTGACCCTTGGGAAGACGGGTACCCCACCTCAACCCTGCTCCCCGGATCACAGAAGGAGTTCCTTATTTCTCTAAACCTTTCTTAACGAGTTTGAGAATAAGGAGTAGAAGACGGGATCCCTCCTCACCGGTTTCAGAGATTTTTGCCTCGCGCGTCACGGGTCAAGCCGTAACGCTTTTATCCTTTTTTCCTCACATGAAACGCAGGGGTTTTTACACGACTCCCTTCGAGAAGTTCAAGGGTGCCTAAGAGCTCTTCCGTCTCCACAGGTCGCTTAGATTTTCCCGGTCTTTAAACCCGGAGCGTAGTAATCCCGCTTGGTGCCTCGTGGCAGCGTATTTCCCCCCCTCCTACCACGCTGCAGCTTCGAATCGCCTTTTTCCTTCCTCCTTCTTGTGATCCCGCCCAGATTCGAAGAGCAGTTAGTTGGATTGGTATTACGCGGCTTCGGCCCCAGCCCCTCCCCTTGCGAGGGCCGAATCGTGGCCCTCGATGTCGATTTGGTGAATTGAGGTCTTTTTCGCGAGTTTCGTCATCCATCTCCCCCCCTTCCTGGGGTCCGGGAGCCTTCCTATCCCTGTTTTTTTTGCCGGGCGGGCACGGAGTCCGACACTTTCGAGACGGTGATTGTCTCGCCGATTCTCTGCCAAATTGCATTCCGTCTCTTCTTCGTCTTCCCTCTTAGCCCTGGCGAAGAAATGTGGCCCCCGACTAGCCAGGATCCGGTCTCGTGTCCTTGCGCTTGGAGTTTCTACCCTTCTTAAACATGAATTTCCCCGGCCCCCCTTTTTGTTATTTCCCCCGCTTACACGACTGTCTCTTTGAATTCCGAAGACGGACCTTTTGCCGGGGGATTTCTCTTCCCTAGGTCGAGCGTACTTCCTTCCGCCCCGGAGTTTTTTCATAGTGGCTGCTTTTCAGCCTAGTCATCACCCGACTTTTACTCGCCGCCATCCCCTTCCCCTTATTTGAGCCTTTCCCGGACTTTTCTGGAGGTCCCCCTTACATTTGGGATCTTGGTCTGCAGTTGATTCTTGAAGAGGCAGTAGAATCGAGTGGTCCTCTTTTGACTCTCCGGCGGTAAGAAGAGCTTTTCCCACTAAAAGCGATACCTGTTGCGTCTTTGTCGGAACCCCCCCCCCCCCCCCCTCCTTTGGGTCTTTTTCCCGCTGAGAAGACCCGGTTCTTATTTGTTTTCCCGAAATATTAGTCATTCCTTTTTTATAGTTGGTGAGACTTTCCTTCCCGGTTGAGAAGGTCGCTCCTCCGTCTAAGAAGCCCCTGGTTCTTTTGTTTTCCGGTGAGAGGTTTATCATACCCTGTTTGTGTGGGCCCCCCCCCTTTTTCTTGTCCCTCCCTTTCTTTGCTGCGGTGATGTTTGAGCGCCCGCTCCTTTTCGCGGTGGGAAATAGGATCGGCTGTCTCGTTTTTTCCGTCTGAAGATGGTTTTCCGCCCCTCTCTCTTTTTTTTCCCCCTCGACTTCAGACAGCTGAATACCCGTCCCCTCCCTCGTCTTGTATGACCACCCCATGGCGATCCCCCCCCCTGTGAGGAATAAGTTTGCCGTAGGTCCTCACGGCTTTTTTGACCCCCTAGGGAGTGTTATGTCTTTTTTTTCGAAGACGCGACCCTTGCGGACGTCATATCTCCTTTCATTTTTCATTTTTCGAATGGTGGCTTCGTCCCCCCTCTCTTTTCCCCGGGCGTCTATGATGTAGGCAGTCTTTTTTCCCACTCTTTTGAACGAGGCTTTCGCTCAAGCAGAAGACCCCTCCTACCTTCCCTCCATTTCGCCCAAAAGAGAGTTTTGTTTTCTCTCCCTTCTTTTTCCGCCGTGTCAGAAGCTTTGCCCCCTGAAGCCCCGCTCCCGATGTTATCTGGGTGTACCCCTCCTTTTTGATCTCTCAGAAGAATCTCCCTTTTCTCTTGTTTTTTTTGCCCCTCACACGTGGATAGATCGCACCTTTTTTTTTTCGCTTCCCAAATCCACGAGTCTTCATTTTAGCCAACCTAGGAAGTGCCAGAACTTGTCTTTTTCCCCGCCTTTTTTTTTGAGGGCGGTAGTGGTGTTTTGAATCGCTTTACTTCTACGCCAAGGTGCTATTGAGCGCGGTCGACTTCTTTCTCCCGCCACCTTGATGACAGCCCTGTGCTTCCTCCTCCCCCCCCTTTCCCCCCCCTCTTCCCCCCTTTTTTGGCTTGTTTGCAGCCGACCCCCCGACTGGACTGACCGGCTTCCTCTGCCGTATCCACAGAAATTCTCCCTTCTATTCCCCTCCGACACGGTCAACCCCTCAGTCTGATCCCGACCCTTTGCAAACCTTTTTTCCCGCGTCCACTTTTCCCCCCCTCCCTTCTTGAGTCCGGCGAAAAAAGGTTTTTTTCGCCCCCTCAGGTTCTTTTTTTTCTAACGATAGACGTCCGACCCACTTTTTTGTCCTTTGGGGGATCAGGTTTGGGAGGACGTGCTCGCCCTTGACCCCCGGCGAGGGATCGTTTTTCTTGTTCTCCAGTTTTCCGGTGAAGCTACGCCTGAGCGTCAGGGCCCCTGCGCGCGCATGCTGCAGGGTTAGTTTAGGAAGTCAGGAGAACCTTTCCTTCCCTCCTTCAGCTTTTTCACTCCC
>Ga0179593_1580986_pt1 | contig 11262 bp, 12 predicted proteins | sample CZODoug2_1_08_16_FD_185931 | JGI IMG/M metagenome (GOLD analysis project Ga0179593, IMG submission 185931) | Vadose zone soil fungal communities from Angelo Coast Range Reserve, California, USA - CZODoug2_1_08_16fungal (PacBio error correction) | ecosystem: Environmental > Terrestrial > Soil >... | reverse complement strand
TCTCCGGGGTTCTTGCGATGAATGTTTCTTCCCCTCCCAACTTCCCAGAGGAACACCCCTCTTGGGGTTCCCCTTTCCCTTAGCTCGACCGGTCTCGGCTTCGAGCTTTTTTATCCCTTCTTTACGCGATAAACCTTTTTTTCTTTTCACACCCTTCCCTGAGAATTTTTTTTCCCCATTCGGCGGTTTCCCCTCACCCCTCCCCGGAGCCCGAGAGTCTCGGATAAGGACCAGGTTAGAAATGTTCTTCCTCCAGCTGAGAGCCCCTACCCCTTTTGGAGCCTCGGCGAATAATTTCTGCGATGTAGCAAGGTCTGCCTCGCCGCCCCTTTTTTCCATCGGGAAGATCTCCCCCCCCTGGTGGGAGTCTTCTTGGCCTTCTCTTCTCCTTCCCCCGGTCTTATTTTTTCCACAGCCCTTCCTTTGGGCTGAAAAGACTCTCTCTTTCTTTTTCGCCCCAAAGCTTGTTGTTTCGTTAGAGCCCTTCACCTTTCGCGACTTTCTAATTTCCTTCGTTCAGATGCCTCGCAGTCGATTTATCTGTCAGTTTCCCCTTCATATGTGCAAGGTTTTTCTCGAGCTTTTCGCCTGATCTTCCGGCCTTTATCTCGATTCTTCTCAGGCTTTTTCCGCGATTGTCAGATACAATGAGACCTCCTTTTCTTCCAGTTTTCGCAAGGGATTTCCCCTCACTTAGTTCTACGAACCCTCAGCGCCGCGAATTTTACATGACTACGGCAGTGAAGAATTTTCTTTGTGGCCTTCCCGCACTTCTGGGAATTTTTCCTTCAAGTCAACTTAACGAGCTCCCCATCTTCGGCACGCGCACTCCTCGATCGAAGCCCTCCGCCCCGTAAATTTTCCTTTTCAGATCTCTTGCGAACTTCCAGACGGCCGTTCGACTTCCCCTGTGCTTTCACACTGGATACGATCGCGATTTTTTCTCCGACTCCTTTTTCGGCAAGGAAGTTCCCTTCTCTCGATTTAGTATTTTCTTTTCCGAGCACATTGTGCCTCGCTAACCAGCAGAGTTGTCCATGGCTGAGAAAGCGGTTCTCCTTCGCTCTCTCCCTCTAATCCGGGGAGTCCCCCCCCCCTCCCCAACCGTAATGCCTCCGCCGAGTTTCGGTGGATAGTAGGACCTGTTTCCTTCCCGAGACTGCGGGCGACCTCCTAGGCCTGCGTTGGGATTCCCTCTCCTTTTATAGTTCGAATTCCCCACCCAAAAACAACAACCACACCACCAAACCCCCCCCCCAAAACCCACCCCCCAAACCCCCACAACCCCCCCCCCCCAAACCCCCCCCCCACACCCCCCCCCCCACCCAAAAAAAACCACCCACCCCACAAAAACCAAACCCCCCAAAACCCCCCACCAAACCCCCCCCCAACAACCCCCAACCCCCCACAACCACAGCTTTCCCATCCCCGGCCAGTTCCCTTCAGGCGCGGGATCTGTTTTCAACCTCTTGTAATCCCTTCAACCTCGTTTCGCGTTTAGGATGACTTCCCTCGCACCTTTTCTGCCCTGATTCTCTTGACCGAGAACCCTCTCCCCCCCTTTCCCTCCTTAATACTTCTTAGAGTTCTGTTTCCGATCATGGACGTCTACCGAAGGTTGTTCTGCTCCGCCCCGGCTCTCTTCCGTCTTTAAAAGGGCTCCCCGGTTTTGCCCCCGAGTTCTCCTACCGCGCGTTCCTTTTTTTGGAGTTAGGAGTTTGTTTTTGAGGTTCCAAGGCTGATTGCGTTCTTGTGCCGGTTCTTTTCTAAAACAAGTCCCTTTCGATTTCTCCTCGAACCTTCAGAATATCTTTCCCACATGAAGACCCGCAGATTTCCTTGCTTCCTTAGTGATGGCCCCTTCTTCCAGCATTCCTCTATGGATTTTGGTGATACGCCCTGTTAGAGCGCTTCGTCTTCTAGCCGGCACCCTCGTTTTTCTTTCCAGACCCTCCCCTCCCCCGCGACCCCCCTCCGCCTTTCTCTTTGCCGAAAACCTTTCATTTTCTAAACAAACTCGCCCGATGAAATGTTTTGCAACAAAGTTCTTTCCTTTCTCAGCTGCAGCTTCCTCCTTTTTGCCGGCAAGCTTTTCGACGGTTCGGCTTTATTGTAATCGGGGCCGCTCTCGCAGCTTGACCTCGTGAAGGGCCCTTTATGCACCGCGCTTCCGAGTCTGGGTTGCTCCGGGTCAGCAAGCCAACTTGCGGGACTCCCCGGGCTCTAAAGTTCTTTTTGCCTCTTCTCTGGTTGAGGACTTTTTTTCCGACTTCCCCCAGGTTCGGCTAAAATAGATCCCTCCTTTGGCCGACGGCTTTTCTCGCTCCCTTTTGCGCCCTTCCTCTGGTCTTTCTTTTGATCGCTTTCCCCCCCTCCCTTATCGGCTTTCCCCAGAGACTTCCCGGACGTTCCTCTGCTGCCCACGCTCCGAGCTTCCCTTTCTGGGCATTTTTATCCTGTGACCCTGACTTCCGAGGCCGCAGGTCCCCCGGATGCACATTCCTGGCGGCCTTCACCCCTTGGTCCCTTTCCCTGACAAGATGTCTGAGCCGACCCCCCCTACGGGTTTTTTTCGCCAAAATTTTTGGTGTTTTCTTTTACTACACCCTCATTGCGTTTGACTTCCCCCACGAATGCCGCCACATCCCGACTGGGATTTGCTCCTTCCCCTCCGACCGAATGTCTTCGTTTTGCTGGACCTCTGCCGCTCGCATGCTGATCGCCACGGAAGGGTCTTTCCCTTCTCGGGGCTAGACTAGTCTGGTTCTCCTTTCCACTGTTAATGGTTTTCTTTCCCGCGCTCTTTTTTCTCTACTCCCCGTAACGGTTTCCTTTTTAGCCGCCGCATTTAGTGCGGCAACAGTATACTGTTTTTGGTTTTTCTCGGTCATTTTCCCCCCTGGTTTTTTTCGACGTGACCTCCCTCGGCGAACGTGCCCGGGCGGCCTTATATTCGAGCGCAGTCCCTCCGGCCACACCTCTTTGTTCTCTCTCTCCTCGGGTATTTTTTTTCAGAGATCATTTTTGTGATCTGACTCTCCGTTGTTTGTTGTGGCGTCTTAGTTTTCTTCCCCCCCAAGATCGTCGCTTTTCCTCCTCTTCAAGACAAACCTCTTTTTGGTCTTAGATTTCCCTTTTCAATGTTTTCTTTCCGAATAGGTTTTTCCTCTTTTCGGCGATTTTCTTCTGTTACCAAGCCTCAAGAACTGCCCTCCCTTCCCACCCCGGGTTTTTTCCCTCGCCGTTTCCCCTTGGCGCAGTCCATCCCTTTAGGTCTCGTGAGCCCCAGTTTAGAACAGGGTTTTAAGACCCCCCTCTCTCTGCGAGCGGCCCCTTCCACATACATCCCCCCTTTCCTTTCGATTAAGACATTTTCATGGCGATGTTTCTTTGTCCAACTCTCAGTCTGCATCTTCGTGACTCTATCGGGTACCAGATTCCCTTTGTCTGGATGTGTTCGGGTCATGTCCTTCTTCGGTGTTTCGATCCTTTCAGCATTAGCCTAGTACTCGGCTCACTCCCTTACCGGTCGTTGTAGCCTTGTTCTACCTTTTGGCGATCTTTCTCTGTGACCCTTTCCGGCTTTTGAGATTTCGCGTTCAGATGGCCAATCCTCCTTTTTCTTTCAGGGGTTCTTCGCAAAGTCCTTCCTTTTTCCTTTCTAGAGCTCTTCTCTTCTCAAGGCTTTTTTTTTCGTCGGATTCTCCTGAGGCCTTTTTCGGAGGCCCCATGATCGAGACTCCTCCAGTTGATGACACTTCCCCCCCAGCGAGATTTGTCCGGGAACTTGATCTCCCCCCTTTCAGCAACCGGGGGGATTTTCTTTTTTCCCTTCCTCGCCGCACGCGAACTTTCCCAGGAGCGGCCGGCGTGTCTACCTTTCGAGAGGGGTCCCGTTTCCACCGGGTTTTTTTCCCCCGCCAGGATCAGTTTCAAAGGGATCCTTTTCTTGCCCGCGCCCCCCTCCAGCAGCTGCGTCCTCTCCCCCCCTATGTTTTTTTTTTGGGTGGTTTGTGGGTTTCTCCTTGTTTCTTTCTCAGTCAGACCGTTCCTTAAGGTCTTTCTTGACACTTTGTGCCCCCCTGTATCTGATTTCTCTTTTTTAGCAAGAATATTTTCCCTTCTTGACCATTCTTTGATGGTGCTTCCCTTCCCCCTCCTCGAGGTTTCTAACGCGCAGCGCAATTTTGGCAGCTCCTCCTCTGGTAACGATTTCTCCCCTGATAGCGCCCTCAACCCGGGAGCCTTCCCCCCTCCCATACGCGCTTCCTGCTTGAGGCTTCTCTGAGATATTTGCGAGAGCGCGAGGACAAGGTTGATTTCCCGGCGTTGGGAGGTTATCCGGCTCGCTTTCGCCGAAGCTCCTCACGGCTTTCCCCGCGGGTGGTCCTTTGCCAAACTTCCCCCCATCCGAGCGCTCGCTTTGCGGAGTCTTCCCCCTCATGATTCATGTCTTTCTTCCCCGCGAAAAACGCTTTTTCCGGCCGTTTTATGTGAAATCTGCGTTTTTTCCCCCCAGATCCTTTTGGTGATCGCCGACCTCGAAGGGTCTTTTTCGGGTTTATAAAAGGGTCTTTTTTTCGGTTTTTCCTTTGTTAGACTTCCGTTGGCCTGGCAGCTTAGGGAGCTTTTTTCGCTGTTTGGGCATGCCTAGGTGGACCCTTTCCAACAGTTCTCTTTTCCTTCACGAAACGTTCCCCTCTCCCCTTGACTATGCAATTTTTTCTTCGTTGAGTAGTGCTTTTTTTTTAAGGAGTGTTTTCTTGATAGATTTGCCGGGCGGGTTTTTTCTCCGTCTTCTCGGGTGAGCTTCACCCTTTTCCTTAGCCCATCCGCGAAGGAAGCTGGTCCTTCCTCGGCAAAGCCCGATTTCTTTCAACCCCCCCCCCCCTCCCCCCCCCTAATCGATACTGATCTTTTTGTAGAGAGTTTCTCTGAATTCCCTCTTGCGATTGGCCTTCTTCGTTGGCTGCTCTTTCTCTTTCTGTCGAGGGTGCGTGCTGCCAAAATGTCTCTTGAACCCGGAGCTGCATTACTTTTTCCGGTTTAGCGGGAGGGACGCCAGTTATACCGCCGGCCGATTAAGTTCTTTCAGTCGAGGTTTTTTCTTTTAAGTGGCTGCAACATTTCTTCGACTTTTCGCGTCCCTTCTGTCCTCTGGTTGTCTTCTCTTGTGCTCAGAGAACTTTTTTCTGATCGGGCTTTTTCTTTTCGCATCTCCCCCTGCTCCCACCTTCTCCTCTTAGATTCCCGTTCCGGTGACCCTTTTTTGGCTTTTCTTAAAGCGCGCACAGGGCCCATCCCTGGGCGTAGGTAATTCCAGAGATCCACCACAGTCTCTTTTTTTTTGGCGCCCCCATTGACGCGGCGCTATCCCACAAACTCTCTGCGGTTTTTCTGGGCCTCTACGGTTCCTTCCTGTCCACCGACCCCTTTTTTACCCATCTTCTCTTCCGGTAATCCCCTTGGCGGGGAGTTTTCTACAGTTTCCCTTGATCTCTAGCTTTTTCTGCCGTCCTCCAAATGTCGGTGTGGTTTTCGAGCCCTCTCTTTAGACCCCTTTTTTTTTCGATGCCGCATTACAAAGGGAGTGGATAGTTTTTTTTCCTTTTCAATGACTTTTTTCCTCTGACAGGAGTTCTGGAGGCGGACAGTTTTATTGGTCCTCGGTTCTCTTATCTAGGTTTCCCATCAGAGCCTCTCCTTCCTCCCCCGAGATTTGATATCTGCGCCTCCTCCGGTCCTTACAAGTTTTCTCCACCCCTTTGCCCTAGTGACCTCTATCCTTCCCGCGACTATGTAAGAACTCTCCCTATAGAACGTTGAGAGAATTGGTTCCCCCCTGTCACCCAAGATTAGAGTCTGAATGATTTCTAGTAAAGCCCCTGGGGTCTCCCCTCCTTTCCCTTGAGCCTTCTCCGAGGTTCTTTTTGAAACTCCGTGATCGTCTATGGCTCTGTCCCCTGAGTAACATCCAAAGATTCTTCTGCCTATTTGAAGTTTCTAGTCTTGTGGCTTTTCATCTGACTTATTTCGAACTCCTTTAATGTCTTTATAGCTCCAAAGTTCCCTATCTCTTTTCCGGAATTTTGTCACCTTTTCAGGTCCTCTCAGCCTGAGATTCGAGGTACCTTTTATGATGTGTCCCTATGTAGTCCTTCCTTTTTCTCCTTATTTCGCCAGTTTTATTTGGAAATTATCTCTTTAGGAGGTTTATCTCCTTTCTTGGAAAGCCTCCTTCTTCATTTGCTCCTGCGAGCACTAGGATTTTTTGTTATTCCTTTTTTTTCTGAGAGTCCCTTTTCTGTTAGATTTTTGAGAGCTCTTAGGTTCAGCGTGGGCTTGAGTCATGACCTTTTCTGTTTCTTTCTCTTTTGTTCACTTCAGCTTAGGGACTTGTAGGAGGTATAATAGAATCTCCGTCTAGGTCTTTCGTTCAACGCCTTCAGAAATTAATACAGGATTATTTTCTCCCGAAACTTCCGTCGTACTTTTGCCATCTCTCGTTCTTTTTTTCTTTTTCCTTGTCCCTCCTCAGAAATCTCAAGAACCCTTTGACCAGAGCTTCCCGCTCTCTTTCGGGCTTTTTTTTCCTCAGCCCCCCCCTTCTTGATTTCCCCTCTCGCATAAGTTTCCTCCCTTTTTTCTCACATCCTCGAAATCTTAGAAGCAGGCGTTTTTCAGTTCGTACTCCCCTTCAGTAGCTTCTTTCCCTTTTGTGAAACCCCTTTTGTTATCAACACCTTCTTCGTTATTTTTTTCTTCCTTGCTTTTTTCCCCCTGAGATTTTTTTCTCTTTTTTCAGATCCCTTCCCCCTATCGAGCTTTCCTGAGATGGGAATCCCCTTCAGACTTGGTAAACTCCCTCGATCAATTCCCTCATTCCTTCTCCCTTTTGCGTTCTCATGGTCTTTTAATCACTTCCCCTCTTTGGGCGAGACCCGTTTGAGTTTCTTTGTAGGATCCTTCCTATACTGAACCACTCCCTCCCTCATCTTCCTCCTCGATTTTCTGTCGCAATCTTGTAATGGCCCAAACGCTCCCTTTATATCTAGGTGGTTTTTTTCCTCTATACTTGCGTTAGTCTCCCAACAGGAACAGCTTCTTTCAAAGGATCCTCTTTTCAATTTTGTTCCTATTGAGTTTTCCTATGTTTCCCCCTTCTTACGAGGCATTTATACTCCTACATCCCTCCCTTGCGCAGGCTCTTTCCCTGAGCATGATTCCTTTTTGAACCCAGCGATGCAGGGCGCTCTGCTGGCGCTATGGCGCGTGTCCCCTGAGGATTTCCCCGGGAGATTTTCAACCCTCCTTTTCCCATTATCGAAGCCTCCGCAAAGGCCCAAAGAGTTTGGCCATCTTCCCCTCCCCGGACGTCGCAGATTTTTCTGACATTGAGGTTTTTTCGGAGGTGACTCCTTTGGCGAACTTGCGTGGAGGCAGGTATCCCGGGCGAGTTTTTTTTTTCAGAGTTCGCCTTCCCCGATGTTTTGAGTTACCCGAGCCCTGCTGAGCATGCGCTTTATTGTCAGGCCTCCCGAGACTTCAAAAACCCTCAGAGCCTCTTTTTCATCCCTCGCGAGCGGGCCCTATTTTGCGGAGGCGGGTGCCCGCTTCGGGCCCCCCCGTTGACGGGCAGGCGCCGCCTGGCTTTCTGGAGTCCTCACCCTTCTGATTTCCGCTGAAACTGAGTTCGTTCCATCTGCCGGGTGGGTCATTAACCTTTTGGTTAACCTTTTTTGTTTTCCAGTTCCCTTCCCTCCTTGTTTTCTTGATCTTTCGTTTCTTCCCCCTTTTTTTTTCTTTTTGTCTCTCGCCTTTTTGGAATTTCTTTCGCGCTTTCTCCTTTGCGCGATCTCCTTTTTCGAAATCTCCGGCTCCTGTACTCATTCTTGAGTTTCCGACACTTTCTCCTCTGAAACTCGAAAGTTTCTAAGTTTTTTCGGACGATTACTTCGGCCTCCTATCCCGAGATTAAAAGTCCTTTTTGGAGTTCCCCAAGAAGACCGTCTTCCTCCCCCTCTCAGATTTTTCAAGACCTTCTCGTCTTTCCCCCCCCCCATGAATTTCGTTCTCTCTTTTTAGACTTGAATGGACCCGATCCTCCATAACGTCCCTTTGTCCTGTTTCAGATCTCCCCTCTCCCTTGGCTTCCAGTCCCTGAGGTCCCTTGTTTGACAAAGTTTTCCCTCTTTTTCTAGCCGCTTTTTTTCTTGGAAGTTTCTTTTTGGCCCTAAGTTCCGTTTCCTTTAGAACCTTTTTTTTTTTTTTTGCTAGCTTCTTTTGCAGTCGGTTTTTTTTTCTTTAGATCCCTTCTTGAGGCGCGTCCAGTCTCTTCGTCGTTTCTCCTTTTTTTTTTTATCTTTCTTCTTTTTGCATACTCCCCTCTCTTTCTCCGCGAAGACTGTCTTCCTGATCTCCTCTTACGTTTGATTTCCCCCCCTCATTTTCTATAAGAAAAACAGTGGTAGTTTTCCTCGACAGGATTCTGTTTTTTTTTCTCGATGAGCTCCTTTTTTTTTCGTTGTTTGTTGTTGATATTTCTTTGCCCTTCTATAGTCCGTTATGCTTCTTCCTCTGTAAAAGAGTATTTGGAGGCCCTCTTTCGAATAGAAGATCTTTCTCCTTTCGAAGGTATCGTTCGGTCTAGGTGAGTCACTCCCCCTCTCAACTATCTCGAGTTCCGGAACGAATTAGATTTTTCAAAAGGCTTGAGCCAGTTCTAAGTTCTTCTTTTAGGTTCCTCTATTCCTGGTCTCTTCTCAAGTCCTATGAGTTTTTTCCCTATGAGAACTCCGGTTTGCGAGACAGCATGCGGCCTCCCTTTCTTTTATGTCTTTTCGAGCTTGCCTCTCTTTCGTCTGACGCTTTAGACCCTTCTCCTGCCCAGTTTCTTTTGCATTTCGTTTTCTTTCCCCTTGTGTATGAGCCCCCCTCCCGGGACAGCCGACCCCTCTCGTCTTTTCAAAGTCTTTCTCTTTTTTTTGTCGCCCCCCCCTCTGTCTTTTTTAGTTCTTTTCCCCCTAACTGGCTCTCCGTAAGGGGCGAAGGTCGCGTTGAACTTTTTTGATTTATGTGGTACCCCTGCAACGGTACTTTCCTTTTTGAGTTCTGATTGTGGGGTTTTCGTTCGGACGGATTTTTTCTTTTTCGACTGAATTTAACTTTCCGAGAAGACGATCCCCTTTTTTTTGGTAGCGCGAACGCAGCGTTCCCTTTTAGGGCATGAGTTTTTTCCCTCCACTTGGCTCTTTCCGACCCCTTTTTACTGAGCTTTGTAGGCGTATTGGAATGACGGTCTCTCTCCTCCGGGATTGGTTTTTCACCGTGGACGGTTCCCGGGCATCTTTAGGTCTCTCCCGGCGAGTCCTCCAGTAGTTTTTTCAGTTCTTACTCCCCCCCCCTGCCCCCGGCCGCCGGTCGCGGACAGATTGTTCCAATCTTAGATTAGGATGTGATTTCCACACCCGAGTTTTTTCTATCTTTTTTCTTTTTTCTTGCCGTGACCTTTTTTTTTGTCCCTCTCGGGTTTTTCTGCGTCCGACGGCCAAACCATTTTTTTTTTGGAGATGGCGAGAGACCCTTTCTTCCTCTTTTTTCGCAGAACCTCTTTCCTTCGTCCCCCTCCTCCTGGGCATGCCTCACTAGATTCCCTTGGGTAGGTTCTCCAATCTTGGCGAAGGCCCTTCGGTACCCTTCTTTTCGGCAAATTTTTCTTTTTCAGGCTTAGCCTCCTCAAGCCCCCCTCCCCCGCATTTTCGGCCGCGTTTTTTTTTAGAAGAGGGTACTTTCCCCGACCTCTGCTCGCCACGTTTTTCCCGATCTGGATTTTTTCCCCCTACCCTTTTTTTCCAAAAGTGAACGTCTCCACCCTTCTCTTCTCGATCTGTTTTTTCTTTTTAGTGGTCTTCACCCCAGATTTTCCCCCAGGTCCTCTTTAAGACGTTTTCCCTTCTAAAGGGCGGCGATCCTTTGGAACTTGAGCATTTTTGTTTTTTCGCGGGCCGTCTTTTGGTGCTGGAGGATTCTTCTTGATCCTCTTGCCGGTATATTTTTTTTTTTCAATCCCCTGCCTTCTTTTTCTCCCCCAGCCCCTTCCCATTTCCCCCGACCATGAACCGCAGCTTTCTGTCTTATTTTTCCACGTTCTTTCGGGGCTCTTCCCGGGAGCCGGTCTTTTTTTTGCTTCTAGTTTTTTTTTTTTTTTATATATGAATGTGGTTCGCACCCGCGTTTTCTTTCCTTTGCGACCCTCCCTCTGTCTTTTTACACCGACGTGCCTTTTTTTAGAACACTTTTTTTGCAGAATCCCTCCTGTCGGGACTTTTTTCGAGACCGGCTACGGTTTTTCCCTTCTCTCGTCGCCCTCGCTTCTTTTTCAGTTTTAAACCATTCGTTTTCCCAACTTTACCATTTTTTGGACCTTCTTTCGGGACGCCCCGTTTTCGACGGCCTCTTCTTTTCTTCAGGGCTAGTTCGTTCTTTATTTTTCTGATTTCCTGAGAATTTTTCTTTCCTTAAGACTATTCCCTGGCCTCCTCTTATTTTTTTTTTCGTCTTTTACAAGTCTTTTTCCCATTTCGTATGGGCGTTCGTTTCCTGGACTTTTTTTTTTAGGTCTAGATTTTTTTTCGACAAGCTGGCGTGCTCTTTTCCGTAAATTTTTCCCTCTTGGAAGAGTTTTTTTTTCCACCCGAGGAGCGGCTCTTCATTAACCCGCGGCGAATCAGCTTTTTTCTCCTTCCTTTCATTTTTTTCCTAACCTCTCTCCCCTCCTCTCCAGCTTTGTAACCGGTCGGCTTTCCCCACGAGACTCCCTCCATGTTGTACTCCTCCGGTTCAAATCCTCTCGTTCGGACCTAATGCCTACCCTCCCAATTTTTGGAAGGGATTCTTCCAGCAACCGAGGCGTCTTCCCTGGTGACATGGTGACATTCCGCCGTTTCCCCTTCGCTGAGAGCCTTCTTCCTCCTATCGCCAAAGGTAGGGCTCTGCCTTCGCCCTTTTTTGTCTTTGTTTCCCTTCCTTCTTAGCCGACGTTCGGCACGTTATTCTCCCTGCGGGTCCTTCTTTATTGGGAGTGTATCTTCACTTTTTTCAGAAGTTTGAGCGCCACCCAGGAGCCTTCCTGGCCGTTGTTTCTTTTCTTTTTCTTTTTCTTTGCGCAGTGATCATCCTCTCTTTCTCATGCTACGTGCTTCGCTTTCTCAGGATCCTTTAGTTTTTTTTGAATTTTTCCATCGGGTCACTCTAGGCCGATTT
>Ga0179593_1493568_pt1 | contig 11262 bp, 14 predicted proteins | sample CZODoug2_1_08_16_FD_185931 | JGI IMG/M metagenome (GOLD analysis project Ga0179593, IMG submission 185931) | Vadose zone soil fungal communities from Angelo Coast Range Reserve, California, USA - CZODoug2_1_08_16fungal (PacBio error correction) | ecosystem: Environmental > Terrestrial > Soil >... | reverse complement strand
ATAACGTTTAAGGTTTTTTCCTGTGAGTTAACTTCTTTGACGAAATGAATTTTTGCAGACGATTAAGGTGTGCCGATAAAGCCTGGCTTCACAGTTTTCCGTTCTGGGTTAGGCCCCTTCAGGTTCTTTTCCTTTTCGAGCGTAACCCCCTTTTCTTTCCAGTGGTGACTCTCTCCTCAATTGAATAAATTAATTTGCCGATAATTGAGCCTCCCCACCTGCCCGCAAGGTTTTTCTTCTTTGAATTTTGTAATTTGGAAATCCGGTTTCTTTCCCCAGTTTGAGTTCCCGACCTCCTTTTTGTTGTTTGTTTGAACATGGTCCTCCGTCAGACAAGTCTTCGCACTTCCAGTTCCCTCCCCCCCCACATTTTATTTTCTTCCCTCCGCCTTGATTTTAGCGTGAGTTGTTCTTCTTTTCTCCCTTGATTCTTCCCGCATTAGCGAATTACGCGTTCTTCTGAACTCCCTTGTCCCCCAGTCACTCGTTGCTTCACAACCTTGCCTTTTTTTTTTCCTCGTGAGACTTACTGTCATTTAGTCCCCCGATCTGGAGACATGGCGCGTCTTGATCCCTCCCTTGCATGAATTCCTTATCAATGCGATTTGCACATTTCTTCTATTTGACTTTTTTTTATGATTTGTTTCCTTGGCCTTTCTTCTTTCTTTTTGCAACTTTTTCCTTTTGCCGATTTTCGGACGTCCAACCCTTCCCCTTTAGATTAACCTTTGCGCGCATGGACGGTTCCTCTTACACACTACTTCGTTTGAGTTAGGTACCCGTTCGGCTCTCTTTTGATTTGCTCCTTTTTCTTTTATGCGTCAACTTTTCCTGTTCGTAACCCCTTCAACTTTTTTCCATGTGTCTTCAGCTCGGGAGATTAGATCCGGATGGGATCCTGAGTTTGTCCCTGACTTGATCCGGCGTTTAAGTATGCTTCTCTTCTGCTCCCTTCGAGATTTTTGTTTAATTTCTCTTTTTACCCCCCTTTTTACTTTCCGATTGTTGTTGCGCCCTTTTTCCCTTTGGTTTTTTTACCACGTGTCCAATCTTCTTCCTGCGTGGCCTTCCTTACATACCTTTTCTCTCTTTTCCTACGTTAAGGTTTTCTCCGGATTTAGTAGACTACGTCAAGATTTTCCGTTTTTTTTTCTTTTTCTTCGTGCCTCTGGCATCCTCTGATTTTTTCCTTTTTTAGCCGCTTTTTCTTTCTTCAAGTGCACTTCCATCCTAAAGTAACGCTTATCCTATTACCCCAAGCTTTTCCCCTCGAGATTCTGCCCTTCCCCCCCAACCCTTGCCTCCGCTTCTTTTTGGTTGCTCAGCTCGCTCTTCCCTTCGGATGCTTCTCTATGTATTTTCTACAGGCTTCCCCTCGTGTTCCGCCTATTCAGATTTCCTTCCCCGGAATACCTTGCAACCCTTGCCAGAGCGTCTCGCGGCCACTTTCTAGTACGCTCGCTCTCATGTAGCGGAAATAACCTACCCCTGGGTTGTCTTAACGTTCCCTCAAATTTTTGAGCGGGTTAAACTAGCCCTAAAAAGCTGTTATTCGTTTCCTTTGAACCCCTCAGTTTTCGTCCCCTGATTTCACCCTCACGGACCCACAGTTTCTTGTTTCTCTTAAAATCCCGCTTACCGTCGCCCTGGATCTTCCCTTTCTTTACTCCCTCAGTTCCTTTTTTATTTTTAGACCATTTTTTCCCCCGACCCCAACGGTGGCCTTATCTAGTACCCAGGGTGATTTTCCGGGTTCCGCTCCCAGTTGATTCATTTAACCCCCAACCTCCTTGATCAGGCGTTCCTTCCTTGCTTCTCGGCTCCCACTCCTTTTTCAACCCCTTGCCATGACAATGCACTTAATTACGCTCTCCCCTTCCCCTCGCAGTTTTTCTTTCTCCCACAACTTCCCGGGCATAAGCCCCCAATCTTTTTGAACGGAGAACTGATGACCCTCTGGCGATCTTTTACCCCGACCCTTTTTTGCCCCCTAATATTCAAGTACGACGCTTACTCCTTTTTCCCCTTTATTATCGAGGATTACCCAGCTTTGTCGGCCTCTCCTTTATGACCCCCCTTTCTTAGTCTCCCTTCCAGAATTCTATTCCAACCGTTCTTCAACTTCTTTATCCCCCCTAGAGTAGACTGCATACGTTTAGAGAAACGAACAATCGTCGGACATATATCCTACAGTGTACATTTTTTCCTTCGATCAGTCCTAGCATATCCTTTTTCCTCCCTTTTTTTTTTTTATATACCTTCAGAGGAACTTCATCGCCTACTACTTGTGTGATTTTCTTTTCCCCTTGAGTTATCCTTTCCCCTCCCGTTTTCACGCTTTTTCGCTCCTTGGCTCCTTAAGATACTGCAATTAAACCCCCTCTGAGTCATGGGCCAAGTAGTCCCCGAAAGACTCTTTGAACACCTTTTCCTATCTTGCCCGAAAAGCTCTTTCAAAAACTTTTCCTTGAACTTCTTAGCGCCTCCATAGTCTCCAGCACTGATACTTTTTCCCTCCTTTTTCTTTTGTCGGGTTTTCCTGCCTTGTCCGCTTCCCCTCCGATCGACTCGATGTTCTCCTTCCCACTCGAGGTTAAGGAACATTTTTTGCCGCGGGCCCGCAAATCCGAAATTCTCTTTCCAAGGTTCCCCACCTTGTTGAGTAGCGGGTCCATTTAAAATATATAAGAAAGCGTTTTTTGCTGTCCCCATCTTACCTTGTTATTTTTCTTCATTGCCCTGTATTTTTTTGTAGTTGTTCCTTTTCTCTCCCTCTCTGTAGAGAATTTTTGTTTTTTTGCTCAGTGAACGACCCCGCCCTCCCCACGCTCAGCTCCTCACTCCCCATTGGGTTCTTTTTTTCCTTTTTCCTTCCTCCCCAGATTCATCCCCCCCCCCCCCTCAGAGATTTTTTTTGTTCTGAGTGAGTTGCTATTTCAAGCCCATTAGAGGATGGAGTTCTGACCTACGTTTTCTCTTTCTATAGACTCTTTTTTCCCATTTTGCTATGTTCTTCTTGTCGCCCCCCCCCTTTTTCCCGATGGCCCCTTTTTCCCCCGCTCTCATGACTAAGGAATAGTGTGTATCCTCGGCCCCCCCCCAATTTTAATTCAAAAGGGTTCTCCCCTTGCTCGGCGCTTCGCTCCCTCCCCTTTGGGAGTTCCTCAAATTGTAAACTCATGCTTTACTTCGACCATAATGTTGGAACACAGCTGTTTTTCGACCCCCCCACTTCCCCCCCCCTCCGCTTCTCACGATTTTGCAACCCCCACCCCCCCTCCCCGTTGGGATACTCCCCTAGAGAGTGAAACCCACCCCCCCCTTGTCTACGTCCCCATTGCCACCCCGCCGATCAACGTTCCTTTCCTTCAATGCGACTTCTCCCTTTCCTACATAAGATCCCACAGCCGTTAACAGCCTCCGTTGCAACGTTGGCTGTAACATTTGGGTACTTCTATTGAATCTTCTGCAACCTACCGCGTTCAGGCCAAGCCGCAGACTCGGACGGTCTTTGCAAAACCCCTCCTGAGTGCGCCCAGGGTTTTGGCTTAACAGCCCTACCTGACTCTACCCTCGTCCCAAATCGCCGGTTTTGGCCATCCCTTTGCCGTTTTTCTCCTCTCGCCAAAACTTCCCACAACCCTCGGTACACACTCCAATCCTGCTTGTACTCTTTTTTCCATAAGAATTTTTTGCCCCCCCCAGTTGTGCCTGAGAATCTTTTTGAGCATTTTTTTGCCCACGTCCTCCAAATCTCCGTTCCTTTTTTCGACCAAACTTCACAGCCTCGTCCCCAGCCTCCCCCTCTTAAGAACAAACCTTCTTTTCTGTCTCCTCCTTCGGCCGTGCCAGCATACTGACCTCCCATTTTGTTGCTCCCCGTCCTCAGAGAATGAACTAGTAAGTAGACAGATCGTTTTTGACACGTACGTTCTCCCTGGAAGCATATGCAATTTCATGTTGTAATTCCCGCGGTTTTTTTCACCTTAAAATCTTTTCCCGCCCTCTTTCTTTCGATTTAATCAGACTCCAGTCGGCTAAGCGTCTTTCGCCAACCCTCAAATCCCCCCTTGCAGATCACGTTTTTTTTTACCCAATCAAGGCTTTTTTCTTTATGGGCTCTCATTTTATTTTGAGCCGCAACCCTCCTGGCCCCCTCGGCCCAACCCCCCCAAATCTCACCCGCCCCTTTTCTGGTCTTCCCTCACGCCACTGGTTTTCCCCGTAAAGCTTTTCTTTTCCTTTTACATCCTTAGCCTTCTGTTGCATAAAACATTTTTCCCCCCTTAATGACCTTTTCCTGGACCCTTTCTTTTCTCATTCTCTCTTCTTTTTTTTTTCCCATGTCCTTTTTTAGATAGATCTTTGTTCTCCCAAGCCTTCCCTGGCTACATTCATGGCTCTCCCTTTCTAGACTGTCCCCCTCTGGCCATCAACTGCTTTCACGCCTTCTGGGCACAATTTCTATCTGGTTTTTTTCTTATCAGATGGCCCTACTGTCTAATTCCCTCTTTCCTCCCCTCCTTTTGAGTCTTGCTCCTTCTTTTGAACTCCGGCTCAGGGGTGGTATTCTGAGCCTTTTTTCGGTATGGTTAATTACCTGCGGCCTGGTAGCCCCACCCCCCTCCCGTCTCCCTGTGGGCGTGTCCAACACCCTTGAAACCTGTCCTTTTTGGACTATTTTGTCCCCCTTCCTTCTTTACCTTTCCTTATAACCGCAGTGCGCTGATTGTCTTTGTGCTCTTTTCATGACTGTTCCCGAGATCTTCCCTTTCTTTTTTGTTGCCACCATCTTCTTTTACTACGCTCTTTTGCCCCTTTTGTGTTTTTTTTCCCCCACCTACTAGGGGTCTGGAGACCGAAGTGAGTTACACAGTAAATTATCAGGCCTGTTGCAGTCATCTTCCGTCTCTTCTCATTTTATGTACCGTTCTTTTAATGGACCTCCTTCCCCCTCATAGTTTTTTTTCCTTTTTGGGAATTTCCCTATTACTCTTTTCCGGTCGACTGAGACCGCCTACTACCTCTGTTTTTATAGTGTTTTACTCTCTCCACTACCCCTTCTTTTTGTTTTCTTCATCAAGCAGCGTAAACACACGATTTTATTTACGATATCTCGCTTTCTATTTTTTTTCTTGGCCGACTTTTTCTTTGACGTGAACGGTTTTCCCCTTCTCCCCCAAAAAACCTAATTGACTTTCATTGCTTTACTTCCCCACCCACCTCTCGTTATCCCCCCACTTTTTCCCCCCTTCACGATGCTAGATTTTCTCTCCAGTATTAGGACTCCGCATTGGGTAAAGCCCAATCTGGCCAGAAACGTGAGCCATCTCTTCGTCCCAGCCCCATTCCTTTCTACCGCCTCCTCTTCCCAAGTCAACCCTCCTTTCTTTCGTCCGAAGCCCTTGTGTCTCTTCTATATTTTTTCCACGCTCGTTAGACCCCCCCCAATTTCTGAGCCACGCTCTCCAACTTTTTAGCCCCCACCCTTCTTTCCCTTCTGTCGAACACCCCCCCTCCGCCAGTCTTCTTTTTTTAGAAACACAACCCAACATTGCCCAGCCCACCCTATCTTGTGACACCTAGCTCCCAGCTTCGAGCGTTCCTTTTCACAGGCCCCGTATTCTTTCAGTATCTCGCCAGTACGACGGACCGACCCTTTCCCAAATGGAGAGTTCTTGTTTCCTCCCCCAGGAATCTCCCCCGTTGCAGTTCTCTCGCCTTGACCTCCCTTTTCCAGACTTTTTTTAGGAAATTTTCTTTTGTTGAAACCAAACCCCAATGACTTGTCAACCTCTTGTCGACCCATCTGAGCCCCCCATCTGTCACGCCTTCCCCCCCCCCCAAAGATTTTTTTTTTTGCTTTTGCGTTGCCAGTTTAAGTTTGAGGTCCCTCCCCCTTCCAGCGTCCCGCCGGCCTATCACAATGTGTATACAGGTGTAAAATGCTTTCCCCAGCTACGCTTGCTAATGGCTTTTTTTACTCGCCATCCCGGTCTTCCTTCTCAGCGTGACCTCTTGCTGGAGGCTGTTCTGAAAGCACATTTTCTTTTACGGGAAATGAGGTTGTATTCCCCCTTCGTTCTCTTATGACCCAATCATGTTCGTTTTTTCAATCCAGCCCTTAATCCCAACAGGATTTTGATCTTTATATGACTTAATGATATGTTCTTGTATGATGGATTTTTCGCTGTTGAGCTTTTCTTCCCTCACTCGTTATTTTTTTCAACTCATGCGCCCCCCGCACTTATTTTTTCCGCTTTCCCTCCCTGACGGCACTCCGGTGACCCTTTGCATGTAATGCAGCCCCCCGAATCTTTTTAGCTTCCGGCTGGCGTCGTCTTTCTTCCCCCTCAACGGCAGTTTTCCCTCCTTTCCGTTCTTGATTTCAAAAGCGTCCTATTTGAATCTTTTTTTTTCCTTTATTCTTTGGCTTTGTTCCGAATTCTCTCGTGAATTCTTTCTCTCCCCTCTCTTTGGACTTTGTACAAACTTCCCCCTTCTTTTTGATTACTCAATTTCCTGCGCTTCTTCGGTTCGTTTTTGTAGGACATAACGCCGATATGTTTGCGTGCTTTTTCTTTTCTCTTTTTTGCTTCTTCCTTCTCTAGTAGTTCCGCGAAACGTCCTCTCTTTTTCTTACCCACTTTTTCCGTGGATCGTATATGAGGGTTTATTAGTCGTATGGGTCGAACTGGTTTACACAGTTTTCGGGTCCTTCCTTTCTTTTCTTGCTGCTTTCCTATTTCTTTTTTCATATCTTTCCCACAAAATGACGCCTAGTGTTCTTCGGCATACGTCTGATTTTTTTTTTTATTGACCTCTTCATCCTTTTTATTATCCTCTTCCGGCCTTATTTCCATTACAGTGATTTTTTTAAGAGCCGTACAGTCTGGTATCTCCTGAGGCCCTCTTGTCCCTTTTCTCTTTAAGTGGGTTCTTTTGTCATTGCGTCTTTCTTCCAATCTTAGTCCTTCTTTTTTGGATTCCTTCTTTTAACAGTTGCTTATCAGTAATGTCCGTTGTATGCTTTTTTCCCTTCTTCAATTAACACCCTTCTGCTAGCGGCGGAACAAACCCTTCTTGGATCTTTGTTACTAGCTCGAGATCTAGTTTTCATTACACCCAGATTTCTCTCACTTAGTTGCGTTCTTTTTTTTGCTTATTTTATCTCTCTACGTGTCCTACTGGTCACTCCCCCGACATTGTCTTTATGCACTAGTCCACCAATGTATTAACAATTCCCCGCTCATTAAGTCAATAAATTATACTCGGGATTCTCTCCCCCCCCTTATTTGACCTTGTCACTCCCCTTCTGTGAATCTTCCTTCTCCCACCGCCCCTTCTCTGACTTTTCGTATTTACAAATGCTTGACCACGCTGGAGGTGAGTGAAGGTCCAGCACCCAGACCCCCCCCCCCCTTACTCCCCCCCTTTTCGCCCTTAACGACCTTTTTTCAGTTTTCAATGACGTAGAGGCCGGTCATATTTCCCCTTCCGGCCCCCCCAAGCTGTCTTCTAGACCTCATCAGCGATTTATTCGTTTCTGGCCCCGTGGTCTAGCAAGGCCTTTGAAGGATATAGAGGTTCCTGGTTTTTTTTTCCTCCACCCCAGTTTCCCCTCCCCCCCCCCTTCTGCCGACTACCCCGAGAGTTCAATAGCGTTTGTTCCCCATCTTTTTAACCACAACCCCGGGTAGTCCCTTGGTGCTTTCCTTCGCGACTATGGCGCAAATTTGTTTCCCATGACGTTGCTACTTTTTTTGTCACCCTTCCGTCTCTCGGGCTCTGAGACAGATTTTTTTTTGATACACCCCTAGGGTAGTTAGGCGGCTTTCAAGTCTTTAGCGTTAATTTTTTTTTTCTTTGAAACCGACTCGTAGGAAACCTTACGTAGCCACCCCGATGGAGAGGCTCAAGACTTTTTTTCCCCAGGTGCCCCTATAGTTTTCTTGACGATTCTCCGATTTTCGTTTTCTCCCCCCCAGAGCCCCCTTACCTCCCCTTTGTGGAGCTAGCGCCAGGAATGATAGCTGTCAACCCAGATTGGTTCCCGACTTTTATTTGTTTCCCCCTTTTTTTCCTCTTTCTTTCGGCTCGCCGGTTCTTCCCCCTCTTTGAGGCCTCGTCTTTCATCGGACTCATCCCACTCCGGGTTAACGAATTCCCTCATGAATACTTTTCTTTTCCTCCTCCTTCTCCCCCCTTTTGAATCCTCTTTTTGTTCTTGAAACAATTTAAAAAGACAGATTTGCTTTAGTAGAAATAGTAATCGTTGAGCCTCTTTTCTCCCCCACTACCCCCTTTTTTCCCAATTGGTATTTTTTCTTTTTTCCCCACCTTCCTACCTCTACCCCCTCTCCTTCACATCCGCCCATAATCGGCATAGGTTTCGCACTTTTCTAGTCGGCCCTAACCATCTTCCCCATTTCTCCCCTTCCTTCAATGTTCCCGTCGAACCCTTTCCCAATCAATCCTAGCTAAGGTTTTGACTCCAATATGATATATCGCCTCTTTTTCGATGGATCCCTTATTCCCTCTGATTTTTCTCCCTTTGAGTACTTGAAAACGGTGACCCTTTCTTTCTTAAGCTCTTTTGACCGTTTCGTATCCCCTGAGTTCACTCTTTTCTCCCCTCAATTGCCCTCCTCACGGCGATCTCTTCACCGTTCTTCTTTCTTCAATTGTTTTTCCCGGGATCTTCTTTCCGTGAATACATCAGTAATTGTTCCCCTGCGGTATGTATTTATTCTTCTTCTCATTTTAACAGATCTTCTTGGAAGTCCCCTTGTTTGGCTCTTCGACGCGGGAACTTATCTTCCTCTGAGACCCCCCCCTCATCCTCTGCTCCTCACCCCTTTTCTCTCACTTCTCATAAGGTCCGCTCCCCCCGCAGCTGAGAAGAGTTGACCTAAACGCCACCATCTTTAACTCAACCACCCAAGACCCAGGGTTTTTCTTGTTGCAGTCCTTTCCTGCGTGGTGTCTTCCTTTTTAATCTGGCCAACGTTAATGATTCACTAAGGCCCTCCTGGCACGATTTTTTTCCAACCCCCTTCCACAAATTTTTTGCCGATTGAGCTTCTCCCCCCACTACCACCCCCCCCCCCTAACTTTCCCCAGAGGGTGCCAAGTCTTTATTCCTTGGAGGCGATCCCATCTACTCCAACAACTCAAGTCTGCGCACTTGCTTTTCCCTTCTGTACTCTCGAAGGCCCAGTGACATTTTTTTACCTGCCCCCTCCCGCCATCTAGAACCCAAATTTTTTACTCCTCCTGCGGTGCGCCACACTTAAGTTTTTTCTATTCCCCTGATAGGGAACCCCCCCTTAGTTCATTCAACAATAGCACCGCCTGAAATCCCCTCGGATTTCTCACACGCCAGATAACCCTCCAACAGCATTTTGCTTTTCTCCCCTTACGTAATTTTCCTAAAATAGCCAGGAAGATCAGTCCAGGACCCAGCGCGAGAAGTTTTTTCCTCCCCTTGACTCCCCTCCCCCCACCAGGCATTTTCGTGAAAACCAACGTACCGTTCCGAAACCCACGAATCGCTGTCATTCTTCTTCTTAAGCTACTTCCGGCTGACTCAAACACTTTTTTGTTTTTTTTCCTTGAATGATCTTTCTTGTAAACCCGTTGACAAAGACCGCAGCCATGCACCCCCCCCCCCAGTTCCTTTAAACGTCACCAAAAACGCCTCCGGCATTCTCCAGGATTCCCCTTTAGCAAACTCCCCTGAAAGCAGAAATCAACTAATGGCTTTGCTTTGACCATTCTCGACTCCCGCATCTTTCCATTTTTTTTTTTTTTCGCTTGATCCCCCTACCTTCAACGTTGCAGATATTAGTAATTTTTAAGCTTTTTTGCCTTTTTTTTCTTTCTCCCCTGAATTGCCCCCTCAAACGCTCGCATCGAGTCGCCATAGCCTCAGTCCTTCCTCAACCTTATTCCCCTTCGTGGTAAGTCACTTCCCATACTTGGCCCCCCCAAATATTTTCGTAGAGGAGGTTGCTCATATCGATTTAAGCGATCGATCACGCCCTCCTGTCAATGCCCCCCCCCAACCTTTTCTCCCCAACCCGATTTTTTTTCCCTGAGGGGCACTTGATCGTACTTATCCTTCCCCCAAGGTCCCCCACTGTCTTCTGTCTGTCATCACCGGTTTTTTCCGGCTTCTTTTGGGACTTATGTTTAGAATTACCTGGAGCCCCCCCCCCCTTTGAATTCTCTTTTTGTTATTTTGCGGGCTCTCCTTTCGTTCTACACCTTCCCTCCCAGGAATAACATTGGCTAATTTATATAGCCATTTTCCTGTCCATTTATTTTCCCTTCTCTTGATAGTTACCTCCCCCCTTTCTTTCATTGCAAACATTCTCTCTTCTTTGTTTTCCAAAACCTTTTAATATGGAAGGCGGAAAGATCTGCTGTCCAAGTTGTTTTTTTTTTTCCTTTTAACGTTCCTCTCACATTTTTTCTTGATCTCTCCCTTCCGTGCATACCCTCATAGCGGTCGCCTAATGCTCGCACTCTTGCAACTTTTTTTGTAACATTTTTTATTACAGACGTTTTTCTGACCTTCCCTCAGTTCGGGGCTACAATTCTTAGCTCGTGCTAGATCCCGCTTTTTCTTTCGTGCTGTCTTTGGTACCATTCCTAGCGCAACCTAGGGCAGCTAAACTGGGTCTTTTTCTTCAACTGCGTTTCTTTCTTAGTTTTTTTCGTCTGCCGACCACTGCTCTTTCTTTCTTTTCTCTGATTTCAACTAATCTGGTAAAGTTCCCTTTAGACATCTCCGCTTTCTATTATTTCCTCCTCATTCTCCCCCGAATTAACATTACTTTTCCCTTCATGGGAACCAATGTGTACATTTCCCAGGTCGTAGTCATGTTGAATTGATCCTCCTTACACACCGGTTGTTTCTCTTTTTCGCTCGTTCCTCTTTCATTTTTTGTTGTTGACTCTTAACACGAGGAAAACCATTGACTGAATTTGCCTGTCTTTGTTTTGAACCCTCCCTCCCTTTCTACCCCACCGTGCGTTTGGTTCCAGGTAGTCCCCCCCCCAACCCTCTTTGTCCGCTTTAAAAGACAGTCCCTTCTTTCCCTTCCCTCCTTAGAACTCTTTCTGCGTCCGATGATCTTTTGGGGATAAGCAGAAGGGTGTTTCCAAGTTCTTCACTGAATCCTTTCCATAACGTGTCAGTTCCTTTAGCCTCCCTCCCCCCTTTGAATTACGCGCTTCCTGTTCACCGCCCCCCTG
>Ga0179593_1417857_pt1 | contig 11262 bp, 17 predicted proteins | sample CZODoug2_1_08_16_FD_185931 | JGI IMG/M metagenome (GOLD analysis project Ga0179593, IMG submission 185931) | Vadose zone soil fungal communities from Angelo Coast Range Reserve, California, USA - CZODoug2_1_08_16fungal (PacBio error correction) | ecosystem: Environmental > Terrestrial > Soil >... | reverse complement strand
TCTCGAGGGACGTATTTTTCTCTTTTTCGAAGTACGCAATCCTCCATCGACCATAAGTCGAGTACAACGCTATAATTTCCTTTTCCAGTCTTAATTAAGACTCCATTTCAAATTCAACATAAAAGTTTTGTGAAGCTCGTTCTTTTTCCTCGCTCTTAATGCATAATTAAATCATCCTCTTCTCCCCTCCTTTTTCACAAATTTTACACCACTTCGATCCTTATTCTACAAGCCCTGGAATTCAAAAATATCTTCATGTGTCCACTTCCCCCTTCCTCCACCTTTAGATGTTCCTTTTGTCTGTTTTTTTCAATCCATTCCTTTTATGGTTAGAAAAATACCCTTACCCCCCTTTTTAATTTCCCTCCACCTCCCCCAAACCTGTTAAGCCGGGTTTCGTTCCCTTGCGTTTCTTCTTCCCATGTATCCTCTCATTCGCCTTTAGGATCGACAGCTACCCACCCTCGAGCTGTACATCACGAGAGCTATTTTTTTTTTCTCTCCCTCAATATGACCCTACCTTACTGATTGAATATTAGACCCCATACCCCCGGTGCTAGCCGGTTGTTATTCCACCCCAAATTTTCCCTTTTCTATTCTGGACGTAGAGTTGTTTTTTTGGCTATATCGTTTACTCACGGGCGCTACCGTTAGGAAGTCGGTGCTTTCTTCCTTCCCCTCCCCCCAGACGTTTTTTCCTCTTTTTTTGCGTAGTTTAATCCTCTGTTCTTTCACCCGAATATCTTATTGTGGAATAAGCCCCCCCAACCTAAGCATTAAATCAGTATTTCTTTTTCTTCCTTCCTTCTTTTTTACCTTAAATTGTTTCGTTTCAACCCCTCCCCCCCCCTCCCCCTCACTTTTCTCTCTTCCTATACAAGATATCCTTTTTGAAAAAAGACTCCATCGCCGATTTGGCTTTTGGTCACCTCCCCCTCCCGCTGTGGATCTCCACCTGATGCTGTTCTTTTTGTTTATCAACAACTGTTCCCTTCTTTTTTTCATTGCCGGTACTTCCGCCCCTTTTCCAACGGAAAGCATTGGGTGCTTTTCCCTAAATGTACCCTCCCCCTAGCTTTCTTTCACTTCTTTCCATTGACAAGCAAACCTTTCCCCCTCCCCCCCACTCTCCTCCTCAATCGAGAGCAAGTCTGGTATTCGTCTCGACTTTGAGACAGCTTTTCTTCCCATCCCCCCTTTCCTTGCTTACTGGTGGGGTTCCTTGATATTAAGTCACTGCTTTTCCCTCCCCCCTTACGATCCTCCTTCTGTCAAGACGAAGTCACAGGTAAAAAGTACTCTATTTTTCTTTCGTTGTCTCCTTCAACTAGCCGTCTTTTGATTGTTTTTGCTTTTCCTTTTTCATTGTCTCTCTCGTAGAAGTTTTCTGTCTAGCTGAAGAGTTGAGCTTAGTATTTTTGCCTTGTGGTTTTCTTTTCGCTTTGTGTAATAGAATATATATTTCTTTGGTTTTTTCCTGAATATTCTTCAGTTAGTTCTTTCATTACAGTTGCACTTCCACTTCTTTTATGACTCCACCTTTTTTTTTTTTGAAATTTCCTTTCCTACTTCAAATGTATCTTCTATCTTTCCTTCCGCATCAATAAAGTCCGTTGGAATTTCTCTTTTCCTCGTTTTCTGATACATCCCCCATTTAATTTACATACTCCGTTTGCTTTCGTAGTAGTTGTGTGCCCACCTAATAAAGTCTTTCTCGTAGAATCCCTTTTTTCTTTTTCCTTTTTGTTTTTCCCATTCCCTTTTTACCTTGAAAAACTTTATGGCATCCTGAGTGTCTCCTTTGCCGTGCCCCCTTAAAACCAAGAGAATGCATCTTTTAACAAAAATAGTTCTATACGGCAGCATGTTTACCATGGAGTACCCTCGCCGAGGAACCTTCAGTCTCCTTCTTTTTTTTTTTTACCTTTCTGGCCACCACACACCGTTAAGGTGATCACAATGCTGATTCCGTTGGGCTTTTGTTCCACACTTTCCTGTTTTGTCCTACCCATCAGAGGTCTGAGGTGTTTTGTCTTTCTTGCGTTCCCCCCCCTAGTTTGTGGTTTACAATTTTCCCGCTTACCACTGTGGTCTTATCTTTTCTGCTCTTTTCCTTCCCCGCCTCAAATCGTAAACCCTTTTCGGGCCTTTCCGGTTAATGCCATGAAGATCCCCCCCATTTTTCAACCTTGTTTATACCAAACCCTTAACTCGTGCTCCCTGAACATCCCACTTTTCTTTTTCTCCCTCCGAATTCGTTATTCCCCCATGTTATAGTCGTCTACCAGTGTCCTTTGGATCTTTTCTCGACTGCCTACGACCCACGTTTAGTAACAGGGTTTCCTCTAAAATGCTTCCTTGCTCATAGTAAACCTCTCAACCATTTTTTCCCCCCTTTTTTCAACAAAAACTGTCTCTTTTTCCTGTTCTCGCCCACTCCAGCCGAATACGCGTAACCTCTCTTTTCCATTTTTCTATGTCTCACCTCTTTCACCTGAGTACCGTCAACGATTTTCCCAAGCTCCGACTTTTTTCCAATCCCCCGTTTTCAGCGGCGTTTTGGACACCAAGGAGTCTTTCCCCCCGCTTTTATTTCTATCTACATAATTCCCCTTTCTACCAACTATTGAACCCTTTCCTTATCTTTGACCTTCTTCGTTGGAACGCGACTGCAAATTTGGCCAACAATACTGTGCCTTAGTTTATTTTATTCCTCGGACACATTTTTTCCCTTTATTTTCCACACCCTAATAGTGCAGGACCTTTTGCTTTCTCTCCCCGTCCCTTCCTTCAGTTGTGTTGTATTGCGATACACCACCACTGTTTTTTTCATAGTTCCAAAATTTTTTTTTTCCCTCGTGCAACCTTTCGCCTTCTTACCGTAACTTCCCTCCTTTCCCCCTTTAGTTTTCCCCCCCCCTTTTTCAGTCTCTGTTTAACAGTTTCTATAAGTCCCTTCCCCGCTTTACCGTCGCCTTTTCCTGTTCGAAAATTTTCCCTTTCATATGATACCCATTCCCCTCTTCTGGACCTCGTTTGTTACTCCTGGTTTAGCCGCCGCCCACTTTTTACTTCCCACCCTTCTTACCTTCTTGGGAACGTCTCTTGACGGTCTCTCCTTTCCAGAAATATCTTTTCTCCCCCTTTGACATTTGGATTATTTTGGTTATTATTCTTCTCTTGGTTGACCTTTCTCTCCCAACCAACGGAGAAGGATTCATAGTTTCGCAGTTCGGGTTTTTATTTTCCCCCCATATTTCTTAAGAGTATATTGTAGCTTTCCTCGCACTTTCGATATTACGGCCCATTTTTCCCCTTTTTTAGAGTCCCCTCTGACCTGACACGGTATATTTTCCCCTATCCCTTCGTCCAGACCCTCCCCTTTCTTTAATAAACGTAGCCTTTGTCTTCGAGGGCGCCACTCTTCCCCTTTTTTTTTTCCCCAGCTTTAACTTCGGGTGATTGTCTGGGCTGTTTCTCTTTCCTTGTGCTTTTCTATCCCCTTTTTTTTTCCGCTTTTCGTCTATTTCCAGTCCATCTAAGCGTTCATGTAAGACCAGGCCTGTCCCTCTTCTCTTGTAAACCCCCACCCTTTGTACTACCTCCCCCACTGCCTGCCCCTGGCCGACCGAGTCTCTCCTCTTTTTAAGTTGAAAATCCCCCCGGGCCCTGGCATTTTTTTTTTCATCGGGGTTTCTTCGGGTGTCCGTTTAACTCCTTCCCCTCACAGGAGTCTTTTCTTTACTGCGCGGTTTATCCACCTGTTTGCCCATGAAATGGTATATTTTTATGCACTCCGATTTGTAAATCTGTCCATTCCGGTATTTCTTCCAACTTTCGCACTCTGCACACTTCCCCTTATTTCTCTTTTCCCCCCCCCCCTTCTTCCCCCCAAACATTTCTCCTTCCCCATACACTTCCTTCCAGCTCTATTTTGGATTACTTTTCAGCCCTTTTCTTAGTAAATGTTTCTCTATACCCCCAATTACCACCCTTGCCCCGACTTTATTTTGATGCGGGGTCCTGATCTCTCCGATCTTGCTCTTCTTCTGATTCTGTTCCCTTCCGAGTATTTCGTCCATTATCCTCCTTTGTTAACTGTTTTGTTTTTCCTTCTCTCCTACCCTAACACTTGCATGATCGACAAAAACTCACCCTTTTATTGTTAGCAGTGACCAACACCCCCCCTGCCCCAATTTCTCTCGACTCCCTTTTCTCTTCCATCCACTCTACCACTCCTCCACTGGAAAGTCCCTTACTCCATGAAAAGCTCACACACCCCCCAAATAAAACGGCTTCGCTTCCTCTCCCTCGCAACTAATACCCCTATTGATTACGTTTTGCCTTTTCCTTCCGGTTCTTTTCTCCCTTTTTGTCCAAGGGTTTAGACGCTTTGCATCAACGCCTTGACCACCCAGTCAGACCTCTTTTCTTTCCTCATGCTGTCCTACCCTTGTCATTCTCCTCCTCAACAGCTGGTGACATCTCCGATTAGTATTCGATGTTGTATTTTTTCACCTTTGCTGCTTGCACAATTGGGTCCTTCCTTCTTAATTGGTCCTTTCCTTTTCAACTCCCCCAGCTTCTCGTTTCACGTGTCGTCCCCTGTCCCCCCTCCCCCCATATCTTTAGAGTGGGTTTTTCATCCCCAGTCTCTTTTGCCACTACCCCATCTCTTCTTCCCTCTATGTGAACAACTCAACATAGTTAGATTTCTTTTTTCACCGAATCCTTTAGTTTACGTTTCTTCCTCTCACACCCCTGTCTTCGGTTTTTATTTTTTTTCCCTACCGCCCCCCCTTTAGTAATATAACTTCCGGTGGCTTCCCACCTCCCTCCTTTTCTTTCCCCCGTTGCTTAGGTGGGGCTTATCAACCCTCCTCTCTTCTTTTTCTCAACCTTGTTCTTCCCCCCTTTTTTTAAAAGCAAAACGGCCCCGACCCCCGGGGAGGAAAGTCCTGTCCCCCCTTTGTTCCTCTAACGGGACGTGCTGGCTTCCTTCCCCCCTTTAGTAACCTTCTAGCTCCCCTTTCACAACAACACTCCTTTGCCCCCAGAATTTTTATTGCTCCCCCTACCTTTTCTTTTTGTGCCAGGCATAGCCCTCCGCTGGTTTGCGCAGGGGCACCTCCTTCTTGTTGCCCTTTCGGTCGCTTTCCCAGCCACTCGGTTTAGAGTGGACCTTCTTCTTGGCTGAACTGCTCGATTTCCTCCAGGAGTTTCGGCTCGTCTCCGTTGACAGACACCCGCACGTTCCCTGCCCCGGCTTACATTTCTTTTAAAATTCTTTGTTTTAGGTGCACCCCCCCCCCTAACCCCAACGTTCCTTTTGCCCCCCCAAAAGAATATGCCCCCCCCCATGCAATTGTGATTTGTCCATTTTTTTTAATCAATTCTTACCCTTGTTACTTGGTTTCAAAATGAATTCCCCCCTTTTTTTTTGTAAAGCGTTGATGATTTACCCTTTTCTTTTCCTCAAGCTCGCCCAGACACCTAGTTTACAGGCTTTTTTGGGAAGATGCTCCTTCCGTATTCATCCGATTTCTATCGTGTACCTCGCCTTCCTGTCCGCTTTTCACTTATTGCGTACTTTATTCCCTCATACCTGCACCCTCGTTTGTCCCTAAGTTCTCTTTTCTCCTACCTAAGGAGTTTTTTTTTTTCTGTTCCGATTTCCTATTTTTTCCCGATGTTGCGGTATTCCTTTTTTCTAAGTAAGGCCTTCTTCACCTTTGACCTTCCAGGAGTTACATCTGTAAATTCTGATTTGCTTTGGCAGTCTTCCTTTCCCCTACCCCCTCAAAGCAAGCGTAGCTTGTGCCTCCCCGCTTTTAAAAACCCCCCTTTTCCCCTTCTAAATTCCCGAATTGGGTTCCTTACATTTCCCCCATCTCCATAGTAGATCCTCTGCCTTCCCTCTCGTGTTTCACGCAATAGCCCCTTTGGCTTTTCCTTTTTGTTTTCCTGTTTTGCAAATACCTTATGTTGCGCACCCGAAACCTTCCCCCCGTTAAAACCCCGCACATGTAATCCTGGTCTGTTCTTGCGTTTGTTGAGACATTTATCTCTCCCTCCCTTTTCTTTGGATCGAGCAGTCTCACATTCTCTCGCTTCACACTCTCTCCCCCTCCTTCTGAGGCTTGCCTACTTGTCTTCCCCCATTTTTTTCCTTCGCACAACATCATCTTCTATTTTTTGTTCTCTTACCCCAACCCCTTTTTTTCCCCCTTATCCCTGAACAAAGTTGGACGTATTTTTTTATGTGTTTCTTCCCTAACCGTTGCCGTCAGGCACTTTCCCAGTCGAAGTACGGTGCACTTTTGGTTCCGTTCCCATTTAAGGTAGAGAAGCCGGCTTTTTTTTAGGGAGTTTATCCGATTGGTTTGACCCCCATAACAATTCTTATTTGTACTAATCCCCCCCCCCCTTTCTCTATTTCCCTCAGAATTATTCTTTATGCCGTGTATTATTTTTTTTCTTTCCTTTCCATTTTTTTCTTTTACACCGACACAGTAAGTTCTTTTTATATTTTTTAATTTTATAACCACCCTGCTTTCATTCTACAAAGGATACTCGAAAGATTTTCTTTTCCCTCTGATTACCATTTCAAGAGTGGGCTCTCCTCTTTTATACCGCGAAAGATATTTTGATTTTGAATCCCCCCCCCCCCCCCCCCCCCCCCCCCACCCCCCCACACCCCCCCCCCCCCCCCCCCCCCCCCCCCCCCTCCCCCCCCCCCCCCCCCCCTCCCCCCCCCCCCCCCCCCCCCCCCCCCCCCCCCCCCCCCCCCCCGGTCCCTTTCCGACCCTCTTTCCACAGGGACAGATCTTTTCCCTTTCCTTTGACCATGGTACAATGAAAGAATGCTTGGAATTACATTCATTTTATTTAAAGAACATTTGTGACCCCTTTCCCCCTATACTCCCCCCACCCTCTCTCCCAGTTTTTGTCTTATCTGACACTATGACTTCTTCTCCTCCACGCCAGGGAGGCCGGTTGGGTCCTGGATATGTTTTACCGTTTTTCTCCAGCCCATTAATCCATTTAGGTGTCTCCCCCCCTTTGTAAAAGGTAACCTTACCCTCTTATTATTTGCTGGATAGTTCCTCTCCTTGGTGATTGTTTTTTGACTCCTTTTTCCTCTCTTTTTCCCCTAGTTTTTAATTTTTATGTCATCTTCGAATGTTAATTTGAGTTAGATTTTTCTCCTTTGTTTGTCTCGTTTTGCTTTAACATCCTCCTTTTTTTAATCCTTTTTTTCTAGTAGTTAGTGGTCCCCACCTTTTTTCCCCTCAGCATCTTCTCATTAATGATTTCCTCCTTTTCCCCTGCTGCTTCATAACCATGACGTTTTTTTCGCTCAGGTCCACTACCTTTCCCTCCCTTCTGGGTTACCAATGGTGGCCCCCAGTTTTGTTATATCAGTTTCCCCCCCCCCCCCCTTTTAATTCCCTCCTCATTTTTTTTATGCATAAAACCCCCCCTTATGTACTTTATTTTATCGTAGTTTAACTGAAACCGCTTCCCTCCGTTCAATGGGGGCCTGCGGTTTGAGTAACCCCTTCCCCAAAGATTTTCAAGAGTTAAACATCTTTCCCCTCCAGGTCCTTTTCCCCCCTTTCCCCCGCGCCGAGGCCACCCACTTCCCCTTTTTATTTTGCTGACAGTTAAAGTTTCCCCCCCAATATAAACCGCGCCTTTTTGACTCCTGATTTGTTTGATTGTAACCTCCCCCACTTGACCATACCTCTTCTTCTGCCTTTGCAGGCTGAGTCAGTACCTCTCGTTTTTTGTCCATGGACCAGTGGTCCTCCTGTCTGCCCGACGCGGCGTTCCTTTCCCCTTAGTCCCTCAACACGGGTTTTGCTCTTTTCCAAGTAACGTTAACTCAGCAGATCCACCCAGTTCAAAATTTTTTGTTCCCCCCCCCATTCAATTCCCCCCTCCTCCCGCTGGCATCGAAAATCTGTAGGCATCACCCTATGTCGCACCTTTTTTCTATCGCGCCACGACCCTTTGTTGCTGCTCTAAAGGATCCTTTCTTCTCCCTCTCCCTGTAGTCCGACATATGTTATAACGAGCGAAAAACCTATGTTTTTACCGACTTTGCTTTTCCCCCGAAAACCCCCGCCGCCAGACAGAACCCTTTCTCTCCTGCCTCGGCGCAAATTTCACCCGCCGCGCTACAAAGTCCTTCCCTCGAACGCTTTGTGAAACTACAAAGCCTCCCCTTTCGCTGAACCAAGCGTTCTCTTCCCGCACCTTTATGTTTCATATTTCTTCTTTTTTCTCCCCCCACCCCCCCGATGCCTAGGCTCCCCTTAGAGAAGGGAACCTCCTCTCCCCCCCATAGTTGGTCAAACTGACTTCTTTTTAAGATTTCGGTAATACTTCCGTACCCTTTGGCAAATACGTTTCAACCCAATGTTGGACCTCTTTCTTTTCCTCGTGTTCTTCTCCTTTTTCCCCGCCTCGTGTGTGGTTTCTGCGAGTTTCCCCCTTAAAACTGCAAACTAGTTACCCCCCTTCTTGCAACCCTGTGCAAAAATGTTTGTGTTCTTTCCCTACCCTTATTAAACTCAAGTCCCTTTTTTTTCCCCGATTTGCCGTCGCCCGGTCATAAGCGCAATGAACCGCCCCGTCTTGTTTAAATGGTTTTAAACGTTTGGGCCCCTCCTGCTTCCCCCCTGCAGAAAATTTTCTGTTCTTTTCCTGGCTCATTTTTTTGATCTCGTCCTTTTTACTCCACCAATCTTCCAGTTTATTTGTGCTTCCTGGGGCGGTAGTCTCATGATCGAATATCTTCGTCTCCCCCGTTGACCATTCGGCTATAGTGTTGTTGGATTCGGCGGGAAATTTTTCCTCTTCCCCCCCCTTCTCAGGAGCCTTAATAGTTTCTATTCTTTTTCCGGAAACCCTAGGGGAGGGAGTTTGTTCATTTTTTCCCGACTTCTTTCTGTCGCTAGCAAGGCCCTGTATCCGGGTCTTCCTTCTTCTAGCCACTCCACAAGCTTCTGCCTTTCCCTTTACGCTAACGTCCCTTGCTTCCCCTTGAAACTTCGTCGATGAATCCATAATAACTCCTCCTTGTGTCTCCTGAGTTTCCTGACTGATGGTTTTGCTGAAAGTTTTTGGGTTTTTTTTTTCCCAGTGTTCCCATGGTTCCCTTATTTGCAGTTGCGTAATTGTGCAAGTCCTGGTCCCCTTTTTTTCCCCTCTTTGTTTAGTCTTCAAGTAAATTTTTTCCAGGCTCCATTTCCTCCCCCAAGTGTGGTGCACGGGTTCCTTCCCCCCCCAATCTATGTTTTAGTACGCCACAAACACATGCCCCCCTTTTGGGAAGTTGGGATTTCTCAGAGTGATTGCAAGCCCCACTCTCCTGCATGGGCCCTTCCACGCTTGCTATTTTTTTCGTTCCCTTAATCCCCCTCCCCATTTGAGCTTCTAATTTAGGATAGTTCCCTATGGCACCCCTCCCTTGCTAGCCGGTTCCCTTCTCCTGGCATTTTGTTTCCCCGTTTCGCATCCCCCCATTGTGCGTCCCACTCTTTTTCCTTGTCCCTTCTTTAAAATTCCGATAAACTCCCTCCCCCCGTCCTTCTCGTGTTTCGCATACTAACTTACTCCCTTTTTCTTTAGAATTGTTGGCAATGTTATCCCCAAACGTTCCCCATTCCTCCTTCTTGGAGAGGTGAGCCCTGATCTATGAGTTATGGTTATGAAGCTTCCCTCCCCTTGCTCTGTATTTTTCTGCGAAATGATGTGAGAATGCAAGCTCCGCCCTCAAAAACTGCGCGCTTTCGGGCCAACACCGCTCATCATCGATCTTACCACAGCATCGACAATTTGACCCCCCCCCCGATCCAATCCGACTAACTTCATTGCTCTCTTCACCTTCCTTCCCCTTTACCGCCGCCAATAATTAACAGCACCAGGCCCTTCCCATGAACTTCCCACAAAAAAACCCCCCCCGTATTTCCTGTTTAAGATCCCCCGCTCCTAATATTTTCCTTTACCTTACTTCCGGTCTTGTTACCAGCCACCTTTTTTTTTTCCTTTCTTTTCTCACTCTCTGATAAACCCACCCTCCACACTTCAGCACTCGTTTGATTGTCGTTTCATTCATCTCAGTCCTTCCTCCTTTTGCCCATCGAGATTCGATGTGATGTTCCTTTTTTTGATTGACAACATGGTTTTCCTCATTGCTTCCACTAGTATTGCCTTGTCCCTTTATTTTAAACTCCCAGATCTTCGTCTTCTGGTTCTGAAATTACCCTGGTCCACAATATCTTTTCGGTTTTTCCCCTTCTTGCTCCAATCCGACTTGTGTTATGTGTCCCCCTCCACCCCTGAGTGAGATGCTCTTTCCTTTTCCCCTGGCTCTTTTATCCTAATTAAAGTTCCAACCCCACTGTTATAGGGTTTTCTTTTCGCCGCTGTTTTCCAAAGACCAATCAACCCAGGCAGGATTTTGAAAAAGAATACTCTTTTCACATTTTTTTTTTTTCCCCAACAACCTCCTACATTTTCTTTTTCCCCGACCCACTCGGGATAACTCCCTGCCGTCTTTTCCCCAACCTTGCTTATCGCCCCCGAAAAGAGGGGTCTTTGAGTCCCGGGCCAAAATTGCCTTCCTCCAGTCCTTTTGCTGACGGACACGTTAGTAACTTTCGCCCCACAACAAACTCCTCGTCCTCTTCTTTATGAGAACCGTTTCCCAAGGGGGGTTCGAGCCCACCGGCATAGCTCAGATTTTTTTTTTTCCCTCCCTTTACTTTTGAAAGTTTTTCACACGGGTCTTTTTTTCGACCCTGTCCCTTTCCGTTCTTCGTGTTTTACTGGCGTGCTTTTTCGTTCCCCCTTTCCTTGACCTACTTTCAACTTTTTTTTCCGATACAATGATAAGCACCCGCCATTCCCCTCGTTCTTAAGTTTGCCTTTCTTTTTCCACCCTCTTCTGTGCCTCACCCTACCCGGTAGGGAATTAAACCACCTTCTTCCCAGCTGCTTTTCCATAGCTGTTGATTTGCGTAAATTTTTTCGCTTCCTTCCGTCTCCTTTCTAGTCATGAAAGGTACTGAACAACCCTCTGGTTCTTTCAGGAGGTTCTTTTATAAAGAGAACCATCCCCCTCTCCTCCATTTCCCTTTGTTTCTTTTTTTTATGTGAGTACTCCTCCATAAACTGTACGACCTCTTATATTTCTCAGTCAACTTTTCTGATTTGCCGTATCATGTCCCCTCTACGCCCAATCGTTGCCCT
>Ga0179593_1385272_pt1 | contig 11262 bp, 8 predicted proteins | sample CZODoug2_1_08_16_FD_185931 | JGI IMG/M metagenome (GOLD analysis project Ga0179593, IMG submission 185931) | Vadose zone soil fungal communities from Angelo Coast Range Reserve, California, USA - CZODoug2_1_08_16fungal (PacBio error correction) | ecosystem: Environmental > Terrestrial > Soil >... | reverse complement strand
AGGGAGCCCTGCTTAGATTTTTTCCCCTTTATTATTCTTTATGATCTTTTTCGGTGCAGCCCTCTTCTACGCAATAGAGTTGGGTTATTCTTGCGGAAGCCCTCGCTGCGCCTCCTGCCAGGGAACCAATGTCTCGCACCCCATTATTCTTTTCCTTTGTTACGGTAAGCTACCATTTCTACTTAGCCCCTTCGAAGGTGAGATTCCCCCTATTTCAGTTAGAGATCTCTACCTCTCTCAAACTTTCAAGTCAGAGCGGGTCGCCCTCCCACGGTTTTGTTCTTTTCTAGAGCTGTAAGTTGAGAATATTCCTTATTATAGATACCGCTGGCTGCGCTCCTGTCCCCTCCTCCCCCTCTTTACTTATTCCTTTCCCTGCGATCTCCCAAACAAGTGAAAGATGTTGAGAGCCCCGATGATCGTTTTCTATTGACAGGTCTTTCCAATGGGATTTTTTTGCATTTTACATTTTGAGTAGGGGAGCCGAGCTCCCCCCTTAGTCTTCAATACCCATCGTTAAAAGATCCCCCATCCACTAGACCCCTACGAAACCTAGCCCGCCGTATTGAAGATGACCTCTCCTAGCACGTATGGAAAAAGTGTTTCGATGATTCGTGGTTTGAGAACTTCTACGAGGACCCGGTACACGGAGAGGGCCGGATCCGACATTTTTACTTTTCGAAACCCCGTCGGTTTTTTTTCTTTTTTGGTGGTTTGTGTTTTTTTTTTCCTCCCCCTCGTAATGTGGCGTCCACGAAGGGCAACTCCCTCTTAGGGCGGGGACTCTCTTTTTCCAAGGCTACCCCTGGCGCAGCTCTCTTCGATTGGTAAAAGGGGAGTCCCTAGTCAGGCGTGGAGAGCGACCAAGACTTTGAAGCAATCCCCTCCCCTTGGGCCCAATATTACTCTCCCCCTTTAGCTGGGATGGGCCATACTGCTTTTTTTTTCACAGCACCCTTTCTGAGGAGGTTAGCGACAAGTCTCCCCCATGGAGACAGATCTGTTGATTCGCTGATTTAAGTCTACCCCCCCCGAAGTTCGCCCAGAGTGTTTCCTATCTGATTGCAGGGGTACCCCCTCTTGACTCTTCCTATCAACAACGGAATAAGTGTCTCCCCAGCCCGGTCCAAACGGGAGTATGCTCTGTCCAACACCCTATAGACTCCTCTTCTCTATTGCCATCGCCCCACCCTGCCGTTCGCACTTTTGTTCGTCCCCCCCCCCCTCTCCGGCCCAAAAGCGCAGATCGCCTTTCGTTTGGTCCCCCTGTGTCTGCTTTCAGGCCTCTTCCAACTGACCCGGTCGAGGAGAAGTCTGCCCCCCCTCCGCGCCGCATGCTTCAGATTTTCTTTATATTCCATGACTTTTGAATTAGTAAAACGCCTCCGCCGCCTACAAGTTTCACCGAATCAACTGTGACGTACTTTTTCATACTCAGTTGACAACGGCATCCCTTCCCTATTTCGGATGTTGTCTGTTTTTTCCTCAGATGCCGTCTCCTGTCCAAGCCCCCACAGCAGTCTTTCTAGGCGGCGTTGCGCCTTGGACCTTTGCTCACCGCCGAGGTTTCGACTTGCCAGTATGAGATCCACAGATTCCGTTAGTGATCCCACTTCTTTCCCGGATTTCGAGATGAATTTCAAGCCCGGCTCCCCCCCCCTTGTATATTAGATCGATATATCTGTGGGTCTGCGTAAGTGAAGATCACTTGGACCCTTCGATATTATAACAATCTACCCTTGGTTCCCCCACTTGTTGGGCTCATCCCCTAGACATCACTCCAGTTCACTTGCGGCCGAGCAAATCATGGTCTGTATCCCTTCGCGATTCCGATCGTTCTTTGGCCGTTCGACCCGCACTAGATGCCTCCTTCTGTCTTATCATGTATATGCCCGCCCGTCCCCCTCGCCTCAAAACACTTCCTCTTTTTTTTTCCTACAGTCTCGTTGGCAGTCCTTCATCGTTGCAACCTCTAAAATGACACCAGAGGCCTTCTTTACCTGACACACCTTGTTCCCCTCTCCCTTCAGAGAGGAAACGAGGAGTGCCGTCACAACGAGAGATCGTTTCCTACGAGGTAAACTTTAATCCCCGTCCCTTCCGCCTCTCCTCCCCCAATATTTCGTCCCTATACTCTTTTTTCTCGTTGTGTTTGATCGTAGTCTTCTATCTTTGAGTATGTCGATCGACGCCCCTCTCCCTATTAGTTGGCCCGCTGTGTTTCCTTTGAGTTCAGATCCCCTTCGCGTGGGAGCATTCTTTTATCCCTTCTTCTATTTTTGAGCAATGGTTTTGAGACTTTTTTGGCGGGGTCCTTTGATTGGCCTCTTCGACCCTGATCGCCCCGTTTTATTCCCCCTGGACCTTATGTACCTAGATAAGCCCCTCGTCTAGAGAACTTGTTCGCCGGGCGGCTTCTTAGACGCACAGGACTCGTGGACTCTATTGCCACCTGGGTCCTCCCCCCCCCCACCCCGTAAACTCGCTCAGTACGAAAGATAGGTCCGCCCCCCCAGAACCATCCCCGTGACCGCAGTATTAAGAAACGAAAGATTTTTCGGTCCAGGTCCTAGGCTTATCCTTTAGTGAACCCCTAGTACACCACCTTCTCGGGGGTTTATGACTGTTATCGTCGTTCCCCGTATCCCTAATCCCTTTTACGTCCCCCCACGCTCCTTTTTTCCCTTGTTTGAGGGTTCGCTGCGGGGCTACGCTAAGTTAGGTGAGGTCCCTCCTATTTCCCCTTTTCCTGATCTCACTTAAGAATTGTTTTTCAAAACCCTGTTACTGTTTCCCCATCAGGCGACTGTACAGGTGACCTCCTCCTTTTTATCTGACCCTTCTCGGGATTCCGGTATCCCCGCCCGACGCCTTTTGCTGATGGGGAACAATCTTTTTCTAAGTTATCCTCAATTCTTCCTTCAATTTTCCTATGTTTTTTGTCAGAGAGCGAGTGTTGACGACCTGACCTACTCGCCCCAAATTTTCCCCAGACCTTGTCTTCCCGCGGATTCATTATTAAGTCCGCCGTCGTGTGCTTTTTTGAAACCGTGTCCACGGACAGGCTTAAAAGGGCATTACGCTAGCATCTCTCGCAACGCAACTACTCGGTAACCCTCCCCACGCTCGTCGATAGCCTCGGCGCTGTTCTTTCACAAGACTTACCACCCTTTAGGACACGGTTTCATCTCGTCACCTTACGACGCTATCCACTACCAACCTGACCTTTAGGAAGGGCTTTCTCTTAGCCAGGAGGCTCCTCGGAAGGAGCTCTCCCACAACAGGTCTCCCGTTAGAGCCCCTCCCTATTCAAGCATATGACAGTCTTTTATATCCTTCTTTTCCCAACCATTGCCATTTACCTCCCTTTCTTAGACTAACGGTTGCCGCGAACCCTTGAGATTTCCTTTCCAGCGCCGCATCAGAGGCTCCTACGACCCCCCAACCCCAAAGTAAACGCACGGGTTTTCTTGATCTCCTTCCTTGAGGCAGAGTCTTTTCAACTGGACATGCCCCCCTAGAGAGTAGCATAATCCAGTGCGTCTTTCACTTTAGCTCTTTTAGTCGCTTGTGGCGATCAACAATCCCCACGCCTATAGTGCAGAACGTTTTCTCGAAATCGAAGTTCTTGACTCCCGAATCGAACAGGTGTTGATTTGCCACCCGCCAAATGTAGTCCTTTTCCTGCACTGCCTAGGGACCACCAGTTTCCTCTGGCCGCGAAGTTCCCTTTACGACTTCCCCCTCCCTTTCAGAGCTTCGACCTCCCTCACCCGCTCCCTGATAGACCTTTCTTTAGATAGTAAGGGTTCCAATCTCCGAATCCGCTAACGCCTTGTAACACCTCCTGTCTTAGTTTCCTAGCTTTTTTTTCCTTCCTTTGTGTAGTTTTTTGGCAGTCGTTCATATTTTTCTTGACCCCTAGCCCCCTCCGTAAACCGACATCTTTCCCCCCCAGCCAGGCGAGTCAATTATACTTCCTAAACCTTTTTGTCCTTCTACTGAGGACCCCCAACTTTGTGGAGGCATTCTCCCAAATCCACTCGTCCTCCCCAACCCCCGCCCCCCCCAATCCCTTTCACTGCATTCAGTACGTTCGCAAAGAGCTCTCTGCAAATACGCGAGCTACCACGAAGCCGCCACCTTCTCCCCAGGCCTTTTACCGCTCCCCACCCCCCAAGCCGGGCATACAGGAGCTGAACTGGCTGCACCTCACCATCACCGGCTTTTGGCCATACATGGAACATCATGCGACACCTTTTCTCGATAGGGTGTGCAACTTGTAGGCAAAGAAGGTAACTACTCTAGACCCTAGCCCCCCCCAACCTATTTCTCCCCGCATTTCATAGAGGGCCCCTTGTAACGGACCAGAAGTTGTGTCTGACGAGCTTTCGCTATCCCGTTAAGCCACAGGTAGAAGACAAAGAAATTCAAGGAGGAAACGATCACGGAGAGATAAGAGCTTTAGTGAGCTTTGAACGGAAAGTGGTGGGGAAGTGGATGTGTTTTTTATAAACTTAGAAGTCATCCATCAAAGTTTCTCGACCATCTCCTTATAGATCTCGCTCCCACTAGTTTTTAGAGGTAGCCCTTTCCCGTCAGCCATATACGTGCACCTCGAGCAGCAGTTTAATTCAGATATCTCAGCTCCCCTATTTCGATTTCGCCAAGAGGAGAGCCCGCCTATCCCAATTACCTCGCAAATGACTAGAAGTCATTCTAACGCTAGACGACAAAGAAGACCCCCCTGGTGTTTTGGAACACACATTAACTGGGGTGTTGCTTGAGAGAGACAGACTCATCATTGGTTCTTAGGAGTCCCCCCATAGCCAAGGAACTACCCAACTTCCCTACTGCTGATTTATTATAAGCTGGTTGTTTGGGCATTAGCTCTTCTCTCCCTTCGAGGTAAAATAGTGACCCACGTTTAAGTTCTAGGAGTTATTGTCCCCCCAGCCGAGACCTTTCAATACGCTCCGGTCAGGAGTGGGACGCCTCCCGAGAGTCCTCCCCCTTCGAGGTCGACGAGACACAGCAAGGCATCCCGCCCACGCTCAATCTCTAGGTAGGGGAGCTGGACTGCCCAGAGACACTAAGGCAAACAAAAAAAGGTAGTAACCCCTATCGGCGTCCGTAGCAAAGGGCAGGTTCAATTTTTGAGAGCCCTCTTCCGAGAGTTTTTTTTTCCCAGAGGACCGGAGTGACAGGGACTGAGAAACCCCCCCTACTTCCTGTCGTTCCTATACTCGGCCTACCCAAGATCAGCCGACACTTCTGTGATCGGTCCACATGCGGAAAACCGGACTGCCCTGCTTTTTTGCTAGTAGTAGTGACGCAGCACCATGTTGACTCTTTATTCTTTAAAGTCCCACTCTTCAACTTGCATCCGTTGCACCATCCCCATATGTGCCCCACGCCTAGACCCACCTAGGTATCTTACGGCGAAGAAATCCACTGATGTTTCCACCTCTACCCAGCCCCCGCCAAGCCACAGGTACCTCGAGAGCCCTCCTCCGATCGTATCCCCTTCTGAAAGTGTCTGTGGAGATGCCCTTTCGGAGAAATTTACCATTCATGCCTTAGTGTTCAGCCGCCTTCTGCGGCTCCGCACGAGATCAATTCACCTTTTTCCCCGCACCTGAAACTCTCAGTAAATTCACTTGGAGGAGTTTTCCAGTAATATCTTCTTTCCTCACTGAAGGTTGGCAAAAAGTAATGAGCGAAGATCTAGGACTACTTCGCCCCCTCGTACAGATTCCTTCCTGGTTTTTGGTTCCCTTCTTCTAAGACTGATGACGCATACGACATTGGGAACTGATATGACTTTAACTCTTCTCACCACTCTTTTTCGTTTCCAACGAAGGGGTGAGCCCGAGAACAAGTACCAGGTCTTTCTCGAGCCGATTTGACTGCTGGCAAATTACAGCCATAACACTGCTTCCCACCCCAGTCACAGCCAGCCACCCCCCCCCTTCCCTGTGTCACCAACGGGTACAACTCCCTTCAAGTTACAAGCACACATAGATAATTTCGGTCGGAGGCCCTTGAAACCAGGTTTCCGTAGCTCCTAAACACACAAAAAGGTTTCCCCATCGTGTCAGCGCCGTTACCTTTTCTCAACCTCTCGGTAGAGTTTCCCGAGACCCCCTTGGAGTCGTCCTTGGGTTTCAACTGTGGACTGGTTGTCATCCCCAACCTAAGCGTTCGACGTAAGCTACTTTTCAGCCTTTATTTCTTTTTGTAGGTTTTCGAGACGTGCACGACGGAGGGCAGGCAGCGATCCCTAAATTGGATTCAAACTCTTTTTTCACTTTTTTCCGTCGTTACCGAGGCCTTTACGGCCATCTGCCCGCACAAAGGAGTCGTTTTTAGCCAACTGCCCCTTTAAGCCCACCCCTTTTCGACGACGCTTTGCGGATTAAATGAAATAACAGCGAGGCGGGTTTTTAGTGGGCACAGGGAGCTGACGATTTGAGAGGTCGCGGACCTTAAAATCCCCTTTTTCTGCCACGTTTTTCTTCTTACCATGGCCCAAGGAACCTGAGCTAGATGAATTGTTTGAAGAGGCTTGAATTTTCTCTTCGGACTTACTCCCCATCTCAACCCATCTTAACATTTTCCTTTGCCTGGTTGACGATATCCATCACTTAAAGTTTCTCTCCTTTTTTCTATGTGATGTTGTCAATGTTACTCCTATTCTGTGCTCTTCAATAGAGTAACGCCCTATCTACGTTTCAGACCGAGAACCTTAAAGCCCTCCAAACCATAGGCGGGGCTATTCTATCTTTCACACCGTTGGCCTCCCGGAGCTCTTGCGAGAGGTCATTTTCCATTCCCCCCCTTCCCTCTCTCCGGACTAGTACCCATTGTACCGAAGACCCCCTTGTATCTGTTCTCGTGCATTATCTCTCTTCTTAAGACCTTGATTTTTCAAGATTATCTATTTGCTAAGGAGCTTTTCTTTTCGACATGACCTCACCTGCTCGCTTTATCTTTTACCCCTCTTTTTTGTTTTGTTCTGAGATATTCGCGTAGCCTTTCCCCTCCCTTTTTCTCAATCTACTCGTCTGTTCCCCTTAGAGGTGTTGCCTCTTGCTTCTTCAGATCTCTCGCTCTTTCGGATTTGACTTTTTATTGGACTAGCTTTCTCTAATTGCTATGTTATTTTTCTCTGGGGATGGTGGTGAGCTTAGAATCTTGCCCTTTATTTCCCTTTTCCTCCTGAAAAGGGTGTCTTCCCCTCTTCGAAAGAAGTGTGTAAGGTCTGTCACGTCTAGTGGACTCGGGCTGTTAGGCTTATATATAGTCCTTCCCTAAGTCTCTTTAAGGTTCTCAGATCAGCAACGTTGTTACATCCGAATCCCGAACGCGTGAAACTTTTGATGACTATTCCCTTAACCCCAATCCGTTCCCCATCTTTACTTTTCTGACGTTCTCTTTCCTTAATCTACAATCGCTCGTCCTGCTTTCCTGTTTTCCTCTATTTTCCCGCCGAGATAGTCTGAATCTGTTTTGATTTAATCCAGCATATCCCTCAATTATTCTCCGGACCATCGGAGCCCAAACCCTACTACCCCCCTTTGTTTTACCCCCTTAAATAAGTCCGCATTCCTAACTTTTTGATAGATTTCCCATGGTATGCTGGCATCCAGAAGGTCTCTAACCTGACGCCTTTGAGCGTGGGGTCTGAGCTCTGTAGAATCTTTCTCCAAGTCAATTTCCCGTGGAAGCTGGGAGTGTTGTAGCGGCGGCGATTGACTACGGCGTTCTTTTTTTTATAACTTTCTTCCCCCGACAATATCAGCGCTTCTCCGTCGTCTGAGTCGCCGATCCTTAATGAGTGGTTCCCTGCGCAGTACACAAGGACATCCGCACCTTTTTTGCCGGTATAGGTTAGGTTCCCCCATATGAACCTCCGTAGCCTTTCCAGTTCCTATCCCAACTTCCCCCTTCGAAGTTTTGAGCTGGCTGCTCGTGACCAGTATCGACGGCTCTCTCCAATGAAGTTTTCTCACTGACTGTAGCGTTAACAGTATTTCTTTCAGTTCTACCTTATACAGCAGGAACATATGCTACGACATGGATTGAGATGAGAGCTCATCTAGGAGGACTCCCCCGACCTTTTCCAATGCTCCCCGTCGTCTCCCTCAGAATTTTTCCCGGGGCTCAAGTACAGGGTCGAGCTCAAAAACCGACCCCTCATGTTTCCATGCCACTTCCTTTCTTCAAATTCCTTGTAGGCACTTCCATAGACCCCCCTTTTCCCCCTCAAAGAGGTGAGCGTTTTGACCCCGGAAGGCCAAGTTCATCCTCTTTTTTTTTTTTCTGATCAAGCTCTATAGAGCTGCTACAAGAGTCCCTAGTCAGGCGACCGATGCCGACATGCAGGGATGTTTTCCCGGCCTATACCGCATTTCTAAACTGCTCGATTTCGAATCACTTTCTCTTCATGCCTTTTTGGTGAGGGATGGCCTGGTCATAGGTTCGTCGGCGGAACGCATACTTGGAGCCAGCTATCCCCTACATCCCTGACATGGGCCTATTCCCTTCTTAACCTGAGCTTCTTCGGCACGCGAAGCGCGCAGCGCAGAAGGAGCCTTGGGAGAGCTTAATGTTCCTTTATCTCCAGACCTTTCTTGTTCGCCTGGAAAGGACTCCCTGTTTTTCAGTGAAAGCATTCCTTTTTGACGAGCGTTTGAGTCCGCATAGTCGCCGAGTCAACCCACTTCAGAAATTCCTTCTCTCCGGCCCTCGCGGTCGTCCCTCTTTTCTGTTTTTATCTTCCATTCCGTTTTTCTGAGATGCCCTGTGTAGAACCTCCTCGAAGCTCATTTTTCTTCTTCAAGGGATTCAATCATCGAGAGCCCTCTCTAAGCTTAGAGCTTGCTTGTAGATTTTCTATCCCCCCTCCCAACCCTCTCCCTCTCTTAATTCACAGTTTGTTTTCACCTTTTTTTCCGTTTCCCCTTGAGCATTGGCTCCATCTGATTTCTCCCGAAAGTACGAAAATGCGCGATTTCTTCAATTTTACATGGCTTCACTTCTGAAATTCAGATAATGCGAAAGGATTCCCACCCCAAGCAGCACCTTCTGTTATCTTTTTTTACTTGTGTTGAGAGATCCTCCATCAATGTTTCCCTTTTTTTAGTAGAGACCTTTCTCCCTGGCCCCTCTTCATTTCCCCTCCCTGTCGTTGCGCGTACTTCATCTTTTCTCCCCCCCTTCTTTTCCCGTTCCTTGACAACCCTTTCCTAACAAGGTGCCTCTCTGCTAGGGTTATTCCCCCACAGCTCCTCAAGTTCGAGGTTTTTCTGTTGGGCGCTCGCTTTGCGAAGGCCCTCAGTCGCGCTGAGTTTTCGAATTCGATTTTTTCCTGATACAAGAAAAAACTAACCTTTCCCTAAAAGAGCTGCTCGCCCCCCTATATCTTGCGCGCAATTTGAATTTTTTGGACTGAAGTCCTCATGCTGACCTTCCCCCCCTCAAGCTCTTTTTTCACCCCGAATGAGGGTTTTCAGGTAATGAAGTCCCCCCTCCCCTCCCTCAACTTTATTTTCTTTCTATCTCAACATTCTCGCCCAATGACTCCCCTTATCTCTTTCCTCGGATTATGTCTCAACCTTTTCGGAAACTCTCTCCCCCCATGTTTCCTTCTTTTGAGGGTAAATCTTCTCTCGATTCCCCCTTCTTTTCGAGTTCCCGAAGACACCCTTCTGCCCTGAATTCCTCCCGCCCCCTCCAACAGGAAAGCCTTTTCTAGGAAGATTACCCAGATTTGGTATGTTACCGTTTTCTTGATAGCTGGGTAGCGACTTTCATTCCCTCTGGGCCCCTGTAGTTTTCTTTTATTTCCCCCGATTCTCCATTCGGTGAAGTCGAGACACTCCTTCCCCCTCCCCTCTCGTCAAACTCAGAAATTATTGCCCCGGGCCCTTCTTCCATTGTTCAGTCTCCGGACCCCGGAATTTGTAGAATGTATTTCCCTTGAGTGCTCACTTTTTCTTCCTGATCTTTAGTGGGTGATCTTCAAGATAAGCCATACGAATGGGAACCCCTCCCCCCGTCTAGAGATTTATCTTTTTTAACATGTACCAGCTTCTCTCAGAGAAACGATGCCTGCCGAGATGAGAACTCTAAGGAGGTAGAGACCCGCTTTCTTCTACTCTTAGGAGAACCCCCCAGACCAAGTCCGAGATTGGGGAAAAGACCCTTCCTTCGGAAGGTAAAACCACGTATATCTGCATTCTACCCTCTTCCCCGTTTTCTCAAGAGACTCCCCAGGAAGAAACCAATGTCACGCCGTTTGTTTGATCGCCTTTGAGAACATTCTTCTCAATGTACCACGAGACTTCCTACGTTCAGACTCGAGCTATCAACCGTTCTTACTTTGCCTGCTTTCCCCTTAAAACTGAGCTTTCTATGTATTCGTCTCCTTATGCATGTCAGGCTAAAATGTTCGGGAACTTCCCCCCTCCCCTTCCTTTCCTTTTCTTTTCACAGCGAGTTCTACTAGATCAGTCCTGTCAAGACTTCCTTTATACTCTCTACGTCTAACAGAGAATGAAGAACAAATTAGGCAAAATTTCTTTAGATGGTCTCTCCCTCTGTCCTTCGGTAAATCCTTCCCTGATGACACTGTCTTTTCGTGCTCCTTTCTGTAATTCGTCAAAGCCTCGGTTTTTTCATGCTGCGGGCAAAGTTTAAGAGAAGGCTTTCGGCTTCTCTTGATTCCCCTTCCCTTTCACCCTTCTTTCCCAAATCCATTAGGCTTTGCCGATGGCTACCACAGGGATAGAGCCATGACTCCCCTTTCCTCTTTTTGCCCTCCCTCGATAAGGCGAGAGACCGCGAGACAAACATACATTTTCTTGACGAGGTTTTTGGCGCCGAAATACATCAAGACAAGTTCCCCCCTTTTCTGGATTCCGTTTTCTGGATGTATTCCTCCTTTTTTCACTCCCCCCCCCCTCTTGTGAACAGGAAATACATTTCTCTCCCCCTAACGCAGCCATTCCGGACCATTACGTGCCCGCCAAAACCTATCAGGCCCTTTGATTCAGGGCAGCACTGTGATCCCCTCCGTTTCTACTCTCTCTTTGTCCTGGAACTCAAGAAACCTGCAACCCACCCCGCGTTCTCCTTTCAGCACCTGTTGATCCCCTCCTCCCGTCCCGGTATTCCTTTAGCTGCATCGACATGATAAGGACGCAAGACTCTCCGCCCTCGACCCTTTCGAAGCTCTCACAAGTAATGTCGTACTTG
>Ga0179593_1323899_pt1 | contig 11262 bp, 16 predicted proteins | sample CZODoug2_1_08_16_FD_185931 | JGI IMG/M metagenome (GOLD analysis project Ga0179593, IMG submission 185931) | Vadose zone soil fungal communities from Angelo Coast Range Reserve, California, USA - CZODoug2_1_08_16fungal (PacBio error correction) | ecosystem: Environmental > Terrestrial > Soil >... | reverse complement strand
ACCCAGATTCCTCTTGGGAGAAGGGAAGATGTCCCGCCAGCTTGAACCGGTTTTTTCGTGCCCATGAGTGTTCCCATGTGTTGCGCTTAGCTTTCCTTTTATCGCAAGTTTGTGTTTTTTCGTCTACCCGCTTTCCCCCCCTAGACTGGGGAAAGACCCCCCGGAATTTTCCCCTCTCGTCCCATGTCCTCCGCATGTTTTCTGGCCGTGCGGTTCCTCTTTTCCAGGCCATCTAGTAGACGCGAAGGTGGCATCTTTTCTTTCCAGAGTTCCAGGGCAGGAAAATGTGACTCCCCCCTTCCGTGCGTCAACTTCCGCCCTTTTTCCGGGTGTTTGAACAACCGCTTCCTCCCCTTATATGGCGACCGACTCATTTGTGTCGAGTCTCATGGCCGGCCGGCTGGCCCCCCGGCGGTACGCCCTAACTCTTTCTTACGGGTTCCCTGATCCGCCCCTCAAATGCGGAGTAATTGTTGCTTTTGACTAGTCGGATTAAGCAAAATCGGTTGGATTTCTTACCTCTGACTGGTTTATTCTTGCTTACCCCTCTGTCCGAGGAAGTGCTGCTGCATCCACAAATGTTTTCCTCCCACGTTCAGTGGTGGCAATTGTTCATACGTTGCGAAGTTTTATCTTTTCCGATATCGGTCGCTCGGGTGCATCCAATTAAACGGTAGTACCCCTGGTCCGTCTTTGCGGAAGTACCCCCTTGGAAATGCTCGATTTTCTTTGTACGGCTGCCTTTTTTGAGTGGTTTTGATTGTCCTGGGCGTCTCGACCTCGAATTAGGGCTGGATAACGAAAAGTTGCGGACAAGATCTTGTCGTCGTCTACACGTCACTGTACCCCCCGTCCTCCTTCCGTCTCGTAGATAACTTGTTTTTGGGACCCGTTTTCTTTCGGGGCTTTCTGGTCTTTAGCACGACCACTCCCATTATTGATGAAGAGGCCTGGACCAACTCCCCACCAGCAGCCACTCCCCCCCCCTTTCCGACATCCTCAAACCTTCCCCCCAAATGTGTGCCCCCCTTTGTTAATTTCCTTACTGACTGCAAAACCGATGCTCCCAGCCCGAGGGACGTTACGCTGTGCACAGTCACCTGTCCCTCCATTGCCTTTTCCACCGTTGTCCCTTTTGTGCAGTAGAGGTTGATGGGTGGTCGGCCATCCTGCTGGATCTCCCGCATGACAGATCGCTGGACTGCCCGTTTGAGCCGTTCTGCCTTTTGATTTTCATGCATAGGCCCACTTTTCTATCCGATACTTCCCCCCAATAACCCCCCCCAGTGTGCAAGCTGTTTTCCCTTATAACTCGCAAACAGTTTTTTCACGACGATCAGCGCAGTTTCACTCGCCTTGAACGACGCGACCTTGTTTGCTTGTCTGCTTTCTCTTCCTGAATCAGTATGACAGGGGAGTATGGCGTCCAAGAGGACTGAGAGGCCCCCTCCCTCCAAAACCATGGATCTTCTATCGCTTTCCCCACATAATCTACTTCTCGGTTTTTCTCTCAGAGTTGGTTCCCCGTCGCCCCAATTTGTCTTCTTTCCTTCTAAGAGCACTTGATCTCTCTCTTTTCTCATCTTTGTTATCTCGATCGATCCATCCAGAGACGATCCCTCCAGTCGTAAGTGGCGACGGTCCTAAACCTGAAATCCTAATGGGAAAACCGAGTCACTAGATTATGTCAGGTACCGCGATAAGTGACCAATTTTTTGGAGCGTCTTTCTCCCCGGTCTCGTCTGCCAGACTCCCCCCTCCAATCACCATGTACGTCCGATTTGCGCGCCGAGTTGAGACCAGCGCTAAAGTGGCTCTGTCTTCCATCGCTCCCCCTTCCCCTATCTGCTTATCCAACTTAGGTAGTTCTTTTTTTTGACACATGTCCTTTTTCTTGGATGTTTTCGGATGAGAGCACCGCTTCCTCAATTAGAACATAAGCTAACTGCTCTTACCTCCTTCGTCCGCTGTCTGTCCCGCGTTTTCCTCTTTTTTTTACAACCCCGTGCTTCCCTTTTCCTGCACGTCTTCAAACGTCCCCCCTTTCCGGGGCATACCCTTTTGTGGGCATGACCGTGGAGTCCCCCCGTCCCTCTTTCTCCAGCGGTTTGGCTGTCTGCCCCTCCATTTTTTCCCTTCCAACAACCCCGTCCTGACCCCTGTTCATTTGTCCTTTTTTGAGCTGGAACAGAGCATGGCGCAGGCGACTTTGATCGTTTCTGGGTGGACACTCTGTTTCAAGTGCGCTTGATTTGTTCTGCTGGTCCGCTTGAGCCCCCACGGTTTCCCCACACGCACTGTTTCCGAGAGAAGAAATGGAGGTCGGTTTTTTAAAGCCAAGGCGTACTTGTCGCGACAAAAGTTCCCCTTTTCCTGACCCTGTCCCCCCCCCCCCCCCCCCGTGGTTTCCTTTCCTTTCAGAGCTTCATCCATCCCGGAATCCCCCCACCCCTCTCAGAACGCCTTAGCGGCGCTGCCCTAAAGATGAATCGACACCCGCTCGTGCAGGTCCGTCCGCCCTGCAGAGCACCCGTATTTCCCCTTTTTAAGTGTTTACCCGAGATGCTGCGACGCGACCGAAAGCGTCTACGGCCTTTAGCACTCCCCACCACGGTTAGTGGTTGCCACAGGGTGAGATGCTCATTAGCTTTGGCCATCGTGCATATACCGGTTCGCGATAAAACCGCAGATGTCCTCTATTACATCCCCCAAACGCTTTTGGCATCTACTCGGACAACCCTTCCCCCCCAATGACGCCCTAACTCAGCTTTCTTATTCTTTTTTCACTCTCCCCCTCACTTTGTTTTTTTACCCCGGGTGGTTCCCTTCTTCCACCGGAAGAGCCGCGAGCTTCGCCGTGATATTTTTTCTTTTTCTGCCAGTTCCTTTGGAGGAGTAATTTTGTGTCGCGGGACCTCCCTGCTTGATTACCTCTTCCTTTCCCTGATTTCTCTTTGCCGCATTCGTGAACTTGTGAAATAAGTTAGGGCACACTCTGTCATATGAGGGAGTCCTTTTTAGCGGCCGCCCGGCCAGCGACAACTCGTTTCTTAGTAGTCGTCGACACCTTCCGTTAGTTTGTATTTCCAAACCCCGGAGTCTGGTTTACTGTTGCGGTATTTCGCCCCACACACCACCTTCAAGTATTCGGCGAAACCCGGCACCCCTGACCTCTCTTTTGCGGCCGTCGAGGCTTTCCGTAGCCATGTTCTCCCCCTCGATCTCTGGCTCTCTCTTCCCTCCGTTTTTCTCTCTCTACCCGATCGTTCTTCGACGAGGTTTACGTGAAAGATGCACGTGTCCGCCGCAAACAGCCGTCATTCTTTTGTGGACCCCCGTTTCGCTTCTATCTTGCCCTACAACTTTTTGGATTTTCGCTACGCAACCTTTAAACCTTCCTTTTGGTTACCACTCTCTACCTTCCCCTCTCCCGCCCCGGCTTGCTTCGCTTCCGTGGCGGTTTCGCCTTCCAGGACCCCCATCATCTAGTATGACGTCCGGTTTTGAAGATTCTGGCGAGACACTCCCTGGGTGTCCACTTCACCGTGCCCTTTCCCCCCCTGCTGTTATACGCCGGTTTGTCCTTCCGACCGACGGCTCCAGGCCGACCCGCCGTCCCGAGCGAGCTCGCGGTTGCAAGGTGCCGGCGTCCCGCCTCACCCCTTTGGCTGGTACAAGGTGCCCCATGATCGCAGCACTGATTCCCCCCCTTGGCTTTTCCCTTTCCCAGTTTGCTTGGAGACCGCAACCCTGGTTTCTCTCACCCCCCCCTCGTTTTCCCTATTTCTCTGCCCGCGCCCGCGTCCCCCCCAATTGCTTGCATCTCCTGTTTGGAAGAACGGTCCCCGTTGCCTTTCTAATAGTTCGGTTGATTTCTCCTTTTTTTTTTTTCGCGCCTTAATTTTTCTTAAGCACACCTTCAACCGATGAAACCCCTTTTTCTTCGTCGTCTGCATCCTCCACGGCCCGCGCGTTTTTCAAGTGATGAAAGCTCTACCCTTCTGTTCTGATTGGTTTGAGTCGGCTTTATAGCGCTCGTTACGATAAAACGACAGAACACTGTGACACACTCTCTTTTTTTAGACACCTTCCCCTCTTCCCACCCGCCTCTGACAGTTTCGGCTTGACCCGTCTTTTTTCCTCCGGAGTGGCGGTTCCAGTCCCCGGACCCCTCACTTCTTCGACGTACCCAACCCTAGTACCCATCTCTCCCCCTCGACCGCGCCGCGCCATTTATTGTTCACGACATCCCAAAAAAAGGAAACCCCAACCTTGTAGCGTGTTTTTCCCCTCAGTTTCCCTTTTCAAAATTTTTGTGCTCCCCCCCTCTGCCGACCCCTTGACAGTTCAACTTCCCTCAAACGGTTTGCCCCCCCCTTTTTTAATTCCCTGAATAGTTTAGTTGTGCATTGAGGTTTATCCTGTGGTCGGCGTGAGAAGTAAAGCCTTAACTACACTTTTTCCCCCTTTCCTGTCTTCATGTTCGGATTCAAGCGAATTCCCCTGATTAAGCGGTGCGCACTGACTCAGTTTTTATTCTTCAGGAACCCCCTTTTTTTGACACCCTTTTTCCCCCTTCCCTCCCCAGTTGGACGACTAAGCGCCGTTAAGGTCCCTAGTCTTTAACACCCACCGGTGCGATGTTATCGGCGGTTCCTAATAGTCATGACGGGTCCATTTTTTTATTCTTGCGCCCTCTGATATCGGCGTTTATCATCACACCACCCCTTTCCCAATCGTTTCCTTCCCCTTAATCTACGTTCTCCGGTTCCCCCCCCCTTACGCGCTGAGGGACGTTCGCCCATTACTTTTTTCTTTTCCTTTTTTAAGAGCTCATCCTCTCTTTTCTTCATCTGTGTGTGCTATCAGATTCTTTTCCCTCGGACGATCCTCCGGAGATTGTGCGAGTCACTCTAGTCTCCCCCCCTAATGGGGAAACGAAGAAAGGGTCAGTTTAAAGCGAATATGCGGTTGATCCAATGGTTTTTTCTCTTCCTACTGTCCTTCATGCCAGACCCAGTCAATGCCTCCGATCGTCCGTCTCCGTTGACCTCTCACAGCGACCTGTGTTTTTTCGGTTGTCCAGTCAAACTACTTCGCTAGTAGAAATGGGGAGAGTTATAGTGGTTCCGCTTGACCCTGGTTTATTTTATTTCCCCCCTTTCTCGGAGTCCATGCGTTCCCGTGACCCTGTAAGAGCCCATCATGGTCGAGCCGCACGCTCGGACTGGGTCTTTCCCTCGTCTCTTTGTGGAATGATCACGGCTTTGACCCCCGGCCTACCCACTTTTTTAGCATCCGTCCCTTTGAGTGGTTGTCATTCCCTTTTCGTCACGGGTTCTCTTTTTCGGCGTGTGAGTCGAGCCATTCCGGACCCGTTAAACTGTCGAATGGGTTCATGTTTTGCTGATTGTGGCCCTGATCGTGTTTCCTGGTCTTTACTTGTTGGAACATTTTTTAATACGTACCGATTGCCTTTTTGCCTAATCCGATGAGCCCCCAATTCGTTCCAAAATGTCCGACGTTCTCAATTTTCGCAGGTAGTGGGTTTCCCCAGCCAACTTTTCCCTAAACACCTTTCTTCGCACATTCCTTTTTTCCTCCTCCCCCCTTAGTTTTTCTTGTCGACACGCCGGACTCAAACCACCTCAAGCCACGCGGTCGCGGCTCTGCCCCCTCCTTGTCGAACGCGCAGTGTCCTTTTTGACCGTCTTCGAGCACAGTTCTGTCCCCGTTTTAATTTTGCTTCACGAGATGCCCTTGTCTTTTCTCGTTTTTTGAAGCCGTCAAGCGATTTGATGCCATTGCCACACGCGTGGAGGCCCCAGTTTAGCTGCAGCAGTTTTGGCGGCCGGCGAGATCGCCCCGTTGTACACCTCTCCCCTATTTTAATCCAACGTGTTTGCTATCTTTCCCTAGACCCCAAAAAACTGGACCTCCTCACAGAAGGATCAGTTCTGGCGATTTTCACTTGTAACTTCCCGGTGAATTCCGTTTGTCCAACCCGTGTTGCCGGTTCCCCCAAGCCGGTACCCCTGAGCGTGCCATAGTCGGCTTTCGGCCTTGGAGCATCCTGTGAGTCGTCCCGTAAGCAGGCGTGCTTTGACCTTTTCCCTTGACTCAGTTCTTTTTTTTTCTTCTTCAATCTCGTCCCTTGGCCCACTTCGCTATCGAGATGACTCCTGTTGAATTAACCCCGCACGGCTCGCTCAACGAATTTTCCGTCGAGAAAGTCCCTCGGTCTTTTTGGCGAGGTGATTCCCGTTCGTAGCCTTCCCCACAGATCCACCTTGCGGACGTTTTGTAGCGGCTCACGCGTCCACCACCCCATCATTTGCAGGAGGAAACCCTCGAAGCTTTATCCCCGTTTTCCTGTCTCCCATGTATCTTGTTTTCTCTTTTCCTATACTCCGTTGTTGTGTCTCTAGCTCCCCATTTAGCATCGGGGGTACGTGACGTCTGTCGTTTTTACTTTCCGCGGCCCGGTAATGAGGTTTTTTTTGTTCGCCTCTTATTTTCCCGTCCTCCCATTGTGGATCTGATGGCTACCCCCCCGGGATTTCACACTTCTCCGGGGGAAGCCCCTCTCTCCATGTTTCGTCTATACCTTTCTTCTACTTTTTTTGGACTCTAGGGACTATCTCGTATGAAAGTTCTTTTGGGGGCGGGGGTTCCCCCCCAGTATTTTCCGAGTCAAAGGCCCTCCCCCCGCTGGCTCTCCTCCCTGCCGCTATCGACCCACCCGTATTTTTAAGGACCTTTTGAAATTCCGACTGAGCTAGAAGATAGCTTCCTTCGTTCTTGGTGCCGTGACCCGGCACTTTACCACGCCCTTATTTTTTTCCTTGAATTGGCACTTGCCTCCAGACGCTCCCGGTTGACGCATGCCGAGGCTGATAAACCACTCGGTTTGGATTTCATCAATGCCTCCCCCCCTCGTTTTTTCAGAGACCCGCTTTTTTTATACGATGGCCCCTCGTCCACTTTCTGGTTCTTCTTGGCGCCCGGTCCTGTCCCTCAGTTCGTTTTAGGCTCGGTATTTCGCGGAACCCTTTAATCTCGGGGTCCCGCACACTTCCATGGAACATACGTTGCCCTGAGATGGTTCCAACCGTTGCACCTTCCCGCGCCTTTTTCCCTCTCCGGCAGAGCGCTACCGGCGTTCTGAGATTGGTTTTGATTCCGACGTGCCTCGATTGACATGAGGATGCTGATACAAAGACGCCAGTGTGAGGCTCAAGTCTTGTTTCGCTACCGTCCCCTTGCCCCCCTTGCCCCCCCCTTCCCTGTCCTTGGACCGTGGAGCTGAAGCCGGAGTGGGGGCCCTTTAGCATTAGCCGGACCCGACACCCGTCAGGCTAAGGGTAAGTGATGCCCCCCCTCGTTTCCACCCCTAATCGATAACGAGAACTTTCCCTGCTCACCCCCTCCTCCTCCCCCTCACCCATTTCGCCCCCAGGTTAAGTCCTACGTCCGGCCAAACGCCTTTGATCTCCAGGCCTCTTCCGTATATTGCCAGTCCAAAGCTGTCTCCCCTTTTTCTCGCCCACGGTTTCCTTTCGTTTTATTTTATCAGTGAAGGATTTTCTCGGGGGGTGCCCGAGCATGGCTCCCTGAACCCCAGCGGGAACTTTTTTGGTCGCAGCCTTTGCGGCTTCCGTGAGGCTCATGCAGGTCATCTTTCGCATGGACGTCAGCTCCGAGACCTTCCCACATCAATAACCCGGTTGCAAGCTGTTCACCCCCCTCGACCAGTTGGAAGCCTATCCTTTTATTTTTCCCCAACGCTGCACCTCCACGCGACCCCGGGCTCTTTCGCGCTGTGAATCGTCTCCTTTATGGAAGGGCGTCTGGTCCCGAGGATTTCTTTTTCCCTTTCGTGTTATCTTCTACAACATTGGATCAAGCACACTGTTACTGGACCTAGTCTAGTTGCGTCCCTTCACCTTCACTTCGGCTGATGATAAGATCTCTTTCTCCCTTCCGTGTTTTCTAGAGATCGTCTCAGACTCAGTCCTCTCCCTCAGTCCTGTTTTGCGAGTCCCTATACGCGACCATCCCCATGGTACACCGCCGTTATGTTTTACTTTATCCCTATTTTTCCCCCCTGTTTTGTTCGCCTTCCCCAGACTGCCCCTTTTTTCCATGTCCCAAGAGACCCTTCCCTTCCGATTCCTTTGAACAGCGCGACCCGGTTTGTCCCTTTGTTTTCGTTTGAGTTTCACCAACGGCGCTGATCCTAACTTTGGTTCCTTTTTTTTTTTTTTTCCTTGGTTTTCCCACATCTTTTGCACCCTGGGTTGAGGGCTTCCTTTCTCCTCTTCGTCATGCGCCGTTCCCTTCAGAAGCATTGAGTAGCGACACGGATAGAAGCCTTGGAGCTGTAGGTTGTTTCTGCTTTCTTCTCCCCCCCCCCTCCCTTCACCCTGCTAGCACCCGTCTCTCTTCCCTTGGGTCGCGCTCCTTTTTAATGGCGCTTATGGACGCGGTGGCTGTCGCAGTTTTGCCCGAACCGTACAAGTCTAACATGTCGACTCTGGTGCCTTTTTTTTGGCTTCTTCTTGGTAATCTCCCTTCGGTCTCTTTCTCTCGTGGATTGGAACCCCCGTTTTTGTTCATCACGTCCCCCGTAGTGCCCCCCTGACGTGTCTGGTTGCTGAATCCGAGAGCCCCCCCCCGGGCGTCCCACACGCACTCCCGACGTTTCCCTCTTTTTCGTGAGTTGTTGCAAAGTCCGTGCGCTCCCCAAGTTCGCGCACACTTCGTCCTTTTCTCCCGCCTTACTTTTTCCGTCGAGCACGCCCGGACCCCACACCCCCTCCAGAACCCGCCGTCGGCGCTGCAGTACCTCGCCCCTCGCACGCCTGCCGTGCCCCTTTTGTCCCTTTTTTCTCTGGTCGCACCTTTTAGTCGTTGCAGTTCTTCCCCGAGATTCTTTTGCTGAGCGACCGACCGCGCAAACCCGCCGTGCGGGAGCCATCACGGTCCTTTTCCCCCGTGCCTTTTGGCTCACAGCCTCTTGCCCTGCGTGTTTTCCAGATACTCCACTCGGCGCGATACCAAAAGAGGCTGGTCAGTCACTATAAGAATCCACCGGTGTTTGGCTTCTCTCTACAACCACCTTTCCCCATGGTACCGCTTCCATTTTCTTCTCCTGTTCTTTTACCCTCTTGAATTTTCCCCCCCTTTGCATTGCCCGAAGTGGCCTGCGCCGCCCCGAGCTTCGTCCCTACTTTCCTTCTTTTGGTAGGAGCGTAAGCTTTTCCCCCGAGGCGCAGAACCTTTTCTCGACATCTTTACTGCACCCTTTTTTTTTTCCGTTGCGTGAAGCCATCTTGGCCACATGTCGTATACGAGATAGTCCCTGTTTTAGTCCCTTCCACCGCACTTGCAAGCGAAGACGTTTTTCTTCTTAGTATATCTTTTTTCCCACGTCTGCGTTTTTTTCTTTTCCCGTTGTTTTAGACCCCCCCGATCCCCAAACCTTGCGACCGGAAGAACGGAGAAAGACCACCCCTTTCCACCCTTCCCCCCCCCTTCTCCGGTTTTAAAACCCGTCCCTCCTTCTTAGCCTCCTCCGTCAGATGAGATTCCGGTAATCCTTGTATAATACTCCGTTGTTTGAAGAGATCCAAGGTTTTCCCTTTTTTACTCGTTTTCTGAACGTCAGTTCCCCTGTTTTCCTCCCGCAACTGGAGCAGTGGTCATGAGGTGCCAAGTTTCGCCGTCTTATCGCCGGTCGAAAATTTTGTGGGGCGTACAGGAAGGCCCCCCCCCGCTGCCGTGCAAGATTTTCCAGCCACTTTTCAAGTTTTCTCCAAGGCTTTGTTTCTTCGCTGCCCGTGGCTTTCCGCATTGAAATCATCTCGGAAGAACGTTGCCCATTTTCTTGCCCAGAGTTTCACTGCGTGCCCCCGGGACTCCCCGCGTGCGTTCAAATGATTGCCCCCAAGCTGTTGTCCTGCCTATCGCCCAAAGCTTTCACTTCCAGGACCCCCGACCCCTCTCCTATGTCCTGTCCACTTGTCTCATTTTTGTCCTTCTTCTTTTGGGCCAACACGGTACCAACGCCTCTGGGGTACTGAAGTATCTTCCTCCGAATGATCTGTTTTTTGGTTTTCTATTTTGTTCAGCTGAGTCCTTTTCTCACAACCCATAGGTTTGGATATTGACCGCCATTCCTGTCTCGCCCCAGCGTCGGAAAACGCCTGCCCGAGCCAAGCTTTCTGTGTTCTCCCTTTTCCCGGACCCTTTTTTTTCCCCTCTCAATCTTGGATTGACGTCGGGCTGCTATCTCCCAGGGAATATTTTTTCCTCACCTTCAAACGTGCTGAAATACTTTGTGATCGACGGACGTTTTCCCTTCCTTACTGCGGGTCGACCCTTTACTTCCATGGCTTTTCTTCCCTTCCCTTTACTCTTTTTTTTCTTCCGGGATCGCAGACGCTCTGACGGAGCGCCCACCGAACGAACCGTTGGCCCTCCCCTCTATCTTCTTGAAAGTAATTCCCTTTTCATTTGACCAAACCCCGCCTCCCTCCTTTGGCTTACCCGTGTTGTCCCTTTCCTCCCCCGTTGAGTGGGGGCCCATAGGGATTCGAAGCACCAGAAACCGGCTTTTTCTCGGGTTGCGACCCAACTGCCACCCAAGCCCCTCCCTCCCCCTTCACACCTCCCATTTTCTTCCCTCCCCCGTTCCACACCCCCCCCTGCCCCCCAACTTTTTTAGTCAGTGTTAAGTTCCTTCCGGCAAAACTTGCCATTGACGCTTTCCCCTCCCCGCACCTCCGCCCCCTTTTTCTTTCTCCCCCCTTTAACGTATGATCAGCCTTGCCTTCCGAGGGAGCGGGGTTGGCCGGAGAAGGCACGCGACAGATACAGACGGGGAACTTTGCGTTCGAGCGCTCTTCTCCCCCTAGTGCTTCTTCTTTTCAGTTTGCGCATGGAAGACCTATAGGATCCCAAACCAAGGTTTTTGCCTTCTTTTCCCCCCCCCTAAACTCGAAACCCTGGACGTCGATCTTCTCGTTCTTGTCAACTCGCTGCACCCCCCTCCCCCCCCCTGCCCGTGTAGCTTGTCTAGGATAGGCTTCTGAAATCTCCGCATTAGGACCCCCCCCCCACTGTTTGGGTCTTGTGCCGGCTCTCCCCTCCCAAAAACTTTGGCCCCCTCCCTTTCTTCCTGCTCTCCTCCACGTTCCCTTCCCCACCTTCTTTTCTCTTCTAGGGATCGCAACATTAGATTAGTTTCCTGCTGCTAAG
>Ga0179593_1715966_pt1 | contig 11263 bp, 17 predicted proteins | sample CZODoug2_1_08_16_FD_185931 | JGI IMG/M metagenome (GOLD analysis project Ga0179593, IMG submission 185931) | Vadose zone soil fungal communities from Angelo Coast Range Reserve, California, USA - CZODoug2_1_08_16fungal (PacBio error correction) | ecosystem: Environmental > Terrestrial > Soil >... | reverse complement strand
ATAATTGAGGCAGATTTCCCCACTTGCTCTGGCACGTCCCCCTTCTTCCTAGTCTTCCCCGCTGTTCGACGCTTAGGGGTTGTCCAGGGTGTGGACGACCGATGAGGCATCGCCTTTCCAATTACCTTTCGTGGAGGAGGAATATTTTTCCTTCCTCTTTTCTCTGGTCCCAATATTTTCGCCCTTTTTTTCTCTCCTCCGCTTCCGCTGAGAACGAGGTCCCCTTCCTCCTCTCCCTTTTTTTTCTCGTGGAGCCATCGAAAACGGACGCCGCCTGCCTTGTTTCCACTTGGCGTCTTGGACCTTAGACGGCTGCTTCCCCCCTTCTTTCCCGTGTTCCCCTCTGTGGTGGATGCTATTCTGCGAGCCGTCCTCCTCTTTTTTTTTCCCTCCTTTTTTTTTTATGAACAGTCAAATGGAAACGAGACCATGTGAACGGAACCCCCCCTTCTCTTAACCTGTCTTGAAATGTATGTGAAAGTGTTCCCTCCCCCCTCTCCCCACCCTCCCGGTCGGGCGTGACCGCGAACGTCGCTCTTCGAAATTTTTTTGCGGTTAAAAGTTCCGGCGGACGACCCTCCTTCTTTCCTCCTTTTCCTCCTCTTGCCAATGGAAAGAATCAAGGGCTTGCTGTAGCTTGCTTAAGCTGAACCGGTAATATTGTGGTGCCTCTCCCCTTTCCTTTTTTCCTTTTTCCTTCCCCTTTTCGGTTTTCACTGGTGGCCTAAGCCGGCCACAGAGGCTCAAATCGCTCTGTCCCCCTTTCGCCTCTTTTTCCCCAGTGGGATGAAGAAAAAAAGATGAGGGTCATTTCCTTTCTTTTTCTTTCCCCTTCGGCCCGCTCGGGGCGGTAGGATTATGTTTAGGAGGCCACCACCTTTCTTTCGGTGAGAAATGGGATCGGCCTCCCTCCTCTTCTCCCCCCCCACTTTTTTTTGACACTATCAAAGGACCCTATGCATTCGCATTACGTCTCCAGTTTCCTTCCTTCTACTGCGCGATAAAGGACGAAATTCTTCCTGGCCTCAATCAACGGCTTTAATAAACAGAAACTGTCCGCCGCCTCCCCTCTCTCCTGGGATGCGAACGCTTTCTTCTTCAAGACGCCGCGTTATCGGTGTTTCACGCGGCTTTCTTCCCCTTTTTCTCAGCGGGAAGACCTCTTCCTCTCCCCCTCTCCTTCTCTTTCTTTTTCCGACCGCCCACCAAAAAGACCTGCGCGCCGCTCTCCTCCTCCTCCTTCTTTTCTAGGAACATGCTATGCAGCCCAGTCCTTCCATCCCTTTTTTTTTCCCCTCTGGTTTCGGGGAAGAGATGGGGGGGGAAAAGAAACTTTCCCTCCCCTTATTTGTAGGTCTTAGGACCATAGCCGCCTCTCCTCCCCTTCCTTTCTTGTGATCCGCTCTCCGAAGTCTTACACGTAGATGGGTCGGCATCTTCCTTCTTTTTTCCACTTACGAAGTGCGGAACACCTTTTCCCCTTTTCTCCCCCTCACCCCGAGGTTTTCACGAGGTCGGCCTCGGCCTAGTAGGTGATGTAGCCTCCTGCTCTTTTCCATGGTTAGATCGACCATCTTTTCTTTTCTTCCCTTCCCCTTTTTCTCTTCCTCTTTGAAGGCCGCATCAGAGCAATACGTTGGTGTTGAGAGGCCCCTTTTTTTCCCTCCTCCCCCTCCTTTTTGTTGTCTTTTCTCCCTTTTCACCCCCCCCCCCTTTATGTTCTGATGCGCCCTGAAATATGGACTTTAACGCGCCGTGATCTCAGGTAGGATCTTCTTTCTTCTCCTCCTCCCCATGAAAAGAGAAGGGGGGGGCGGGTTTTTCCCCCTCCCCCTTTTCCCCTCTCTCCTTGACCTGATCTGCATGGAGGCAGACTCGCCGGCGCTTTCCCTTCGTTCCTTCCCCCCTCTTCCCCTCAGGATTAGCACCGGGGAGTCTCCCCCTACCTCTCTTTTTTTCCCTTTTTGTCCTTTTGACCTCGCTGCGGCTCGCGGAATTATATGCGCGGCGGCTTGCCTCTTTTCTCCCTCCTTCTTCACCCTCCCCAACGCGAACCAGAGAGTCCCCAAGGTCCCTCTTTTTTTTTCTTTCTTGTCCCTTAGGGCGAGAAGCAAGGTCGTAGGGTGAGCCGCCCTTCTCCTCCGTTCTTTTCCGGTTCGACGGGGTGCAGAGGTAACCATTGTAGGGGTCTTTTCTTTCTCCTTTTCTGCCCCCTACGGTTGGAAGAAAAGCCGCGAAACACCGAGACTCTTCCTCCCCTACCAGAGACTGGGCGGGAACCACCCCCTCCGTTCTTTTCTTTTTTCGGGAGTGTCGTTCTGAAACGACGTGATTGGACGGAACATTATCACCCTTTATCTCTCCCGTCGAAGGCAGGCAAGCCTGACAGTTCCCTTCTTCTCTTCCTCTTGATTTTGCCGCGTCTCGGCGTTGGGATGACACCTCCCCTTTTCCCTTTCCCTATCCAGGGCAAAAGAAGAGAGTGACTTTTTCTCCCCCTCTCTCCCCCTCCCCCCCCTTCCGCGTTGAGTCGGATGAGAATCGAGGAAAGTTTGCTTTTCCCTCCTTCCTTCCATATGGAGGCAAGCAACCTTGGGGAAACCTCTCCCTCCCCTCTTCCCTCTCTTTTCGATCATCGGGCGGAGGCCACGTAGTTGGCCAACCGCCTCTCTCTTCCTTTTTCTTCCGCAGTTATAGTGCAAAAACAATATGACCCCCCTTCTCTTCTTCCCTCCTTCTTCGCCCCTGCGGTGATTGGACATTCTCTCTCTTATCTTCCCTCCGGAAATGGGAACGAAAATTCCCTCCCTTTACTCCTTCTCCGCCCCAGACCGCAAATTTTGGCCCCCTCCCCCTCCCCCCCTTCCCCAGGTTAAGAAGCTACTGCGTCCCCTTTTTCGCCTTTTCTCCTCACTGTATGAATGAACAGGCATGAAAAGTGACTGACTCCTTTCTTTACTTCTCTGCAGAAGAGCCCTCTCTTTCCCTCCTGCTGAGGCAGGACGCAATGCATCACCGACCCCTTTTCTCTCTCTCTTTGTAAGAGTGAAGGCCCCCCTCTTTCCTTTTTTCGGCGCCGCACGTACTGCACCAACTCTCCTCTTTTCGGCAGGAAGAATAGGATAAGAGGCCTTGCTTTCTCCTCCCTTTCCCTTCGATATTGGGACCTCACATCGCGAAACCCCTTTCCCTTTCTTGGATTTTCACGCCAAAACGTCAGCGCTCCCTTCTTCTTTTCTTCTTCCTTTCCTATGATGCCGCGGACCGTTTCGGCCGCCGTGGCGTGATGGTTCTTTCCCTCTTTTTCCTGAAATGATGGAGTCGCTTCCCCCCTCTCCCCCCCCTTTCCCCCTTTTGTTTGTTGAGAGAGATAAATACGAAAGCACGAAGGGCAGGTCAGGGCTTTCTCCTCTTTCCCCTCTCGGAGGAAAGAACACGTCTGGACCCCCCCTCCCCCCTTTCCCTTTTTTCTATCGCGACGCTGGTTGCGCTTCGGGCGTTGTCGGTTGCGACCGCTCTCTTTTTGGCGAGGAAAATCCAGAAAGTATGTGGCTTCTTTTCCTCTCTCGGGGAAAAATGATATTTAGACCCTTTTCCTGCGGTTACGAATGCTCTCCTTCCCTTTTCTGAGTCCTATCAACCTAACATAGTTGTGCCAAGACTTTCCCCCCGGAAGCCGGCCAACCCCTCTTCCTTTCCCCTGACGTCTTTGGCCAAGCCGTTTTCGGTCGGGGAAGTTCTCCTTTTCCTCCTTTGCCCGGGGGGGGCCACTCTTCTTTCCCGTCCCCGCCTACTGCCGCTTTTCAAGGCTTTCAGTCCCCTCCCCTTTCTTCTCCCATCCAAATGGGAACACAAGCACAACTTCCCCTTTTCGATTCCGAGGAGCTCGGAAATTGTTTGACTGTCTGTTCCCTTCCTCTCCTCCTGGATGGTGTCGCAAAAAAATTTGCTTTCTTTTTTTCTTTTTTCAATGCTCAAGCGAATTATGAATGGGCGTTCCCCCCCCTTCTTCCTCCCGACGGAACGTTAATGTCCAATTTTACCCCTCTTTCTTCCCTTTTGGCGCTCCCGCCAATGCGACCGGAAAGCTGACGTTCACTCTCACCAGCGGCAATCAAAACGTTCTCTCCCCTCTTTCCCCCCCCCCCTCCTACCGCGCCCGATGGGCTAAACAGACGCGAGCGTTTCCTTTTTTCCCCCTTCCTTTTCTCTTTGTTCCCCAAGTGGATGCAGAAAAGATGCGGTCGTTCTTCTTTCTTTTTCTTTTTTCCTCTCCCCCATCGAAAGAGAGGGGATTTCGTCCTTGGAAACAGGTCAACGAGATTGGCAGGTCTTTCCTCTCCTCCGCGGCAGTTCCTTTTCCCTTCTTCCTAAGCCCCTCTGCAGGCGCAATTAAGGCGATGTCGTCCCTCCTCCTTCTCCTCACGGAAGAAATTCCCCTCTCCCTTTAAACCCTAACCCCCTCTACGACGAAGAAGCCGCCAAGCTCCTTTTTTTCCGGAAGTATCTGAAGCATGATTCTTTTTCTCCCCTTCCCTTTTTGTTTTTCGCGGCTTTCTTCAAACAGTATGGGGCGGTTTTCCCTTTCTCCCCCCCTTCCTCATGCTACAAGTGCTAATCACTACTCCTACCCTTCTTCCCTCCCCTTTTCCCCCCTTTCCCCTCGCCTTAGGCGCTAACCCTAAGATGCTTCTCTCCCCTTTTTCCTCCCCGAGCTGATCCGAGATGAACCCAGATCTTTGAGCTTTGGTGCGCGGTGCGCCGGATGTTTTTTTTTCCCCTCCTTCCTTCGAGCCGAAGCGCGGGAAAAGGCTTTCTCGTTTCCCTTTTTTCTTTTTTCGAATCAGGGAAGGGGAAGTACGGGCACGGACAGAAAGAATGCGCGAGGCAACACTTTTTTTTCCTTTCTCCCGGTGGTACGCTCCGGAGGGAGGAAAGGACTCGTACTTTCTCCTCTTTTTTCTGTCTTTTCCTTTCCCTTTGATCTTCCGGCGATCACGCGCGTGGAAAGGTAATAGTGAGTTTTTTTTTCTTTTTCCTCTCTTTGCAGTAATATCTAATATTTTCATAATCCTCCTTTTGTTTTTTTCTTCTCTCCCCGTAGGTCTGATGCGGCATGCAATATGTAAGTTTAAAGAGCAGTGATCGCAGGTAGGATTCCCTTTTCTCCTCTTTCTCCTCTTTCCCCATGAAATAGAAGGCACGGCTTCCATCCCTTTTTCTTTTTTTTCTAACGTAGCGGACCTCGAGCTGAAAATTGCGGAGATGCAAGGACGCTTTTTCCCCTTCCCCGACGGAAAATTATTATTCTCACTTTTATCTTTCTTTCTGTCTTTCCCCCTTTTCTTTTGACACTGCGCTTGCGGCCGCCGAATTGACAGGAACGGCGGGCTATTTTTTTTCTATCCCTAAAAAATACAGGGTCAGTCCCCACTCCCTTCCAGTTCCCAGATAGGTGAAGCTCGGAGCATCTCTTTTTTCTTCCCCTTTTTCGAGAAGAAGTGTAGGGTGCTCTCCCGCCTTTCTTTTTCGAAGCGTCTTGTCGGTAGACGGTTTTCCTTCTTTCTTCTCTCAGATGTAGAAGTTAAGAGGGAGGCCTTGCTTTCTCACCTACTATCGCTAAACACACGAGAAGCGGAGTAGTGGAGGACAGAATTTCCTCTTCCCCCCTTCTCCCCTGCAGAGATTGGAGGAGATGTAGTCGTATCTTTTTTTTCTTTCCCCCCCCTAACCTCGTGTTTCACCTTTCGCAGTGAGAAGAAGCGAAGGCCGGCCATTTTTCCTTCCTTCCTTCCTCTCTTGACTTGATCTTGGACGAGTAATAGTCGTTGGGCTTTCCCCCTTTTCCAAAAACTGCCGATGCCAGGCGAAAAGAAAGCGGTTGACCTTTCTTTTCCCCCCCTCCCTCCACAGAAAAGAGATTTCCTCTTTGACGAAGACTCAACTCCGCATTCATAAACACCCACACCCTCAAACCCCCCCCCACCCCCCTCCCCCCCACAATGGAGGCATCCACCTCTCCCCCCTCTGGATAAACGCAGAGAGAGGTGATCCCATCTTTCTCTTTTTCAGTCCTGTCGCCACGTCTTCGATATAAGGGTGAGGAGCGGTTTCTTATCTTCCCCTCTTTTACCGGGTCGTCGCCTTCCTGCTTCCATTGCCTGGGTGATTGGACCAGGAACGGATTTTTTTTTTCCCTTTTTCCCTTCCCCCCCTTAATAATTCGGATTGCGCATTTCGTCCTCTTCCCCCCCGCCCCCCATTTTCCACCATCAGGAATGAGCGGCGATTCCCCCTTCCCCCCCCTAAGGTCAAACAGGTTCTATGTTACCATTTTTTTTTTTCATGGGAATGGTTATAACAACTGTGACTTCCCTTTTCCCCTCTTTCTTCTCGCGGACGGAGCTCCCCCTTTTCCAATACTATTTTCAAAAAGAGCATGATGCTTTTTTCCCTTTCCCCTCACAGGATGGACAAAGAGAGACGCCGTTTCTTTTCCCAATTGCCCTGCCGGACAGGATGTAAGAGTTTTCTATTTTCCCCCCCTAGGGAGGGTGAAGATGGGGTCCCAGGCAGAACTCTTCTTTTTCCTCGGCTGCGAACCGAAGGCAGCGTCCTCCCCGGACCTCCAAATAGAAGAACTTTCTCTTAAACGAAGTATGGATTTTCCTCTGCCCCCCCTTCTTCCGAGCACACTTTCTCGTCTTCATCTTGAAGGATGCGGAGAGACCATTTTTCCCTCTTTTCCCCCTTTTCCACTGATGGGAGAGCGCCTCACGGACCTGCCTGCTTGTCTTTGTAATATCTATAAATAAGGAAGACGCAGGCATTCCCTTTTCTTCCCTTTTCCCCCTCTCGGAGGGAACGCAACAGGTCTGTTACCGCTTCTCTTGGTACTTCGTTTTTCTTGGTGGGAGACCGACCGATGAGTTTTTTTCCCCCTCCTTTTTGTGGCGGAGGAGGAATGCATTTATCTTTCGCCTTTTTCCGGCGCGGTAATGAGGTTAGCCCTCCCTTTTCTGACGGCAGAGACCGTCGGCTTCCCCCCTTCCGACATAGTCCCCGGAAAGAAGGAAGACTTGGCAGATTGTTTTTTCCCTCCAGCGTATTTGGCCCATGTCCTGGTTTTCTTTTTTGTCCACATGCGCGCGGTTTCCCTTGATTTTATTCTCCTCTCCGTCCGCTAAGGAAGGCTTTTAAAGGATTTCAGTCCCTTTTTTCGACAAGTCCAATGGATAACAAGCCCCCTTCCTTTCTGACCCTTTTACCTGTATGGTGAAAAGGTGTGAAATTTTCCCTTTTTTCTTTTTCCCCCTTCGGTCGGGGGAGTGACCGACGACTGCTCTCTTCCCCCATCCAGTCTTCCTCCACTCTTATAAAGAACGAGTACGTCCCATCCCCCCCTCCCACGTCAGCATCAAGGGATTGCATGGCGCGCCGCCCCCCTCCTTGTTTTCACTAGCAAAAAGAGGAATAACCTTCCTTTTTTTTTTCTTGCCAACTACGTGGAAGCAGCGCCCGATGGCTTCCCCTGTCCACTTTTTTCCCAAGGTGGATGACAGCAAAATCTTTTTTTCTTCCCCCCTGGCTCAAGGCGAATCACGACTCCCTCCCCTTTTTTTTTTTTAGTACCTTTGTGCCCCTTTCCCACCTCGACTGGCGGTCCTTTTTTTTTTTTTTTTATGGTGGCCAGCCCAACGACGAGGACGCTCCAATCCCCTTACCTGATCTTACCCGGATTCAAGTAAGGAGGGCCTTTTTTTTTTCCCTCCGTGAAACACGAGGTTATGTCTACATGGGACGCCAATCACTTCCGCTACTCCCCTCCCCTTCTCCTGGGAGAGAAAGAGGGGTTGGTTCCCCCCCCTCCCCGTATATGAAGCTTGCTTCTTTCTCCCCTCTTCCTTAACCACTATGGGCCGAGGTAGGTGAGCAAGCGGCTCCTTTTACCTCTACTCCTACAATGGATGACATATGCACCTCCGCTCCCCCCTCTCAGCCGAATTTATCCGAGATAACCCTTATCTCATCCGCCCAGGCAGGGCAAAGCAAGAGCTTTTCTATCCTTACCCTTTCTCTGATGGGAGAGTGTGGTGAGTGGTGAAGACCCTTTGTCTTTTTCCCGCATAGATCGGAGAGGACAGCCAGCGCGGTTCACTCCCTCCCCGAAGTTCCCCCCTCTCTTTTTCTGCTCCCGGTGAGAAGACGGAAGTGACTTCCTTTTCCTCTTAACACGGTGTGCCGGGGTTAAGAGCCTGGCAGTCTCCTCCTCATGGTTTCTTTTCTCGGTGATGTAGACACGCATTTCCCTCCTCTTTTTTTCGAAGTCACCTAGTTGCTTTCGACAATTCTCCTCCAAGTACATATTGAAGGGCCGCCTTCCTCTCCCTTTTCTCCCCCCGGAGAGAATGTTAAGCATCTATCTTTTTTCTTTTCTCAACTTTCTCCTCTTTTCCCTCTTTTTTCCCCCCAAAAGTATGGATATGATGCGCCTCCCTCCCTCCTCCTTTTCCTTTTCGAAAGCAACGAGGGAGCGATGAACAATGAAAATCGACGGCTTCCCTCCTACGATTGCCTCTTCCTCCCCTTCTTTACATAAGATAGGCCATTGAGGAGTACTTCCCTTTCTTTCCCCCCTACGCCACTTAAGGATTCTAACCTTTTCTTGATCCTTCTCTCCTCCCAGCCTTTTTGACCGAGATGAGGCATAGAAGATCTCTTCTTTCTTTTTCCTCCCTTTCCCTCCGGGTCGGACCCAAAGAAACACCCCCCTCAGCTTCTTTCGGTAGAAGCGTGGCTTTCTTCCCCTTTCTAGGGTTCGAGAAGCAGTACGTAGGGTTCTCTTTTACATTCCTCTTCTCAGGTAGTTGTAGGTAGACTTTTTTCCCCCCTTATGATTTAGGACCAGCAGAGCTTGGAGAAGTGCCTTTTTTTTCTCCCCCGAATACCCCCTCCGGTTGGAAGGGAAAGCCCTTCCCCCCCCTCTTCTGCTACCTCCTCCATTCTTCTTTTCCCCCCAACAAGCGTAGCAGCATAAAGTCGAGCTTTTTTTTTTTTTTCCGTATGACATCCTTGATTCCGTCGCCCAGGTAGAACATAACCTATTTCTCTTTTCTTCCAGATGACTTTTTTTTTCCCCCTCTGCCCTCTCCTGTAAATAGAAGCCGTCTTTTTTTTTTCCTCGGCGTTGCGGATGGCAACTTTCCTTCAAGTTCTATTTTCCCCCTCCTGAGCAGTTGAAAGTGGTGAGACTAAAACAGTCCCTCTCTATGGAGTAGGGTGAGCCTTGAGCCCTTTTTTTTTTTTTTTCTCCTTGTTCGGTCCCCCTTTTGGGAACAGAGAGACGCTTCTCTCTTTTTCTCCCCTCTGTCGAGTAGGCCGTATTTCCCCCTTTTCGATCACGTTTCCTTGGTTGAGGCCGAGGTTATAGGGAAAAAAAAATATGACTTCTCTTACGGTACATTTGGTTTTCCTTTTCTTTTTCCCTTGCGAGGTGATGGACCCCTCCCTTATTTCCATTCCAGCAGGAAAAAGTGGTCCAGCCCCCCTTCTTTTTTCTCTCTCCTTCCTCGTACAAGCCACCTCCCCCTCTTCCAGTCTTTTTTTTTTTTTGATTTAACGTGAAATACAGGTCAACACCTGTTCCGTCATCTCCTTTTTTTCGTTCCATTGGGCTGGTGGTAAATGGACTTGGCTACCCTTTTTTCCTTTCCCTTTTTCAACGTTTTTAGCTCGCGGACGGCGCCAGAATGAGAATCCACCAAGCCCGATTTCTTTCCCCCTTTTTTTCTCCCTTCCCCCAAAAGATGGGCAAAAGACGCCTCTCTTTTTCCTTCCACAGCTGAAAAGGCGTCTTTTCCCCGACACCACGAGGTGAGGTTTAGTCTCCCTCCTTCTCCTCTCGCGATGCGAAAAGCAGGCAGCTCTTCCCTTTTCTCCCTCCCTCCCCCCCCTCATTCCGCGCAAAGGACGGTTTTCCCCCCCCCCCTTCCGGCGAGGCATAATAGGTCGCCCCCCCAGTCACCCCTCTAACAGCAGTGCGACGGAGAATCCTCTAGCCGGCTTCCCTTTCCAGGACAGTGGAGTGCCTCCTCCCCCATGTGGCCCTCCCCCCCCTGGACCTGCCCTGACGTGCTTTCTTCTTTCTTTTTTTCTCTCTCTAAATACAGAAAAGAACGCCGTTCCTTTTCTTTTTTTTTTCCCCCCCATCATTTTGCACCGATCGGAGGCACGCCCAACGTTCTCCTTTCCACCGGGATAGAGGATAGACTCTCCTTTTTCTTGGTTCGGTTTGCGACCCCGAGTGAGGCAGCGCGGACTTTCTTTCCTGACATTTAGGCCCCTCCCGACCGTCTTTTTTTTCATGACTTGATCGGGTTTCGGAGAAATGGATTTTTTTGTTTTTTGGGTACAATACTCCCTTTCTCCCTCTTTTTTCGGTTCCCTCTGATCTAGGTCTGCCGGCCGAGACAACGGCGGCCTCCTTTTTTCCCCCTCCCCCGAAAAACGGAAGCAGCACGACTTGGCAGATTGTTTCCCTTCCTTGCCAACTCGCGTATTTGGACCCAGCCTTCCCTTTGGCAGTAGTCCTGCGCCCCCTTTTCGAGGGTTCCCCCTCCGTGCTGGTGGCTGCTATTATGCGCAGCATCCGCTACTGTCCCCTTTTCCCTTTCCTTCGGGAGACCAAGTCCAATGGAAACAAGCCACTTTTCTTCCTCCAACCGTCCGGATTGTCCGGAGGAGCTTTGACCTTTTCCTTTTCCCTTGTGAAATAAATAGCGCGCATGCCTGCATTTTTTTTTCTCCAAAAATCCCGTTTTCCCGAGACGTCCTCTTTCCCCGAATGATTGCCTGGGCGGTTCCCACGTTCCGTGTTCCTCCCGAGGTATAGTTACCTGTCCACTCCTCCCTTTTCCCCCTGGATGCTGGCCGAGGGCCGCCAATGCGAACAGGACTTTTTCACCTGCCCATCCCTCTCCCTCCCCCCCAGTATATAGAAGGAAGTGGCGCGCAGGTTCTTTTTCCCCCCCCCCTTTCTCACCCGCTCGGCGGTCTATCCCCGGCGTGCAGAGAACGTCTTTCTCGCTGTTCCCATTTCTTTTCTTCTTTTTTTTGGCATAGCCACCTGGATCAAGGCTCTCCTCTTTTTCTTTGTTTGGCGCACAAGGTAAAAGCGATGGCGGTGAGCCTTGTTTCTTCACTGGGAAGACTCTTTTTCTTTCCCCTTCGGACGGCGGCCAAGATCAAGGCCCCTCTGCCGTTC
>Ga0179593_1551128_pt1 | contig 11263 bp, 15 predicted proteins | sample CZODoug2_1_08_16_FD_185931 | JGI IMG/M metagenome (GOLD analysis project Ga0179593, IMG submission 185931) | Vadose zone soil fungal communities from Angelo Coast Range Reserve, California, USA - CZODoug2_1_08_16fungal (PacBio error correction) | ecosystem: Environmental > Terrestrial > Soil >... | reverse complement strand
CACCACACCCCCCCTGGTTGTCTATTCCTTTTTTTTCTCCCCACGACCCTTCTACTTCAATTAGCGTGTGGCGCTGGAGGCGACCCCGCCGCCCGTGGCTCACGTTAAACCCTCTTCAGATGAATTTTTCTTTTCTTCCCTGTGCCCCCGCCACAGGGTTGTTAGGACCCTCCCCCCTTCCCCCCCCTCTTCGCTGTGCTTGCACCCCCTTCCTTGATGACGATTGGCTCGCTGCGCATAGGTTGTTCTGACGTCGTACCCCCCGAGGATAACGTACCCTCTTATGATCATGTCACCGTCTCCCCCCCTTGGAATTTCTTTCTCCTTTTTTTGGGCCAGTTTCGTCGTTGCTCGGACTATCCGCATGGCCACACCTATTGTTTTTAGAGTTTATTTGCAGACTACGGCCTGGTCTTTTTCGTCCCCCCCCACCTGTGTAAGTCTCGTCAGTCCCTTTAGTTAGTAAGTTTTCTTGCCTTCCTATTCCCCTTTTCCCGTTGTTGTTGTCTTCCTTTCCACAAACGTCCCTCCCCCCCTTCTATTCCCCCCCTTTTTTTGAACGAAACCAGGCCGTTTCCTTTCTTTCATACCCCTTCCCTAACGATAGACCTCCCGAGTTGTGAATATTCCTCATCAAAACGCTCTGCAAACGAAGTTTGCCCCTTCACCTTCCCTTTTCTTTGACATGAATAAGACGAGGATGAGTGTATAAGCACGGTTTCCGTCAAGAAGTTAACCCCCCGCGCGAGTCCAACGCCCATCGACCAGAGTGTGTCTACGAAGAGGGTTCAAGCAGAGGTTTTCCTTGAACAACCGGCGATTCTGGTGAAATGATCCCTCCCCCCCCGAATTCCTCCTCCTCTTTCTTGAGCCACTTTCTTCTTGTCGTTTCGTGCCTCATTCCGCCCCCCCTCGAATCCGTAAGCCCTGTCTGTCTTAGCAGAGAGTACAAAAAGACAATACAGATTTCCTTCTTTGACCTTCCTCTTCCTGGCCTCGCTTGCTAGCTTTCCCAACTCTTCACATCTACCTGCAGTTCGCAAACTCCTGTCTTTGCCTCTTCCGTGGAAGCATACCTCCCCGATGGTGTATGTTTTGGGTCCTTTCCATTATCCTCTTTTCTTTTTGAGACGACGCCGCCCCGTCTCGCCACAACGTGCAGTGTCATTGAAAAAACCCCTTCTTCTCTCCCACCATCCTTCATGACTCTACGCGGCTGATTATTCCGTTCATCCGAAGAATCCCCAAGCAACATGAACACTCGCCCGGTCAGCTGGACGAGGCACCAAAACTCCCTTTCTTTCCTTTAAACTGTGAAGCGGTCCTGCTTTTTCCCCGGTCCCTTCCTATGCACCCTCCTTTTCTCCAACCCCCTGTCCCCCCTTTCCTTCGCTTAGTTGATGGTCTCTTAGGAGTCGTCTTCCACCCCCTCCCCAGACCTGTCTCTATTTGCCTCTTCTCGAACCCAATCATCCCTCGATCAAGATACTCTTGAATGACTTACCCTCGGCTTCGCGAGTTTAGAATCTCTGTTCGCCCTCTCCTCTTGCCCCCGAACTGCTTCCCTACACCAGCCACCGTCTCTAATAGGCATCGCTTTTTCTTTTGGTTGACCATAACCTTCTTTCCCCAACCCGTGTCTCTACGGATTGGTGCCACCATGTTGGAAAAGACCTGTGTCTTTCTTTTTTCTCCTTTGAACTCCTCCTCTGTGGCATTCACTTCAGTTCCACCATTTTTTCTGAAAGGCTTTGAATGCGCTACCTCGTGGTTCAGGATTAGGCACTTTTCCCCTTAATCCTTCCTTGTCGAGTGAAAGACCCCCTCCCTTGACCTTTCCCCCCACCTAGTCCCCCCCTCCCCCCCCGAATCTCCGAGTTTTTCCCTGTACTTGCATCCACGTCAAAGCCCTCCAAAAAATTTTTTTCGAGGAGAAGCGTAAGCTCCCCCCATCCACTAAACTCTTGGCCAGAATCCCGGTCTTTGACTTCTTCCCTCAGAAGGAGGCCGCCCCTTCGACTCCGCGTCTTTATAAGTTTCGCGGACGTTGGCGCCGATTCCAAAAAGAGAGAAAACTCATTGATCAGACCCTGCGGCCACTTTTTCCTCTTGCCCCCTTAATTTTTTTTTTTTTTTCAATCCCCCCCGTCTCCTCTTGCCAGCTTTCGGCTCGCCCTGCAATGCGGGCACACACGAAGAGTAAATAGAGCTTTGAACCTACCATTCAACGAGTGGCATCTCACTCCAGCTTTCCCCTTCTCTTCTGTCTGTTCAACAACTCTCCACGGTGTTCCTAATTTTCCCTCCCCCGAAACGTCGCCGAAATGCCTTCCCAACTCAATTCTCCGAACCTCGAGAGAAAAATGACCGCTATTCTTATTCCCAGCTTTCGTTTAAAGGCCCGTACCCCCCCTCTGCGATCTTCCTTCCCCCCCTCCCTCACTTTGCACCGTACTTCTTTTTCTCTTTTACAATTGATCTTCGCGAGTTCTCCAAGTGTCGCCTCGCGTCGCTTCCTAAGGTTTAGATTAGACTCATTCCGTCTTTTCTGTCCTCGTGTTCAAAACTCTCCGTTGTGTTTTTTTAGTGTCGCTTTTCCCCTCCGTGAAAGAAGAGCCCCGAATTACCTGGTCAGCTGACTCGTGGCTCGGTAAAGAAGAGAGAACGAGAGAGAAAGGTATGTGTTGGTCTCTTGGTGTGGGGTAGGGTTTGGTTTTTCTCTTTTTTGTGGTTTGGGTGTGGTTTGGTTGTCTTTTTGTTATGTTTTTTTGCGTTTTTTTGCCTTGTGGTGGGTTGGTTTTTTTGGGCCTTTTTTTTGTGGTGGGTTTTTTTGTTTTGGTTTTTTTTGTTTTGTTTTGGTTGGTGTATTGTGGTGTTGGGTGTGTTTTTGTTGGTGGTTTTTGGTCTTTCTTTTTTGTTTTTTGTTGTTGTTGTTGTTTGGGTCGGTGTTTCGTGGTGTTTTTAGGTATGTTTTCTTTTTTTTTTTTTTTTTTTTTTTTTTTTTTTTTTTTTTTTTTTTTTTTTTTTTTTTCTTTTTTTTTTTTTTTTTTTTTTTTTTTTTTTTTTTTTTCTTGTGGCGACAGACGTTTTCCGCTTTTTGCCCCCCCCCTTTCTCCAGGTGGCCAGGCTCCACGTCGTGTTTCCGCTTTCCCCCCGCGCAGCTGGAGATCTTTTTTGATCGCGTTCTTTTAGGACTTGATGTTTTACCTTCGAGCCGGCAAGTAAGGATGAAGTGTTATTCATGTGATTCTCCTTTTTGATCCGTTGTGGAGAAGACGTTTTCCTGAGTTCCCCTTCTCCGCCACGAGTGATGCTTTCTTGCCCCCGCTCTCTTTTCGGGAGTGTGAGCGCATTCGTTTTCTTCGCTCGAATGGGCCGACCCTGCCCACCCTGCGCCTTACCCAACGAATTACGTGACGGCGCTCTTCCACTTTTTTTTTTCTTCCAGTGCGCCTCTGCTGTTGGTGCCCCCGTGGAGCTCACCCGTTTCGCGAATTGACGCAGATTCCCACGTCTCCCGATCGGAAGGAAACTTTGCCTTTCCCTAGGTCCTTATTCTTCTTCTGCCCCATTCGGCAAGTTTCGGAGTTTCGGGATGGATGCAGTTTCCTGTTTTTTTGTTTTTTTTGTTGTTTATTTTATTTTTTTTTTTGTTTTGTTCTACCTTTTGTGAGTATGCTTGAAGTTGTTTTTTTTTTTTTTTTTAATTCAATTACCACGTTCACACCTTTTCAGATCTTTTTGGTTGGTAGTGGTGGCTGTTCCATTTCTGAATTTGCCTTCATTTTGGCCGTCTCGCTTTACGGTTCCCTCTCCAACTATTTCTTAGTCGCAATTCCCTTGCTTCCTCCTCCATTTGGAGCGGGCTGGAATACCAGAGGTTCCCCCCTTCACTGGACTCCAGAGAGCCCTTCTTTCGGAATGCCGTGGACCCGGCAGAAAATATTGTTTTTTGTTTCCTTCCCCGGCGCCGGCCACTCCCCCCCCTCCAGGATTTTTTTTCCTTCAAAGGTGGCGGGGCTGCCTTCTCGTCCCCCCTTTTCATGACCGCTCTGCGACGATTCCAGACCCGATTCCTGACAGGGACAAAGATCCTCGCTTTTTTTTTCTTGTGATCATCATGAGTGGTTCGACTCCCCTCTTTACTAGCCTTTTCTCCTTAACGGATTTTTGAAGCGTATCCTCTCCGACTAGTAATAACCAATAACTCGCTCGGTGATTCCAACTATGGGGTCTGGTGTTGCCTGAGGGAAGTGACGCGGTCAGCTCAACATCTTGTTTAAAACTTCAACTTTTTCCGCCTTCTCTTAATGTGAAACTTCTCTTGGCATTTTTCTGGTCTGGGTCTCGGTGAACGCGTGAATAAGAGGCCTTCTTTGGGGTGGACGTTGACCTCACCACTTTCTGGGATGGTTTATTGATATTTCTCCCTTCTGATCAGTCTAAACACTCAGCTTCAGTTCATTTCCCTTTGCTTTTTTCCCCCCCCCCCTCCCGCCTTCTCTGCATTGCCTTTCCACTCCCAATTTCTACCCTACGGATACATATTGGGCAGGGGGTTTAAGGATAGAGAAGTTTTTTTTAATGCCGCCCTAGCGATGTTGGTTTTTTACCCCCTCCTCTTTCCCCAATACAGAACCCCCTTCTCGGTTGGACGTCCTCCTTCCCTGCGGCAGCCGCCGCCCACTTTTTGCCAAGAAGATCTTCGGGCCCTTGTGATATCAGTGCAATCATCGCGTTTTTTTCTTCTCCCGCGATTTCCGGCTTCGATGTGCTTCAACCGTTTTTTCCCCCCTGTGGTTCTCCCCCTTCTTTTTTTGGCTGTAGTAACCGAGCGACCCTTCTTTTCCCTCTGCTTTCATGTCATGTCGCAACTTAACTGGGAGGTAGCTCGTTTTTTTCCCCCCGGTTCACCTACATGCTCGCCGAAAACTGTGTCCTGATCTGATCCCTTTCCCCCTGCGGTGACGGCTTTTTTTCTTGTTTCGTTCCACCACTGTTTTCCGATTTGATGTTTAAGGTTCTTCTTTCTCTTTCTGTTTAATCAACGGCGTGTTGTTTTTGTCTCGATAATCCCCCAAAGTACCTCCATCTCCTTTCTCTTCCCCCCCTTTTTGAACCTCCAAACTCAAGTCGTCTTTAAAACTGTTGAATTGCATTTTTGTACCGTAGTTTCCGAGAGAATGGTAGTCCTTTGTCGCCAACCGCATTTTCCAAGATAGGAATCCTTGTCCTTCTCAGTGAAATTTACCAATCTTTGATGTCTTTTTCTTTTCTACTCGGGTCCGCACGTCCCTGCCAACCCAATAGTCCCTGCGAAAAAATAGTAGACGGGGTGTGCCAGCAAATCGATAGTTTCCCTCTTTTTCTCCCTGAACACACGCCTGTCGGGTTCACTTCCAAGCGAAGTAGTTCCCGAGCAAGTTTTTGCTGTCGTTCTTCCTTTGTAACCTGTCCTTTTTTTTTTCCTTGGCAAGCGATATCCCCCCCCCGACACTTCTTTCGTTCCTGTAATCCTCTTAAGCCCGCCTGGCTCGCAACCGCTTCAAAAGTCGAGTCTGTCCTTTTTCCCCCTCCTCCCTTCTTGCGATTATTGTGTTCCTTTGATCCCTTTCCTTCGGCTTGTCTGATGCTTGCTTTCCTGAAGCTTTTTTTTGTCTACGTTTCCAGACGGCTCAGGCGAATAGAACCCAATCCCCTCAAATGGTATTATCGACTCCCCAATCCTCCTGCATCCGACGCGTCGTAGGATTCCACTTTCACCCTCCTACCTCCCCCCTCATCTCCCACCATTCCCACAATGGTCTCCTGCTCCTTTTTACTCGGCAACAAAAGCAGGGTCCTGTTCCAAGTGAAGCAGGGCAGTTTTTTTTTCCCTTTTCCTTCCCTAACTCCCCCCCTGACTTTCCCCAGTTTAATCTCTTGCTTCCAATTTTTTCTACTTTTTCGAGGTCTCCCGGTTCCAAGTAGCAGAAGGTCTGCTAGGCTCGTAGTTCTTCCCCCCCCATTTTCCTCACTCAAGATAGTAACTTCCGACGTGACCGTAACTCCCCCCACATTGTTCGCTCGTTTCTAATTGTCTGTTCTCTCGAGTGCAAATCCTTTCCTCCCCCTTTTCCTCCCCTCCCCCCCAGTTTTCCTTCGATTCGGCCTTTTCCGGCGCGGGTCCCGAAAGCTCCGAACACAAACGTCGTCTTTAGGCGCCCCACCATGTTTCCGTACGTCCCTTCTCTGGCGCGCTCTTCCCTTCTATTGTGGACCGTTCACCATGTTCTTCTGACCCCCGCTTAAGCGTTTTTAGTTTCCCTTTACCCTCTTTCCCGGAGCTCGTGGAAAAGTAGCCCCCGGATTTTGCGTCTGCTTTGAAAGTGGACCAACCCCCTCGTCACCCCCCCTCAACTTCCCTAGCCTTCCTCTATTTACCCCCAAGGTCAACTTCAAAGCCTTCAACACCCTTTCGGGCACTTTTCCCTCTCGTGTCACCAACGGCCACAGAAACCTTTCCCCTTTTTTTTTCCCCATTGAATCTAGCGAAGAGAAGTTACTAAGTCCTTCCGCCGTTCCTTCACTGGATTTCAGCAGTTCCCTCGTCCCCTAGAAGATGCCCCCCCCCCGCCTCCCCCCTAGCGGCAAGTTCCCTCTTCCCACTCCTTTTGCGGTGCTTCCATGTTCGAAGTAATTCCCATTTTTTTTTCCATCCCACTCTCTGCGTCCCGCTGGTTCTTCCGTTATCCCACATGTTGATCCCCTCTCGTCCCTAGCGCCTTGTGAAACGATCAACCAGTGGCGTCGCTCCCCCGCGGAGTCTGCCCCAATTGCCTTTTCTCCTGAATCTCACCTCTAAACTCTTTCCACTTTCCAATCCGGTCGCAGTCAACAATAAATTATAGTCCCCCCTTTTCTTCCCCGAGTCTGAGGAATCGATGCGCTTTTTTCAGATTTTCCCCCCTACTGTCGCCTGTCCCCGTACCTTCCCTTTTGTGACGTTGCGTCACCACTTTGTTCATCGGCTCGTCGCGCCTAAACTCTCGCAAAAGCGTAGCACGAGCAATTCCTTTTCCCCTCAGCTCCATTTTTCTTTCGTCCTTCTCGACTTTTTTTTCCCCCTTCCCATCCCCCCGGTTTGTTTCTCTCCTTCATCTGCCCTACTTCTCCGCGGACCCCCTTTTTTTTCTTTTTAAGCGGAACGCGGGATCGTGTCGTGGTGGTACGCGATGCGTTTATATCCCCCTCCCGAGAAGAATCCCTGTTTTTCGTGCTCCCTCCTCCCTCTGGCCTTGTAAGTGTCGCCTCTTGCACCTTTCCCTTTGACAGCGACTGGGCGATTCTCTACTCTGTTGACCGCTTCGTTTTGAGTTCGTCTAGTTCTGCTTTTTGAGTTTCTGAATTCAGATGCAAGATTTTTTCCCGGTCTCCCATGTTGCAGTCTCAGGCCGTTTTCCTCCTCTCGCGTGGATATCTTGTTCCCCTTTCTGCTTGTGTTTTTTTCTTTTCGCCGCAGTGTGCATGACGGAAGTTGCCAGTAGACTCGAGCAGTGGGTTTTCCCCCAACTCTCCTGCCTTCGCTCCCTTTGCCGCCTTTCTTGATCGACATGCGCCTTCGGTTCGCGCGTTGTCATTTCTTCCCCGCCTTGGGTAAATTTGACATTGTGAGGAGAAAGAAGGGGCTTTTGCAGCTTTTTTTCCGACTTTTGCGGTCATTCTCTTTTGTTGTCCTGTGCCCAAGAGTTAGTTCTTTCTTCAGTTTTCTGGCAGTGCCAACCGATGCGCCTCAAATTTGAGTCTGTGCGCGTTTTTTTTTTTTTTTTGCCACTTACACGTTCAACTCCTTCTCCAGCCTCTTTTTATTTGGGTCTTTTTTACTATGTTGGCCCTTTCCGCGGGTAATTCACGTTGCACTGGCAGATCTTCCGCTACGGGTGTGTCCCTCCTGGTCACCCCCTTCCGGGCCCCTTCAGAGTTTTTCAGAGACAATTTTTTCTTCGGCCTTTTTTTTTTTTTCTCCCAGGAAAAGTCGTTCAAGCGACGCCCGCTTAACTCCTTTCCCATGGTGGCGCACCCCTCCCGACCCACTTTGGTCGAAGCGGCACCTGCCTGAAATAATCCCGGTTCCTCAGGAACTGGTGGATTTTCCTGGTAGTTCTTTTCCCTTTCACGCCGCGCTTTCTCATCCGATTTTCGAAATCAGTCACCGATGTCGAGTTAGTCGTCCGCGTTCTTATTTTCAGAAGAGATGTTCTGGTTCTCCTTAGCTACCGGTCTTTACTTTCCTATTTTTTTTTTCTCCTCGGCGCAGGCCTGGTCCATAAGTAAACCCGTCATCGATTCAAGAAACTTACATGCGGCCCTTTTGAAGAGGAAATAAGGGGGAACCCCTGCCCCCCTTTCAACGTACCCCGATCCTCCTCACTTTTTTTTCCCAGATTACCTCTCCCTCTTGTGAAGTTTTTGCTGTATGGAGCCTGGATGAACGCGAGACGAGTAGTCATTCATTTCTGGATGTTCACGTTTCTTCCCTAATTTTCATTGGATTGACCCCCCTCAGGTTTTTTCGAAATTTTTTCTTTTCAAATCACGGCTTCCCGTAATTCAATCATCCACCCCCGCCCGCCTTAGATGATTTGCCAATCACTTCCTAACGACGAGGAGGTATCGTTCTGGATCTTTCTAGCGACCCCAGTCTTTTTCCCCTCCCTGCCCCTTTCTTCTGTCGGGGTCTATAGCCTTTCTCTCCTCCAACTGTTGCGGATTTCAGTGTCCAGAGGCACTGGAAGAAACAAGCTTTTCTTGCTCCCCCCTACTTCGCGCCTTTTCCCAGATCTTCCCCCCCGAATCTTTTTATAACGCACCCTTTCTCTTCCTTCCCCCCTCTTTCGGCTTTTCGTTCTCGCTGCGCCAATTTTTTTTGATTGCGTCGTACACCCTTGAGTACTTTTCGAAGCAATGCTTATCTTTCCCTGCCCCTGGGCCCTTTTTTCCTGGTTTTGCCCAAATGCGGAGTTTTTTCTCCATCTCCCCCTTTTCCCCCCGTGAAAACTATTTTGGTCGTTTCTCTCCTTTCCCCGTTATTCTCCTTTTGATTGTTTCGTCCCCACCTGTGAGTTCTTGACGTTTGAGGGAGTACGTTTCTTGCCTTATATCATTTTAAGAATAATCAGTTTTTGGTGAGCGTCCCAAAACCCCCCCTTCCCTCTTCCCTACTCCCTTTTCCCCTTGGTTAACGACCACAACTCCAGGCCGTTCTTGAATAATCCCTTTTTTCCCCCGATCGAACTATCCTCTTATCTTGCGTGAGCAAATAGGTCCGAGCAAACGTCCTTTTGAAAACTTGATCTCCCTGTAACGTTGATCCTATGTCCCTTCTCCCCCTCTGGGGACTACGCTTCTAAGAAGTCCCCTCCAGTCAATCTAAGGCCACCATTTTTTCCATTCCCCAGATCGGAGTCCCCCACTCACTGATTTGTGTGACAGGCGGTTTCCCCCCCCAATCTTTTTTCCCCACCAGAAGAGAGAAGGAGTTTTAGCCCCCTGGGCTTTTTTGCTGCCTCTGTGCCTCATTCTCCCCACCCTCATTTTCCCGGTGTTTTCTGTATTGTCATGCCATCTCCCCCTTTTCCGTTTCGAGGCCGATCCGAGTTAAGGCTGTACGCCTTAAGTAGCGGATGTATAACGAGTTTTGAAATCGGCCGGATGAGATGATCAATTCCTCGACTTTTTTTTCTGCTGCATTACTTACTCTTGAGTTGAAGAGCCCCACGGGCCTCGACTCTCTACTGCGTCCAGGAAACCCCCGACCTTTATCCCTCGTCCCCCCCTTCATGATCGACCTGTCCCCTTGCCGTTCCGACTCGCCAGACTGACCCCCCCTCATCCTCCACCCGCCCAATTGCCGGCGTTTTTTGCTCATACACCCCAAAAGAGGAGCTAGGGTCTTGTCCCCGAGCAGGGTTTTTTTTTTTCCTGTCCGTCCCCCCTCAGAACCAGACGTCTTCCCCAAGAGTTTTATACGCTTTGTCTCTGTCCCTTTCTTCTTAGGTGATCCCCGCTCCCCCCCTGATTTTTAACCCCCCATTTTCGCAGTAGGGAGATAGGCGGGTAGTGGCTTTCGACCACATCCTCCGTGCTCACTTTTTTTTAATCCGCTCTGAGTTTTCTTCCCGGACCAGATCCCCGATGCCGTTTCGAATCTTTATTTTTTCCTGCGTGCGTCCCCCCCAAATTCGAACCGAACCAGTTTTCGAATCAGTAAGAAGGAAGTTATTTGCTCTCTGTGACAGACAGTAACCATCTTCCCACCCTTTAGTTCGCCTTGTGCGACACCCCCCTTTTTCCCCCCCCACGATAATGTATCCCCTATATATGGCCCATTCCCTAGCAGATTACCTCTTAGTTTCCACGTTGCCAGGGAAAATAGTTTTTTTTTTTCCACCGTTTTCCTCCCCCCTTCCGTAGCCGAGGGCTCTTTGTCGAGTGAAACTCGTTCCTTCCAACCCCTAGTACAAACCTCCAATCCCCCCCCCCCCTTTTACCCCCGATGTGAAAGTGTAAGTGCCCCGAGCCTCCCCCAAAATTTAGAGGGTTCCCGCCACTTCCCCCCCGATCAACTAACTCATCTTGACCCGTCATTGTTCCCCTTTTTTGAGCGAAGGGCCTCAGCACCCCGTCCACTTAATGAAAAGACCCCTCGTCGTAACTTTTCGATTCCCCTGGCGCCTATGGGCCCCCCTCTGGAACCAGCCGTCGCATGGTACCCTTCCACCGTGGAAAATGCTGCCTCCCGTTTTTTTTCTTAAATCAACACCCTTCCCTCTTGTTTCCCTTGCCAGCTCGGCTTCCTCCTCCCCCCCTTAACTTTTTCCCCCACATACGCCAGAGTCTTGGTGACACTCGCCATCCCCGCGTGGAAGTCGAGTTTTCTTCGCAACTTTGCTTGGCGTCTTATCCCCAATTTCCTTTGACGCCCAATCTGGAATCGTTCCTTTCTAATCTTTCCTTTTTTGAAAGGCCTCTCGCAAGGACAACTCGCCTCAAATTCAAATCTACTCTACTCTTTCGCTCCCCAGTTAAACCCCTCCTTGGATGTTTACCCGTCCCCCCGACTCACGTTCGTCTTCGTTCAAGACCATTTCGAGATCAGTTCATAACCCTTGGGCTCAAGTCGCCCCCCCCCCCCCCCCCCCCCCAAACACCCCCCCCCCCCCCCCCCCCCTGAGAACGAGCCGTTTCTTTAAAGTTTTTCCCTCCTTTCTCCCCATTCTGCCGA
>Ga0179593_1353049_pt1 | contig 11263 bp, 12 predicted proteins | sample CZODoug2_1_08_16_FD_185931 | JGI IMG/M metagenome (GOLD analysis project Ga0179593, IMG submission 185931) | Vadose zone soil fungal communities from Angelo Coast Range Reserve, California, USA - CZODoug2_1_08_16fungal (PacBio error correction) | ecosystem: Environmental > Terrestrial > Soil >... | reverse complement strand
TTGCCGGCAAGCTACGCCTAAGTCCCTTTCCTACTGAATAGACCACGTTTTCTTTTCTTTTTCTTTTCCGCCTGGGGCTTCCAATCATAAGCTTCGATTTAGGGTTTTACCCTTGGAAAAACCGCGGTGAATCTCCGTGTCCTCCTTCTATCTAACGAACCCTTTTTTCACCCTTTGGAAATTCCCTGTGCTGTGGTTGTAATGAGAAAGGGGCCAGGTTCCGTCCAATTCGAATTCGACCTTTCGGGATTGTGCTTCCGTGCATAAGATGCCAGCTTCCCACCCCCCCCTTCCCCTCCCCCCACAAAAGTCTTTATGACCGTCCAACTTGCGCTGATCATAGATCGAAACCCGTGTTGTGGGTTTACTTCGGTATTTTTTCCATTTAGTATAGCCTTTGAGTGTTTTCAGCTTTTTTTCCAACCCCCGAACACCCCCCCCTTGTAGGTCTCTTGGCGATTTTGTGGTCCCTCGCCCCGATCAGCAAGATAGTCGTCTTCCAACGGTTTGGACGCTTGGTACCTGGACCTCGTGTCCCTTGTTTTTCCTCCACCTTTGTTCGGGTCCCTTTGGGTTTTTTCCCCTTCTCTGTCGTCAATTTGCTGAATTCAGTCATGCCGTTGGCTGTCGATGGCTGTGATTTTCGTGAGTTGGCCAAACCCCCCTAGTTTATAAAGGTATCAACCCCCAGTTGTGAACGACCTTTTCCTTTTTTTTTTTTTCCCTTTTTTTTTGTTTTCTCCCTTGCTGTTTGGATTTCGTTTCCGCTCTCGATTGGTTTTTCCCAAACCCGAATTCAGAGTTCCCCCGGTTCCCTCTTCTTAAGATATGAATGCCATATTTTTTGTGCCCGAGTTTTTGTTGGTGACCCAACTTTCACAGAAAGTTGAGGTAGTGCGGCTGTTTTTCTAGCTAACTGTCCCGCCCCCTTTTTTTTGGACCGGAATTCCCCAATTGCTCCGTGCTAATTAGTTCTTGAAGGAATCAGTTTCCCCCCCCATTCGTTCTGAGTTGTCCGTTTAACGATAGGTGTGAAGCAAGAGTGGACCCCTGTCCTTTTCCAGTGCCGCATGTCGTTTTCCTTTTACTGCTCGCCGGCTAAGTTTCCCTTCGGAGGCGAGGTTCTGGTCTCGCCTTTTTCCCCCAGCTTTATCAAGTTTTCGGTAATTTCCGCTTTCCCCCCCCTTTTTGGGGAGAATTTACCCCAGTTTGATTTCCCTTCCGCTGGCCCAGTTCTAGTGATTTCGTGTTTTTGCCCAATTTACACAAGAACAGACTTGACCCCCCGTTGTTTGCCCCCTGCGGTTAGGTTTTTCCAACCTTTATTGTCCCCACGGAAACAAACTTTTCCCGTTGCTTGTTCCTTTCCCTCCCAAACCCTAGGCACTCCTCTTTTCTTGCCTTACCAACGCCCCGTTTTCAATACGTCGAGGGTTTCACTTATTTTTCCGAGGGGGCTCTTTTGGATTTTTTTTTCAGTTTGTCCTCAGCCTTAGGCTGTAACCCCCCATTTTGCACTGGGCCCCTTTCTCCTTGTGGTTGGTTACAGACAGAGTAGACCTGAACCCGCCCTCTTTTTCACACTCCTCGGACCGTAGCCTTCCATAAGACGAAAATACTGCACCAGTGGTGATGTTCGTAGGTCCACTGCGGACGCGTACCCCTCACTTTGCTCCCTGGAGGAGAACTTGGCTCCCCCCCTGGGGTACAACAATTTTTTCGTAGCTGAGTGGTTTCTTGCTTTTTTTGGGAAGGAATTGCGGCGTTTTCCCGCGACCCGAGTTTCACCCCCCTACAGCGGGCGACCAAACCTCCTTTTCCCCCTTAGGAGGTGCACCCCCCGATCCCCTTTTTGTGCCCCCATCTTCAAGTAAGAGTTTTTTGCGACCCCAGCTATTAACTAGTTGCCCTCTCCCTCTGAGATTTTCCTCGCGGACCATGCGCATTTTTTCCCAGCAGAGGCTGAATGAGTTTAGTTCCCCCAGGTTTCCCCCTTGTTCTCTAGGATAATTGGTTCCTTTCCCGAAGTGTGGACATCCCCCCGCGCGTGGAGCGGCATCCCCCCCCCCCCCTTTTTTTTCCGCGGACGTCTTTTGTTCGCCGTGCTTTGATGATCGAGTCTTTTGTGCGGAAGGTTTTTTCTCCACCGTTTCTTCGTTTCCCCTCCCTTTCCCACACCCCATTGTTCCCAGGCCGTTCGATGGATACCCCCCCGTTTTTGGAAGACAAGTGTGATTTGTGTTTTGCCTTCGCACACCCAGATGTCCCCTTACAGCCCTTGCGTTTTTAGCTTTTTTTCCCTCGACAGTTTTTTTGTGAATATGCTGCTGCGCCCCCACTCGTCTTCCGCCCTCTACGTAGCCCGTTTGCGTGGAGGAACGTTAGCATCTAGGTTTCAAGGCGAGCCTCCAAGAGCTTTTCGTTTCTGTTCACAACACGGTTGTGGTTTTTTCCATCCCTTTGAGCAGAGTCAACACTTTTTCTAGTGCGTGTTTTCAAGGGCGAGTTCGGAAACCTCCCCCCGATGCGCTAGTGGACCTTCCTCAGTTTTTTTTTCTTCCAGCCCTTTCTTTCGGCTTAACACGTCTTAACACCCCCACTCCCCCCAACCCGATTCGTTTCAGTTCCCTTTTGCTTTTCCCCCAGGGCTGGTTACCAAACCCCCCATTGTACCCCCTTTCGGAGGCACTCACCAGTGCATTCCTTAAGCACCTGTCCCACCCCTCCCCAAAAAAGAGAAGAGTGAAATTGTTGAGCAAGGAATTCGCCCAACATGCAGAAATCCTCTTTCTTTTAACCCCTTTAATAGTTGTCATTCTGTTTTGAGATTGCCCGATTTTTTTCGGACCCAGAGCTGTTTTAAGTTTCGCTTTAGTTGTGTTTCCTTTTCCCCTGGTCAGTTCTTTCCTGACTGATTTTTATATTGACCTTTTGTGGTTCTTTTTTTGTGATACATTGGCTCGAACGGCAACCGCGCGTCCAAGGTTGGTCTTTCCCCTGTTACTTTCGAGAAAGGGCCTCTTTCATAGTGACTGGCAATTCCCCTCGACCCAGTCTTGTTTCCTGATCCCGGACGAGTTACCCCCTTAGGGTTTGTTTCGACACTTTTTTTCCCGGCACCCAGTTTTTTTTGAATATCGCCCCGACGGATTTTTGTTTGGGTAAAACGCTCCCCCTCTTCAGGGCTCCCAGGAACTTTTCGCCCGCCCTGCTAGTTTTCTCCCCAGCGCTTTTTTTTTGCTATATCTTTGAGGAAGCAGGGCTAGTTGGGAGAAGCATGGCTTTTTCCCTCGGCATGCGCAACCTTTTTGGATTTAGGTTTCCAATTCATAAACGCCCTTTTTTTTTTTCCTCCCCCTTTTTAGTAGAGGCACCATTAACATTTTTATTTTTTTTGGTGACGGGTTTTTTATTTCCCGACCCCCCTTGTTAGATGGACACACCAATTTTTTTTTTTAGTGTTGTTGGACGAAATTTCTTGATTGTCAGTTGTGGGATCTTTTTTTCTTTCCCCCTGGCACGCAGCTCCCGGTTGTGCTTCTTCAGTCCAGTGAGTTATTTTCTTAATGTTTTCCGTACTCGATTTTTCTTTTTTAAAAAATTTTCTCTTGCATATAATTCTATCTCCGTTAATTGGTGGAGGGTTTGACACTTTCCATTTTAAAGAGTTGCCCCAAATCCTTTAATCTTCCGCCCCCCGCCGGACTTCTCTTTTTCCTCGGGGACTTCGGACCCCTTTTGGGCGTGACTTCCTCCTTTATGGGAGTCATGGTTCTCCACTTTCTTCCTGTTTTTTTTTGCCCCCCGCACAATGGGCGCTTTTTTTCACGCTCGTTGTTATTTTGTGTTTGTGTTTGTGTTTTTTGTAAAACGCAGTTTCTTTTTCTCACCTGAATGATACCCCGCCCCAATTAAAAATTGTTTCTTCCCTTTTTTTTTTTTTCATTTTTCAATGTGCCTGCCCCCCTATTATAGCGGACATGTGTTATTTTGCCAATTTCCCCTCGTCCTCCCCGTTTTAGACCCCAGCCCCGTTTTCTCCTGCGATGATAAAGTTTTCTCATTTTCTCACTTTTTGGGTGGCTCTGCTCCCCTGGTTTTTGGTTTTTATTCAGTCACTTCGGCCCGCGGGGTCTGACTTGTCCCTTGACCCAAAACTTCCTTTTTTTTGGTTTTGAAAGCCTCCCGGTTTCTTCCCACTGCCACACCCCCTTTTTTGGCCCTTTCACCCAGCGACTCGTTTTTTTTCGTACGAGCGGCCCGCGAAGCAATAACATCCCAATAGAGTCTGACCCCCCTGTTTGGCCGGAACAAAAACGTGCCCCCCCGCATCATTAGTTCCGTGCCCCCCACCACACATTGAAGTTGCCCCCCCCCCTTTTTTTTTTCCAACCCACCAACCGTAAGTCCCACGTTCAAAGGGCGTGCTCAGATCCACCCCTCCCCCTTTCATTCGCCCAGACTGTTACATCCCCCCCGTGTCTTCGTCGTATTATGAGCGCTCCAGCTTTAATGAGTGCATTTTTTTTTCCCCATTTCGTCCTTTGCCTCGGTCCCCTTTTAAAGTTTAGTCTTTTATGCCGCTTTTGACATCGAGCTGACAACGCAGCATCAGCGCTTCCCACGGGTGCGGAATTCCCCCGTGGTGTTCAACAACGTCCTCTTTGTTTCCCCCCCCCCGTTGCTTATGACCCCCCTCGCTAGGAGTTATTCCCTTCCCTAAAATATTGACCCCCCCTTGCCCCCATTTTTTCCCGTTCCGCGCAGGAGACGACACAAGTGACTGACCCTCCTTGATGATATTGATCCCCCACCAAAACTGCGTTTCCAATGAAAGGCCCTCCTACCTACGAAATAATTTATTACCTTCCTCGGGACCTTCTCGTTTTCCCCCTTCGACCCCCCGGCCAATCCCACAGCCCCTCACTGTCCATTGTTAGTTTACCTTCCGTTTATAGTAATTATCAACTATAAAACTTTGGTGTTTTCCCGGTCCTCGAACGGTCCCACCGGAACCCCTCATACATCCCCAGTTCAAATCCCAAAGAGTGCCTACCTTTTCTCCGGTAAATATAATGGCCCAACAAACGACTAATTACTGTTTTGCAAACACCCTTGGTGCCAGATTGTTCCCCCTTTCCAGTTCGAGTTCCCCGTAAATTTATCCGCCTCCCTTTTGAGATAGTCACTTCCCCCATTTCCCCTCCTGCGCCCAAACTGTTGTTGCCCGGGTTCATTTTGTTTTCACAGTTCCGCACGCAACAACTTTTTGTGATCCACTTCCTCCCGGATGGACCGACCCAGTTCAAACACCCCCCACCCTATTTTTTCGAATCTTAGTTTTCTTGCAAAATATTTTTTTACGTTCTTTTGGGTGGGGGGTTAGTAGTCACTTTCAACCCACGAACCCGTTTTCGCAATTCGAATTCTGTTTCTCCTTTTCTTCCATTCAGTTAACAAACAACCCCCTCCCCTCTCCTGTACGGAAGGACCTTTTATGGATCCGTGCCCTTTTCGTCCCCTTTGCTTGTCTTCCCCCCCCTTTGTAAATTTTCCCATTGTTAACCCACAAGTTCTTGCTCTTTCTTTAGAACGACCTCCCCTTCTCAAAGGTCGGACGCCTTTTGAACTTTCATTTACGAACCCTTTTTTGTCTTGCGCCTTCATTTTTTTCCCCACTTTCCATCTATCTTCATCCGTTTGTTGTGGGGTTGCGGAGTTCATTCCTTTCTCAAGGACGATCAAGTGACCGGTCCTTTCCCCCTGACAGTTTCCCCCCTCATCTGTTTTTCAGCTGTGTGCCCTGCCTGGTTTCCGTTTTGGCCTTCCTATTAAACCTTATCTTTTTTTTCCCTGATCTCGTCCCTTCCCCTTTGATGACCTTTTCCGAATTTTTGCGATCCCTCCCTCCAAGGGTTTTTCCGTTCCCCCGGGAACAAAATTCTTTTTTTGGGTTTTTGTGTTTTTTTACCCCCCTTTTGAATCTTCCTTGGGCTAATACAAGATTTAGAATTGTCCCGTGAGGTTCCCGGTTGCCCCCCCCTTCTTGAAAACGTACACGACCCCCCCCCAGACCGGCTGAACTTTAAATTGCTTTTTTGACCAGACTTGAACCCAGTTGGGTCCTTGTCTCTTCCCTTTCCTTCTTGGTCTTTGAGTTGCGTTCGTTTCTCTTTTGTAAACCGAGCCCCTCAACCCCCATTTTGTTGCCTTCGGGTCCCCCCTTTTTGGTTTTTTTCCCCCCCCCATCAGGATCCACCACCCCGCTATCCCCTTTGAAGTTGACATTACCCCCCCCCCGCGTTTCCCAGGTTGTGCCACCACCCGCCCTTTTCTGTTTGGTCTCCGACAGGGTCATAATTTTCAGGCTTTTTTTGGATTTAAGTCTTTTCTTTTTTTTAGTGGGGCTTCTCTAGGAACCCCAAACCGTTTTTTTCAACAACCCTTGTATCTTACTCAGGTTTTTCGAGTTTTTTCCTGACATCCTTGTGTTTGGAGAAGTGATTGGAGGGATTCGATTGGCCTTAGCCCGTGTGAGCTCTTCGCGTTTCGGATAATGATTCGTTCTGTGTCCTGGTGTCGTTTTTTGGTTTTTTGACTTTGCTGGTAGGATCCCCTTTTCCAGAGTAGTACTTCCCGCCCCAGGTGGGCAACGGGCAAAATTCTTCAATTTGCTTCGGCTGATATTCTGAATTTTTAATCCCCCCAGTTCTTTCTTAGTGTGTCTCCCCCGGTAAGACGTTGGTTCATTTTCCGGCCCCCTTCCGCCCGTTTGTTTCTCCCTCTTTTTTGTATGTGGGGCTTTAGTCGGTTGTGTACTTTTCCTTTACGGGAGTGACTGTGAGACTCGACCACATCTGTTTCGTTGCGCGGCCATCCTTATTTTGAAATTTTTGCGTTTTCCCCTCTCTTCTTGATCACCGTTGTTGATGCCCTTGTCCTTTCCCCTCTTTCCGATTGGATCTCAGCGCACGCCTTTAAAATGACTCACTGCGGATGGTTCCAGGTTTCCCCCCTCCCCGTTGATGTTGTGGCACCGGACCCCTATTTGGGTCTTTGGGATAACGCCCCCCCCCTCTTCCTTCAAATACGGACTTTTACTTGGCCCCCGTCTAGGTGGGAAACTCTCCGCTTTTCGTCGTTTTTTTTTTTTTTTTTTCTCGGCGTTTTCTTGACCGTGGCGGGTTGCTTTTTTAAACAAGTTTTTGACACACCCTGTGGTACCATGCCACCCCTTTTCCTGGCCTGGTTACCCTGCGAATATTGCTTCGTTTTCCAGCTTGGAACGGTGCATTTTTGTCCCGCGACAAACATACCCCCCTTTTGCTTTTTCACAGTGGACTGTCCCCTTTTCTTGGCTTGCCTCTTAGATTTCCCTAGCTTTTTTTTTTTGTAAATTGTTGGCCCACTCCCCCACAGGGTGCTTTGGTTGTCGTGAAGGATGTGTTCCTTCTTCATGGTTTAACGCCACGCTTCTTTTTTACGGCTATTGTTTCTTAACCCCATCCGTTGTTTCTGAACGGAGCCCTTTTCCTTTTCCAGCCATGTAAACCCGGCGTTTCAAACAGCTATTCAAGCTCGAGGCCGGTTGGTTTTGCTAGATCCCTTGCGGTTTTCATATTGCGATGGCACGGTCATGGCTGTTGCATTCTTCGAATCGTCCTTCCCCTGATCTCTAGTTATAATTTGCGCACCCAAGCTCTGTGTGAGCCAATTGGTCCCCGCGCGGTGATTAACATTCGCGTTTGACCGGAGACCCTCCCTCGTAGGAGGGGATCTGTCAGACGCTCACCCGGCCCTTTTTTCGTCTTTTCCACCACTCGAACCAAATTTTTTTGTTTCCCAGTTGCGCCGTCTGAGCACTCAAACCCACCTGTAAACAAGCATTTTCTCTTAGAAGCCGGCCTCCCCCCTCGGGTGCCGTTTGACTTTTTTGATTCTTTTTTTTTTTGACCTGCTGATGCTACATCCCCATGCTAATACTCCTGCTTCCGATGTCGTCACCGTAGCACCGCTTAGAAAAAAAACCTTTCATTGTTTTTTCCCGTGGCCTTTCCTTGAAATTCCTTGCGTTTAAGAGAAATCCGGTCTTTTCCTTTCCACACCTTTTCTGATGTTACCCTTTCAGCTGAGTTGTAACCGGTCTCGTTTCATTTTGTTGTAGCGAATGTGTCACCCCCCATCTTCGGAGTGTTTTTTTTTCCCCGAGGGACAGTCTTTGCGGTCCCAGAAGAGTCCACTTGCCGACAAAAGTTTTCCCCCAACTTCATTTTTTCCGCATTTACTGCTGCGGTTCGTTGCCGCACGGGCCCCCCCCAGAAAAAGCGCGTACTCCCTTGCGATCTCCCCTGAAGGTCACCCCTTAAATGCCCCCCGCGCCGGTTGGCACAACCCAAACGTTTTTTGAGTCCCTCTGAATGGCGTCCCATCGTTTTTAAAGACCATCTACGATATAATCCTTCCTAACTTTTGTTGTTGTGAGACTGATGTGCGATTTCTTTTCCGGACGTACTCACTTTTTGAGAAATTTTTTCCCTGTTCTTTTTGCCTTCTTCGTTCTCGTTGGACTTTTTTTGACTTCTTCGTTTCTTTTCGTTTGCCCAAAATGGGTTACTCCCCTTTTCCCCGCTGCGGACCAAGGCATCGGGGTTGGTCTTTGTCTGGGCCTTGGGCCTCTTTTTGTGAAAGCAGTGTCCTCTTATAATGGGGGCTTTTCTTCCCCTTCCCCCCCTCTCGCTATTTTTGTTAGTTCTTAACCGTTCGAGTTCCCCAAGTGCACTTGCGCAATTTTTTTCCACAAGGGTTTTTTTTCATCGTCCCCCTTTTCCGTTGATGTTTCCCGTCGGACGACATGGCTCGTTACGACGTCACTTTTCTTTCCCCCCCCGCGGCCTTGCTTCGTTTCTCCCAAGCCGGGTGTTCGCTCTCTTTGGTTGAATAGTTTGGTGCTTTGCATGCTTCACACCTTCTCCATCGCTTTTTTTGTGACAACTTAACCACCCCGCCTCTTTTCTCCTGTCTCCGGCCCCCATTCCCCCACCTTTTTTTTTCTTTTTCTTCCCTGAAAACGGCGGGCCCTTTTAGTGTGCGCCTTCTTCTCCTTCCGTAGTTTTATATTCTTCTCACGACCCTTCCCCTCTCCGAGTCTCTGAGTGCGTTCGGAGCGACCTTGGCTGACGCGTTTCGCACGCGTGCTCTTTTCTCCACAATTCTCTTCCTCCCGAGATCCCTGATTTTCTTTTATGCAAGTTCACTGTAAGGTTTGCTTTCCACCACCTCGGCATCTTCCGAGCCTGGAAGTCAATTTTCCTCTTCTTTTTTTTTCAGATCTGTTTGGCTCCTTATTCTTTTGGGTCCAAGACATTCCTCTTGTTTTTTTGCCCCGCCTCTGTATTTTTCCTCTCTATTTTCGTTTTTGTTCGGTTGTAAATCGTTTCGTATTCCATGCCCTCCCAATTCTCCCCCCCCTTCCCCCATTCCCCCACTTTTCCACTCCCGGAATGTTTTTTTCTCCTAATGTAGTCCTATCTCGCCTTTGAGCCGGCTGCCCCTGGATGTGCTCCCTCCTTTGCGGCAAAAAGAATAGTTTTTTTTTTTTTCTTTTTATCTGATTACATTCGCGATGGCCTTTGTGTTTTACTAAATCGCGGTGCTCTTTTTTTTCCCCCGTTTCCCGGGCCTTCGGCCCCCCCCCCGAGGGGCTGCCGTTTTTGAACAATTTGGTCCGTCGAACGGCTCTTCACCCCATTACTTTCGACTCCCAGCGTCTTTCGCGCAGGCTGTTTTTTCCTGTACAGACGGCCGCTTTTTTTGCCGGTTGAACGTACTCCAACCCCCCTCTTGAGTTCCCGTTGAGTGTCTTTTTTTTGGTTTCTGCTTGACCCTGGCCACGCCCACGTAAAGATATTACGTTTGTGGAAAACCACACTTTTTCATGGTTGACTGAATTTTTTTTAAAACCGGAAACACCATCCTTCTTTCAGTTAATTTTACGTTCAAAGGGCCGTGCTCTTCTCTCAATAACCACTCCCCTAGTCAATTCCCGCCGCCCTTACATCACAACCTTGGTTCCCCCGAGTAGTGGATATGTTTTTTTCATTCTGGTGCCCCAGAGCTGGCCCATTCTGAGACGGTCTCGCTCCTTTTTTTTCCTTGACTGCCCCGGTCGAGCATTTTTGTTCCTTTGAAGAAAAATCCCGTTTTGCCCCTCACCTCCTACAACTCCCTGGCAGTTCGGGCTTCCCCCAACGATCTTCGGTGGTACCCGGCGTGACACACTCCGACTGACTTTTGCTTTACCTTCCTGTTCACTTCGGCCGTCCCAACTTGCATTTCAGGAGAATTTCCGTGCCCCAAATTCCCGAGGAAAACCGGCCGCCCCAAAGCCCCCGCCAGCCCCGTGTCCCCCCCCCCCCCACAGGGAAAACCCTTTTTACCATGGCGGAATCCTACGCCGCCGCTTCTTTGAATTTTCTGAGTTTACCCATCTCTCCCCCCAAGGCGCGTCCCGCCCCCAAAAGACATTATTTCCCTTCACCCAACTTTTAACTTTTTTTGGAATTTGCTAGTAAGGTTCATAAAAATTAAAATCAGTTTCTTTTTTCCCCCCCCTTATTCCCACTACCAAAAGAAACCCAGTATCGGAACCCTCCCCCCGGAATTTTCATTCCCTTTTCTTGGCCTTTTCATGGCTCGCACCCCCCTTGGGACTTTTCCGGTTTTTCCCTTTTTTTTCCACAACCGACAACTCGATTTCCTCCCCCACCAAAAGCCTCTTTCCGGTCCCCGAAGAAGGGATTTTCGTACCTGTTGGCCCCAATCGCCCTCCTCCTACCCATTTTTGCGGGGTTTTGACAGCTTACCCCTTTACCCGCAAACTGGATCCCCCCTGCCCTTCCGACCCGATTCTGAAACCCACCCCACCCCCCCCCCTTCTGATCTACCAGTGCTCAGCCTCATTTATCCCTGTTGGGTTTCGTTGGTTTACCCCCTTCTTAAGCGTTTGCCCCTCTTCAGCCTTCCGTCCTTTCTGGTTTTTCCCCCCCTGGTACTCCAATTCTACCCCCCCTCACGATTTTGGTTCTGGAGATTCGGCTGCTTCCCTGCAAAGTGCGCTAAAAGCGGTCCTTTTTTTCTTCCTCGGAAAATATTTTCCTTTTCCTCCCCAGGTTTTTCCTTACAGCCACCCCGCGAGCCCTTTTCCCCCTTGGCTGCGATTCGGAGTGAAGTCCTCCCAGTTTCCTGTGAGCGACTTTTTTCCGGC
>Ga0179593_1318693_pt1 | contig 11263 bp, 11 predicted proteins | sample CZODoug2_1_08_16_FD_185931 | JGI IMG/M metagenome (GOLD analysis project Ga0179593, IMG submission 185931) | Vadose zone soil fungal communities from Angelo Coast Range Reserve, California, USA - CZODoug2_1_08_16fungal (PacBio error correction) | ecosystem: Environmental > Terrestrial > Soil >... | reverse complement strand
AGGGGCTCCTTTTCTTCTCCCCGAGAGCTTGCCACGCGTTTTTCGATTCGGTTTTTTTTCTGGGTGATCGTTTTACCAATTTTTTCCGTTCACTGCCTCCACCGTAATTCCGTTGGCGCGCTTCCACCCCCTTTTGTCGCTCCCTCTGGACCGACCCGCACTTTCCTGTAAGGTTCTTTTTTTCTAATTTCCGGTGACTGCTGTCCTGGACGCCTCCTCCAACTTCACTCCCTTTTGCTATACCACAATATTTTCTTTCCGTTTCTGAATCGTCAATCCCTTGCATCTCGAGCTTCTTTTTATGCTGAGACTGTAATCGGCGTTTCTTTGTGAGCCTCCGACCCCTTTTTGGCATGCCAGTTAAGACCGGATGCCATATCCCCCGAATCACTCCTTCGCGTCCCTTGTTTTTTCCCTTGTGGGCAGCGTGCGGATCGGGGGCTGGGCGAGTTCTTGCATTTGAAGTGGCTTTTTCGGTGCTTTTCTATCGCAGAGTTTCTTCTTCGCTCGTACCCCCTCTTCTGACCGCCGCGGGTCCCCAGTCGCGTCACCGAGTTCTGAGTTAAAGTCTGTGCCTGCTGCATTTAGCCCCTGTTCTTACAGGGCGCTCCGCATAAACATCCGGCGCTTTGGCGCTGCTGGAGGCGGAAACCCCCTTCCGGCGTCGATTTTATGGCGACTTTCTTTCCTGCTTTTTCTGCCGTGGGGTCCCACGAAAAGGATGCCGCGTGTCCGCCATCACCCCGTAACAACCTTTTCCCTAGAACCAGACTGCGCTGATCGCCCTGATTTAGAACGTGGTTACTTTTTCCACCCAGATTTTATGGAACCCCCCGCGTAAGACCCTCTTCCTGTCGCTGGCACGCGACTTTGTGTCCACGTACTACTTTTTCGTCATCCCCATCGATCTTCCTCAAGATACTTCCCCCCTTCCCAGGCCTCCTGCTCACCCTTTCCAGCGAAGACCACCGTCTTGACCCTTGCTTTCTCTTCATTTGCCGTTGTGACGTGAGCATCTGGGGGGCTGCGTTCAGTTTGTTACCTTGCCGACGTCCCTTCCTTTTCTCTCAGGATGTGTTTACAGCCGACGACCTTCTAGAAACAATTTTTCATTCTCTCGTCCGTTCCCCTGTGACCTTTGAAACGACCGGTATGTAGAGTGTCCTTTTTACAACCCCATTTGTTCGCTCCTTCCTGCGTTTCTTTGGCTATACTTTAGCTCGGTTGGAAATAGGTTCCTTTGTTTTTCCTTCTCCCCCCGTAAGTGAAGCCTGTCTCCGTTTTGAGGTCGCTCGGCAGTTACTGCGCCTGCTGGATGCACAACCCCCCCCCAACTTGCCATTCTCAGCTTCGTTCATGAGTCAGGTCTCCCCCTTGCAGCGGAAACGTGTGTTCCCGTCACTCCCTTTCCAAACAATTTTCGAGCGCTTTTCATGCTTTTTTCCGTCGTTTTCAGAATCTTTTCTCGCCGGATGTACCACGCCGTTGTTTCTCGGCCATCGTCTTTTTGACGAGACATATTTCCCCTAGCCGACTTTTGCCTTGGAGCGTGTCCAGACGACCAGGCTTCGCCAGCAACGCTCGAGTTCAAGGTGAACTTTCCATCGAGAATTCAGTCGGCAAGTCCTGATTCGCGTGCCGTCCGCCTATGTGGTTGGTCCTTTTTGTATGGGCCGCCGTCCCTGCCTGCGCGTCGTTCTTCCCAGTACCGCTTTTGACAAGAGCACTTCTCCTTTTCCTTTCTAAACCTATTTCTGACAGGCGTCCCCACACCGTTTTTTTGCTTCAAGGACTTATTGACTCCCTTTTGTGCCACACCTTTCTCCCTTAATAGCGTAGTAGCCTCGTCCTCTTTGTTGCTCATGACTCCCTGCCTTTGTCTCCAACCCCCTCACTACACCGCCGATTCTACGTCTCACCGACTTTCGAGTGGCTGTTGGTGGGCAAACTTCTTGATAAACATTGGTGCAGCCTGAAAACGATACATCCGTCCAAAACATTCCCATCGTTCACCCTCTTTCCCCCCATGGCGTATGGGTTTCTCTGGAACCTCCATGCCTCTCTAGTGAACACCCCCACCCCTTAAGCGACTTTTTGTTTGGCCGTCGACCTCCTTCCATTCTGTTGCTTATACGTCTGCTGGTGCACATCGTTCTCTCGCCCGGCCCTCAACTTTGGTCCCCCCCAATTCTTTGAGATACGTTTCAATCTTCCCTCCAAGTATTTTTCATTGCCGTCCTTATGTGCTGATGCTTCTAGCAAGATCTTCGCCTCGGGCTTCCTCGTGTTCCCCGTCTCATCCTTTTTCTCCTTTTTTTTTCTGATTTGTGTGTTCCTTCCGTCGGTCAAGGTTTCTCGCATGCTGCGGATCCCCCACCTTTTCTCAAATCCCTTTGCGTCGAAACCGGCTGTTCTTTTTTTTTTGCTTCATTTTTTGCTTTTTCTCTCGGGCGGCGTATGCGTTACGTTCGATGTCGCTGGGATTTGCGGATTTGGTTGTTCTCCTTGGGGATTAGGAAAGACCTTTGATGATCCTGTTTGGGGTTTCCGTTTCTTCCTTCGGGAATGTTCTTCTTTTTTGGGCGCGGGTTTTCGCTTCTCCACAGCCGGGCTGTTTTCGCTACTCTGCTGTTGTCCCGTTGAATTTCCGATTCCAGCGCCCTCATTCCCATTGTTGGTTTCTGTTTCAAGGTCCAACAGTTTGCTTTTACACGCGGTTCTGTAATTGGCCCTGGCTGCCTTCAGCATTTTTTCTTCCGTACGTCACTGATTTTGATATTTGCCCCGTTCTCCCCTCCGTAAGTTGTTGGTTGTGAGTCTTTTTTAGATTTGATCAGTAGACGATTCCTCTTTTTTCGCTCCCAGTCAAGTACTCCCTCCGCAGTGTAGAAAAAAGTCCTTCTTTTCTCCCGACCTGAAACGATCCCCCGCTTTTTTCCTTTTGCTGTTCTCGGGAAATGCGTGGAACCCTTTTTCAACTGCGCAGCCCCAGACCGGAGGGGGGCGGCCCCTCCAGGAGCCCAGTCCCCACCGTTGATTCCCCTCTCCACCTCGTTTTGAATGACCACAAGGCAAAAAATACCGGATAAGATTCATCCGACTAATTGTCTTCCCTTTTCCCCTCCTCGACCCCCTAATTCCCCCCATACCCTAGCCCGAAGTAGAAGGCGACTTGAAGAGACGACCTCACCGCAATTGCAGCCATTCCCACTCGTTCGGTTAGTGCTCCCTTTTTTCTGGCGATCATTTCCCAGTCCTCGAAGCCTTGACGGTTGCCTCACCGTCAGCGTCGCCCCTGCTCAGTTCGATGATGATCCCGCCCCTTCCCCCGTACTCAGCGCATATTCGATGCTTGGCGACAGGAACGCCCCCCCGAGATCCAGCAAAACAGGACGTTAGTCCCTACCATCAGTGGAGGTTCCGAAGTGAAACGGACTGAGCAGATCCCTTTTTTGCCACGTCGGTCCCTTATGTCGGACTATTGCCGTCCATCACATCCTCCCCTCCCTAGCCTAACATCTTGTCAGGTTCGTCATCCCCCACCACCCTTTCCCCGGCTTACCTTTTTTGTCGTTTCCCCCCTTTAACTGCGTTACAAAGGGCCCTCGGTGTCCATTGGTCCTGCCCATGATTTTTTTTCCGACTTATAAGGTGCGAGTTTTCTTTTGATCTTGGCATCGGTGGCGTCTGCTTTCTTTTCTCAACCGTTGCCAACCCCAAGTCATCCCCCCTACTTCCTGGCCCATTCCGCGGAGTTTGCAGATTTGAAGAAGAACACTCTCTGGGGAATACTGGTCCTCCCGAGTGCTTTCTGCTCTGCATTCATGGCAGCTTTCCGCGTTCAGGCTTTTCGTACCCCCACACGTTTGACTCGTTTCGCACTAAGCGGTAGAGTGCACATTTTTGTCTTAATTTCCACCCTCGGTATGGTCGATGGCTTTTTTTGAAGTCATCCGCAGCAAAACCTTGTATAGCCCCCAAAACCTTTTCAGGACCGACTTGTTTATTAAGGAGTTTTGTTTTCTTTATGTCCCTCGAGCGGCCCTTTTTCCCCCTTCTTAGGCTTCCCCGACCCCGCCGGTTTCCTTTCTGATGGCTCAGGGACTTCTCTCAAACCTCTGATTCAGAAGTCCTCGGATTACGCCCTTCGCCGATATATGTGAAACGCGTGGACCTCTCCATGTCGCGCCGTCTTGTCCATTGGTCCCCCCTTCTCTTTCCGAACCCCATTTGCCCGCTGAGGAAGATATCATGCGGTGAACGATGCAGTCCTGCCGCATTCCCGTTTTTGCCCGAGGCCCGTGAGACCCTCGAACAGAAGAGCCCTCCTTCCCTTCCTTTTCTTTCTTTGTGCATGCCGTATGCCCCTCCCCTTTTTGCTTTCGTGCTTTCAGCGCGTTATATACGATGCGTTTCCCGCTTTATTTTCAAAATGTTTTTTTCACTCGAGAAGCTTTGCTCTCAAGTCGGCTTTTCCACCGCGCTCGGACGCATTCTTTGATTGGTCCTCTCTTCCCTGCTGCTTTCAGTTCCCCCCCTCCAAGTCATTCGCGACGTCGAGCATTACTTCTTTAACTCCGGCCACAGCGCTTTCTTCGTCTGTGACGGTGCGCCCTGTTTGTCTCTCTGCCGTTTGAGCAGGATTGCTACGGCTCTGCATGTGGCTTACAGCCTACTAGGTGGTATGATCCATCTCGATAACGTGGTGCCAAAGGGCGCGGCCTTCTCATCTACAGGATCCGGTCCAGTTGCAGATGTCCACCTCTGCCGTCGATGTTCGGCGCTTTTTAGTCTTTGTTTTGCAATTTTTTCTTGGATGTTCGCTCCCGTCTCCCCCTTGTGATGGACTCCCTTTCTCAGCCAGAACACTCGCCTTCCCACTAGCCCCGACGCCGCCTGTGCGTCCCTCAGCACTTTGTCCATTTTGTTCTCTCGTGAGCGGCCTATCCACGGTGTCGGACCACAAGGGCGTTTTCCGCCATTCGCCCACGATCCTTGTACGTCCGGTGATGTAATACTCTGCGCGTTTCCCTCCGCGAAGGTCGATCCCGCCTTTTCCACGTCGTCTGGCGATTTCCCTTCCTATAAGAACCCCAAGGCACGGTCCACTCGCCAGCCCCGATCGCCTGAGGCCGAACTCCCCTCTTGACGGCGAAGGAGTTTACGGGCATCATGTACTGGTCACCTTCCTATTGCGCCCCCCACTTTCCGTTGCGTTCCTGATAAGCCCCCTCTTCCTTCTAGGACACGGGTACTCTTTCGCCCGGTAGCCCCCTCGCGGCTCGGGAATTTTTTTACTATTTTTATAAACCCCCAACTTCAGGGTTGGGCGTGACCCGGTTTCATCGCCCCCCATCTTCCACCCCGGATCCACTCCACGGATAAGCCCTCCCGGTTCGGTTCCCTTTGCTCCCCAATTGATGTTTTTTTATCCGGAAAACCTCTTTCCGGGCTTTCACGACACCACTTGCCCCCCTCTCACAGATTTTTTTCCCCTCCTGTAACGAAAACTTCGCAGATCCCCGCTAGTATCCTTTCCGCTCGCGTGATATTATCTCTTTCTTCCCCCCTTTTTTGAGAGAGCTCTCCGGTAGAGGTTCCCCCTGAGATCGTCCGAGTTTCATCGGTTTAGGACCTGTTTTCCTGGAGGCCATTTCTTTGATCTTGCAGTTGTTTTAAGATCCCCCCTTTCCCCCAATCCCCCGAGTTCTTTCCGGATTTCCCGCATCACTCCATTTTTATCCAGGAAGGTTGTCCCGCACCTCAATTGCTCGGTCTGGTCCTCTTTCTGTGATTGTGGCGCTTTTTCTTCTCCCCACACCTTAAGCTTGCGGTGAGTAGTTTTTAACACCCATTCCCCTTCGCCTTCCCTTCTTTGGAGGCACTTTTAATCTCGGTAGCTTCCTGTTCCCCCATGGAGCTGACTCGGGATTCTGATTTCGCCGAACATTGTCCTTGCCCCGACTGACCGGTGCCCAATCTCTTCCCTATCACATTCCTTAGACGGCCAATTACTTTTTGCCAGTGTTCCTGGTCGGGTATACTGTGGCTGGCTCGTCGACCGTGCACTTGAATCCTTTTTTCTTGGGCTGCCTTGTAGAAGAGAGACGGAGTTTCTTTCCTCTTGCCGGCCTCTGCACCTCCCTTCCTCAAGCTTCTTTTCTTTCCCCTCCCTTCGTAGTGGTGCGAATATCCGCCCACTGTTTTGCCACCCCCGGTTTAGGAGCCGACCAACCAATTTTGAACCTTGCCCCTTGGCGCGGCTCAATTCTTTCGTATCGAGTGTGATTGGCCGTATATTTTTTTCCTTGCGCCGTCGGGTACCGAACCTCTCGACGTTCGTCCCATCACCCGGCAAAATTTCCCATCGACCACGCTTTCTTCGTCGACATCTGTTTTTCGACGGTTTCCTGTCCACCCCCCGATGGGCGGCCCCACTTACCTCTTTGGCTAGCATTTCTCCCGGGGAGTCCACTTTTCGCTGATCGTTTCATACCATCATCAGCTCTAATCGCTCGACTCCCTACCCCTTAGAATAATGATTCTCACGCCGCGAAGACCACATCGAATCTGCCCCTTCGCTCTCTATTTTCTCCCTTCGTGGAAGGATCCTTTTCGGGTTGCCTTTTTTGCACTTCCGATCGTCGAGTTCTTTCGGGGAGCCGGCCCTCCGTTCGACCTTGATCTAACCCGGTGAAGTGCTCGTGTCGTTGATATCGGTGTAAAAAATCTCTTTCCGACGTTATCATTTTCCTGATTCCCCTTGTGATCGAATAGGCGTTTTCTCTCCTCTCTCCTTTTCGCATCCCTTTCCCGTTTTCGTCTTCGCGAATGACAACGAGCATTCCTTGCGCTGCGCCTCGGTCGTGTCCCGCGTGTGTTTTTGGTTTTGCCGAGCTCCCTGACGCCCTTTTTCATCCTTTCCCCGGTCTCGCGCACCCTCCGTTTCTGTTCAGGTCCGCTCCCCCGGTTTTTCCCGTGCTGTTGTCGTCAACGGCACTCCCCAGGGACCCCTCCCTCTTTCCCTTTCCCGGGAATTTCTTTCCCAGTTCTCTGGATCGCCGGCTGTTCAGCTTTCTCCTGTGCGGTCATTTTTTTAGTGCTGATTATGCCTCTCATGACAAAGGTTCTATTCTGCTTCGGGGAATCGTTCGTCCTCTCCGAGTTTGCAGGTGACATCCTTCTACCAATCCGAGACACCCCACTTCGCCTTCGGTCCCTTTTCCTGTCGATGACTTTCTTGCTTTGGTCTTCCCTTGGTGCGCTGTTCCTTCTCTGGCTTCCCTGTTATTTACCAAGTAAAGCTTTTTGTTAAATCTCTGCCGACTTTTCCTCCTACCCCCCTAGCTTGCACGTCCCCCCTTTGTTTCTGACGAAAGTCTGACCGTTCCCAACAGGCTCCCTTCCCCGTCGTCGCACGGCAAGAGGTCTTCCATTCCCCCATCCGTTTTCCACCTTTCCGAAAAGCCGGCTTCCTTACTGGTTTTCCCGATCGCTTGTTTTTGGTGTTTTTGCACCTTGTTTTGAGCAACCACTAATTTTGGCTAGCAGCCCCAATTCCTCTTTCTTTTTTCCCCCCCCCTCTCACCCACCTCGTTTCCTGTGAAACCTCCATGCGGCGAACTTTCACCCCTTTCCCTGGGAACGCCCTCTATTTCCCCCCCACGTCCCCCAAATTCTCTCCTTTGTGTCCCTGTCGCCGGCCTGTTGATGGACTGTCGATTATATATTCTTGCTTTCTGTTGCTTCCTTCATTCTTGCGGCACCGTACGCATTGGGTTTTGCCCACGTATCTGCTCGATCCGTTTCACCTTCTACTTTCTTTTGAGTTTTTGCCCGTCCTTTTTTTGATCGACGGTGTATAACGTTACTCACTTCGCTTCGCTCTCCTGCCTCTTTAGTGGTTATCAGCCCCTCTATCGTGGTACTTTTTTTTTCGGCCCTCGGTCAAGGGCTCTCTGTATTCTCCCCGGATCCCCTCCTTCCACATCCGGCGTCCGATATCCCCCCCCCCGGCGGCGTTCTTTGGATTTTCCGGCTTGTTTCGCGTTCAATCGGTTCCCCGTCTTCGGAAATTCGGAGGTTGTGTTTTTCCTTTTTTTTTGTTCTCTGGCTGTTTTCGCTGATGTTGATGGAACCTTTTCACTTCCCCGGCCGTACCCATTCTTCTCCTCTGGTTTGGGTATTGTTATTCTTGGGCATGGTGTACTGCTTTGTGTTTGTCTCTTTTTCCCCTCCCACAGGTTTCTGTCGGCGCCTATTGCTTTTCGTTGCACTCTCACTTGCTTCATGAACCTTTTTTTTCTACGTTTCTGGTCCCTCCCGTTTGTTTCTACCCACACTTCTGCTGGTCCTTGGACCCTGGTTAAGGGCTCGCCAAGCGCATCCCGAAATTCCATCAATTTCCTCCCCCTCCCTTGTTTTTTTTCTCTCTGTCGTGTCCTACGTTCTTCGGAAGCTGCGCTTAGAGGCCCTGCAGCCAGGTCAAGTCCTCACCAGCCTCCGTTTTAGAAAGCCTTGTCCGAAAGAAACACCACATTTCCCCCGACCTGGTTCATGCAAGCAGTTGAAATTTGGTACTTGCAACGTTGCTTTACAGCCACTGCGACTAACAGCCCTCTTTTGTTGACGGGCGCAGCCGAAACGACCCTTGTCCTATGAATACAAAGGCACCAACAAGGATCCAGCCTTTTTTTCTCCCCTCAAGTCGGTTCCATCCAAAAAGCCGACCCCAGCATTTCAAAGTCCCGCTCCATTGACCGTTCGCCATTTCCGCGCTCGCCCTCGCCAGCATTTAGCTTTCACCCACGCCCCTCCCCCTTTTCGGACTTCTCTGGATGTGAGGGTTTGATAGGTGTATTCCAGTAGGCTCCTAGCCCTTGTGGTCGACAGCAGCGTCCCGATTCAGCGTCTTCTTAACAACAGTCCCCCTTTCAGCTGCGAATCCTATGGCGACTTGAACCTCCCCTCGATCCTACACCTTCCCTTCCTTCTCCCAGACACTGTAGTGAAGAAGTGATTCCCTCTCCGTTTTGCCCCACCTTCTTGATGAGCCAAGAATTCTTCTCCCCTCTCATGCATTAATTCGCCGAAAGTCAGCGTTCGGTCGGACCGAACCCCCTTTCTTTACCTTGTGCGTTTCCTCGAGCCTGTTCCCCCCACCTTTAGAGGTTTGCCCATTTTGTCTCTTTCCGAATGGTCCCGAATTGTCCTCTGTTTTTTGCCTGATATGGATTTTCTCTGCAAGGTGCTTGTCAGGTCCCTTTTCCCACCAAGACCCGAGAATCTTGGTATCCCGGAGGCCGTTTTTCTTTGAGCCCCCTCTGGTCATACTGAGTTAATCACCCGCTTTCCCCTCGGTCCCGACTCCCCCCTGCTCTGAATTTTCTTGTTTCAAATCGTTCCAGTCCGTGGTTCTTTCCTTCCACCTTGGACGGATGCGTTTTCCTAGTTTCGGTGCACCTTTTCGCAGAGTGTATTTTTTAACCCCCCTTTATTTGGTCTGACGACGCTTCCTTCGGACAGGCAGCAACTGGGATCGGCAAACACGAGGCTTCCACCTTCCATCTCTCTCGGGCCGAGTGACTTTTTAGCTTTTCCGTTTGGTCTCGTAGGTCAATCCTTCTTTTAGATGGAGTCCCTCTTTAGGTCTTAAACGATCAGCTCCACGGTCTGGGAAATCTTTCTTTCCTCCTGAGATTTCATTTTTAGTCTACCGCTGGGGATCCAAGACACTATATGCCAAAGACCCCCATCGAATTTCCGCCGCATACGGAATTTTTCAATTGGTCGAGTATGGGAGTCCCTTCCCTTGCTTTTTATGATCCAATGGGTGCTTAGGGCGGCTGGAGTATTTTGTTTTCTCTTGGAGAGGAGCCGATCCTACCCCCTCGCACGGTCTGCGTCGGCGAAGAGTTCTGCCGCGTTTGTTTCAGGCCCAAAGGACCATGCGCCGTCCCTGCCGCGCTCCCCCTCTGCTTCCTGACGATGCTCGCACACAGTTAAACGTCTAATTTATGATCCTTTTCCCTTGTCTTTTTTTAAATTTTCTTTTACCTGACGCTCTGCCCTTTATTGTTCGATCATAGGATTGTGTTTTTTTCCCTTCGCTTTTTTTCATCTCTGCCTCCGAATAGCACCTTTGAGGATGAAAGTCAACCCCTGCCCCCAATCTCTGTGATATGCTCTAGAGTGCCCCGTTTCGCTCGTCGTGGTCTTCGTGTCGTTTTTCAGGTTTCCGTACGGTCGGATATGAGAGAGGGCGTTTAATTTCACTATCTGGTATTTCGCACGCGTCCCTTGGACCACTCCTGAAGCTGCTACCGGGAGGGAGTTCCCGATTGTTTGCCATCTGGGGGTCGTAACGGAGACTTTTGATCCTTATCTTGTTCTCAGTCGCTGGTAGAGTTTCATTTGTGCGGTGATTGTCAGAACCCACCCCCCCCCAACCCCCCCCACCCCCCACCCCCCCACCCCCCCCCACCCACCCCCAACCACAACCCCCCCCCCCCCACCAACAACCCCTTGTCTGGTGAGTTCGAATCCAGCACTTTCCAGTTTGACACAATCCTTTCCCTCCCCTATTGATGTTTGCCTCAGCTCCATTTCTTCTCGGATTTGTTTTTTTTTTTTTTCTTTTACCCCCCTTTTTCAGAAAAAGTGGCGGAGAAATTAGCCCCTGAGAATTTACTTTCATGGCTTCATTTATTCACCCCCCTCTTGCTGAGGTTCTCCTTTTTTTTCCCTTATTCCTTCGTAGTTGCGATCACGTTTCGATTGACGGCAAGGTTCCAAACTTTCTCCCTCCCCACGCCCCGAAGATGGCCGAAACTCCCCTTTAGGCAATGAGGGATTTATATTATTTGGCATCCGTCCTTTAAGGTCTTTCCCCGGTCTTCTTCCCCCTCCCAGCCCCTATGGACAGGGAGCCGTGCGAAAACAGGATCTACTCTTTCCCCCTTGACTTGCCGGCTTCTCTTCCTCGGGAGATGCCTGAGGATGGCACACCCCTCCTCCCCTCCTATTCATTTTGTCATAGTGCTTTGAAAGATCATGACCCTCCCCTATATGCCTCCATGACACTTTTGATACGATTTGCTTGGTCCATTTTATTTTGCTCCAATGGTGCTTTATCCCGGTCAGCCGGCCACCTCGCTCTTCCGGTGAGATTACCTCAACCAACTTGTTCCTCTCCCCCCGCGACCCGTTCAGACGCCTAGCCCTTTCCACCTCTGGTTATCCTCTTTTTTGAAGCCTCCCTGTA
>Ga0179593_1281714_pt1 | contig 11263 bp, 20 predicted proteins | sample CZODoug2_1_08_16_FD_185931 | JGI IMG/M metagenome (GOLD analysis project Ga0179593, IMG submission 185931) | Vadose zone soil fungal communities from Angelo Coast Range Reserve, California, USA - CZODoug2_1_08_16fungal (PacBio error correction) | ecosystem: Environmental > Terrestrial > Soil >... | reverse complement strand
GGTCTTGGCCTCTTCTTTTAAGGAAGAGGATTTCCCTCCTTGGGATAGACATGAGCGGGTTCTAGTCTCCTCCCAAGCCTCCCTCTGCCGGAATCTGCTCGTCGGCAAGTTTTGTGTATTATGTCGCCATTCCCCCCTCCACTCCCTTTATTAATTGACCTTCTGATCCCCTTAGAGCCCTTTCCTAATTTTTTTTTTTTTTTTCCCCCCCCCCTTTTTTCCCCCACCCCCCCCCCCCCCCTCGTTTCTCCCTCTCTTCCTAAGAATAGCGCTTTTCGCCGTGTTCGTAATAGCCCTCGGTACAGAAAGACTGTATTTTCGTCCCAGCTTGCCTCTGAAATCGTCAAGAGTACTTTTTGCCTTTTTCCTCCCTTTCCTTCCTTTGTCACCCTCAACGCCGTCTAGTTCCGGATCCGAAGGTCTTTCTTTGGGGCTCGGGGGATTCTGTTTTTCATTCCTTCTTTTCAACTCCGGTTCCTTCACCTGAAAGGTCCCTGTCCTGCTCATGACTTCCGGGAGTTTGTTTTTTGATTTAAGCTTTGAAAGCCACCTTCTCCGGCTCATTCCTGGCTGGCAGGGGTACTTGTTTTTGTGTTCTTTCGTTTGCTGGTCAGGAGTGAAGATGGTCGACACCTCCAGTTCCGGACACTTTCCGTTGATGATTCCTTGTTTTGCGGCCTTCTGACTTGGTTTTTCCCCATCTTCTCGCTAGGAGGTTTTGTATTGAGATCTGTTTTTTTTCTCCTTATGTCTCGTTCGTTCGTTAGTCGTTTGTGGAGGCGTATTCCCTTCTCCCTCGCTTTGTTGTTTTTTCTTGGTCACGTTTGACGTACGAGTGCTTGTTTGCGCTGTATGAAGCAGTTCGCCTATTGGCAGCCAAGGAGACCCCTTGTCGTGGTCGCTGCTGTTCCTTTGGCTCTTTGTTTCCCCAGTTGTTCGTCGTTCTCCTCTGTTTATCCCCCCACCGAAGGCTTTTGCTGTTTCCTCTGATGACCGCGGACGGAGCTCTCCTGCAATGGTGGTTCTTAAATTGGTCCTTTTTTTGTTCCGATTTCCTCGATGCTTTCCTCTCCTTTTCGCGTAGGGGAATTTTTTCCCTCCTCATTTCAATTTCTTCTCTTCGGAGGAGACTGGATGCATTTATTTCGACCGAGACGTGCCTTCCTTTTTGTTGTCCCACGGTTTGCATCCTTTTTTTTCCCTCTCCCAGCAGGCGCTTTTTGCCAGAGGGTTCATAGTGACTTTTAGAGCGCCTCACCGCGATGTCCCCTTCTTTGTTTCTTTCAGCCTATCGTTTTGGTTTTTGTTCCTGCCCTTGTCAGTCGATATGCGTGCTTTTCCGCTGAGTATGGAAGGCCAGTGGTTTTAAAAATCCCAATGCTGTTTTTTTTACTTTTTCCGGCAGCAATTGGCTTCGGGGGGCTGGTGAAGCGTTTTTCAGTCGCTGTCTCGGTGATTTTCGCCTCTGTGGATTTTGAAGCCAGCTTTTTGGTGCGGAGGAGCAATGAAAAGCGTTCCAAGCCCTCCTTCCTCCTTTCCTTGATGCTGGCTGGGTGGCGTCGTGCTTTAGATGAATGCAAGGTCGCTTGCCCTCTGCAGGCAACTTTCCGCTGCGATTCCATGGGCCGGTCCCCTTATACCGGAGGCTCCTTCTTTTGGCCTTTTTCAACGTTGGCAGGTTTAGCGTTTTTCGTGGCGTACTTTCCCTTAGGGTGATCATAAGGGCTGGTCCTTTCTTTGCCCCCTCACCATTCGGAGCTTTTCCTGCTGACTTTTTTGCGCTCTTATTCCCTCCTCGGTCCGGAGGTGGTCGGTGTCAAGTGGGCCTTTGGTGACAGTGATTTTCCGCCGGTGATGCACCTTTTGGACCCTTTGGGGTCTTTTTCCGCCGTTTTCGCTCCGGCTGTGCTTGCTTTATTGCTTCTTCTTCCTGTTTGTTGACTTTATCGATGGCGCTTCGTCTACCCGCTACCCGCTTGCCTCCTTGGTACGGGTGCTAGTTTGCCCCCCCACCTCCCTCGGCTTTTTTTCGCGTTCGCTTTCTCGCCGGGGCAAGCCTTTTTCTGCTTAAGTTAATGCGCTTGCTGCTAGCGCAGCCTGATCTTTTCCGTGGGGACGTGCTCTTTTAAGGCGGCACAAATGAAACTGGTTTGCCGAATTAGTTTTCCTGCCGGCTTGGGCCCGTGAGTTCCTCTCGTTCTTTGGGGCGGCTCCCCCCGGTTCGGGTGCACGTTTTCCTCGCGTGGCTTTTCAGTTCCTTTTTTCCAACGCCGTCGATCCCGCCCGGTTCTTTGGTGGGGTCGGCAAACACACTACCCTTTGTAGCCTTCAGCATGTCCAATATTTCTCTGAGGTCGACGTTCCAGGCCGTAACCCCTCCTTGCTTCTGTTATTACTCCCTGCGGTCCCTTCTGTCTCACGCGTACCTCAGTCTTCCTATAGGTAGAAGAGGGGGAAGAAGAGAGAGGGCCACAACCCCCCCCAACCCGTTCGACACCCACCCACCCAACTGACAAACAGCCCCCCCCGCACCAAAACACCCCGACCCCCCCCCCCAACCCAAAACCCCCCCCCCCCCCCACCCCCCCCACCCCCCCGCCCCCCCCCCGCCCCCCCCCCCCCCCCCCCCCCCCCCTCCCACACCCCCCCCTCCACCCCCACAACACCCCCCCCCCCCCCCTCCCCCCCAACCACCCATGGCTGACGGAGCGGTATCTGGCCGCTGGCCCCTAGCGTAGTATGTTTTTCCCATTTCCCCCGAACTCTAAGTGGAAATGTCCCTTTTCCTCGTTTGCGGCTCTTTTTCCCACTCCGTTCCTGCCCCGTTCACCTTTTTCCCCTGACCTTTTTCACTCGATTTTCTGGACGGGACTTTTTTCACCTGGTACTAGGACGAACTTCTTTGAGGGAAATAGACCCCCATCGTTCTCGGGCTTCCTGGCCGGCTCCCTTCGGCCTGAGAAAAAATAAAAGTGCATTAAGGACGGTCATTTCTCAGCTTCTTTTGCGCTAGGAGATTCTTTTTTGCCGGCCCTCAGTTTTTTCCACCAGGGATTTTCGGGAGGCCCATCCTATGAGGCAGATCCCTCGGTTCAGGAGTTCTCTGGAGGCCATTTTGTATCTCTTATGTCTCTTTCGAGTTTTATGGCAGTTTTTATAGGAGGTAGGCCGGACCACGATGGCGGACTTTTTAACAAGGGCTTCGGATTTTATCCTTCCTCCAGAGATGTTTCTCGACAGGCCCCCCCCTTTTCCCCTGCGTACTATCCCTGCCCGACGGATTAGCACTCTGATTTCATGGGCTCTTTACTGTTTTTTGTATCTTGACGGCCTACCGGGCGACCGTGTGATGTCCATCCATGCTTGCGAATCAGAGAGTCGTCTCGTGTGTCACCCCTTGTGCTCGTGACCGCAGGCCGTGGCCGACCTGTTCCTCTCCTTGCCGGCTCGCTCGCCTGCTTTCTTTTCCGACGCACATGAAACGTTCCTGCACGCCCCCAGGCCGCTCCAATCTTTTCCCTTGTCCTTCTACTGTCACTTGCGCGTTTCAGACGAATTTACCTTCCTCCTCCCCTGAAGTTTTGGATCCTCCTTTCGGCCCGTTAGACATAGCGGTAGGGCCGTTTTCCGGATCCCCCGTCGGAATTTCACCGACGCCAGGAACGCACCCCCCCGTCCCGGCCGCTCTCCCGACTGCCTCGAGGCTTTCCGGAAACTTCATCGATTTGCGATTTTTCTCTTTTTTTATAGTTCCTTTTCTTCTTTAGTTACGGCCCCCCCGTCCCACTATCCTACGTTCCCAGAAAAGCGGTAAATAATAGAACGCGCTCCCTGTTCGCCGTTCGTTTTCCTCCCAGCTCAATCACACCCCGCCTCTTCTTTCCTAACGGTGCTGTGGAGAATTGATCTTTGGTCCGGCCCCCTCTCCTCCGCTGTTCCTCTCCCCCAGGGAAGATGATCTTTTTCTTCCTCCCTCCTTTTTGTTTGTTTCGTTTCACGCCTGTAACCGTTGTTTATTACACTGCGTCTTCCCTTTTCCTGTTAAGAGTCTCGCGCTTCGGCAACTCCATGAAGGAGGCGTTATTTACTTTCTTTTTCTAGCATTGTTGTTAGCGACCTTTTCGTACGAAGAGGAAGGTGGTCCCCTTTTTTCGGTGCCCGGAAACTTCCCCCGGCAGCAGGAAACGCCATTCAATCAGACCCCTTGCTTAGAGGAGTTTTCCATAGTTCGCAGCGGGAGGCAGCCTCTTGACTTTTTTTCCCTTTGCGGTCTTTCGCTTGTGGCCAGCAGTTTTTTGCTAACCCCCCGGCACGAACCGAGATGGCTTCTCTCGGAAGCCAGCGCTTCTTCTCATCTCTTCGTTGATGCGTTCTTTTTCTGCGGTCCGCCCCCATCTCGACGTCCTCCTCTTCTTTGAGGAGTATCAGGTAAGGGCGTTGTTTCAGGTGCTTGGTTCTGGACTAATCCTTCAGTATACCCTCACTTCTTGCTAATTGAGAGTTTTCCTTCGCCCCCAAAGGGCATGCCGGTCCTGCGTTCTTTTTTTAGTGTTCCCCTTCGTCGAGCCCTGTCCTTTCAGGTGTACTCATTTTTTGACCTTTCCCCCGTGAGGACCGTTCGGCCCTTCCTAGCATCACCGTGAAGACAAGTGACCCATCCTCTCTGGTCTCTGCCCGTCCTTCCGGCCTCCTTACCCGTGGTTAAGTGTCGCAGAGTTTCGCGGCGGCTGTTTGAGAGACTGCCTCATTCCCTTGGAGTTTGGAACCGGCCGCTTCCCCTGGCCGGTCGCCTCTCCGGCAAGCTCTCTACACTTTCCTTTCCCAGCTGTTGCGATCCTCGCATTGCGCGCCTTCGATCCGCAGCGCTGTTGCACGGACCCCGCCCCGTTTGGTCCACTTAAGGGCAGGTTCGCTTCGATTTCCGCATCTGGGTTTTCTAGTCCTTCGGTCCGCTCCTTTTTATGGTTTCCTTTCTCGGTTTTTTGCAGGAAAGGAATGTATAAGAAGCAGGCTGGTTTTGATTTCCGGAAACGTTCTGTCTAGCCCCGTGTTCTGCTGCAGGCCCCCGTTTTCCCCCTTAGTAGGACATTTCTCTTGCCCGCCCGGTGACTTGGCCCGTACCTCTGTGTCCGGGCGCATTCCCCCCCCCGGATGGTGCTCATTTAATCCTAGATGTTTTTTTTGTTTGTTTTTTTTCTTTTCCTCTCCTCTCTCTTTTAAGCTCTTCCAATAGCGGAAGCCCTGACTCCACTATCTTTTTCCACTGCGGCTACTTGATAGTTGCCCAGAGGGATGTACCGGATTAAATCATTGGTCATTCTCCGTTTGTGTATCCCGTTCATAATGCTGCTTGACCCCTATGTTGCGTAGTCCTATTCACGCTTCCCGGATCCTTCTGACATGTATTGGAGTTCATCCCCCCCCCTAGGCATTCTTCCTCGGTTTTCCCTCCCTGCGTACCCATCCTCTCGGATCTTTCCTGAATTTGAGATTACCCGACGTTCCTGAAGGAACCCTTGACACCCCCTGCCGGTACATCCTTGGCCCCCCCGGCGTCTTTTTTGGACCGCTCTTGCTCTCCTCTCCCTTTCCTGGACACTCTTTCCTTGCCTCCCCTGAGCAGAGCAGTAATCCGTGTTTTCGCTTCCTTTTCAGAAGAGAACCCGCTGTGCCCCTTTCGCGCATTTCTCCGCTACTCTGGCTTTCTGAATTTTTTTCCTCTCTACCTGGACCCCCTGTCTGTCTGAGGTAGCTGGTGCCCCCGACGGTGTAGCATACGCCCCGTTTCCCTCCCTGCATAGCACGTCCAAAGAAGAAAATCCTCTTTTTCGGCTCCCTTCCTTCCTGACTCCTTGTCCCCTTTGGAGACCTCCCCGGTAGCCCACAATGTTAAAAGGCTTTACCATCTTGTCCCCTTAAACCCTCTCGTACCCTCTTCACTAGGGAGACGTACCCTTCCCCCCCTTTTTTTTTTTTTTTGATCTGCCCGCTCAGTGGATGCGGAGGTTCCCCAGAAAGTCCAGGTCTCCCCCCCGCATGGCATTCAATAAGCTCCCCGACCAAACAGAGCACACCGTTTTCCCCTCCTTTCTTTTTTGCCAGTTCTCTCTTTCCGAGTTGGTGCCTTAACAGGAATGAACGGTCCTTTCCTTCCCCTTTCCTTACATCGTACCCTCCCAGGACAACCGCCAGACCTCCCCCCTCAACAGTCCCTACTCGAGTAGTGTTAGCCTCTTTTGGTCAGCCTCATAATGCCCAAAAAGAGGTATTCTTCCCTCCCACAAAGAGGAGGGCAACCTCACGATATCGCCGTATCGTCACAGTCTCAAAAACTGCCTCGCCAATTCTCTTCCCCCACACTTTTTTCATTTCATTAAATCCCGGGTTGACTGCCGCCCCCCCAGTTGCTTACCTTTTCCCGGCCTCCAGCACTCTTTCCCTTATCCCCCAATTTTTTTCGCATCCTCGCTTTGCAACTTCCTAACAGAGGCCCCGTCGTTCTGTTCCGTCTCTACTTGCTCGTCCAGCGACAGCGACCCGCCCTTTGGGGACTGCACTTAGACTCCAGATAACTCCCCGTGGCACTCGTCCCGTCACTCGCGGTCGATCCTCCGCCTTACTAATCAGCTCTACCTTCTTTAGGAGACCGTGAAAGAATACTCTCAACCCCTTTTTTCCGCGATCCGCCTTGCCTTTCCGCGAAGGACCAGCGCCCTCCCTGGGTCTGGCTCTTTCCCTTGTACCCTGATCCTTCAGCAGCTTTTACCTTCGTTTTGGTATAACAGCTGGCGTCACGACTCTCCAACATTCGATCAGGCACTCCCTTCCTTCTCCGGTCCTACCCCTCCTTTCCTAAGGCGGCAATAGGTAGTTTCCCTCGGCACTCCTCCCCTCCGCTCTTCCCGGCACTCCCTTCACCCCCCCACCGCTGTCGACCCGTCCTTCCGACGCCACGCACACCAGCCCAGCACGAGAACGGCGGACTGACCCCAAAGAGAACCATCGCCAGCTCGGGCCCCCCCCCCCACCCCTCCAGTCTCGGTTCACCCCGGCCAGCCCCACACGTCCCTTTGCTCTGTCGCGCGGTTCCAATTTCTTCCGTGAACAAATCGACCAGCCGCACTTCAGCCATTCCCCAAACCTCCTTCTCCCCTTCAGCCCGTTTCCCTTCCCCCGCTCAAAGTCACCACTTCCCTATTCTACTATGATTCCACGCTGCCAGTATGCGTGGCACTAATTCCCCTCTCTTCCGTCTCCCCCCCCTTTTTAGCCTGAACTTTAGTGTAGGGGCCAACGAACCTTCCAACTGAGTTTTCACAGGCCTCGTAAGAGGCAGATTTTCTCCGTGAGGAAGACCAGAACCATTGTCTTCCTCCCCTTCCTCTCGTCATGCCTACCCCTTATCGACATTCTCGGTTCTGCATTAAGATTCTCCCTACAGATTAAAAGGGATATAAGGCTCCGTCCCAGCCGAGAGTTCGTTCTTTTGCTTTATTAACCTCGTACATGGATACCTTGCGTACACTGGCAATTTTTTGAGGTGTTTTTTTGAATATCCCATCATGGGAGCGATCGCCCTTCAAGGATGAGTCCCTCCTTTATCTATAGTTTAATATCCGTTGTTTTCTCTCTCTTACTGGCCCCTTCTTTCCTTCTGGATTCGATATTTTTTTTTTTTTTTTTTTTTTTTTTTTTTTCTTTTTTTTTTTTTTTTTTTTTTTTTTTTTCCTTTTTTCTCTGACGGTTTAGTCTGCAGCCCCCAGCTAATATTTGTTTCCTTTTCTCGTGTTTCTTGTGTATATATGCATACAGCCGAATATTCACTCCCTGTATATCTGCCTGCCGGCGATCGCCGTTTTCTCTTTGGTTTTTTGAACCGCTCAATAAGCGCATGAAGACCTTCTTAAGGGTTTTTTTTTCCAGAGGGGTACCGCACGCAAGTATTTGTAACATCGTGAAGAGCAACTTTCTTTTCGTACGTGGGTGTCCCTGTTTCCCCCTTCCAGTTTGGCCATCCACGTCTTTCTCCGGGTCCCCGTGGTGATTGAGCACCCTGGAGGATATTTTAATCCTTTGGATTTCCACGGTCCATGAGCTCCATTTAAGCATGTCCTTGCCTAATTGACTCGTTAATTGAGGGTGTGATTCTGGGAAGAGGTGGCCAAGTCTTCTCTCGCCATCCGTGGTTCGCGGGTCTGGAAGTCGTGCATGTATCTTTCTTTTTCAACGAGGATTAAGATACTTCCCCAAGACTCTCCTAAACATCCAGGTCTCTTCCTGGTTTGGTTTTTTCTATTTTTTCCGTCTGAGTAATTGGTTGTGCCGATTGATTTTGTTGGCGCCTTATTTTTTTTTTCGCCTTTTTACCGGCCGGAGTGCGTTGCTGGAGGTGTGTGTTGTCTTGTCCTCCTTCTCGAGGTGTTACTTTTTCCGGGCGTTGGCCCTCACGCTGGATGGCTGGAGCTCGGAGCTATGGCCCTCCTTCTTCCGTCCTTTGTATGCGGCTTCGGCAGGTTAGGCCGCGCTTGGTCTGTTCCCTCCCTTTTACATGATTGTACTACCCCGACCGGCCGGTGTAATTTGGAAGTCTCCCTTCGACACGAATGGCGGGGTCTTTTGGTCCTTTTTCCTCCTTCGTTGGCCAGTGGCCTCGCTGCGTTTATCCTTTTCCTTGTCGTCTTTTGACGGGTTTTTTTTCTCGCCGCTGGACCTCCCTGCCCGAGGATTCGCTTCTTCCCTCTTTTTCGTGCATGTCATGGTGGCAACTGGCTCGTCGGTTTGCATTAGCCTGTCACTCCAAGAACCAGTGTGATTCCGCTGGCGCTTTACGGGCAGGTAGAGACCTTTTTCCAGCACGCCCCTTTTTTTCTTTTTTTTGATTCGTCCCCCGTGGTTAGTCAGCGCCCGGAGTCTATTGGTTTATTATGCGGCCTCGACGTGACGGCGTGTGCCGCTTTTTCATGTCCTTCCCTTGTCTGAGACATGCAGGGGAGCCGGACCAGGTTCCTGGTCAAGGTTCGGATTGCCTTTTCGATCCTGCGAGCTCTGCGGTGAAGAGTTTTTGTATCTGCGCTCCTTCTTTTTCCGCAGATCCTCTACCACGAGTTCAAAGAGCCGTTCTTCTGAGGATGACTTTGGAGGTGGTCCTTCTGTGCCGTGATTGGTCCTGGTCAGATTGAAGTTTTTTACGCGTTCCTGGCCTTCCCCCCTTCGCTGACTTCGTCATTTTTTTTTTTTTTTTTTTGGGGGATTTCATTTTTTGAAGGTTGTCGTTTTCCTTTGGAGGCAGGGACAACTGGCGGGTGATCTCTCGTTCTTCCCTTTTTCGTCGAATCCACGAGGAGATATGCTCCTATTATTGCCGTTTGTTCCCGCCCCCTCTATCCAGACGTCTTGTCTCCCGGAAGGTCAGGGTTCCAAGTCTTTTCCATTTACACTTTGATTAGAAGGGGCAGGCCCCGTGGACCCGGTCCCCCTCTCCTTCCGCCGTGAGCGTCCTTCTTGTCTTTTTGATGTTTCTTTGCTACCCCGGTGCTAGATGGATTCCTGACCGTTTTCGCCCGAGTGAAAGGTCACTCTTGCCTTCCCCCCGTCTCCCTTTCCCTTCGTGTTTCGCGGTCGCTGCTCTAAGTAGGCCCTTTTCCTCTGAGGACGTCTCCGCGGTCGATTTCTTTTTCAGAGAGAGATTTCGTGACTGAAGGGAGGCCGCATTCCTCTCCCGGCGGCACCCCACTCCCATTGGTTGAATAGTTGCAGGCAGTGGCAGTGCCTCTCTTTTTCTTTGCTATCTCACCTTTCTTGAACTCGAGGTACCTGCGCTGTCTAAGGGACAAACCACTCTCCTTAGTAGTTTTGAGCCCCTTCCACCGAAAGCCAAATCCTGGCCAACTGATGTCTGCTTTATTTGCCCTTTGTTTCATCCTCCCTGCGTCGTTTTTCGAGGCTGATCCCCACGGGGGTGGCTGAAATTTGGTCGCATCCTTTCCCATTCCGCGGCCCAAGGTAGTCCCGCAGGTACTTTTTCGTCTGGTTTTTTGCGGGTCTTTTTTCCTCCGGCCTTATTTCGGTAGGCGTCCACCTCCCCCCCCCCTTCCCTGCCCCCAGGGAAAGACATGCTACCCGTGTGAGAGGAGCTTGCCCAGCGGTCCTTTGGCACCCCGTCCCCTCGGCAGCGACTCTCAGCTGGCGAAGGGCCATCACAGGGTTCCCCTTTTTTCACTTGTGGCCGGGTCACCTCTACCCCCCTCAGGCTCTGCGCGACTGGCCGCTCCCGGAGCGGCCCGCGCAATCCCGGCCCTTCCAAAGTATTTACCTGCGCGCTTTCTTCGGTTTGCTACGGCGCTCTTACGCACTCCCGGGCTGTCCGGGAGTCCCGCGATGATCCTAGACATCGACTCGGCGCGATCGGAGGACCTAGGGTAGATTGAGGTTTCTTCCTCTCTTTTCTTGTTGATCGGCGGCTTCCCTAGCCGAAGGCCTCTTCAAGGCATGCTTGCAAGTTGCTTTCCCTGCGCAGCTTTTTTCCCTTCCGACCCTCTAACCCTAGAGTAACTGCATCTCGGCGCTTTCTAGAGTATGTCTTTCCCATTGCTGCGCGGCCTGTTTGACGCTTGCCTGGGACCCAGGGGCCGCCACCGTGTTCGTGTCAAGCCACCTGCTCGCCTAAATCTGCCGAAGAGTCGCACTAGTTCGTGCCATAATAAACTTCCGGACTCGATTACTCCTTCCCCCCCGGTTTTGGCTGACATGGCTACTATTCTTTGTGCGCCGCCCGCGCCGGCTCTTTCCTCGACCTCCCAAATCAACTGCTCCCTGAAACATTCCATCCCGCCCTGCCGGGGAGACTGGTAATGGAATCGACTGTGTTTTCCTTGCCCCTCCCATAAGTGCACCGCCTCGCCTGTTATCGATGTCCTTCCGCGCGCCATCGACTTTAGTGGCGTTATCTGACGCCCCCCTGTGGTTTTTGTTGGGTCTCAGGAACGAAGCAAGCCTGAAAGGCCGCGCTGCTTCTTTTTGCCGGCTCTTTCCTGTTCCCTCTCTATGTCTGAGGTTAATGTATGCTTTTGATTTTTCTGCATTTTTGGAGCCTGAACTCCCACAGAAGAAGTCCCCCCTTCATCTCCTATCTTTCAACCCCCCCTGCTTCTCTTCGTTTCCCGCAATTTCCTCACGTCAGCGCTGACCGGTCCCTTTTTAGGATGACTGGCTCCGCTCATGCGCTCACACCGTTCCTTTCCAGCCGCTTTCCACCAAGTGAGTG
>Ga0179593_1260114_pt1 | contig 11263 bp, 13 predicted proteins | sample CZODoug2_1_08_16_FD_185931 | JGI IMG/M metagenome (GOLD analysis project Ga0179593, IMG submission 185931) | Vadose zone soil fungal communities from Angelo Coast Range Reserve, California, USA - CZODoug2_1_08_16fungal (PacBio error correction) | ecosystem: Environmental > Terrestrial > Soil >... | reverse complement strand
CAAGTTTTTTTCATCCCGGTGTCTTCACGCTGACAGTATTTCTGAGATTTACCCTAGGCGTACCTCTTTCCAGAGGGTGTCTCCCTCTTTTCGCCTGTACCCCCGGCTCTCCCGCCAGTGCCCTAAATAATCCTTTTCTCCCATATGATTTCGGGGCCCTTCGGGTTGGGACCGTATAAGCTTTGACAGAACGTTTCTCCCATACTGAGCCCCTTCCTTTCTGAATGCACACACTGGATCTGGCTTTACCTCCTTCCATTTTCTTCTCAATGATAGGATCACCCGCCCCATGCTGAGCAATAAGGAGTTATCCGCCGTGTGAACCCTGAGTCTCCTGGCACCGCGCTTTGAACGTAGACCTCCTGATTTGTTGCCGTCTTCCCCGGTTTCCTTTTTTCCTATATCTTCCCATGGGTTCGTTCTGTGCACTTGAGGTTGGGACCTGTTTATTGCGGTTTTTTCCCCCTTACCAGACCCTGCTTTCTAGAAGCCCACGTTTGGACCCCCCCCCTCTATGATTTATTTCTCTTCCACTTAAATAGTCGAGCTAGTGGACCGCACGCAGATTGAGAACCATCCCGCCAGCTCGATCTGATTCAAACCCTTCATGCTTAGTTTAAATTTTAAGTGTTTTTTTTTTCGACACCCCCATCAAGGTTCCTTTCCTTTGTTCGTTATATTTTAGCAGTAGCATTTCCCCCAAGCGTCTGGCTATAAATCTCTCTCTCCCTGTTGATTGATTAGTATAGGCTTCCCCCCCCCCCTACAAAACTGTCTCCCGGAAAAGTACTCCTGCTCCGAAAATCAAACGCTGTTAAAGGAGCAAGCCCCACAGGGTCCCTTCCGATGGCCCTTCGGGCAAATTTGCTCCCCCCCTCTCCCGGGGAAGGTGCTGTCACATTTTTGAGGTCCAAAGATCGGATCCCCTCTTTTATTTTTTGACGATACCGCTTCCGCCGGTGCATTCGTCCGAGTGAAGGTTTTATCGATGCATTCCCACAACCCGCTGAAGTCTTTTTTTTTAGCTCGGTAGCAATATTTCTCTATTTCTGAATCCAAGCTTCCTTTTAATCGTTCCTTTTCAGGGTTCATTTCGCTAAATTTCCAGTCAACCTCCTTTTTCTTTCTTTCAAAATGACTTTCCAAATGACAAGTGTATGTTCAATTTCACTTTCTATCGCCATAGTATACTCGCGAGGTCCCCCCCCCCTTCAGCGGCGGACCCCCTTCCTCTCCTCCCTTTCCCCAAAGTAGAACCACTGCCTAGAGCTACAACCTTTTGCCCGTCTTTGGGTTTTTCCCACTTTCCGATCCGAAGGATGGTTTTTTCCCTTATTTTTATTGTCCTGTTTTTGAAGTGTTTCTTTTAGTTTCTAGGTTGCTTCCGAATGGTTGGTGCAGTCCCCGGCGTCACAAATAGGTTTAACCTCGAGTGGCTGTATAGGGTTTTTTGGCTTTGCTCCTTCTTCTTCGGAGAATGTTTTTTTTTTTTTTAAAGCCTCTCTAAGAGCATGACGGTCTTTTTTTTCCAGCTTTCTTGTTTGATGGTATTTTGGCCTGCTGGTTCATCTTCCCTTTATTCTTTCCTTCTTTTCTCCTCTTCTGGAATGGGTGCTTGACGATGCGTGCGAGTTGCCTGTCCCCTTCCCCAGGTGCCAGAAGAAACCTTTTCCTTGTTAACTTTCTCAGCTTCGCCTTTTCATTTTCTTTTGGTCGGTGCGCGTTTATCCCCTCCTGTTTCATCCGACTGAGGTTTGGAATTCTTGTAGGAGAGGTTGACCCTTCCATAACTGCTTACCTTTTCTTACCCAAGCCCCCTCGCTTTTTTCTGCAAAGTTTCTTTTCCAAACGGAGTCCGCGTCTTAGATCCTTCTTTTCTCCACTGGGGCCTGCTACTCCCTTATCTTATTTTTCTCCAAAGCTTCTCGCCCTGGTTAGTTCTTCGTTTATCCATTTCTCCATAACTTTTGCTGCTCCGGAACCATTTCCCCGATTTTTTGCCTTCCTTCCCAGGCCCCCTTCCATCCCCTAAATCCTCCTCGTTGTCTGAGCCTTTTTACTTTGAAGGCGAATCTAGGTTGAACGTTCCAATTTTTTTTACGCTTCTTCCCTATTATATTTTCATCCCTTTTGTTCGAGATTGCAATGTCAGAAGAACCCACGCTCTAGTCAGCGACACTATAGGTTTCCGTCCGTTGTTCAGTCCTACTAATGACCCAACCGTGTGACCCCTCCAGGGTTTACTTCTTTTGTGAGATGGTATCCCCCCCCCCGATATTTCTTTGTCCGCTTATGGTAGTCCCCTCCCCTCTGCTTCCCCTCCCTCCTAATAAATCCCGTTGCCTATATACGCCCTGCGAAGAGGCATCCAGTTCCTTTTCCCATGGTACAGCTTTTTTTTCCCCCTAGCGATTCCCTATGCGGCCTGAACTAAGGTTTACCCTCTTTTTACACCCCTCTTCGGTTTGTTTTTACTGCACCCCGTGACTCGGTCTCTGGACTTCAGTTCATTCAGAACCAGTCTCCTTCCTCTCTTCTCCCGTAACCCTCCCTTTCCTATCCCATTAGATTAGAAGAACAGCCAACGATTAAGCCCCCCTGCCCCCCAAGAACTTTGGTCAAAAACCAGGAAAGGTTACAGAATCGTCGGTATTCGACTCAACAAGGATGGCGATTCCCCCAGTTTTTTTCCGGAGCCCCACCAAGTCTCACAACTTGGACTCATACGTATCTCTACATTCCTCAAAGAGAAGAACCTCCTCCCCCTCGACTTGAGTTTTTCTAAGAAGGGCGCATCTTACTTCCCCCCCCCTTTCGCGGCACTCACTTTAAAACGCCTCTTCAGAGATTAATGCCTTTTTTTTTAGGATTGAAGACGAAAAGCAAACGCTCTCCCCACCGTCCGTCCCCCCTGACCATGCTGATACACAACATGACTACGAGATACTGTAGAGATTGAGATGTGGTGAACAGCTCACTGTCCACTAGCCCCCTCCCCACCAGTACATTCAACACAAGGAGAATCTCCCCCCTTTCCCCCCAGAACCCTCCAATACCCCAGTTCTGCATTGGACCTAATCCTCCTCATGAGTCGGGGAGATCTTTCTATTTTTTCCTTATCCTTTTTGAAAGATTAAGAACTTCTTTTTATACAAGCAATCAGTGCCCATATTTGGATTAGGGTACTGTTATCTCCCCTTCTAGTGTCCCATCAATCCCCATTGATCTCCAGTTTTTTTCCCTGCTCCCGCCTTACTATTTTTTGGCCGAAGCCCCCCATGTTTCTTCATTAAGTCCTGCTTTTCCGAGCCCAAGCGGTGCTAAAATCGAGTCTCTGACTCAAAAAAACATCCAGTTTTTTTTCAGTGCCCCAGATATTGGGATTCCCTTTTTTGGGTCCCTCATCTTCACAGATGCCGGCTAGTCTCATTCCTTAGGATAAAAGAATACGTTTCCTTCGCATGTTTGTCCGCCAAATGGCCCTCCCCGGCCGAAGCATGCCTTTTCCTTCTTCACCTGAAGGACCTTTTTATGACCTCGCAACAGGCGTTCCCTGTGCTTTAGAGAGTATGGCCTTTTTTGCTGTGTCCCCCATCGTATCCCCTTTCCTTGAATTGGGTCTAATCGGGATTGATTCATAGATTTGAGTTATCTTTTCTCACCGGCCCTGATCCCCCCCCGACCTACGCTCCGAGGAATTTGGGCTATTTATTAATTGAAATAATTCACTGGTCCTCGCTCCCCCCATTTTCAATCCCCCTATGGCTGGTTGTAAAACTTCCTTCTCCCATGGCGCGGCTTCCATTCTCCCCGAGTTCCGGATTTGCCGAAGGACCCCTCCCTCCCCATTATGATCTGCCCCCAAGTTATACTGAGGCATTGGAAATCTCCTTCCCCCACCCGTCCTAAAGAGTTTGAGCAATCGTCCCGCCTTTGCCCCACCCTGAGCCCCCCCCCCCTCTAACCCCCCCCCCCCAGCCCACGTGTGTCCTCAAATGCACACCTTCCCCTGAAGGTTTTTTCCCCCACTTAAACCAGGTCTCTTTTCAGTTTTTTAGACCTTGAGTTGCCTCCACCCTAGGTTCCCTGCAGCCCTATCCCCCAGCACCCCTTTCGGCGATTATCCCTCTTTCGTTAGTCCGACCGGCCTCCATTCCATATAGAAAGTGTGGTTCCCTCCTTTTCTGCCCCGATTTCCGAAGCGATCGAAAGGTTTTTTGTTTTTTTTTTTTTTTTTTTTTTTTCATGATTTCCCCCTCCCCTTCTTGAGACGGTTCCAACCCCCGCGTTTCCCTCTCTATGCTGTAAAGGTTCTTATGGTGTCGCTGGCCTCTTTTTTATTTTACGTGCTCCCTACCTTCGTAGGACGCTCCTTCCCCGCTTTACCCTATCTACGACTTACTGTACGGTCCCCTCCATACTCCTATTTTGACACGTTGCCGACTCCCTCCCCCTTTTTTTGTGAGAGCTATCGGAATTCTCTGACCGATCCCCGGATGAAGGTAGTTGCGCGTTGGTTCAATCCCTTTCCCTTTATTTACCAAGCGGTCCTGTTAGTCATATCCCTCTGACAAGGAGACGCGCCTTGTCCCCTCTCCCCTCTCAAGAATTCTCCTTTCGAGTCGTCTGTCCCCCAGCTTTCCCGTTTTCTCTTCTTTCGACACGAACCGTTCGACATCGCGACCTCTTGGTGGCCCAAAAACGCGTTTTTACAGGTGCGCTGTCCCTCTCACAATTCCGAACTTCTTTTACAAATCTTTCGCCATCCCTGATAGGTATCCCAATATTACCATTGAGGCCACTCGTCGCTTACCCCACGAGAGCCTTCCTGTTCCCCTTCACTTTTCCGGCTTTACCCCGATGCAAAATTTTAAGCTTCTGCAATCCTTGTCCTTCTCCACCGATTTTGCTTTGTTTTTCCTTTTGAACATTCTAGCAGGGTTCCCCGTTTAGTTGCCTTTCGTTCATGCTTTTGCCCATCATGATCCGCGTTCTGCCTCGTTCTTTATACTTGGATTTTTCGCCGACCCGAGATTTGAGGAGAGGACCTTTTTTCACGATTGTCCTTCGACCATTTCTCCATGATGTCGGTCAGGTCCCCTACCCCCAAAGGCTTATTTCTCTTTCCTCCCAGCCGCCTTGGAGCTCAATTCCTCTTTGATCGTCCCTCCCGCCACAAGCCTTGGAAAGTTTATTTCAAGGAAGACTTTTCAGGGCCTCTCCAACACCTTGGATCCCTGGCGGAGATCTCTCCGCCCTGCACCCCCCATGAAGGCCCACCCTTGGTCGTTCCGATGGAAAATTTACTGTTCCCCCCTCATTCGTTGTTCCCCCCCTTCGGGTTAAGGTGACCCATTTGCGGCTTGATATCTTGAACCAGCTTGTAGGGTTGATCCTTTGGTCGATATTCACTCTTGCATCTTCCTCCTTCGTAAGGGCCAAGAATTATACCCTCTCCTGTCCCCTATGCATTTTCCTCGGTGTTGCCCAGCTTTCCCAAGCCTTCTCGCCCTCTGCCGATACCTGTGGCTTTCTGCACGACTCACATGTTCCTACCTCAACCTAATCAGCTGGCTGACCACTGCGGAAAATTCTATTGTTTACCTCCCCCCTATATGTTTCGTTCGAAAATAGGCCCCTACGCAGTCTTTCCCCCTTCTTAAGGCAGGCAATTAATCTTTCTGTCCAAATCGAGTCCCTCCTTTAATATTCCAAACTCCCAACCAAAACTTTGAGATTAGTCTAGTTGTTCGGCTTACCACTTCTATTAAGGATGTTCTTTATTCTCAGTTCATAGGTCTTTTTGAAGTGGTATAGTTAATTTTCTTCGTCCTTACTGGAATCTTTCTGCTCACCCCCATAGCTTCCTCCCCTCTTATGCTTTAAGGGTGGTTATTGGTGCTTAGTGTCTTGTTGCGTCTGTTTCGGTTAGGCTTCCCTCGATACGCAATGCTGGACCGTCCTTTGAAGTGTTTTATGCTTCGAATGGTCTGGTTCCTAATGAATGAGCATACGGCCCCCCTTTTTCTCTTTTTCGTTACTGTTCTCGTGTTTGAATTTGGTCTTTTTGCGTCTGATCCCTTTCGTGAGATCATGCGCCCACCTTTCCCGTTTGACTTCTCCCACGGTTTTCCCCATGCTATCCAACGAGTTTCCTATTCCATTTGGACCCATGTCTTGGGGTTCTTTGGGCCTGTCAGTATTCCTCTTACGTTCCTAGAACTGTACGAGTTAGCTGATTAAGTTTCCCGGTGATCAGGTCTCATTCACTCGTCCTTGAGCTTTGAGCTTTCGTACTCTTACCCTAACGTCTTTGTTGCGGCCACACATCGTAACCCGGGAGTGCGCATTTTTTTCTTGATCTAACGAAGGGGCTTGCCTCCCTTATTAAATTATCTGGTTGAACTTTCCCTCAGATATAGCCGTCGTATTCGTTCGGACTTTTCATGTCTTGTATTTTTGAAGTAAGTCCCCCTTTATCTTTTTTGAGTCAGGCGCCCCTCCTTTCAATAAATTGACCCCCCTGGATTTTCGCCGAGGGTTTCGGCGTTCTGCCCATGGACGGTTTTTGGGTTGGTTTTTTTTTTTTTTTTTTGGTCGCCTATAGGGTTATATGTGGGCTCTTCTTTGTCCTGGTCAGACCTCTCCTTTCTGGGCTCCTCCTCTTGGGTTGAGATCTCTTTCTGATTGCCTCCCAACAAAAGAACCAGAATCAAGATTCTTTCCCTTTTCTTTTCCTAAGTGGGCGTCAATAAAAATCGCCTGGTTTTCTTTCCCCCTTAAGTTTTTTGGCTGTGCTCCTGACTCCACCAGGCTTGTGCTCCTCTGGGTAGTTCGCGAAGGTATAGACAGGACCTTCCCCTCAAGACAAATCACCTCCGGGTCTCTATACGTTCGTGAGAGTCTCAGAGTTTTCTTTCGCCTGGTCAGTAACCTTCGTGAACACCCTTCTTCAGACAGCTCCCTTTTCCTGACTTGATTTTTTCCGACAACAAGAGGTGCTGGAAAGGCCCCTTACACATCCGCATTCTGATTTTTACGTTCTCTCAGTGCATTCCCCTTTCACGACTACCAGACGAAACCTCTCCTTTCGATGAAACTATGCAGACGAGAAGAATGAAAGATCGCCCCACCTCCCCCCCCCCAAGAATGCACCTACAGGCCTCTTAACCCTTTGATTACGCGCGCCATTTCCCCTTCTTGTACATTGCAAACGGGTATGTTTTTTCCTCCCCTTCACAAGATCCCCCCCCCCCCCCCCTTGGCTTTTCTCTCCTTCCCAGAAAGACCCCACTTATCTTATTCGACCAATTCCCGCCAGACCCGCCAACTTTTTTCAGCGGATTCCCTTTTCCGGCGATGACAAGCCAAAGGATTCTTCCCCTCCTCCCGTTTAGCCCCCCTCTTTCACGTCCCTCTTCCCCAGCTTGAGTATAGGCGCACATGTAGGGCGCTCAATCCAGTTATCGCCTTTTTTTTAAGCCCTTCTTACCAACCAGGACCCATCCCCCGCTCCCTCCCTTCTGCATACACCCCCCGTCTAGTCGCAGTGTTTCGCGTTTTTTGGTTCTTTTGGTTTTTGCACTCCTACCCCTTGAGCCCCGTTTGCAGCCACTAAAACACTCATACAGACCCCAACCGGTTTCCACGAAGAAAACCCCCCGAGACCCCCTCCCCCACTATTCGGACTCATTTTTTAAACCCCCCCTTCCCCTGTGACGCTTCTTTTTTGAGCTATTCTTCAGAGTTTCTTTTTTGAAGATTCTTTCCTTCCTTATTAGTGTCCCCCCTAATTGCCTGCCCCCCTTCCTCTTTTCCCCTTACTGCGGAATCCCTTTCTTTTATCTCACATTCTTGTCCAATTCAACTACCCCTTTTCCTTAACTCCCTTTTTTTCTCATCTCAGACTATGTTGGAGAACTGTCTGTAGGACTTCAAGAAAGAAAATTCCTCATCCCTTTTTCCCTCGACTCTTTACGTTCCAATCGCTTTTTTTCTATGGTGAGACCTCTCCCCATTAAGGTGAGTGCTCGTGTCATATTGGGATACCCTGGTTTCACCTTTTTTTTTTGGAGAGACCTTTTCCGCTCTTCCGAAACCCCGGCTTGCAACCTTAGCAAGGTTAGACCTTACAATCGGCGCGATTTGTAAAGTACGACAAAACCCCATGTCCACCCTTCCCCTTAGGTCTCCCTGATCTGTGCCCCTCCTTGGGCCCCCTTGCCGTATTTGGCTTAAAGCGTTGAACTGCGTTTTCCTGTCGGAAGAGAGTCATTTGGCGTCTCCCTGTTTTCGGTGGTTCTCCCCATCCTCGCCTTCTCCCCCCCCTTGCTCAGAGGTTGTAATATCCTATGTCTCTTTTCGGAATTAGGACATTGCTTATCCCCACCCGACGAACCTCCCCTCATACTCGTCCCTCTTGGATTTGTTCCTTCACTTTCTTCCGCGGCCCATCCTCCCTGTTTCCGTCCCCCCGGCACCATTTCCCACTTCAAGAGAGTTTGCGGGATCAAAGCACTTAATGTTCAACTTTTTCCCTCCTCCCCCGCTATGAGGTTACGGATGGGACCCCGCCCCGAATACATCATTTTCTTTTTGCAACTCAACTTTCTTTTCTTATGAGCTCCCCTTATTACCATTTCTTACCTTATCACCCCCTCAATACACTCGCTTTGTACTAGACTTTGAACCTTTCCACCTTTGTTTTTTCCATTCATTTTTTCATCCGTGGTACCCCCTGAAGGACCCTTGTATCTTCCCAATTCCTCCCCGCTGATCGTGAGTTATTAGTCCGCGGCCTCTGGAGGATTGCTGCTATAAGATACTTCCCTTCGATGGTCAGAGCAGTCTTTGTCTACCGATCTTTAGAAGAATTTTCCTGGCAGTAAGTTTAGCCTATAGCCCCCCCCGTGGTTGGTAAGTTGGTTGCCCGGCCGATTCCTTATGTCCCCCTTCTGATGTCTACGTTCTTTGATGAACGTTATTATACTTTCAACCAGCGTGGTTTTACCCGCTCCTCTGAGCCCGTTGTTCCCGTCTTTCTTTTATGGAAATGGTCAGAAGGCGTGCATCTTTTTATACTTGTCCTTACCAGAAATCTTTACCTCCCTTTCTTTTCCGAGGCCGGTAAGATTATTCACCAACGTCTCAGAAAAACTCCATTTTTCTCTTCTATCTTAGTGGCACCTTTTCCCGCCATCTCTCATTTCCTTAATAAGTGTTTTTTCTCTTCTTTTCTTAACTTGGAAAGATATATCACTCTGCGAGTATTTTTGGCTTCAATTAAGCTCATCAGGTAACTCTTTCCCTCGGTCCCCGACTCGATTCCCATTTCCCTCACCACTCTTCCCAGGACCCTTAGTCCCCTGCCCCCGAGAATAGAGACTTCCCTAATCACCTCTCCTTCTCAAAGAGTAGAGGGGACCACTGATTCCGTCATTCCTGTTCGAAACATTTTAGTCTCGGACTTTTACCTCGACTTCGTCCTTCAACAGCCCAACGAACACAATTTGCCTCTATGGCGGATTTTTAGCCCCCAAATCTTGAAACTTTGTCCTCGGTACCATACTCTTTTCCGATTTCGTTAGGATTCGCAATTCAAATGCCCCTAGTTCATCAATTCCTTGAACGGGCACTCCTCACTATACAGAGGTGACCTTTTTCCCTCCTTCCCCCCCCCCTTTCCGTGCTTTACAGACTCTTCCCCTTCTTCTTTCGCATTTAGGGTTCCATGCTTCCAACGAGTCTTTGCGGGTTGTTTCCTCTAGGTACGTCATGTCCGATCTAGTCCGAGTACTCACTTTTTTATTTCCCCTCTCTTTTCATGATGCTCCTTGACGGAACCTACAGGACCTCGTTAGAGCGCCCCTCCCCTACAGCCTGGTGTATTCGAACCTCCCCCCGAGAGCTTTCAGTTTTGTTGACCCGTTTGCAGATTCTCCCTCCCCCCGTTTATGGATTTTTCCGCTGTTTCCCCCCCCCCCCAGCGTATTTTTTTCTTTTTAGATGCCGGTTTCAGAACGCCCCCGAATCTCGCGAGTCCCTTCCAATACGCTCTCCCCAATTCTTTGGAAGTTTTATGTGAGCCGTCCGCGTCTCGGCCCCAAAGCCACGTCCACTACTCTGCTCTGCACTGCCCCCCGAGGTTCAATGCAAGGGGTTTCCCGTGTCCCTTCTTTCCCCTTCCTTGACATCGTTTCGTCACTGTTTTTTCCTTTTATGACTGTTGTAGGGCTTCCATCACAACCTGATTGTGGCGTGGTCCTCCCGGATGAGATTCGCCCCCTTTCTTCTGTCGGAGCTTTTGCCGCTACCCCCAACCATTAATCCCCCCACTGTTTTCTGCTACTTTCTGGGTGGGTCTTGGATCAATGTTTCTTGCAGCCCTCGGAATTGTAGTTTCCCTTGGATTGCCCATTACGTACTAATGGCCTTCTCCAAGAAACCTCATTTTTTTTCTCTTTTGCCAACTGCAGGCCACCTTTACCTGGCTTGAATTGGACCCTATATGTGAGAGATACCTAGGTCCCCCAGAAGTCGGGCACATTTCAGTTTCCTGCCTCTTACCCCCCTTCAGCTTACCCAATATGCCAACCTATCCCCACCTTTACATGTAAAAAGCTCGTACGTGTCCTGGGTTTTAATTTCCTTTCCGCCCTTCGTCTTTGGATGTTACTTACTTCTTTGACATGTGTCTGTATTAGATTTGGTTCGCCCCTTTCAATTGGATTCCTCGGCTTAAACAAAGCGCTGACCCCCCTACGCTTTTTTCTTATCCTTGCGTGGGTTCCTTTGCTGTTCTTCTTCTGCTCTCTGTGTATGTGGACATCATATGTCGCCTTCTCTCAATGATGTACTTTGTGATCGTTTTTCAGCCGTGCCCTCCTCGACCCTTTCTTTATAGCGTGGAGCACTCACGCCTCGTTGGCGATGTCGTTGTCCTGTTATTGTTTTCTGGAGTGTCTGTGCTAAGTTAATAACTTTTTGCGCTTTTTTTCTTTTTCGCCACCCGGTGGCCTTACTCCGGTGTCCCCCTGTTTATATCCCCCCTACTTTTCTTTCGTATTTTATGTATGTGGCCCCGTATTGTTGGTTTTTAGTTTTCCGTTCTTGCCTACTCCCCTGTTTACCCCGGTTGCGGAACTCTCGCTTTTTTTTTCCCCTTTTTCGTTCTTAATGGCCCTAGGTATAAGAGAGACGATTCCTTTCCTTCTCCACCCCCCCAAGTTTGCGGTTTAAAGAAATCGTATTCTAACCTTCGTGA
>Ga0179593_1715806_pt1 | contig 11264 bp, 14 predicted proteins | sample CZODoug2_1_08_16_FD_185931 | JGI IMG/M metagenome (GOLD analysis project Ga0179593, IMG submission 185931) | Vadose zone soil fungal communities from Angelo Coast Range Reserve, California, USA - CZODoug2_1_08_16fungal (PacBio error correction) | ecosystem: Environmental > Terrestrial > Soil >... | reverse complement strand
ACGGTCCTCCTCGGGCCCATCGCGAGGAGCATTCGTTTTCTTAGTTTTTTTAGTTGAAGCAATATTTTCTCCGCGCCATCGACCTCTCCATTACTTTTCTAAGAAGGCCCCAACAGTTGCAGTATTCTAGTCCAAGTAACCATTGCGCCCGTTTGAGAAGATTTTGGACATCTCCCATTTTTTTTTTTTTTTTTTTTGCTTAGCTTCCTTCCCTGGTACTCGTTTCTTGCTTCAGGTCCCATTTTTCGTCCTCTCGACTCTTTGTCGCGGGTTACGACGTACTTATGAACGCCCATGCCTCAATATTACTAGGACTCAAGGACTTGTTTCCCGTACGAAAATCCCCTTTCTTCTTTGGGAATCGACATATCACGCTTCCAGAACACGGGTTGGCCCACCATCCTTTCGCGCACGAATCCCCGCGACTAAACGCCAAATTCACCTCAAAACCTCCTCATACAGACTCCACCGAAGTGACCCCCCGTCCCCTGCTCCAGTGAGGATCATCCTTCGACCCCGGGTCTCAACCCCTTAAGAGGACTTTGAGCCTTTTTTAAACTTATTTAGGACGACCCTTCCAAATGTTCTGTTCAAGTTACTTTACTTCCTTCCACTGATTCTGCAGTTGACAAGCTGCTTCACCTTCCACCCCCCATTCAGCTTCGCCGCATAGGGTGCTGCTCCAGCTTTTTCCCGCTGCCTGTACCCTTCTCCTCGGACTCTTGCTCAAGACACCCCTCAGTTGAATTCAGTGCCTCCTTAGGGCCCGAAATACTCCTGGAACTTTTTGTGAGGAGGCCTTTTCCCTCCGGCCCCCCCACACTTCCGTCATGTGAGAGGCAGGGGTTGAAATTCCCCCAAATCCCCTCCTTTTTTCGCGGAAAGACCCGTTTGGCTCTGACCAATGTGAGTCGGGATGTCCACCACCTAGTGGACAGCTTGCTTTCTGTCTAAGAGAGATCGCGACCCTCAAGTCTCGGCAAGATTTTGCCTTGCAACCTCCTTTTTGGAGCAGACCCCTGGCGCCCCTTCCCGTTGGGCCCATGTCCCCATGCACCACCCCTTTAGGAACAGATTAAGAAGCGTTTCTCCCCCCTCTACGATAATATTTTGTAACGCCTTAACTCACGGGCTATCGGTCCTGGCCAGCCTAAGTTCTTATCCTTAAGGAGTATAGAACATCGACCCTGCTCCCACCACCCCCGGCAGCGGGCAGGGTTGGCTCAGCATCAGGCTGGCTCGCCCGAGCCTTATGTCATGGGATTAATGGTATCTTTTAGCCGATGCTCTTGTTTCCCTGAGGAACCGGGCACACCCAAAAAAGAAACCCACTGGAAGGAACACCTAACCCCATTCCCCCCTCCTTTATGCCCCTCTTTTCCAAGCCCCGATTTCTTCGTTCGAGCACGTGCCGCCAGGTGGATGACATACCACCTTTATCCCAAGAGTCGTCTTTCAAAGTCCCCTTCCCCTTCGAGACATTGTTTTCCTAAGGCTTCTGCCGTTACCTGATCGACCAATTGTGAAAGAGCGTTTGAGGTATTCCGGGAAAATCGTCGTTCCAGCTTTCCCGAACTCCTATTACCCCTTCCATCGGGTCCCTCACCGTTCGCGTCAATCTCGTTTCTGTTCCACCGGAATCTATCTCTCTCTTTTCATCCCCTGTCTTCTTCTCCCTATCTTAACCTGGTCTCTTTTTTAGGATTTAGAGAAAAGGTCTTCATGAGAATTTCTTCATGAATTGCCATGAGTGGGCGTTCGCTTCTTTGACTCCGAAGCCGATCCCGCGAAATTCAATCCCTTGCACCTATCTCTCCCACCTTTCCTACAAGACCTGCATCTTTGGAGGATTTCCCCCCTTTCATTGCTGTTTTTCGCCGTCACGTGTGACTGCAGGGTTCCCCTTTTGAACGGAGCTCACGGGCAGCTGACGGACGATGACCTCTTTTCCCGTTTCACTCTGGGGAAAGGAAGCTCGTCTTTCTTTCCCCCCTTTTCCTTATGCAGCAGTCAAGGAATCTCCTTCGCAACTTTCTGACCCGGATCTTTATTTTGAGTTTTAGTGGGCTATCCCTCTTTGTGACCCCTCTGCTCCAAGCACAGCTTTCAAGGGTTTATTTTCTTGTAAAAGAGGATATTTTCATATTGGCTAGAAGAGTAGATGTCCTCTATTTTTGAACCCGCGCTATCGTTTTCCTCTTTCCCTCAACTTTCGTATTTCGTAATTCCTCTAGAGCCTGCGTGATTTACGTGGGCGTCTCCATTGGCCTTACTCCTCCCCCCTGGTTACCAGGGGTTCTAACCTTTATTTCAGTAATTAAGGACCTCTTGATATCCAGTCATATTAAATGGAAGGAGATTCGCCTCGGTTTGCAAGTCATCACCTTCCTTTCCCAGGCCTGAGCTCCCTTCCTCAAAAATTTCTCACTCCCGACAATTTTGCAGGAGATAGCATTCGTCCCCAAAAAATGGCGGAGTTTTTTCGGTTTGCACCCTCTCCCCCCAAATCCCGGTTCCCTTCTTGATATTATTTGCCCCCTTTCCCCCCTTCTCCCCTAGAAGACTTCTGCAGTAATCTGGTCGAAATTTTTCCGCTTCTTTTGGCGTGGAAAAGGCCCCCCAGGTCCTTTTTTTTTCCCAAAGCGTCTTCTAGCGAGGATGGTTTTCGCTCCTTTAGTCCTTGCATCCTCTGGCATTCCTTCCATTTCGTCTGAAAAGGAATGTCAGTGTAGCAATCCTCTTTTTGCGGAAGTCCCCCAACTTTGTACTTTTCTCCGTAGTTAGGCCTTGTAGGGATTCGTCCCCCCCCAAGGCCTTCAGTTCCCTGAAGGTTTGCTTCTGTTTTTCTATTCATCCCGGTTGATGAATTCTGGCTGTTTGTTCTATTTTTAATTTCTTCCATTCTGTCTCCATGACACTGTAGGTTTTTGCCGTGGTGAAAGGGCTCTGGCGGTTCCTTTCCGGACCCCCGGACCGTATCACAATTTCCTTTCTTTTTCCGCCCCCCCTTCAGGTTTTCCTCGGAGAGACTGATGGAAGGTACAATTTTTTTCCGCCAAGTAAAGGTTCCCTGTACCAGACTGGAGCCTAAGGTAAGAGCCTCTTCGTCCTCCCGCCTTTCCGCTCCCTATTTACCCTTGCTCATACTTTTCAAAAGGATTATACGAACCCCCAGCTTGAAGGTTCTGACCAGACCCCTTCCTTTTTCCCCGATCCCCTCCCTATGCAGCGAGTCTTTTCCCATTTAGAACTTTCCAGTATGGGCCCTTATTCTGGAAACGAGGAGGCGCCGAAGAAGCAGAGGTCAGCCGGAGGGAATATCTCTCTTTTTTTTCCCTCCTGTTTCTTTTTTTTTTTTTCTCATCCCTTCTCTCCCCCCCGGGTCCCCGTCTTTTACTTTCCTGATGTACTCCTCCTCGTCTCTCTTACTAAGTCGCAAATATAGCTGAAATGCTTCCATCCTCCCAGGACTTCTTACGGCAAAAACGACATGATCTGGTCGACCCCCAGCCGCGTTTCTTTCTTCGAATCTTTTTTTTCAGATCGAGAGGTCGCTTGTCCCCTTCCCCATGTTTATGATTCGTATCCTTTCTTGCTCGATCATACTCCTTCGTGGGTCCCCCCCCCTCTCCCTTGCTTTTTTTCTTGACCGCTCCATGCAATCACTATCTCCCGGCCCCTTGCAGTCCAGAAAAAAATTTTCCCTGTTTTGCGTTACTTCTTTCCGCCATCCCCATCCCCAGTATACCCATGTCACCCACTTTCTTCGCGAACCGAAGCCCATGACCCAATTCCCCCTTTATATTTTCCACCAATTTCATTCCTGCCCTCCGCCCTATAATTCAGTAAGTCCCTAAGGGGTTCCCTTACGAACGGACCTACTCCCCAGATGCTTCGAATCCTTTAGCAAGTTACGACCCCATAAGCTTTCACCCCATGTCACCACCCATGTTAATTCTCTCTTCCATCCCCTGTCACAATTGGTTTCACTTAATTAATGCACTGTCTTGATGCAACTTCCTTTTCTGATCCCACTCCCAAACCCCCATCCTCCGAGACTAATAGCGGGCGTCCGCAGATTCCTTATGACTTTTCCCACGCAGTCAGAAGACCTTACTCCCCCATGGTTAGAAAAGATTACTTGTATTCCTCCATTCGGGCCTAGTCATGAGGCCATATCTATCCCCTGATCAAATTGAAACTTTTCTTGTCGTCCCGGGAATTTCCCCCCTGGTGTTCTTGATCCAACTTTTGTCCCCCCTCTCCTGTCAAAATTACCCCGCTTTCCAGAGCAGATGGAAGCGACTTTTTCACTTGATTGGCACCGTTTTCGAGGAACGACTATAGTTGCATGTTGACCGGATTTTAGCTCTCTATGAATGAGGGACCTGACCAGGGACTTACACCATAGCCGAGCCTCCTTTCTTTTTTTCCCCCTTACCCAAGATGAACCCCTTTTTGCCTCCCTATTCGCCACCTCTTCCTACTCTACCCTGAAATAATATTTTAGTTACGCACTCATCCTGAGCCGACGGTGGACTGGCACGCCTCGCTCGCTCGCTCAGTATTAAGCAAAGATCCCCTTCGAATCCCCCAACCGGGCAAGCCTCAGCCCCTAGTTTCACGAGGAAGACACTCCTCTCGGTATCTGATCCCGAAGTTTCCCTCCCCTTCTTTCTCTAACTGGCAACGGAGGAAACTCCTCTCCAGATCCCCCATACACGCCGGGACGTCCCCCCCACCCCCTCCCCCCAATGGTCTTTTTAAATTTTTTTCTTTCACCAGGTAAGCTGCTGTGAAGTGAACCTCAGCGTTTTGAAAGGTGGATCACCCGTCTTCTCCCCTCGATTAGGAGAAAAGCATTAAAACCTGCCCTGGGACCCTTGTTGCGCCATCCTCTATTGCCGCTTTCAGGATTTTTCTCTGTTTCCTCTGTCACCTTTCTTCGGTATTTAGAGGTTCCGGGCCGGCCCAAGACCGTCCCCCCACGCAGTTGAACAACCCCGGTCTCGAACTTATATCTTTCCCCTTTACATTCTTCCTCTTTATCTCTTTACTAATCCTTTTCCTTTTTTTTTGAGACTTCTCCCTCTATCCCTCGTAGCGACAGGGTGATGGATTGGGTAACCCCTTTCGGGGGAAGAGCCTCATGTTTCAGGAACTACCTCCCTCTCTGAGACTTCTTTCACACTTTTTTAGATAATGTAACCCCTTTACGTTTTTCTTCCTTTCAAAACCAAGTTCTGCCAGTGGGCAGGATATGGAACGATAGCGGATGTTACTTCAACTTGCCCACTTCACCGGACCCTTTCTAAGATGAACTCGCTTTTCAGATGGAAGATGATCCTATTTTTTTTTTTCCCCCAATGGGTTACTTTTTTTTCCGTCCGGTCCGAATTGGGCGTAGATATTCTCTTCACTAACACCCTCAAACTAACTATCCCTTCTCCAGACCCCTGTCTATTTCTGATTCTATTCTAGGAATAGGATCGATGGGATCCTGCTCCCCTTGTTGGTTCAGAGCGACAGGGCTTTCTATAAAGGAGCTTTCGAGACTCCTATAAGAGGTTGATTTTCCACCCTCGATTACGGGATGAGGCGTACGCAAAAAATCCCTTTTACTCGAATCAGAATGCGGAAGTCTCGCCCCCATGGTCAGTGCGGGTGTGGTGCAGTCCCCCCCTTCAGTTACTGGTCTCCAGGGGGGAAGAGTTCCCCTTCCTCCCTCTTAAATCGGAACGGTCCTCCCCTCTCTCCATTGCGAGATTAGATTGTATATGTTAACTGGTCATCGGACTGAGAGGAAAAGAACCGCTTTTCCCCTCCGTCTGATCACTCTTGATTTTTTCTTGCTTCCCCACCAATTGAGAGAAACTCAACTTCTCTCTCGGGATCTGTTGAATCCGACCAAGCAAAGTTTGTCACTTTTTCCTTCATGTTGAACTGACCTCATTCCCCCCCCCCCCCCCCCCACTTTCTTTACCAGATGGTCAGCTGGTAGCCAGGGTCATTCGTGTTTCTTTTTTTTGCGCCTCTGACCCCACAGTGTTGCTCTTCTTGTTTGTGCTAGAACCTCTTTTTCTTTTCCTGTGGGATGTTTTGATGATCCAGAGTTTTTTTGCCTAATCGGGCATTCTTAATTAAGGTTCAGCTGTGATTCTCAGTTATTTTTTACGTCTTTACCCTTTACGCCCATGTTTGCAGTTACGTAGTACTTCTCGGTTATTCCTTAGGACCTGTTCCTTTCCTCCAGGTATCCCTATTTCTTGATTCCTTCTTTCCTTCTGACTGGTTCCCTACGGCAGGATTTACTTTCAGCTTAAGGCTGAGTTTGTTGATAGACGGGTTTCCAGTCCCGCATCACTTTGTCGACTCAAGGTTTCCCTGTCTTTTGTGTTTTTAGACGCGGGACACATCCCCGTTTTTTTCTTGTACCCCCGTTACTGGGCGGCTCCTGAGGGTGGTCAGTGGCTTTTCAGCAGGTTTCAACAAGCTAAAGAGGCGCCGAAGTCCCCGACTCTGTCGCACGCAGGACCTCTCCCGTACCTCCCGTCCGATGGGCTGTCACAAAAGCTCCCAAGAAAGCCTGGGCTATGTTCGACCCCCTCTTTTGTTTCCTTAGTTTTCAGAAGTTACAACTAGCTCCCTTTTCTTTTCCTCGCACAAAAATTTTGTTTAACTGTGTAGACAAGAGGGTCCCAGACCAGAGGCGCTCTATGTTTTTTTTTTCTTTTTAGAGGGCGGATTCATACTCTTCTTTTCATCAGTAGGTCTCCTTAGGTTTTTTCTGAGTGCTGCCTATTAGTAGCTTTCCACCTCTTCTCCCATACTTGAAGACACCTCATCACAATTGCGAGGACCTGATATGTTTTAATTCTTACGGGAAAAAACCGCATTGATTAGCCCCCCCCTCGATTGGCTTTGCTTATAAGATTTTTAACGCCACGAGAGGTAGTATAACGGACCCGTCGTTACGGCTCCCCTTTCCTTTTCCCAATAGGGATGGAGCCCCCAGTCCACTCTTGGTGTGGCAGACTCCCATTCGAATCCACTTTACCTTAATCTCTCTTTCTGACTTGAGGACACGCCACATGTACTTTTCCCCTGGTTTCAACTAACTACTCCATCCCTCCCCCGTCTGGCACAATCATTGCGTCTCCAAGCGTGTCCGAGGTTCTAATACCCCCTTTCTCTCCACCCACTCCCTTTCATACGTATCCTTCAAGAAGCAATTCCTGTCGCATTAAGTAAAGGAACGGCCTCCCCGATGAAGCCCTAATCTTCTCCGTTCATACACGGATAGCGGACTCTTTTTTCAACCTCTTTTTTTCTTTGACGACTCCTTCCCATGTTTTAAGCCTCCCGAAGCTTCCCTTAATTTAGTCTCCCCGATGCCTTTCGCTGCTCCACGAAATTCCGCGCCGAATAGGGTCGCTCCCTTTCTTTTAAGGGCCTGTCCACTCTCTCCAGCCCCTTTTTCTAACAGTCCTCGCTATTGAGGAATTATTCCTTTAACAATACAGTATTTCAACCTGCCTTTTGTGTTTCTTTCGATCCCGGCCAAATAATCACCCTTGTCTGGGGTTTGACAATCGCCTCAACACCCTTCTCCCTATCCGACTTTCAGATTAAGCCGCTGAAGACCTTGCGCACATCTTATTCCCCCCACCTAGGGACGATGCATGAATTCCCCGCTCCTCACTCAGCGGCGCCCGGAAAGGAATGGACACCATATTAGCCTTGGAGACCCAGGAAATTACCCCTGTCTCCCCCCTGTTATATATCAGACTTGTATTGAATAACGTCCCCCTTTACTTAATAATACGATTCTGATGGACCCTCCTCTCATACGAGAGTGAGAGGAGTCACCCCCCCGTCAGCGACCCAAAAATTTTTGGACTGGGAGGGATCATCCGCCCCCTCCCATTGGCTCTCCCGCTAAGAACCGGAGGTTTCCTTGAGCCTCAACTGGAACAATGCGGCAAAGTCCCTCCCCTAAGTTCCCCTTCTTTTTAACGCGTGGCAAAGTCCCCGACCATATTGATTATTCCCGCCGTCCCTCTGCCGTTTGAGCGCCCCATGCAGGTGGCTTCATCCCCGTCTTCACTACGTAGCTTTCCTCACGCATGAGCTTGTGGCCGCCTTCCTCGAGTTTATCGAAGTGGTGAAGAGCCTTCGGTTTCCTTTTTTCCCTTCGACTGGGAAATTTTCCTTTTGCTCGGACCCACAGCTGAACCCAGTGTGGGCACCTCCCCGCGCGAACTCCTGATCTGTAGCACCGAATCTTCTCTCTCCGTCGTTGTTGCGAGAGATAAGAGCCTTTCCCCAGCTTTTTTTCCGGGTGATGTTCACGATTACTAATCCTTTTTTCGAGAGATAGCATTTCCCGCGAAAACTTTCCGCCTTTCATATCCAGGGGTCGTCATGCCCCCACGCTTCCTTTTCCCGTGACGGAGGCAGTCTCCGGATGGAGGTTTCCGGACGTTGTTACTGCCGGGTATGCCCACAGTTGTCCCCACCCGATCCTCGGCGAGCAGTGAAACCTGAATGCTGCGTCTCCTCCCTTCTTCCCTATGGGGAAGGACGGAGTCGCCACGGCCGTATTCTCTAAGCATCCCTCAGGTTCAACGCTACCCTACCAGGTCCTGACCCCTGGTGCTTTTTAAGCGGCTTGGGTGCGCCTCTCTACTGGACGAAAGACTCTGTTGGGTCGCGAACTCGGAGGGATCCGACGGCCGGCGCCGCCCCGATTTTTTCAGGCAACCGCGCCATTCTGACTTCCCCTTCGAACAATCGCTTTTAATTCGCATCTGAATCTTTTTTTAACCCGTGTGCGTGACTTAGTCTGGTCCCCGTTACGTTAACAGGGGGTTTTGGGATGCAGTCCCGTAAGGCCAGCTTGATCGAGATCGGACGATTAAATTCCGTTCTTTGGCATCTTGTTCCTGGTGGACACACTGGCGGAAGTTCGTTGTCCTCCTTTTTCGACCTTCTGAGAGTTTTGCTTTCTCGATTGCAGCGATTGTAAACAAATTGCTTTCCCAGAATTCGTTGTTCTGGGACGAATTACGTCAACCGAACTCTCTTGCAATGATTTTTACCAAATGGCCGAGGCTCAGAGAGCTGATTCTCTTTCGCATGGTCATTCGCTTATGGAGTTCGTTTTTAGGAAAATCCACGTTCAGTACGTTGGGTGAGCTTCCCCCGTCTTCCTGAGCTCCTTATTTTTGAACTAGTCCTAAGTTGCTCCTGCCCTTTATCTTCTCTTTGGAGGTTTTTGCCCCCTTTACTTTTAGTTATCTTAATTAGCTGAGACGAAGTCCTTCCTTTTTCGGCCCTTTTCCAATTTTTCTACCCCAGTTTCGAACTCTTGGAGGACGGCAGTTCCTTTTTCTTCGTGCTCATTCCCCGTATTTTACTTTTCCTAGATTATCTCTCGGTTTTTGTTTGTTTCTAGATTTTCTTTTATTACTAATCCCTGACACGGTTTTTTTCCTATTCCTGGCGTTCTATTGGTTCTGCTGAGTGCGATAGTACGCGGTCAAAGGCCGTCCGTGTACCTTCCCAAGTTCCGGGAGGAGCTGTAAGCTTCTTCAGGCCCTTAATCCACTTCCGGTTAACGGGTCTACCCCTTCTTCCATAGGAGGCCTCCTTCCGCGTCCCTTCTCTTGACGGACTTCATATCCCCTGTCTCCCGCTTTCGTCAAAAAGATTCTGCACCGCCACTCTATATTTAAAGATTCTCCCCCCCTCGGTTACGTCCTGTAAGACTCCCTTAATCTCTTTTAATCCCCCTTTGCAAGCGATTGTTCCTTAAACCGAGGAGGACTACCAGAGACCTCCGAGGCCTACCCTCTATCTGAAGAAAGATTGAGGAGACGTATCTCTCTATCTCCCCCCATCAATTTCTTTTGTTGAGTCCATGCATCCGGTCTGTGCCCAGAGAGCTCCCCTCTTTTTTATTACCTCCCATCGTTTTCGCCATAAGTACGAACAACTTATAGTCCCTTCCGAGGAACCTACTTCAATTTCTCCCCTTTTAAAAAAAACTATGATCTTTGTTTCCGTTCCCCCAGTCCTCCGTACTTCTTTTCTTTTGGATAATATTTTTGAAAGCCTCATCTTCTCTATCTACCCTTTTTCTAGGCAGTCTCCCCCTTCCTTTCCTCTTCCTTTTCGCCTATTTGACTTGTGCCCAATTTAATGTTGTTTCCTCCCTTTAAGACATCTATATCCTTCAGCTCCTTTAATTCCCCCTGACCCCCCCTCAGAGTGTATCCCTTATTCCCTGCATCCCCAAGCACCCTTATACTTGCACTCCGGAGAACCACAGTGGAATTTGAGGCGTGATTAAAATCCCCCCCCCCCCCCCCTCCCCCCCCCCCCTACCCCAAAAATTAATTTTCTCCAAGCCCCCCCGAAGTCGGCAATAGCAAACCCCTAATTGCCGTCCTCCCAGAGATTCTAGAATCTTCCACCGGTTTTTCTATAAGTAAATAACAAACTTCTCAATTTTTTTCCGGCCCCCCCCCCCTGCTTAAAGATTAGGACGACCTCCTGTCCACCAATGACGGTAAGCCTCCCGCCCTTTCCCCTATTCCATTTCTTATGTTTACCGTTCATTAACCTCCCCCACCCACTGCTCGCCGCATCCGAGCACCAAGAGTGACCCCGTTTTCTTACTTTTCCGCCAGCCAGGAAAACCCTTTTTTTTCCAGATCTCCGTTTCTGAATTTAAGGGACTCGTCTGGGCCCTCCCTTCCTGAGGGCCACATTTTCAACTTTTGCGTAGGTTGCCTTCCCTACTCTCGGTTTTTCCCTGGGCTTGTGGTCCTGCCCCATACAATGCTCCTCCCGAGGCTTCGGCGCGCGGACATTCCACTTGCCGCCAGTTGCTTGCCACCCCCATCGCTATTCTGAGCCCCCCGCTTTTTCCTTTTTTTTTTCCTGACTTGAATGGCAAATCCATTCTTTGCGCCACCATTTGACCGGAACGGGGGTCTTACCTACGCAAACTTTCTCCCCCAGCATTTCCTTAATAAGTGAAAATTTACCGCATATGATGAGATACTGGAATGAAAAAGCCGCGCTTCTCTCTCTCATGATTCTATAAATCCCCCTCCTTTCTTTCCTCAGCCCCCACAACTGGGCAAGAGGTTCTCGGCTATCACCCTCGCAAATGAGGAATTCCCGTCTTTAGAAAATGCATCGGGACCTTTTCCTTCGGTTTATCGTTGAAATGATTACAATTTCTTCTCAAACAA
>Ga0179593_1696313_pt1 | contig 11264 bp, 8 predicted proteins | sample CZODoug2_1_08_16_FD_185931 | JGI IMG/M metagenome (GOLD analysis project Ga0179593, IMG submission 185931) | Vadose zone soil fungal communities from Angelo Coast Range Reserve, California, USA - CZODoug2_1_08_16fungal (PacBio error correction) | ecosystem: Environmental > Terrestrial > Soil >... | reverse complement strand
CAACCGGTTTTGCCCTCCCCAATAGAAGATTGTTTCCTCCCCCCTTTTCACATTCTCCTTAACCTTTTTTTAGCTGAAATCTTTTTTTCCTCTCTAGTCCCCCCTTTAGAGAGTGGTTTTCTTTTGAGAAGATGGAAATGTCCCCCCCCCTTTTCTCGTCGCCCTTAAGTCCTTTTTTACACTATGTCCATATTTTTTCCCCCCTTTCCCTTCTGTCGATCCGGAAGTCCCTCTAGCGTTAGACTCACATGGCTTTCCCCCCTAAGAAACCCTTTTGAAACAGATTTTAGTTTATGTTCCATTGGCCGGGTGGGCAGCTTTTAGTAAAGAGGAATATAGTTCATATGTAACATCACTGGAATAGTTTCTCTTCCGTGACCCCATCACGGTTAACGGTTTATATGATTTCACATCCCCTCCTTTATGTTTTCCTGTTGAATTCCAACCCCTCCCCCTTTTTGAATTTCGATGTCAAGCTCGCCCTGGCTGGCCCCTCTCCCCCCTTAAAAAAAACTCCCCTTCTCTCTCAATGTAGGCTTTCGAACCTTTCCTTTGTTCCCCCTTGTTTTCTGGTAGATTTCCTTTGGGATTTGAGTCAGGGTTTCCCCGAAAACACCCTTTCAGCAAGACCCCTTACTCCCTTTTTTATTTTGGATCATGCGTTCTTCCCCAAATACCCCGTCCCCCCCTCTCCCTCTAAGAAATCCCTACCCCCAAGAGCTGTTAAAGGGTTATCTTCCTTTTCTCCCCGAAGTCGATTTGTGTGGACTTTTCTCTCGGTCGTGATCTCCGGCACATTTACGCTCCCATTCCCCCATTGCAACAGTTCCCCCATTGCCCCGAGGGATGGCCTCTTCTCCCCCCTAAGGGAACTCTTTTGTAAATGATAAATTACTTTAATCGAAATAATTTTTTGTTTTTTGTATCTGTTATCTTTTGTATTTGGATCTTTACTTCTTGATTGTGTCGTTGTTCTTTCTATATCGGTCTTCCACTTTTGGTTTGGCTTTTTTGTGTGTTTTATTTTTTGGGTGTTTTTCTCTGGTTGGTTTTTGTGATGTGGTTTTTGGTGTTTTTTTTTTTTTTTTTTTTTTTTTTTTTTTTTTTTTTTTTTTTTTTTTTTTTTTTTTTTTTCTTTTTTTTTTTTTTTTTTTTTTTTTTTTTTTTTTTTTTTTTTTTTTTTTTTTTTTTTTTTTTTTTTTCCCTTCGACCACTCTCCTGACTCTAAAATGCAGATTGCCAACCCTCCCCCCTTCCCTTAAGAGATCCTCACCGGGTACTTTTTTTTTTTTCATGGTTTTTATTTACGATCATTATGGACCCCCTTTTTTTTTTTTCCCCCCACCTCCTGGCTTTTTCTTCAAAGGGCTGTTCCCCCTCAGGCAATATCCCCTCTTGACTTTTTTTCTTTTCCGTTATTGTTCCGTCTTCGCCCCGACCCTCCCTAGACTTTTCAATATCCTTTTCGAAGAATTTAGAGTTTACGAAACCCTCTTTCTTCACCTCTACATTTATTTTTTACACTCTGTCTTCTTCAAACACTTTTTTTGAAAAGGCTGTTCAAAGAAGGGTATTTCCCCCCCTGAGTATCCCCGTTAATGACCCCCCATTTCCGCTAGGCACCTTAACATCGCGATTTTTTTGCTTCGAGTAACGTTTTCCTAGCCGTTGGAAGAAAATCTTTCCCTTTGGTGTACAACTCAGATGTTCTCGATTCCCCAAATAAAATACCTATGAAGATAGGATAGTTTTTTTTCCTCTCCCATAGAGCTTTTAGTAACTCCCTCCTCCCCCTCCCCCTTATTTAGCGTTTTGTTACCTCGTTCTAGTTCCCGAAAGTTGTAAGTAGTGTCTTCCACGTCCACATTCCTCCCTTTTTTCATTTTTTATTACGCTTTCCCCTGAACCCTCGTACTAACAATAGGACTTTTTTTTTCAAGCGGATCTCCCCTCCGGGTTCTCGCTTCTACCTGCTAGCCTCTTTTCTGGCGTCTTCCCTCCAAATCCCTTCGTAGTAGGCCCTCTTTTTTGATGGTTTTACTTTTTCCCCCCCCCCCCCCTTTTTTGCTGATTAACCTTTCGCGGCCTCTCTATCAGGAACTCATCCCCTTTATGACACGACCGCGTCTCCCCCCCTTTTTCCCCGCCACTTTTTCCCATCCTCCTTCCAGATACTCGTTTCATGCCTCTCCGCTGGACCTCGACGTGGACGTCTTTCTCACGAGCTCTGCCCATTCCTCTCGCTCTCTGTCGACTCCGTCTTTTGACTGATCCTCCCCTCTGCCAAACCCTCTAACTCTCCCCAGTTCTGCCGCCTTCTCCCTTCCAATCCCTTTTTCCCCCTCCCACCTCTGAGCGTCCCCATGAGCCCCCTTTCATTTTCAGTTACTTTCCTTTTTTTTTTCCTCTTCGCTTTTTTTGGAAAATGTTCCCTAGAAGAATATCCCCATCTTTTTAATGACCTCCGCCCTTTTACTTTTTTGAATGGGTGATGGAACGTTCTTGGATGAAGATAAGAAATTACCTTTTCGTGTCTTCCTCCCCCTTCTACACTCTTCGATATTTCTTACTTACGGATTTCGGTGAATGCCCTTTTAGACCCTTTTTTCCTGAGTCCCTTTGGTTCTTCGCTTTATCTCTTACTTTACCCCCGGAGATAGCGATGGAGTGATATGGATCCCACTGCCTAGAAAGTTCAGTGACTTTCAGTAAAGAGTCCGGGGAATTGTCACTATCCCCCCCCCCCCTTCCGACACTTCATTTTTCACCTCCCTCCCCATCCTTCCTCCAATTTTAGGCGATATTCCACATATATAGGTGATTCGATTTTTTTTTCCGGTAAACCCCTTCCCCCACCCCCCCCCCCCCTTGTTCCCCATACCTGGGTCTCTCCTGGTTATCCTCGGAATGCTCTCTTCTTTAGTGATTTAACTTCCTCCTCCTCTCTGCGCTTTCCCCTCTATTCTCCCTTCCTCAGCTTATTGCCCCCCCTTACGCCCCCCCCCCCCCCGGTAAGAGTCTGCCCGACGACCTATGGCAACTTTTTCTCGCATGACGTGTCTCTTTCTACTCTTCGGGTTCGTAGCCTTTGAACTTTTCCCCCCCCCGTGCTTGTTTGTCCCCCCTTCCGGTTTTAACAGCTCTATATTCCTCTCTTCCCTCCAAAGCTTTGAACACTTTTGCTTTTTCAGGCCTTATTTCTGATGCGAAGAGCTCTCTTCGAGGACCAGCACGATCCTGAATTCCCCCAACCCTAGCATAGAAGGGATCCTCCCCCCCCAAGAATCCCTTTTTTTTTTTTGCGTATGAATTTTTTCTAAGGTTTTTTCCTGTCAAAAAGCTTTTATAGGCAGTCCCCCTGCTCCCCCCCCTCCTTCTTAGATTATCTCTCCCCCTTTTTTTTTTTTTTTTTTTTTTTCCCCGGGACTAAGTTCTCGTGTTATGCGCGTATGGACTTTCTAGACTTGCCTCCCCGGCGGTCCAACCCCTCAATTCCCGAATCCCCCCTCCCACTTTTAAGCCACCTCTTTCGTGGAATCCAAGATTTGCTTTTTCTTTCCGGACCCTCCACAAGCTTACCGAATCAGAAGAGAGTCTTTTTTCCAGACTTTCTGCAAGCTCCCGCGTTTTCTAGTTGACTCCTACGGCGCACGCCCCTCTGAAGGCCCCTCCCCACCCCTTTCCCAGAAATTCCCTTCTCTTTGGTCCCTCGGCTGTTCCCCTAACTTGCTCCGGAAAACATTCCTTTTGAGATACCCCCTTTCCATGTTGGCTTTTTGATTCTAGATGGTGAGTCCCAAAAAGAGATTCAACCGGTGGTATTTCTCTCCCAGTACTGAATCCCCCCCTTTCGGAGATTTTCGGAGGTCTCTTTCTTTCGGCTGGACGCCTTTAGTTCCTTCTTCTTTTCCCTCCTTTCCAAATGCCCCCTTCCTTTCCACCTTAAACCTTCCCTCCCCCCCATCCATCTTGTTTTCTCCCCCTGAAGGTGGTCTCCTCCTGATGATAGTGTAAGTAACAGATTCATCAAGCCCAAAGCTTGAGTGACGCAAAGGTTCGGTCCTTTTACCGACAGTCTTTTGGTTTTCTTCCCTCGTTCCCTCTCCCCATTTTAGAAGATGTTTTGAGAACCCCCCAAAACTCGCCCCCTTAATCCTCTCCCAAAGTACGTGAAAGCAGCCCCCCTTCTTTCACAGGTCTTCTTCTATTGAAAGTCCCCAGGCAGGCCGCATGCGACTATTTCAACGTAATTTTTCTCGAGCTCCCTTCCCCTCCAACAGTACAGATAGTATCAGCTGACCCTTCCCCCACAGCCTCTCCCTTGGTTCGTTGATTCCTTCAAGCTCCTTCCCCCTTCCTGTACAAGCGGAGACTTTCTCCAGTTTTCTTTTCGCCTTTCTCTCAATTTGCGCGGCTGCCCATTCCTCCAGCCCCTGTGATGGAGCGAACCCTTTTTTGACAGCAGCGCCTTTTTCCCCCTTATGTTTTTCGATCGGTCCTTTTCGCTAATAAATTTCCCCCTGCTGCCCGCACGCTTTACACCCCCCCTCCCCCCCCCTCCCTTGTTCAGTGTCCCCTTTATCGATCCGTTCTTTCTCCCCTCAGAACTATCCCTTCCTTAGGAATAGCATATCACTTTGGATCGCTTTTGCCCTTCTGGCCCAGGATCCTTGCCCTTCCCCCCTGTCAATCAACGTCGTCCCTCCTGGCCTTTTTGACGACTTTTCGCCGCCTTTTTCCCTCCGACTCAAGCAGTTTTTTTCAAGAAGGCCCCTCCTTTTTCTGCTGATTTTTACCTGACCCCCCGCCTTCCCTTCTTGGTTTTCCCGCCGAGATTTTTCCATCTTAAGGCCCCAATCCCTCGACCCTCCTCTAGTACCGTTTACTTCCCCCGCTTGATCCTTCCTTGTCTGCTCGACCTCCCTTACGCGCTAGAGCCACTTCTCCCTTTTTTCTTTTCCGGCTTGCGCGCACCCATCCCTCTTCCTTCTTTCCCCCCCAAGCACTGAGCCGCATAGCGGTTGTGGACGGAGACTCCATGCTGAAATTGCCTTTTTGAAGGGCTTTCCCTTTTCAATCTTCTCTTTACCAACGTTGATCCCTCCCCCGAGATGTCTCCGGAATGTTTTCCCCCCCTCCCGTCTTGGCCTTAAAGGATTGCCCCTTTGATCATTCAGCCCCCCTTGCCTTCAAAATACCCCATGCTTTACAAAACCGAATTTCTTTCCCAGGTCCCCGTCTTTTTTTTTCGTATTACCCCTTCCGGGCGTTTTCCCCTTATACCGAACTGCGTTTTTTTTTCGCGAGTTAAAAGTTCTCTTGAGCGTTGGGGCTAATCCACAGCCCCTTTTGACCTTCTTTTCAAAACCCCTTCCCCCCTGTGAAAAAGGTACGAGGGGAAGTATTCCCCCCCCCTACACTTTCCCTTTTGGAACTTCTATCCCTTAACCCCACCCTCGTCCCCCTTTTTCCAAGGGACCCCTCCTTCCCACTTCCGGTTTCCTAAAGCGAGAGTAGTCTTCCCCTTCCGGTTTTACTTTTCTCCCCCCGTCTCCCTCCTTTTCCCCACAAATCTTAATAACTTTGCATAGGCGATGTAAGGGCCCTTCCCCCCCTTAAATGAGAGTAAATTTTAGTTGATTTTTCTTCGATGGGCCCATTCTTTCAGTTGCCCTTTTTCTGCCCTTTTCCACCTTCGAAGCTCGACATTTCCATCACAGTAAAAACCCCTCCCCCCCTTCAGATAGCCTTCCAGGTTCCCCCGATCCTCTGAACAAGCGCGTTTTTCTGTTAATTTCCTCTTTTTCCTCATATTCTGCCCCTCGCGATTGCCGTGGGACGGTTTAACCTCGACGGTTCCCCTTCCCTTTTTTCATAATCTTTTTAGAGAGAGATCTGTCGCCTCACAATCACCCGTCCCTCCTTCTCCGAAACTTCCCACGCGCTTGTTCAAGGTTTTCTCCCCGAGAGGGATAGACTCCCCCTTTCCCCAATGAGTTTTGGCCTTCGTACTTTTTGATCATTGACATCTCCGGGCAACCTTTCCCCTTCATTTCCAAGAGGGATGGACTCTTCTTGGACCGCAGTGAAGTTCTTTTGATAAAGTACGATTTTTTTCTCACCCTCTTTTCTTACGCCCTTGACCCCCTTCCCAACTGAACTTCCTCTCCCTTTTGTTGGCCCTCCTGGAAGTTGTTGTGATTGTCCCTACCATGGATTCCCTTTGGACTGATCTCCTTCCCTCTCTGTCTGCAGGGCACCACCCTTTTTTTTTTTTCAAACCCCACCACTAATTTTAACGCGGAGGTCCTGAAAGAAGAGCAAGTTCTTTCTTTTCCCGTTAGAACCTTCCCTTTAAACTCTCTCTACTAAACTCCTTTCCCCCTATCAGTTTATTTATTCCTCCCTAGGTTTCCTCCCAATAGGAGAGTTGTCTTTGCCTGGTGAGAAAGTTCCCTTTTCAACAGAAGGCCTTCTAGATCTCTACCCCTTTCCTCTAGAAGGCTTATGGTTCCCATTTCGATAGATGAGATCCTTCTTTTAGCGTCAAGTTCCTTCTCTCCCCAGCACTTGGGATCGGCCAAGATTCTCAATTAATGCCTGACCCCCCCCCCCTTTAATGAGACAGGCATAAATAAAGCTTTCCTTTGAGGTCCCCAATCTCTTCTTCCTCGGTGTACGTCCGCGCCGAAACTTCAACGTGGCGCTTAGGCTTCCCCGATTTTTCGCCGCAGTTTTTTTCTTGTCGCACACTTCAACGCCTTTTTTTCCAACTCTTTAGGTCGATTTCCAGATTGAACATGCATTTTCCAATGATCAGGCGTCCCTCCCCCAGGCCCCCTTTCGGCTATGATTCCTTCGAGAAGAAGTAGAACTATTTTTTTTTTTTAAAGGATTCTGGTCCCTTTGTTCTGATGACCAAGTTTCCTTTCTCCATTTCCCGAAGTTGATGGAACACCTCAACTGTAATTTCTTTTCTTGACCATCTCTCTTCCTCTTCATCCCCCCTTTACTTCAGGGGGCTCCTCTCCTCTTCCCCTTTTTCAAAGTTACGCCCCTGACAGACGGGTTCTTAGAAGGTGCGCAGATGTGATCTTCTGTTCTTCCCTATCCCCCCTTGCCGACGTGGCTCTTCGACGAGTTTCTTCCCCCACTCACCGATTCTCTTGTCCCTGGGAATCCTCATGATTCATCGCCTCCGCCAGACTCGCGTTTAAGACGGAACCTGGTTGCTTGCCATACGGAAGTCTCCCTTCCCCGATGGTCCCCCCCTGAGCGGTATTCTACGGCTATGACGTGTCCGATGCAGCTACGCCCTCCCTGATGGAACGTTTCCCGTTTTTCTGACGTCCGCCTGTTTTACTTGACCCACAATTTTTCCAGCCTTTTAGTTCTTGGTGATGGAGTTTCTTGAGGGTATGAGATGGGTCTTAGGTTTTCCGCATTCTAACCCTATTTACCTACTATGAAAGATTTTTAAAAATTTTCCTTTTTCTGAACGTGGGATTCTCTCCCTTGGGGAGTTGATCTGACGCCTTGCCCTGCTTTGTTTTGCTATTGTCCTCCCCCCCCCGTCAGAACGGGGAGTTTTTAAAAAAAAAACTTTTTTCTTACCTCCCCTCGTCCATTGAACCTCTACCAGCCGCTGCCCTCTTCGAGTAGACGCCATGCTAGAACGACCCTTTCATAGCTTCATTCCCGATCGGCACCACCCCCATATTTTTTTTGTGAGTTCCCCTCGAGGGACAAGCCCCACCCCCCCTTTCAAACTGTGGATCGCCGATAAAAGGGTTGTTTTGGTTATTTTCAAAAAGACGGGTCCCCTAGGGTCTTTCCAACTTCGGCCGACGACCTTCGGGTCAGCTTCCTTTCGAGACAATTCTTCCCCCTACGCTTCTGTAACAAAGACCTAGTATTTTTTCGAAGAGCAACCTCTTTTTTTCCCTTAACTCCGCGTTTTGATGAGAGACCCTCTTTGTTCTGTCCGTGCGTGGTTGCACGCTCCTTTCCGCAGCTAGATCTTGAACCCGAAGCCTTTTCTGGCGCGCTCTTTTCCCCTGAGTCTACGGCGCCTGCGTGAAGCAAGGCGCCCCTCCCGATCCGCGGTTGCCCTCCGAGCCTTACGACTCCATCTATCCCTTTTTTTGTGTTTATGAGAGATGATCCTCCTTTTCTGAAGGTTTTTCTCTGACCCCCCCGAGATCGGTCTTTTCCCTATCGCTCTTCTAGGCCTTTACGGCCGAGCACTCTTTCCCCATACCTTGCAATTCTTTTTTCTGCAGCGTATGGTTCGGCCATGATTTTTTCTTGCACCCCCTCAAGCACTTCAAACGAGAACTCCCCCCACTCGCGCTGTTCCCCCTGCGTTGCTTTCGGCCGCAGTGCCCCTACGAAATCGGATTTTTTCCGAAGCAGTGAAGGTACTCTTTTCTTAGAGACGACTCCTCGTCCGTCTAACTCCCCCCTATGCAGTCGAATCAGTCCTTTACAATAACCCGGCTCTTCCAGTATCTTTTTCCCCCGCCACAATACCTTTTTTTGTTGCTTTTGATGGTGAACGTCCTCCTCTATCAAAGAGAGATTTTGGGGGGTTTTTGATCTCTGCCATCTGCAAGGAGAGTGATGATCGTTCGAGCATTACTTTAGAAGCAGGCCAATCGCCTCGGATCGTCCTCAAATTGCGTTTCCCTTTCCAGGTACCCCTCCCCTAGAGAAAGAGACCCTCTTTGAGAGCTCTGAGCGACTTTTTTTTAAGTACTTAGCGACGTTAGTCCCATATTCTGCGCGGGACGTTCGGCTCCTTCTCCAGATGATTTACTGAGCGTTATCCTTTGTTATCCCTTTTGGAGCAGGCAGCCGCCGTATGAACAAGCTTTTCCCCTTCTCCCCGTCCGACTACGTCCTCCCCCCTCCTGCTGGATTGCGTCTGACTATACGGCCTCCCTTTTATGACGGCCGTCCAGAGCTGCGATCTACGTTGTTTCCTAAGTTTGAGAAGAGAACAAACCTCTCTCTCTAGAATGCACCCCCAAGGATCCTAGAGCCTCCCCCGGGAATGACGTCTATGGAAAGCTCCTCTTCTTCTCGGGGCTAGAAGGTTCTTCCTACCCGTTTGCTTTCTTAGCGCGCTCCGAGAGCACTTCCTGTCCTCTAGCGAACCCCGGCCTTAGTTTTTTAAATCGTTCACAAGCCCCCCTCCCCCACGTCGGCGTCAACATTGATTGGGACTCACCCCCCTTCCAAATACCTATGCACGAACTCTCCCTTGTTTAAAGAAACCCCTTCTTGGAAGTCCCCTAAGTCAATTATAGATGTGACCCTTTGTGTTTTTTTTTGGGTTTTTTTTTTTTTTGTCACTCGAACGGTCGATAGAGAATTACTTCTCCTCTGAGCGCGACTTCATTGGTGAAGCTATCTTTCCCCAAGCATTTTAACGTCCTGTTCCCCCTGTCGATTCTCTCAGAAGACGGATCCCCGAATGGACTCCGAAGACCCTGCATACCTTGCTTTTCCAAGGAATGTCCCCCCTTTTCTCCCCCCGCGGCTTTTTTTTTTAGTTCCCCCCCTCCCTTTTGAAAGACTTCCGTTTTTTTTTTTGAATCCCTCGGCTCCCTTTCCCCTCTTACCCTTTTTCTTTTGAAGGCGGACCCCCCTCCGGACAATGCGGTTTATCCCTCACATCAGAACCGCTTCGCCCTCCGGCGGCTCCGGCCACCGCGGAGAGCGAGACCCGCCCCCGTCTCTTAGCCTCTCCTCCCGTCACCCGCGCGGACCTCCAACCCTCGTTCCAGCTCACGCTATCTCCCCCTGATAGGGGAAAGAAGAGTCCAGAGGCTTCCCTTATCTTTTTCTAGGCGATGTAGCTCTCTCCACAAAAGCCTAGGCTTTTTCTCTCAAACCCCGATCATATAGACATCTCCCGGTTAGGGATTTTCTCCCTTCCTTGTAAGGCTGAATCTTTGCTTCCCTTTCCCAGGACACAATGGCCGTGTCAGCAACTTTTCCTCCCCCCCCCCCCCCAAGGGACTCTCTCGACGCACGATCCAGAAGTTCACATCCCTTTTCCCCCCACTCTTTTTCCTCCCTTGCTCTTACGCTTTTCCCCCCCCCTCGACCAGAAGTGCCGTTTTCCCCCCCTCTGTGTCCCCCTTTACTTTGACTTTGCAGAAATCTCGTATTTTTTTTCTCCACCCCCTTTCTGTAAGCCCCTTCCGTTTTTATCCGAACATGTCTCCTCTTCCGAGCACCTTTGTGAGCTTTTTGGTCGGTTCTCAGTTGGAAAGCCCTCCCCTTTTTAATTACCACCTTCCTCGTGAAACCCTTTCCAGTTCCCTTCCGCCCTGTTCACTTCGCCCCTCCCTTTTTTATCGTCCTTTTTTCCATCCTTTCGCTTAATCACATGGGACCCTTACACGGCCCAACAAACCCTTCGCTTCAAAACCCTTTCGCTGCGCGTCCTCCCTTTTGGTGGCCCATCTTTTTTCCGTTCTTCCTCTTGTGAGAATTTTCTACCCACTCCCCTCGGAGTTTTCCTCGGTCCCCTTCAACTGCTTGTTTGGTGATTAGATCTACAATCAACTCGGTTTCTCCTTTTGAACCTTCATTTCACTTTTCCCTCGAAAGATTCCTGCCCCCGATGGAGATCACCCGTCCACAAACCGCCCCCATTGTACGACGTAGAGGCCCGTCGGTCCTCACCCTCCCTTTTTGAGATTGGTTCCCTCTTCTCTTATGCAAGAGCGATCTGACGTTGGATTCTTTTCCCCGAACGACGGGCTCTCCTCCTTTCTTTTTTTGAGAGAGATCTGGGCCTTTTCTTTCGCCTTTACCAAAGATCCCCCGCAAGCGCTCTGTCTTGAACCTCAGAACTGCCCCTTCCCCCTCCCCCCCTTTTAAAGGGTTATAGATGCTTTCCTAAGTTAGCTTCTCTCAGCCACTCCTGGCCCCCCGCTTAGAAAGGCGCCCCTTCCCCGGCGAAGCATTTTAAAGGGAACACCTGCAACAGGAACCTTACGCTCTCTCCCCCCCTAAAGAAGTGGAATTTCCCCCCTTTCCCCGCTCTCTTACAGTATACTCTTGTTGCTTTCCTTTCTCCCTACAGGGAAGAAAATGCACGCCTGACAAACGTCCCCCGCTGTTGCCCTGACCCCCCCCCAGTTTGTTGTGATTCGTGATACCTCCCCTATCAACATGGTCTTTCCTTAGTCTCCCGTTATTTCGGATCTGACGATACACTCTTCTTTAAGGGACCCTGTGGTCACTCT
>Ga0179593_1691797_pt1 | contig 11264 bp, 3 predicted proteins | sample CZODoug2_1_08_16_FD_185931 | JGI IMG/M metagenome (GOLD analysis project Ga0179593, IMG submission 185931) | Vadose zone soil fungal communities from Angelo Coast Range Reserve, California, USA - CZODoug2_1_08_16fungal (PacBio error correction) | ecosystem: Environmental > Terrestrial > Soil >... | reverse complement strand
TTTGCACAGAGTTATTCTTCTTGGACTTTTTCCTTAGCATCGGGGTCTGTTTCGGTGATAACTTTGTCCAACTTTTAACATTGATGGTTTCCCCTACAGATAGATAAATATCAACCTGGGAGATTTTTTTGGGGAGGGTAACTCTTTTGAGCGCGACCAAAGCAGGATAACCTCTCCCCTTATCTCCTTTCCCTCGCTTTTTGCGTCCTTTGTGAGCCTTTTCCCTCTGGTCTGGTCCTTCACTCCCAAATGGATCGGTGGCTTGCTGATATGGAAGATACGATTTACTTTAATCCCCTTTATAGTTGCCCGTGACCCAGTCCACAAGTGCTCCTCATGGCCTCCTCGAGTTTTTTGAGCCTTGACGGCTGGTCTTTAGCTTCCCTTCATGTCGTACTCAACCACTGACCCGGTATGTCACACTTGGTAACCCCCAGTGAGATACCTTTTCCAACCCCTTGTTCTAGGACTATCCTGCGTCTTTTTTTTTCCCCTTCCGTCGATCGAGGGCCGTTCCAGTGCCTTTTCCACCCCCGAAATGCCCGCTTTTATGTCCAAGGTTCTTCATAGAACTTTTTGATAGGTCGTTTTCTGAAGAGATTTTGCTTTCTTTGTTTTTTCTGTAGACGAGTAGTTTTCATGTTTCCCTCCTAAAAGTTTGCTTTTTCTTTACAGTCGCGAGAATGATGGCTGCAAGTGACAGGAGTGAGGGTACGGACCCAATAAACCGATAGCGGTATCTCCCCTTGATTTTTCTCGTGCATCGTAGAACTCGACCTGTTGAGAGATAGCAGTCCTCCTTTTTAATTAGACCTTTTACTAAGAGTTTTCTCTTCTAGTGCAGGTTTTTTCGGATTCTGGCTAAGATTACTGGTGGTGGGGTCCTCTTGGAGTTTTTTTGAAGAAGATAATAACGCAGCATTTTTAGTTCCTCGTATAAGGTTGCGTCATGTTCCCCCAAGTAAGATGACAGATAACAATTTGTATTAGTGAGCGATCTAGCTCTCTCTTCTTCTCACGACTTCTTGCCCGGGCTTGTGTGAGACTTTTTTCCAGTTCCACACAAGCGAATGCCTCGACCACCTTTACTCCCCCTGATTTTTCCGCAGTATTCCTAGGTCTCCCGTTCTCTCTCCCTTTTAGCCAACAAAGCGCAGGCGCTCTTCCGTCTTTTCTTCTCGACCCTTCACGCTACCATTGGAGTCCGCCTTCACACTCAGCGACGCCTCCCGGCGCCTTCCAGGATCTTGCGCGTGCTTTTTTTTTCATAGGTTTTCGAAGGACGCGCCGGTACCTCTCTTCTTTTTTTAGGATTCTTTTCCTTTTATTTTCTTTCTGGCCATAAAAGGTTACAGTTCTCTTGGCTGCCGCCCGGAATGTCCGGGTTTTTTTGTTTTTCCCCCGGATATTGGGTGTCTGGGTTCAATGCCTTTTCTTAAGCATGGCGTTCCCCCGATACTTAGCCTTTCCTTTATGACACTGGGGGTCTCCTGAAGGGAATTCTACAACCCCTCTTTTTCCCTTTTTTGCAGCCCGCGTGACAATCGGGGCCAATCCCTCTCACGTGTCGTCCTTAGTGTTATTGAGAATCTTGCTAAAAATGGACTCCCCTTTTGACTTTTTCTAGCCCCCCCTGATAATGTGGTTCGCTTTCCTTTCTCTATAACATAAGTTTGCACTTGATATTCCTCTAGGTGTCTGCCCTTTTTCTATTCGGTGGCTTTGGATGACGGGTATCCTTCGTTTTCGGAATATTCCAGCTCCATCTTATACGTCTTGGCAACCACCGACTTTCTGGCTTTTTTTTTCCCTCTCAGCCTGGCTGGGTCGAGTCTTTTCTGTCTCCCTTGCTTGGACATCGCTCCGGCGTCTCTTGCTTGTTACCGTCCGAGCCGATGGCTTCTACGTTTTATGATGGGCGACATACCCCAGTTTCCCTCAACAAGCCGCTACAAGACTTGCCCTACGATCCGTTCCTTCTTTCGACCCTTTTTGCCGCGTGTGCCGTTCGTCGCCACCTCCTCTTACGTTCGTTTCCTTTTGCGATCTCATACGCCAATCCACTTTGGGTACTGGGCTAGGCGGAAATGGTACCCCCCCTCCCCTCATATAGATACATTTCCGCCTGCCATAGGCCACTTCGGTTTTTTTCCTTCTTTTTTTCCTGCGTCGTAGCACTTGAATTGCGTGATTGCAAACCCGCGTCACACCTGCGCGATCGCCCTGTAAATCATTAACGTTCATATAGGTACCTCTTCTTGTCTTTGAGTATTGTGATGGCCTTTGTCTTTTCCGAACATAGCCATAGGGATCGACCTTCCCCCCTCAGGCGTAGCGAGGTCGCTTTGTTCCTCCCCCCTCCCAGTTCCTAGCCTTGCCCGCGTATCTCGCTGTCGTCTGATTGAGGCATAGGTCCCTTTACGGGGTGAAGTCCGTTGGAACTTTTACTGGTGCTCGGTAGGCCGCCTCTTCTTGTTTCCCGTAAAACTCCCGCCGCCGCTCCCTCCTTTTCAGAGGCCCTCGTCCGGGTTCACTGATTGTTATCTGGCGGCTGCCCTCTCCCCAACATTGAGCGGTTTTTCCTCAACTCCACAAACAATCCAGTTTTCGTCCCTTCCACCTCCTCCCCCCCCAATCAGTAAGCCACTTGTCTCGGGGTATTATTTAAGTCCTCCTTGATTTTTCTTTCTGAGTCTTTTTTAGCACTTCAGGCCGAGGCGCTCATTCTCACACATGGATACTGACACCGTTGACGTCCTCGCCCCTTTTTTCTTCAAGAGCTTTTTTCTTCTTTCTCCCTCGCGCCTTCCGAACCCCCCGGCCCTTCCCTCCCCCAGCTCTCCTTACAGGTTCTCTCCCGTCAGGGCCGTTAGACTCCCCACAACCGAATCGCTTTTTCCGTCGGTCCCTTTCCTTTTTTCGAAATGCGACCTATGACACCGACGACTCTTCTTCAAGCGGCTTTTCGTCTCTGCCTCCGGGTATGTGTCTGTTCGATACACAGTGCAGTCCCCATCTGGCGAATCTTTTCGCATGACGATTTTTCCTTTATCCTGTTTTTTTTTTTGCCAGACCTTCTTTTCCCCCCGGATCCCTTTCTTCTCCGGACCTCCAAGACCTGGTACCTTAAGTAAAGCGCTTCCGGCTTCTTCCCGCGGCTGACGGCCGTGCCTCTCCCTCATTTTTTCTTTTTCCCGCGACAAGAAGATTTTGATTTTTCCCCCTTCATATTCTCCCGTTCTATTGGGGGGGTGAAGCTCCCCCTGAGCTCGCCCACGACACGGTTTGCGGTGCTGTTTTCAAGACCGGCAAAAACCCCTAGCTTAGTCAAGCGTCACTCTCATTAGAACCCTCGCTGAAACGACATTTTGGCTTCTTTTTCCTTGCACAAGATCCCGGTATCCCGCTCCCTCTCTCGATTTATCTCCATAGTTTTTGATTTTTGTCTCTTAGACCGCAATTTACTAAGCACTCCGCTGGAACTTTGCCTCCGCTCGAAATGCCGACACTGTTTTACCTTTCCACGCAACAGTTCTCATTAAACGACTTCATTCGCTTCGTATCTTCTGTTCACGTGTCAGCCGCATTGCGGCATGTGGCTTTTTCCTTTGCCGCCCTTTTTTTTTTTTTCGATGCATTGCAACGGGTGTTTCTCCGGATCCGCCGAAACCCCGTTGTTGGTTTTATCTCACCCGGCGTGGTGAGTCCCCAAAGAGGACAAGAACGTCAGCCCCCCAAGGACGAGCTAGATTCTGCCTCCACGCCGAGGAAGTTTCTTTCTCCCAAGGCTTTCCCTCCCCCCTCTTCCGCGACTTGGTGCGTGTAGGCATTCCAATTTCACCCCGATGACATGAATCTTTGAGTCCCGATCTTAAGCAAAAATCTTTTTCCGGTGTGAGGCATAGTCCCCCTTCGGCGGCCCTGTCCCCCCCCTTCGCGTTCTTCCTTCATGTCGCATCCCTATGTGATCCGGGTGAGGGTCTCTCACCCCTACCCCCAATCTCCAGGGGTCAGGGTCTGTTGCCGCAACACGCAATGGTCAATTTTTTTTGAGCAAAGTAATCACCTAAAGCCCTCGATGATTCCTTCATTTTTTAAAAGCTCCGCCTGGGCCCCCTTCTTAGATCAGACTTTTTTTTTCCATCCTTCACACTTCACGTCCACTCTATGTTTCGCTCGACATGTGGCAAGGGCTTTTTTTCTAGCCCCCGAGGAGCTTTTGTGATCCCGAGGCTGTTTTCAAGGACTTTCTTGCGTTGGATCTCACCAGTTCGAGCCCTCAACAGAGCGTTGTCTCTTCTGAGCCTCAGCGTTCTGATCGACTGCTTTCCTGATTCTTCCCCTGAGGCTTAATCCGCCCTCCCTTCCCCGATTTCTTTTCTTTTCCCCTTAAGAAGCCGCGCGTTTGTTCTAGTTGTAACCTTCACTGGGATCTATTCCGCTCCTGACCGAATGACGTCATTCCACATCCCCCGGATCACGACCTCTCGGTTCAGTCGAACCAATTTGACCGAGTAATTTCCTTAGTTTCCTTTTGCGTTTTAGTTGAAGGTGATGAAGCCGTGAGCCCCTCCTTGGGATTTGCCGTCGGTCTTCATTAGTCCCTTGGCCAGTTCCAAGCTCTTGTTCTATTTTAGGTGATTATTTCTCTTCACCTTCTTCTTTCTTGGGTTTTCTTCTCACCCCTTCTGCTTCTCCCCTCCTGTGGAGATGGGGTTTTTTTTGTCATGCCCCCCTCTTTCTCTTCTCTACCCCTCCCGTTTCCCATATTCTCGAGCGCACCTCGCTTAGGCGCTTTGAGAAGGCACCCCTTTATCTCACCACAATGGGAGAGGTGTCTTTTTTTTTTTTCTGCGGAAGCTAACCCGAAGGCCCCCCTCTTCTTCTCTCCGTTGTTTTCTCCCCAGTGCATCATTGGATGATGAGCCTGGTGTCTTTCCATGACGATTAATAGGCCGGTTTGTTTCAAGAAATCGCTCGTCTGTTCCCTTGTCTTTCTTTTCCCTTTAACGGTTTATTTGGTCCCTTTCTGCCTCTTCCCTCCACGCCCCGGACCTTTCGGATGTTCTATCTGCGGTTTGATTTGAGTTCGTTCTCAGATTAGAGGCCCGGCTCTCCTCTCCCTGCAAGTTCTTTCGCCCTTCCCCTCGCTGAACAGCTGTGATTTTCTTTTGTTTGAAGAGTTCGCTGGTGTTAGTCATTAGACCCGAGTTAGGATTCGGAATGTCGATATTTCATAGGCTGCATCAGGAGCATGCTTAGGTGTCTTTTTTTTTTGGGATTGGCACCGTGAAACCTGATTTCTTTAGGACCATCCACGATTGTTAGGAGAGTAGTTGCGAATCTAGTCCTCAATGTGACTTTTTTCGCCCCAATAGACCAGACCCTCACATATGCCCTCCCTATTTTTTTTTTCTTCCGAGACGACATTCCCCGGTACGGTCCATCCCCTACTAACTTTTCTCCAGCGCGGTCCCCCTTCCCCTCTTTTCGACATTTCTCGGTTTAATTCACCCGGATTAAAGTCCCCCCTTGTGTTGTCTACCGCTCGGCTGTTTTTGTCTTCCCACCTCGCCGCGGCGAACGAACTTTAATCCTGCGGTAGATCAGCCCAGAGTCGATACATTTTGCAATAAATTGCTAGGGTCGGTGTGGGGGGTCTCCTCCTGCGATTGCGGTGACTCCACCTGAAGCGCCTTCTTTCCCCCCCTTTGTGACCCACTTTTTAATATACCAGAGAGATTTTATTTGAACCATTGGAAACAGCGCAGTGCAGCCCCACCCCTTCCCTCATTCCTATGATCGAAGAGAATTTGGCCGTCCTCTTATCCGTCCGCAATACTTCCCTAGCGACTTCCCTCTCCCGATGAGATTTCCTGGTAGGGCGCTCTCTACCCAACTCGTTTCCCCGAAACGTATCGGGGGTGGATTTCCCCCGACCCTGCGCTTTCAGGCCAGAAATTACCGGTCCTTGCCCTGAAGCTGTCTTTGAACTGGCCGCGGTTGTCTTTTCTTTCTTTCTTTAGGATATGGCAAAACGCCGCTGGTTGCTCCTGCATGGAGTCTCTTCCTTTCCATTTCTTGCTTTTTGAGCCACTTCGCCTCGCATTTTGAATTCTTTTTTCTCCTCACTTGCTTTTTCTGAGTGCAATCGGGCTCCCAACCAGCCCTTCGTACCTGATCAGTTTTTATTGCGAATGTTTCACCCTCCGCAAAATTCCCCTTGTGGACTGTCGCCTCGCGCTAATGTTTTTCTCTTTGCAGCCAGCCAACACCCATTTGCACTGGCCTTTTGTTTGGTTTTGAACGATGAAGTGACTTCTGGATCGGAGCAGGAGGAGTGCGTTTTGTTTAGTTTTTTTTTCTTTTGCAGTTGCCTATCCCATGCCGCCCTCCATGTTCCTTATCTTCCCTTTCCCACATACTTTTTGACGCCTTCCCCGTATAGCCCGAAGTTTGCTGTGCTCAGATTCTTTCTTGATCCCCCCTGTCGGTTGCTGCGACCTTGCTCGGAGCCGAGGTCAGTTTTTCCCCTTTCCCTTTTCTTGCTATAGCTTGTTTTTTGGCGTTTTACAAGTGGCAATCAACCCTAAGCTAAAGAAGAGATAATCCCCGATCGAGTCTTTTTTTTCCGCGGTCTGTTCGCGATTTGCAATCGCAGACCGGGCCTCTTCATAGCCTAGCCCCATTTGGATTGCATTCGCGCGGAAGGAGGTCTTTATCTCTTCCCCCCCGAATAAAGTTGTGTTTTTGAGTCCATTGCCGGCGAGCTAGCCCCGATTGGATTGTAGGAGATGAATGGCTTTAGTCTTCCCCCTCTTTTTTATTGCAACTCAACGCGGCACGGCACGGCCCCCTTTCTTTAAACTCAACTGTATCGGAGGGCAGTTCTTGTAGTTTGTATTGATGGCCAAGTGTGGTTCGAGTTTTTCCTAAGTGCTCGTATATATCGTTTTCTGAATCCTTGCCGAATATCGAGGTAGCCCTCCTTTATTTTATCCCCCCACAGTAGAGCCCCCAGGTCTTGAGATGATCTTCCCCATTTCTTCGGTGGTCCTTTGGACCGGACCTTCTTCTGGTCTACTTTGGATAGGCCACTCCCTGAGTCCCCGGCAAGCAAGCCTCCACCTACTCTTTCCCTTTCCGGACGATCCAACTTCGACTGCCGCTTTCTCCCCTTAACATTGTTCCCCTGTCTTTCCCCTGAAACATAGCGACATTTCTTCCAAAAAAGGAAAACTCAACTCCATTGCGGGTTCCCCAGTCGCAAATGACACCTGATCCCTCGACACCTTTTCTCTGGCATCATTGCCGATTGCACTCGTCTTCCGAGACGATTAACTTGCGCCGTTAGAGAGACTCCCATTTGAGGGAATAAAAAGGTTCCTGCGTGCCGTCAGCAGACCGATGCGAGACCTCTTCGTTTTCTTCTCTAAATAGACACGACAAACCCGGCCCCCCGAGATTCCCTTCAACTGCTGCATGAAAAACAAGTCCCAACCTCTCGACGGAAAGATAAAACGAGCGCCTACGGCCTTCGGTCCCCTTGATACCTCACAGACGCTATAAGTAGAATCCTTCATAGGGACAGGGAGTTCCTTAGAGGTGCGTCCTTCTGATGGAAGGCCTCCCCCGTGATCCCCCCATCTACTCTCTGCGAAGATTTTCCTATGACTTCCTTCCTCCCCTGCGTTTTTGACTAAGATTTCTCTTCACGGTAAGAGTATTTCCCTTGGTAACTACTCACGATTTAAGGTTCGTCCCCTTCATCGACTTGGTGAGGACTTTGACCAATAAACCCACCGGTCACCTCCTTTTGCCTCTGCTTTATTAGCCTCCTCGGTTTTCCTCGACCTTCCCCCCCACCTATAATTCTCTTGCAGTCCCTACGTTTGTCTTGACCTGCCTTCACACCTCGAAGAGGGCCGGTCGAACAACCCTCCTTGGTGAGGCTTTCTTGGTGCGTCGGACATTCCCACTACAAAACCGGTCGCCTCCCCCCCCGATTTTCAACAGAGTAATCTTAATCTCACTTGAAAGTCCTTTCCCCTATCGCGCAAACCTCCCTTCTTCGTTTCTTTTTTTTCGCGTAAAGATCCAGGCTCTGCCTTTTCCCCTTGCTCTATTGCGCACTGAACGCGATTTAAAGAGATTTTTTTGTATTGTCCGGCCACTCCTCCTTTTCAGTTCAATCCTGAGCCTGGCCTCCTCCTTTCCGTTTTCCTCCACCTTGGAAGAACTCTACCTGTTTCCTGCACGACTTCCCAATTCTTCTTCCCACTTTCCTATTTCCTCTCCACACGGCTGGTGCGCTCTTCACTTATTCAGACATGACGTCCATGTTTCAAGGACAATGGAGCGCCCTAGATCGACTCGTCCCCCTTACTGTCTCTCCCAGGAATCATTTGCCTAACACTGTTCCTTTTTTTTCTATTCCCTTTTGGTCTAAAGGCTCAGTCAGTTTAGGAAATATACGAATCCTCTTGGAAAGCCACCGCTTTACTTTTTTCTCTTTCCCCCCTTTTCAATAATCCCTGCTGACGGCGCTGGTGCTGGCACTAGCACCTTGACCCCCCGCTTCAGCCTGGGTTATAGCTTTCTTACTTCAGACACCATCCCCCATTGTTTTAGTTCTCCTTTGCCGCCTTGGCTGCCGTGTCTCAAGGACTTCTCCGCTTCTCTTTTATTCCGCTAGATGTGCTCTTGTGAGGTTCGTCGGGACACTCCACCACCCCTCTCACTTCTTAGCACCTCTGTTGCGGAACACTCAATGGTCTCTTTTGAACCCCCAGCAGCCTTGCTGACCCCCACCCCCTACCAGTCCTGTTCCGGCAACTCGCCTCATCCCTGATGGCTTCGGCTATAACATTCCCACAAAAGTCATTCTTCGTCGTCCTTGAAATTTTCTTGTACTGGTCGAAATTGCGCTTTCCCCTCTTTCTCTGGTTTTTTTTTTGACCGTTATTTTTCGTCTTCCTGCTGGATCTCTTCTTTCGAGAAAAAACCACCCCACGCGCTGGTCTTCTCTTCCCCCGACCTCCGCCTTTCTTTCTTGGGCGGATTATCCGATCTCCCTTTCTTTTTTGTCGAGTCCTATAGATATTCTGATAATACGCCCATCAGGCCGATCAGCGGCTCTTCTCCTTAATTTCCGAAGACCCTGGAGTTTGTTTTTCCCCCTTTCATCCCGCGCCTAGACGACTTCCTTTTCACCCGTCCCGACCCCACGTATAGGGATCATTTCAATTCGACCCCTGTCCAACCGAGACCCTCAACATGTCGCGCGACATATCTTTTGCGGGTTGTCGATTCCTTATCCTCTGTCTGACTCTGCAGGATTTGCGTCTCTGCTTTGGCCTTGGCCCTTTCCATAGGGGCGGTTGCCGGTGACTTTTCACATGATTGAACTCTTTGTGGGTTTCAGCTCCCTTTTCCCTTGTGGAGAGGGGTCCTTTCTTGCTCCCTCCTTAGAGCGAGACGACTTTATATCCTATGGACCCTACCAGTCATTTTTCGTTAGGGCGGCACCTCTTCCCAAGTGGGACGAGGTTGGTGCTGAGGCTCTTAACCCAATTTCCTGTACCTAATCCCCCTAGGTTGTTGCTCTTCACTCACAAGTGCGTCCCCGTCTTCGGTTTACTCCGGCCTGTTTATCGACGATACGACTCCTTAGCTTTGATAGTCTGGCGTCTGCGGGAAGAACTTTTCCGTTCTCCCCACTGGTCATCCACGTGAGATTCTAGTCAGGAAACTTTTTTCGGCCCTTGGAGCGTCTGGCCCTTCCGGACCGGCAGATCGGCACGGTCTATTCTCCCCATTTTTCTCTGTCCCCCCCATCAATCGCAAAGGGTTTAGCTTTTTCCAAGTTATACGGGTTTATCACGAAAGCGCTTCGAATTTTCCTGCATTGTGACTTATTTCCTCATTGTCGATTCAACGCGCCTGTAGCGATCAGGTCGGATTGATGTGCGACACCGTTCTCGTGCTTTTTTTTTTTCCCACCACGGATCCATGCTTTTTCCGTGCTTGATTCTCTTCATGCGGGGTAGATCTTGGGATATTTGATGCATCCTCCTAGTTTCGCGACCCTGAAGGGACTTCTTGTCGGCTTCTCCGGTGATAGGCGCGGCAGCGTCTGCTTTTTGCCGACCCCCCCCTATAACCGCAGCAATTGGCGGTCTCCGCCTCGGATTTTGTTGAGGGAGGTCCCCACACTTAGCTGCCCCCCGAACTTCTGCCTTACCTTTGTCTCGAGCGAAGCCCGTTTTTTTGCCTTTACGTGCTTTTTTTGGTTTGTTGGTAAAAGTTCCTTCCGTGTCCGCACATGAAGTTTCTTCTTTCTGTCCACTGTAGATAGGTCCGCTCTTCCTTTTCTTATTTCTCGCTTCTTACCCAAAATCGCCGGTTTCAACTTCGTCGCGGACCTATGATCCAAATGGCGTTTCCTGGGGATGCCTTTTCTTCTTTTTTTCCAAGAAACCGAATGCTCCTCCAGTCTCCTCTGATGTTGCTTCACCTAGTCTCTTCGTTTAGATTTCTCTGCCGCGCCGAGGTTCGGGTGAGGCGCTTTGCCTGCCGGGATTTTTTTTTTCTTCCGGCCCTCGCCGCGGGTTGCTTTCTTCTGTTTACGCCCTTTCTTGTGCCAGAAGATGCTCTCTCCCTTGCGATTTTTCCTCTGACATGTTTTCAACCTTCCCTCATTCCGGCCGCCAATTCCCCCTCTCGGCTTCTCTTAGATCGGCACGACTAATGATGCCAGCCACACGCGACAGTGCATCCATTAAGTTTTAGACTGTTGCACCTCCGCAACATTACTTCCATTTTGGCTTTCTTCCCTAGCCACTAATGGGTTAGCTTTTTTGCAGCCTAAGTTGCAAAAGGTACCTCTTTGACCTAGCAATGTTTGGGATCGCTTTTTCTTTTATTTTTGGATGTTGCAGGCCGGGTAGTTGCCCTCCTCCCCCCATGATCTATTTTGTGCCTTATCGCCGGGCCTTTCTGTCTACTGGTCTAAGTCCTCCTCGGTGTCATCTGTCTTTTGTCGAGAAACAAGCCCTTTTTAGCGCTATAAGGTTGCCCGGTCTCTTATTTTCCTGATTTCCGACCTCGACCACTCTGGCCCTCAACCAATACCGCTCTCAAACTTTTTTACGATCCCGTGTCCGGATTTACCGACCCCTGATTTTTGTGCCGTCCGCGTTTTTTCCTTGGCAATCGAAGAGATTCTGCGTCCGAATTCGCGCCTACGCAAATCCACTCTTTGA